>ENA-OUOW01002571-OUOW01002571.1-human-gut-metagenome-genome-assembly--contig:-NODE-2571-length-9916-cov-3.989149_pt1 | contig 9916 bp, 8 predicted proteins | sample MGYA00237938_ERZ548769 | MGnify/ENA primary metagenome ERZ548769 (study PRJEB26490, sample SAMN05356870) | human gut metagenome | biome: terrestrial biome; feature: human-associated habitat; material... | reverse complement strand
GTACTCACGATTGCAGTACCTGCGGCCACGATTGCGGCAGCGAACAGGATTTTTCCAAAAAACTCAATGAAATGAGCAGCGTCAAAAAGGTCATCGGCGTCGTCAGCGGCAAGGGCGGCGTCGGCAAATCCCTCGTCACCAGCCTGCTGGCCGTCAGTATGCAGCGGCTGGGCTACCGCACCGCCATCCTGGATGCCGATATCACCGGCCCCAGCATCCCGCAGGCATTCGGCCTTCGGGAAAAGATCGAAACCCTCGGTGAGGTCATGCTGCCCGCCGTCTCCCGCTTCGGTACCCAGGTCATGTCCATCAACCTGCTGCTGGAGCAGGAAAGCGATCCCGTTGTCTGGCGCGGCCCCGTCATTGCCGGGGCGGTGGGCCAGTTCTGGACCGATGTGTACTGGAAGGATGTCGATTTTATGTTTGTCGATATGCCCCCCGGCACCGGCGATGTCCCTCTCACCGTATTCCAGTCCCTCCCCGTGGATGGCATCATCGTGGTCACCACGCCGCAGCAGCTCGTCGGCATGATTGTGGAAAAAGCGGTAAAAATGGCCGAGATGATGAAGGTTCCGGTTCTGGGCCTCATCGAGAATATGAGCACCTACACCTGCCCTGATTGCGGAAAGCAGCATGCTATTTTCGGCGAAAGCCACCTTGATAGCATCGCGGCGGAGCACCACATTCCGGTGCTGGCCCGCCTGCCCATCCAGCCCGCGCTCGCCTCACTGATGGATACCGGTACCATCGAGCTGTTTGAGGGCGACTTTATGCAGCCCGCCGCCGACCGTCTTTGTGCCCTGCTGCCCCGCTGAAAGGAGATTGACCCCATGATCCTCACCATTGATATCGGCAACTCCAATATCTGCTTTGGCGTCTACGAGGGCAAAAACGCCCTCTTTACCGCCCGCGCCAAGACGGATCCCCTGCGTACCGAAACGGAATACGCCGTCCTTCTCTCGCAGATCTTCCGCCTGCATCAGTCCGATCCGGCCCAGCTTACCGGCGCGGCCATCTCCTCGGTCGTACCGGCGCTCACCGCCGTATTCCACGATGCCGTCCGCATCCTCGGCAATGGCCATATCCCCACCATTGTGGTTGGCCCCGGGGTCAAAACCGGCCTCAATATCCGCATTGATGAACCCACTTCCCTGGGTGCGGACCTGGCCTGTACCGCTGTGGGCGCGGCGGAAAAATACCCCCTGCCAGCCATCATCATCGATTTGGGCACCGCTACCAAAATCACCGTCGTCACCGAGGACCGCAGCTTTATCGGCGGCGCTATCCTCCCTGGCGTCAAGATCTCGCTGGAGGCGCTTTCAGGGTCGGCCTCGCTGCTGCCCTCCATCGGTCTCGGTACCGGTAAGATCAAGACCATCGGTAGCAATACGGTGGATTGTATGCTCTCCGGTGTGGTGCTGGGCACCGCCTGTATGGTGGATGGCCTTATTGAGCGCTACCGAGAGGAACTGGGCGAAGTTCCCACTGTGGTGGCCTGCGGCGGCCTTTCCCCGGCTATCGTGCCGCATTGCCGCACCAACATCATCCTCGATCAGGATCTGCTGCTGGATGGCCTTTTGGCCATCTACCGCCGCAACGCCCCGCCCAAACAGCAGTGAAGCATGCATTTTGCCCCCTCCCGCTTTGGGTGGGGGCTTTGCCTTTCTTGGTACGGTTTGTGCAGGGCAGGGGATAGGGGCGCAGCGCCGGCAGCGCTTCGCGCCGCCGAAGCGGACTTCGTCCGCTTGCCCGCCTCCTGCAGGCGGGCTGCGCCCCTTTCGCCTTCCCTCCTATCCCACCATCCGTTCGGCCAAAGCCCGCCCCTCCCTTGCGGCAGCCAGTGCCATTATGTTATATTAAGATGAAGTAGATTGGTAAATCAGTTTTACGGAGGGAAGCAAGTGAATATAATAATTCGCAGGATGAAAAGCAGTGATGCCGACGCGCTGTACCGCCTGTTGTCCGATCCGGAGGTAATGCGCTATTTGGAGCCGCTCTATGATAGGGCGCAGACCGAGGCATTCCTGCACCGCGCGGGATTATCCGAGCCGCCGCTTGTGTATGCCGCCGAAGCCAACGGGGATTTCATCGGCTATGTGATTTATCACGCATACGATGAGGACAGCGTGGAAATCGGCTGGGTGCTTCTCCCGGAATATTGGGGGGCACGGCTGTGCGTCGGCGCTGACCGATCGGCTGATTGACCGGGCGCGGCAGGAGCGGAAAAGCGTCGTGATTGAGTGCGTTCCGGCGCAGGAGGCTACAAAGCGGATTGCAAGCAAAAAAGGCTTCCGCGACTGCGGAATCTGCGACGGATTGGCGCTCTACCGGCTGCCATAAGAGGATACGCAAAAAGGCTCTGCCAACCCGGCAGAGTCTTTTCGTTTTTTGCGGTTCGTCGTTCGCCGTAAATCCGCCGAGCGAATTTTCCTTCACCTGAATGCACACATAGGTGATGCTGCTGTCCGCCGCGGCGGAGAACTGGCGCTTCGCTGGCGGAGCGACCTTCAGCCAATCACCTCTGAACTGCTTCGCACTGCACTTTTGTTTGTTGCTTTGGAGGCACGAAAAAGAGACCCTGCGCACAGCAGAGCCTCTTGGGGGGATTGGCTTATTCGTCGTCGTCCACAACCTTGTCGGCGCTGGCAATGACCTTCTTCGCGACGTCGGCGGGTACTTCCTCGTAGCGCTCGAACGTCATCGTGAAGCGGCCCCATGCCTGCGTCATCGAGCGCAGGTCGGTCGCGTACTTGAACATCTCGCTCAGCGGGGCTTCGGCGATAATCTTTTGCCCGCCTTCGCACTGTTCCATGCCGATGATGCGGCCGCGGCGCTTGTTCATGTCGCCCATCACGTCGCCCATGTAGTCATCCGGCACAATCACTTCGACGTGCATAATCGGCTCCAGCAGGACAGGGTTCGCGTCGGCGCAGCCCTTCTTGTAGGCGATACGCGCGGCGGTCTTGAACGCCATTTCGGAGGAGTCAACGGGGTGATAGCTGCCATCGTAGAGCTTCGCCTTCACGCTGACCATCGGATAGCCCGCCAGCACGCCGTGCACCATGCACTCGCGCAGCCCCTTCTCAACGGAGGGGATAAAGTTGCGCGGCACAACGCCGCCCACGACCGCGTCCTCGAACACGATATCGGTCGAGCCATCCGTCACCGGGCTGAACTCAATCCACACGTCGCCGAACTGGCCGTGACCGCCGGTCTGCTTCTTGTGGCGTCCCTGCACCTTCACGGTCTTGCGAATCGTCTCGCGGTACGGAATCTTCGGGTCTTTCAGCACGCAGTTCGCGCCGAATTTGCTCGCCAGCTTGCTGCGGATAACATCAAGGTGCATCTCGCCCTGACCGGAGAGCAACGTCTCCATCGTTTCGGGGTCTTTGCTCAGCGTGACGGACGGATCTTCCTCCATCAGGCGCTGGAGTCCGGAGAACACCTTGTCTTCCTCGCCCTGCTTGGCAGCGTAAACAGCCTTCGAAATGCAGGGCTTCGGGTACTCAATCGGCGGATAGATAACCGGGTTCGCGGGGTCACAGAGCGTGTCACCCGTGGACGTGTACTGCAATTTCGCCATAGCGCCGATATCGCCCGCGTGCAGCGATTCCTTGACAACCTGCTTCTTGCCTCGCAGGATGTAGATGCCGCCGCACTTTTCGGTCTTGTCCTTGCCGGGGTTGTAGAGCGTCGTCTGCCCGCTGAGCATACCGGAGAAGATGCGGAACAGAGACAGCTTGCCGACGAACGGGTCAGCGATCGTCTTGTAGACGAACGCGGAGAAGGGCTGGTCGTCCTTGCAGATGCGGGTGATGTCCTCGCCCGTGCGCGGATCTTTGCCCGCCCAGTACAGACCGTTGTGCGCCGGGGACGGGAAATACTTCGCCATCAGGTCGAGCATACGCGCGATGCCCACGCCCGTTGCGGCGGACACGGCGACGACCGGCACAATCGAGCCGTCCTTCATGCCCTTGCGGAAGCCCGCCTTGATTTCCTCAAACGTCAATTCGCCCGTCTCGAAGTACTTTTCCATCAGCTCTTCGTCCGCCGCTGCCGCCTGCTCAATCAGGTAGGAGTAGCATTCCATCAGCTGACCCTTCATGTTTTCGGGCATCGGCACTTCGACGCTCTTCTTGTACGCGCCTTCATACGCCTTGCGGTCCAGCACGTTCACCACGCCGCGGAAGGTCGGGCCTTTGCCCAGCGGCAGCAGAATCGGCACGACACAGTTGCCGTACTTTGCGCGCAGCTGCGACGAAATCTTGTCGAAGTCCGCGTGATCGCGATCCATCTGGTTGATAATAAACATGCGCCCCAGACCTTGCGCACCGGCGTAATCCCACGCCTTTTCCGCGCCGACGGACAGTCCGCCGACCGCGTCGATGACGATAACGGCCGTCTCCACCACGCGCAGAGGACCGATCATTTCGCCCACGAAGTCAAAATAACCCGGCACGTCCACCACGTTGATAATCTTGCCGTTCCAGTCCACAGGGGCGGTTGCGGCACTGATGGAGCACTTCCGGCGCGTTTCTTCGGGGTCGAAGTCCGTCATAGTCGTGCCGTCTTCCACACGGCCCTGACGATCCACTAATCCGGCAGCGTAGAGCATGGCCTCGGTCAGCGTGGTCTTGCCCTCGCTGCCATGTCCTATGAGGGCGATGTTGCGAATGTTTGTCGTGATATAGTCTGCCATGATACTCTCCTCCGTTCAAATTCTTTCATGTTTTTATCCTATTTCCGGGCTGCCCTTCGGCTTTTTCCCGGATGTTGTTTTGATTATATCATGATTTTCGCCAAAAGAAAAGAGTGTTTTTTCGTCATTTTGCATCTTTGTACGATTTCAACAAAACAGTGCTGGTTTATCCGGGTTTTTATCGCCCAGAAACGCCATTTGTATAGTAAAACGCAACAAAAAAGCAGGGCGAATCGCTCTCCTTTCCGGGTTGATTCGTCCTGCTTACTTATGCTGTTTTCGGCTGACCTATGCCAAGTTTTTTCGATTATAACCAATGTAACTTAACCCCAAAAGTATGGGAGTGTCGAACCGAAGGTTTCCAAAGGGCGATCGCAGACTTCGTCTGTTCTCACTGCCCTTTGGTCGCCTCCGCAGAGACGAAATCCCCTGCGCAGGGATGCAATCACTCAAACAAATATCCCTCAATCACCTTCAAGGTATTGAGCGCCCCATCCCGATGGCTGCGTTCATACCCGTGCGACGCATACACACCCGCGCCAATCAGCCCGTGGCGAATGTCATACCCCGCCCGCAGGGTCGCTTCCACATCCGACCCGTAGTGCGGATACACATCCACCGCATAGTCCGCCCCTTCGCGCTTGGCGGCGGCAATCAGCTTCCGCACGACATCATAGCTGTACGGCCCGCCGGAGTCCTTCGCGCAGATGGACACCTGACGCTCGGTGCACTGCACGCCCTCGCCGACGCAGCCCATGTCCACCGAAATCGCCTCCGTCACGCCGTCCGGCACCGACGCCGAGCCACCATGCCCAACTTCCTCATACACCGTGACGTGGACGTACACGCGGCGCTTCGGTGTCAGATTCTCGTCCTTCAAATACTGCGCGAACGCCTGCAAGATGCCGACGGACAGCTTGTCATCCAGGAAGCGGCTCTTGATGTACCCGCTTTCGGTGATGCGGCTGCGCGGGTCAAAGCAGACGAAATCGCCCACGTCGATGCCGAGCTTGCGAACATCCTCCGCCGAGCGGACGTCCTCGTCCAGCACGACCTCCACCGTGTCGAACGTGCGCGGCGTGGTGCTGTAATTGCCGTTGACGTGGACGGACGCGTCGCAGAGCTGCACCGTGCCGTCAATAGCGCCGCTGAACTTCGTAATCACGCGCACGTTCTCCGCTTCGGCGTTGTTGGCGTTCATGCCGCCCACATTCGTGATGCGCAGGCGGCCGTTGCCCTTAATCTGCGCGACCATGCCGCCGAGCGTGTCCGTGTGGGCTTCCAGCAGCAGCGCGTCCTGCGCGTCCTCGCCGCCCAAATCAATCAGCACGCCGCCCTTGCGGGTGATTTTCGCGTCGTACCCCATCTGGGCGAACTGCGCCTGCACATACTTCGCCGCATTCTCCGTATACCCCGACGGGCTGTCAATCCCCAGCAGCCGCACGGTATTTTCCAGTGCAAGCTGCGCGTACTTTTCCTGCATAATTGACCTCCTTCCGGGGCTTCGCCCCAGACCCCACCAGAGGCGCTGCCTCTGGACTCTGCAAGGGGCAGACGAAAAGGGACGAAGTCCCCCCCTTGACCCCTTTCGCGCGATTGAGTTGGTGACGCTATCATACTGTGTCCGCGTGTTTAGCCAAGGAATTTATGCGTCCTTCTCCTGCCAGTCCACCAGCACCATGCGCATCAGCTTGCCGCCGAACACGTTGCCGAGCATAATCACGAGAATCATGCCCATGCACTGCAAAATCTGCCAGAACGACAGGTTCGGAATCGCAATCGCCAGATACCCCATGTCCGCAATTGAGTGCTCAAAGCCGCAGACGATGAAGCCCACAATCGCGAACAGCACCGCCGCAATCCCGTGCAGGCTGTCCTTCGCCTTCTTGTAGCCGATGACCGCCAGATACATCAGCACGCCGCACATCAAGCCGTTCAGCAGCCACGAAACCGGGTTCATGCCGAGCTTGCCGAGCATCACCGCCGCGGCGGTCGCACCTAACTTCGTCGCGCCGTCGACGACATTCGACCAGCTGACAATGGCGGGAATCACCGTGCCCAGCCCGTTGAGCACAAACACCCACGCCAGCTTCTTCACCGGCGTTTTCAGCCCGCAGATGCCCGTGAACAGCGTGCCGCCGTTGGTGAGGATGAAGAACAGGCCAGCACAGAACAGCAGCGCGCCGACCAGTTTATTCACGCACGAGAGGTAAACGGTGCAGCCGATGCCGATCATGATGCCGGAGAACAGGCTGCTGAGAAGAAATTGCTTTTGTTCCTTATTCATGCGAAGTGATTTCCTTTCCTGCATGGCAGTGGGCTGCCATATTCTTTTGCCGTTCCCCAGCATACGACAGAAATCGGGTTCTGTCAAGGGAAAATGCGGATTATTCCGCCGATGTCTGAATCAAATCCTCCACCCGGCGCGCATCTCCCCCGGCTGCGAGGTACGCGTCAATCGCGGCTTGCAGCTGCTCGTGGAATTCCTCCAGGCACAAGCCGTTGCGCCAGATGTAGCGCGCAACTTCCTTGCCCACATAGCGCAGGTGCCACGGCTCGTAGTTGATTTCGGTGATATCCTGCTTGTCCTCCGGATAGCGGATGACGAATCCGTACTCATAGCAGTGTTCCGCCATCCATTGGCATTCCGGCGTGGACGCCATGTTCGAGTTCATGGACTTGTCCTTCCACGACCCCGGCACAACGTCGCAGCCCAAACCCGTTTGGTGGTCGCTCGCGCCGGGCTTGCTCACCCAGCCATCATCCTTGCCGTTGTTGCGTTCCAGCCGATTGTTGTACATGGTTTTCTGCGTCTTGTAGGCGCGGTAGGCGCTCTTCAAGTACAGCTTGTATCCTGCCTCCTCCGCGCCGGCAAACAGCTCCGCCAAGGCTTCCGCGCATTCCGACTGCAAGTACATCGTTCCTGCGCCGGGGGCAGCCCGCAGCTTCATCTTCGTTTTCGACGACGGCTCATAGGTCGAGGAAAGCAGGCATTCCTTGTTTGCCAGCTTGATCAATTCCGGGTCGAGGTCGCTCAGGCTCAGGGCGAAATTCCATTCCAGCGGGTCAATGCGCGGATCCTCGATGATGACGCCGGGAATGTCGCTGAGGTCGTACTCCTCGTCTTGCTCCGCCAGCGCAGGCATCGGCACGCACCCCAGCAATAGTGCCGCGCACAGCGCCGACGAAAGCTGCTTCTTCCACTGCTTCATTCGCCTGATTCCTCCACTTCGCCCAGATACGTCCCTTCGACGATGCCCAGCAGCCGCTCGTTGCGCACAATTTGCAGGTACTCTTCCAGCGGCATTTCCTGCTCGTGGATGCGCCGCGCGTTCTCCTTGCCGACGTAGCGCACATGCCACGGCTCGTATTCGTAGCCGGTAATTTCTTCCCAGCCCTTTTGATAGCGGATGATGAACCCGTACTCCCAGCAGTGCTCTGCGACCCACTTGCCGCCCTTTGTCGCGCCGAAGCCGCCCGTCAGGTTCACCTTGTCCGACTTCTGTCCAACGTCCATCACCAGTCCGGTTTGATGCTCGCTCGCGCCGGGACGCGCAACGTACTCATCCGCCTTTTCGACGCTGCCGTGCACGCGCTCCAGCTTGTTATTGTAAATCGTCTCCTGCCGCGCATAGCTGCGGTAGCCGCTGACGGCTTTGAGCGTGATGCCAATATCCTTCTTGCACGCATCAAACATTTCTTCCAGCGCCAGCGCCGCCTCCTGCCGCATTTGGCGAATCTGCCCCGGCACATCCGCCGTCACCGTCTCCGGTTCATAGGCGCGGGACGCCAGCCACTGCCGATTCTGCAAAAACAAAAAGCCGTCCACATCGTTCTGCGGCGCGGCTGCGTCCAGCGACGAGGAAATCATCATCGTACCCGCCGTCGCCAAGGCGGCAAGCGTTTCCAGCAAAGAAGCCATAAGTACCTCCTTGGGCAATTTTTCGCGAAGAACTGCCCTTCTCTTCTATTATAGCTTCTTTTCCGCCACTTGCAAGCGGTCATGAGCAAAATTTACATGTTTGAGCGGCGAAAAAGCCGTCCACAATAGCCGTCGAGGAGGCGAAAAGCTATGAAGAAAACGCATTTGCTGTTGATGCTGGCGCTCTGCGCGACGCTGCTTGCGTCCTGTTCCGCCGGCGAACCCGACGTGACCCAGACGCAGCCTGTTCCATCCATCAGTCCGACAAATACGCCGGATGAAAACACGGTGCTGCCCGGTCTGGACGATGACATCATTCTGCCCGACGGCGGAAGGAATGATTCCACGACCCGCGAAGCCACCGGCGTGACCAGCATGGACAAGGCGCGGCGCGTCATCGAGCAGCTGGAAGAGGAACTCGAACGGCTCTCTGAAGTGGAGGAGGCGCACGTCATCATTGCGGGCCACAAAGCCGCCGTCGCGCTGACCTTCGACGACCAGTACAAGGCAGGCATTGACGACCGCTTCCGCAAGATTGTCCGCGAGCGCATCGACGGCGTGATTGGCGGCATCGACACCGTCGCCCTGACGACGGACAAAACCGTCATGGACGCGCTGGAAGCCTTGCAGGATCGTCTGGACAGCGTGAGCGACATGTCGTCCCTGCAAGCGGAGCTGGACAAGATTCTCGAAACGATGAACGCCGCGAGCCGTGCCAAAGCATAACGCGGCGGAGCAGCCGCCCCGAACGAAGCGTACCTTTTCCGTGTGGAATGCGATCGCGGAAAAGACACGTTTCCTTCTGATTTCGTCCGACGGCGGACATTCCGCCTCGGCTTGCAACCATTTCCAGCGTAGCTTCGCCTCCTCCGGCGCATCCTAACCCTTGAAACCAGCGACAGGAGGTGAAAAAGCATGGCCAGCAAGAACAATAACCGCCAGATGGTTCCCGAAGCGCGTCAGGCGCTGGACGACATGAAGTTCGAGATTGCCCGCGAACTCGGCGTGGATGTCAAGGGCTACGGCGGCGACCTGACTGCCCGCGAAAACGGCGCAATCGGCGGTTCGATGACCAAGAAGCTCATCGAGCAGGCGCAGCGTCAGCTTTCCAGCAAGTAAGCGACAAGCATGTGAAGGAGGAGTCTCATCATGTATCAGAAGAATCAGAACCAGACGCAGGTGCCGAACCTGAACAACGCTTCCGTCCAGCATCCCTCGACCAGCCAGCCCGGCGGCATGGTGCCCGAAGCGCGTCAGGCGCTGGAGGACATGAAGTATGAGATTGCCGGCGAGCT
>ENA-OUOW01002567-OUOW01002567.1-human-gut-metagenome-genome-assembly--contig:-NODE-2567-length-9929-cov-4.338768_pt1 | contig 9929 bp, 7 predicted proteins | sample MGYA00237938_ERZ548769 | MGnify/ENA primary metagenome ERZ548769 (study PRJEB26490, sample SAMN05356870) | human gut metagenome | biome: terrestrial biome; feature: human-associated habitat; material... | reverse complement strand
CTCCGGCAGACGGCTCTCCGGCAGCTCCACCAACTCCAGCTTGCAGAAGCGCTGGAGCCGCTTGACGTACTCTGCCGCCGCCTCCAGATAGAATTTCTCCTTCAGCTTGCCTACGCACAGCACCGTCACTCGCTGCATACCGGCACCTCCGTCCCATAGGGGAGACTGACCTCGCTGCGGGGGGCCACCTCCAGCAGTACCTCCGCCTCCACCGTATTCAGGCGTTGCTGCACCGTGTCCCAAGCCCGCTGGGGGGTGTTGTTCTCCCGGCTCAGGTGGGCCAGAATGATGCACCGTGTGCCGCACTGGGCCATTCGGGCGGCGAACTCCGCCGCCGCATCGTTGGACAGATGCCCCTGGTCCCCCAGGATGCGGGCCTTCAGGGAATAGGGATACGGCCCGCTGCGGAGCCACTCCACGTCGTGGTTGCTCTCCAGCACCAGCGTATCCACCCCCTCCAGAGCGGCTTCCGCCTCCGGGGTCACAAAGCCCGTATCCGTGAGAAAGCCCACGGCGGCGCTGCCGTCCACCCGGTAGTCCACGCTCTGGGCGGCGTCATGGGAGGTGCGGAACACCGTCACCCGGCAGTCTCCCACGGAAAACACCGTCCCCGGCTCCACCGGACGCAGCAGGGACTCGATGCCGGCAATGCGGTAGGCCAGCTGCCGGGCAGTGCCGGGACTTGTGTAAATGGGGATGCGGTGGTGCTTCACCATGGTTTGCAGGCCGCTGACGTGATCCGAATGCTCATGGGTGATGAGTACGCCGTCCACGTCCGCCATGGTCAGCCCCAGCTGCAAAAGCCCCGCCTTGATGCGGCGTGTGGAAATTCCGGCGTCCAGCAGCAGATGCACGCCCCCGTCCGACAGCAGCAGGCAGTTCCCCTCGGAGCCGCTGGCCAGTGTATGTATGGTCATCAATGTGTCTTTCCTCGCAATAAACCGACTTTCCGCCGCAGACTGCCAACAGCCTGCGGCGGAAAGCTTATGTCCTATCAGCAGATGTGAGCCTCGGTCTCCTCCGGCTCCGGGATCTCCTCCACCCGGATATCGGCGCCCAACTGGCGGAGCTTGCCCACCAGATCCTCGTAGCCACGCTCGATATACTGTACCTGCGTCAGCTCCGTTTCGCCCTGAGCGGCCAGACCGGCAATGACCAGAGCCGCACCGGCCCGTAGATCACAGGCCTGCACCGGCGCACCGGTGAGTTGTGTGACGCCCTCCACCACAGCCACCCGGCCGTCCACCTGGATCTGAGCGCCCATGCGCCGCAGTTCCTCCACATACTTGAAGCGGTTGTTCCATACGCCCTCCGTCACCAGACTGGTGCCTTGGGCCAGACACAGCGCCACCGTGATCTGGGGCTGCATATCCGTGGGGAAGCCGGGGTAGGGGAGGGTCTTGACGTTGGCCCGCTGCAGCGGCCCGCTGCGGCGGATGAGCATGGTGTCGTCCTGCTCCTCCACCGTGACGCCCATTTCCATGAGCTTGGCGGAGATGCAGTCCATGTGCTTGGGAATGATGTTGCGGATCAGCAGCTGTCCGCCTGTGGCGGCCACAGCGGCCATATAGGTACCCGCCTCGATCTGGTCGGGGATGATGCAGTAGGTGCCGCCGCTGAGGCGCTCCACGCCCTTGATGCGGATGGAGTCCGTACCGGCGCCCTTGATGTCGGCCCCCATGGAGTTGAGGAAGTTGGCCAGATCCACGATGTGTGGCTCCTTGGCGGCGTTTTCGATGGTGGTGGTGCCGTCGGCCAGCACGGCGGCCATCATGATGTTCATCGTGGCGCCCACGGATACCACATCCATGTAGACGTTGGCACCGGAGAGCCGGCCGCCCCTGGCTGCGGCATGGACGAAGTTGCCCTCCGTCACCTCGGCGCCCATGGCCCGGAAGCCCTTGACGTGCTGGTCAATGGGCCGCACGCCGAAGTTGCAGCCGCCGGGCATGGCCACGGTGGCCTCGCCGAAGCGGCCCAGCAGCGCGCCCAGCAGATAGTAGGACGCCCGGATGCGTCGTGCCATATCATAGGAGGGATGGGTGCTGCGGACGGTGCGGCAGTCGATCTCCACGGCGTGCTGATTCAGCACCCGCACCCGTGCGCCCAGTTCATCCAGAATGGAGAAAAACAGGGTCACGTCGCTGATTTGGGGGATGTTCTCGATGCGGCATACGCCGTCCACCAGCAGGGCGGCAGGGATGATGGCAACGGCGGCGTTCTTGGCACCGCTGATCGTGACCTCACCAAACAGGGGACGGCCACCGTGAATGATATACTTGTTCAAAACAGGCATCCTCTCTTTTTACATATAGCCGGGACAAGGGTAGCTTGCCCGGAGACGGTAAGCTTCATACGGCCGCGGCCGGAAGCGTTTTAACATAAGGATACCCTCGGCTTTTCACGAGGGATACATAACATAGTATACCACAATTTTTTCTAAAAGCAATGACAAAGACATTACAGAGCGAAAAAATCTGACGGAAAATTTCGCTCCGCAATGTCTTTTTTGTTACAGTTTTGTTCTTTTCCCGTCAGCCCAGCCAGCGGAAATGTCCTGTCACCGTCATGCGGGGGATGTCGTTGCGCTCCACCGCCTCGTCGATGGGGTTTCCGTGGTGGATCAGAAAGGGGATACCCTGCCGGTTCCGCCGATCCGAGCACAGCCCGATATGAACCCGATCACCGAACACCACGATGTCCCCCGGCTGCCACTGCTGCCCATCCGACAGGTCGCAGGTCAGCACCTGTGCGTGGCGGCGGAAAAAGGTATCCAAGGTGTTGACCCGGCGGAAGTCGATATTGGGGTCGGGGGTGGTGATGTGGGGATACGCCTCCGGACAGGCGGCGATGTCCGCATCCACCAGCGCCTTCAGGTCATAGCCTGCCGCCTGAAGAGCCTGCCAGATGACGTCGGTGCAGACGCCCAGTCCGTCGTCGGGATAGCCCCCGGCATAGTACTTGCTCTGATAGTGGGGATCCGTGGCGATGTAGGCCCGTGCACCCAGCACCACATCCGCCCAATCGTCCACGCCGTCGCCGTCGGCGTCGTTGGGGCTTTGCAGGTCCGTCAGTCCCAGCTGCCGGGCGGTATAGGACCGCTGCGGCCCGAAGCGCCACAGGGTATAGCCTGCCGCCAGCACCGGGATCATCAGCAGCCACAGCCACCGAAGGTGCCGCCGTCTGCGGCCGGAGTATCGCTTTTCCATCCGTCATCCCTCCTTGTTGGGGAGAAGTATACCAGACGTCTGGCGAAAAATCCATTACATTTCCGTCACCGACAGCTGCTCCGGGGAAAAGTGCAGCCGGAAGGAATTGCGGTAGAACTCGATGAGCCCCTCCTGCTGGAGCCTGCTCAGCTCACGGGACAGGGCGCTGCGGTTCACCGCCAGATACGCCGCCATCTCCTCACGGGACAGGGAGAGCCGGAAGCAGTCGGATCCCTGACGGTTGCGGCAGTCTTGCAAATACAGCAGCACCCGCCGCCGCAGGCTTGGCTCGGAGAGATAGGTGACCCGGTGCCGCATCTGCCAGAACTTCTGGGCCGATTCCCGCAGCAGATTCATCCGCAGCCGGGCATGGCCCTCACAGTGGCGCTCACAGCCCTCCATGATCCGCTCCAGCGGCAAAAACAGCACCTCCGCCCCCTCCGGGGAGAGCACCGATACCGGGCTTGCCTCGCCTGCTGCCATGAGCATTTCCCCGAACACGCCCCCGGCGGTGTGGCGGGCCACCAGCTGCATGGCCCCGTCCTCCCGGTACTGTACGGCGTCCACGGCCCCCTGCAGAACGATGCCCGCCTGCAGGACCGTGTCCCCGGCGTGCCAGAGGAACTCCCCCCGGCCATAGCGGCGCACGGAGCCGCCAAGGCACGTCAGCAGATGCCGCAGCTCCTCCGCCTCGATGCCGGAGAAGAGAATGGTTTGTTGTAACAGGGGGATGTCCGGCTGCATAGACGGCTCCTTTCGTTGCACGGGCAACGTAAGCCCAGCGATAGTGTGGTAAAATAGGGAAAAACTTCTGGAGGTATAAACCCATGAACAAGAAAACACTCTGGATCACGGAGACCGCCGTGATGATCGCCCTGCTGGTGGCGCTGCAGTGGGCCACCAAGCCCTTGGGACAGTTCGTCACCGGCTCCTGCGTGAATCTGGTGCTGGGGGTATCGGTGCTGGTGGGTGGCCTGTGGTGCGGCCTGACGGTGGCGCTGGTGAGCCCCTTCTTCGCTTTTCTGCTGGGCATCGGCCCGGCGTTTCTGCCCATTGTCCCCATGGTGGCCGTCGGCAACATGGTGCTGGTGGTGATCCTGCACCTTCTGGCAAGCCGTGACAAGATCGCCATACGCAGCTATCTGGCCGTGGCTGTGGGAGCCGTGACCAAGTTTCTGGCCCTGTGGCTGCTGATCGTGAAGCTGGTGCTGCCTGCACTGGGACTGGCGGAAAAGCAGGTGGCGGCGATCTCTGCCAGCTTCTCTTGGCCCCAGCTGGTGACTGCCGCCATCGGCGGCGTGCTGGCCGTGACCATCGCCCCCCTGATCCGCAAGGCCCTGCGCTCCAAGTAAGAACGTATCAACCGTCTTTTAACGGAAAACAGCCTGCCGGTGTTACCGGCAGGCTGTTTTTTGCTTGCCAAAGTCGGCGCTTGAAAGATCCTTGGATTTTCGGGCAGCGCTATTACCGCTCCCGCCACATCCGTGGGGAGAGCATCACCAGAATGGGCATCAGCTCCAGCCGCCCCAGCAGCATCAGCAGCGACATGACCACCTTGCTGAACCCGGAGAAGGGGCTGAAATTCCCCGCCGGGCCCAGACGGCCCAGCCCCGGTCCCACGTTGCCGAGACACGTCAGCACGGCGGTGAAGGACTCCGTAAAGCCCAGGTTGTCCCAAGCCAGAAGGGTGGCCCCACCCAGCAGCAGGATCATATACGCCACCATGTAGGCTGCCGCCGAGGAGACCACCCGGTCCTCCACCAGCTGTCCGTCCACGGTGATGACGGAGATATGCTTGGGGTGCAGGATCTTTTTGATCTCCCGGTGCAGCAGCTTTCCCAGCAGCAGGATGCGGGAGACCTTGATGCCGCCGGAGGTAGACCCGGCGCAGGCGCCGGTGAACATGAGGATCACCAGCAGCATCTGTCCAAAGACCGGCCACTGGGCAAAGTCCGCCGTGGCGAAGCCGGTGGTGGTCACGGTGGACACGGCGTTGAAGACGGAATCCTTCAGCGCCCGACCCAGCGGAACGCTCTGCTGCACCATGAGACTGGCGGCGATAAGGCCGATGGACCCCAACGTCAGCAGGGTATACAGCCGCAGCTCCTCGCTGTGCAGCGCCTCCCGGATGTGTCCCCGCAGGGAGATGAAGATCAAAGAGAAGTTGATGCCCGACAGGAACATGAAGATGGCCACGATCCATGTGATGGCCGGGGAGCCGAAGGCGGCGATGCTGGCGTTGCGGGTGGAGAAGCCACCGGTGGAGATGGTGGCAAAGGAGTGGACCACGGCGTCGTAAAGGTCCATGCCCGCCAGACACAGAGCTACGATCTCCGCCGTCGTCAGACCAATGTAGATGCCATAGAGCACCTTGGCGGTGTCGTTGACATGGGGCAGCAGCTTGCTCTTGATAGGGCCGGGGCTTTCGGCCCGCATCAGGTGTACGGCCCCCGCCCCCGCCCGGGGCATCAGGGCCAGAAACAGCACCAGCACACCCATGCCGCCCATCCACTGGGTCAGCGCCCGCCAGAAGAGGATACCCCTTGGCATGGCCTCCACATCCGTCAGGATGGTGGCTCCGGTGGTGGTGAGGCCAGAGGCCGTCTCGAACAGGGCATCAGCATAGTGGGGGACAGCCCCGCTGAGGACGTAAGGCACCGCCCCGAACAGGCACAGCACGACCCACGCCATGGCCACCACCGCATAGCCGTCCCGGCCCTGCAAACGGTTCTTCCGGGCCGGGATGTGGGTGAGGATCAGCCCGCACAGGCTGCACAGCCCCAGCGTCCACAAAAACGGCTCCCAGCAGGCCTCACCATAGCCTACGGACACCAGCAGCGGCAGCAGCAGGCACCCGGCTTCCACCCAGAGGGTATAGCCCATGATATTCAGTATCAAACGAAAGTTCATGTCACTTGTCCTTTGCACATTCCGTAAATATTATAATGAGAAATAGCCGTATCGCAAATGGTCATAAGTATTCAAATTATATTCCCCCGGACTGTCCCTGTCAAGTCCGGCCCGATGCCCCCTCCGGAGAGGGGAGGGGACTGCGTGGGACGAAAATTTTTGCACAAAAAACATCGCCGCAGGAGGGCAGGACGCCCGGCCCCCATGAGGTGAAAAACCATGTTCTGTGGAAAAATCTCACAATTTCTGCGGAATTGTATACACTTTCGTGACTTTTTCGGAAAACTAATGATAATTTTTCACTGCAACAAAAGATTTTATCCCATTGACTTTGGCTGTGAATTATGTCATTCTTAACATAATTCAATCATATGCACCGGAGAATGGGGTGCTATTCTCCGTGCCGACGAAAGGAGTGTCCTGCTTTGAGCAGACTGGATATCAAGACACCCAGCCGGGCCCAGACCGTGGTGGAAGGGCTTTACCGGGATATGGAGCGGCGCATTGCCGCCAGCCCTCCGGGCCTGTGTCCGGTGGATATGTCCCTGTCGTTTCTGCAGCTGTGCCATGCACAGACCTGCGGCAAATGTGTCCCCTGCCGGATCGGGCTGGGGCAGCTGACGCTGCTGATCAATCAGGTGCTGGACGGCGAGGCTACCATGGAGACCATTGCCATCATCGAAAAGACCGCCCGCAGCATCGTCAACACCGCCGACTGTGCTATCGGCCGTGACGCCGCCCGTCTGGTGGTTGAGGGGCTGGAGGGCTTCCGGGATGACTACGAGGAGCACGTGAAGCACAACCGCTGTCTGGCGGGCCTGCAAAATCCCGTTCCCTGTGTGGCACTGTGTCCCGCCGGCGTGGATATCCCCGGCTACATGGCGCTGGTAGGGGAGGGTCGCTGCGCTGATGCAGTGCGCCTGATCCGCAAGGACAATCCCTTCCCCACGGCCTGCGCCTATATCTGCGAGCATCCCTGCGAGGCCCGCTGCCGCCGGAATATGGTGGACGATGCCATCAATATCCGTGGCCTGAAGCGCTATGCCGTGGACCACGCCGGGGTGGTACCCCAGCCGGAGTGCGCTCCCGCCACCGGCAAGAAGGTGGCCATCATCGGCGGAGGCCCCAGCGGTCTCAGTTGCGCCTACTACCTGGCCCTTATGGGGCACGGGGTCACGGTGTACGAGGAGCGGGAGCAGCTGGGCGGTATGCTGCGCTACGGCATCCCCAGCTACCGCTTCCCCCGTGAGAAGCTGGACGCCGAGATCGAATCCATTCTGTCTCTTGGCATTGAGGTACATACCGGCGTCACCGTGGGCCGGGATATCTGGCTGGAGAAGCTGGAGCAGGAGTATGACTGCATCTACATCGCCATCGGCGCTCATCAGGACAAAAAGACCGGCATCCCCGGCGAGAACAGTAAGAACGTCATCTCCGCCGTGGAGATGCTGCGTGCCATCGGCGACAACGAGATGCCGGATTTCACCGGCAAGCAGGTGGTGGTCATCGGCGGCGGCAATGTGGCCATGGACGTCACCCGCAGCTCCATCCGCCTGGGGGCCGGCAAGGTCACCTGTGTGTACCGCCGCCGCCTGGAGGATATGACGGCCCTGCCTGACGAGGTGGCAGGGGCCACCGCCGAGGGAGCGGAGATGATGACCCTGGCAGCTCCCGTCCGCATTGAGGCCGACGAGGACGGCGTGGCCCGGGCTCTGTGGGTCCAGCCCCAGATCATCGGCGATGTGGACAGCTCCGGGCGTCCCAAGCCCAACAAGGCCGCTCTGGACCAGGTGCGCATCCCGGCGGATATCATCGTGGTGGCCATCGGCCAGGGCATCGAGATCCAGGGCTTTGACCAGGCCGGCGTGCCCATTACCCGCGGCGGGCGGCTGGTGGCCGCCCTGTCCGGTCAGGTCAACGATATGGACAACATCTTTGCCGGCGGCGACTGCGTCACCGGCCCCGCCACCGCCATCCGGGCCATTGCCGCCGGAAAGGTGGCTGCCGCCAACATCGACGAGCACCTGGGCTTCCACCATGAGATCCGGGTGGATGTGGACATCCCGGCTCCCCGGCTGAACAACCGCCCGCCCCACGGGCGCATCAACACCACCGAGCGCCAGGCCTGTGAGCGCAAGTGCGACTTTGAGGACATCGAGTGCGGCCTCACCGAGGAGGGCGCCGTCACCGAGGCCTCCCGCTGCCTGCGGTGCGATCACTTTGGCTACGGCATTTTCAGAGGAGGTCGAGATATCAAATGGTAACGCTGACCATCGACAACAGAACCGTCACCGTGCCGGAGGGCACCACCATTTTAGAGGCCGCCCGTTCCGTGCGCCTGGATATTCCCACCCTGTGCTACCTGAAGGACATCAACGAGATCGGCGCCTGCCGCATCTGTATGGTGGAGGTGGAGGGGGAGCAGCGCCTGGTGGCCGCCTGCGACACCCAGGTGGCCGAGGGCATCGTGGTCCACACCAACTCCCCCCGGGTCCGTGAAGCCCGCCGGGTGAATCTGCGGCTGCTGCTGGCCCAGCACGACATCCGCTGTCCCAAGTGTACCCGCAGCGGCAACTGCAAGCTCCAGCAGCTCACCAACGACTATAACCTGCTGGGCAACCATTACATCAAGGACCTGCGGCCCATTGAGCCGGATTTCAGCACCCCCGTGGTGCGGTTTGAAAACCGCTGCATCCGCTGTATGCGCTGCATCCAGGTCTGCGACAAGATCCAGGGTATGCACATCTGGGACCTGATGGGCACCGGTACCCGCACCACCATCGGCGTGTCCGGGGCCAGGACGTTGGCAGACTCCGACTGCACCTTCTGCGGCCAGTGCATGACCCACTGTCCCGTGGGCGGTCTGCAGGAGCACGACGACACCGGCCGGGTGTTCGACGCCCTGGCCAACCCCAAGAAGATCACCGTGGTCCAGATGGCCCCGGCGGTCCGGGCCGCCTGGGCGGAATACTACCACCTGAAGCCTGAGTACGCCACCGCCCAGCGCATGGTCACAGCCCTGAAGCAGATGGGCTTTGACTATGTATTCGACACCAACTTCACCGCCGACCTGACCATCATGGAGGAGGGCAGCGAGTTTGTGGAGCGCTTCACCCACCGGGATCAGTACACCTGGCCCATGTTCACCTCCTGCTGCCCCGGCTGGGTGCGGTTCGTCAAAACCCAGTTCCCCAAGTATGTCAGCCATCTGTCCACCGCCAAAAGTCCCCAACAGATGTTCGGTGCCGTGGCCAAGAGCTACTTCGCCAAGAAGCTGGGGGTGGACCCCCACGACATCTTCGTGGTGTCCATCATGCCCTGCACCGCCAAAAAGAGCGAGGCGGCCCTGCCCACCATGCGGGACGCCTGCGGTGACCCGGACGTGGACGTGGTGCTGACCACCCGGGAGATCGTCCGGATGTTCCGGGGCGAGCAGATCAACCCCGCCGTCCTGGATGAGATGCCCTTTGACAGTCCTCTGGGCAGCGGCACCGGCGCGGCGGTGATCTTCGGTGCCACCGGCGGCGTCATGGACGCGGCCCTGCGCAGCGCCTACTACCTTGTCACCGGCCGAAATCCCGATCCCGACGCCTTCCGTGACGTCCGGGGCATGGACGGCTGGAAGGAAGCCAAGTTCGATATCCCTGGAGCCGGACCGGTGTCCGTGGCGGTGGCCAGCGGCCTGCTGAACACCCGCAAGCTCATGACCGCCCTGGAGCGGGGCGAGGTGCGCTATGACTTCGTGGAGATCATGGCCTGTCCCGGCGGCTGCGCCGGCGGCGGCGGTCAGCCCATCCACGACGGCGTGGA
>ENA-OUOW01002562-OUOW01002562.1-human-gut-metagenome-genome-assembly--contig:-NODE-2562-length-9945-cov-40.515774_pt1 | contig 9945 bp, 6 predicted proteins | sample MGYA00237938_ERZ548769 | MGnify/ENA primary metagenome ERZ548769 (study PRJEB26490, sample SAMN05356870) | human gut metagenome | biome: terrestrial biome; feature: human-associated habitat; material... | reverse complement strand
AACTGTTCGATGATGTGCAGGAAAAGATTGCCAAAAACAAGAAAGCCCCTGCCCGAAGAAAGGCAGAGGACGATTACCTGCTGACAACCAAGCTGCACTGTGGTTGCTGCGGTGCGCTGATGTTTGGCGAAAGCGGCACAAGCCGGACGGGAGAAGTCCACCGCTACTATAAATGTGCCACGGCCAAAAAGAAGAAGGGCTGCAAGAAGAAAACTGTCCGCAAACAGTGGCTGGAAGATCTGGTGGTGAACCAGACCATGCAGCTTGTAAAAGACGATGCCGCTATGGAGTCCATCATCGCCAAGGTGATGGAACTGCAAAACAAGGAAAACACCAACATTCCTCTTTATGAAAAGCAGCTCCGGGATGCGGAATCGGGTATCCAGAATATGCTGAATGCGATTCAGGCTGGAATCCTGACCAGTTCCACCAAGGAGCGGTTGGAGCAACTGGAAGAAACCAAGCGTGAGCTTGAAGCCCGCATTGCAGAAGAAAAGCTGGCAAAGCCCAAGGTCACGGAGGAGTTCATTCGCTTTTGGCTGCTGCGGTTCCGTAAACTCAACATGAATCAGAAAGACCAGCGGCAGGCACTGGTGGACACGTTCATCAATTCGATTTACCTGTACGATGATAAGGTTTTGATAACCTTCAACTATAAAGAAGGGACACAGACCGTGACTTTTGGAGAAGCGACGGAAGTTGCATCCGAGGGAAATGGTTCGGATTTGGATTGCATTCCTGCACCAGAAAATGCCGTGAAATCGAAAGATTTCACGGCTTTTTTGTTTTTCTGGCAGAGTCTGCACACTTTTGCACATCTCCTGCACACTTTACAAAAAAGCCATGTTATCTTTGAAGTGACCCCCAAAAGTTAGACAAAAATAAGAATTAAGGGACCTGAACGGTCTGAATCCTGTATTGCACAGGGCTCAGGCCGTTTCGTTTTAATTTGATTCGGCGGTTGTTGTAGTAGTCGATATACAAAAACACCCCATTTCCTAAACAGTATACCATACTGTCTAACAAATGGGGTGCAGTTCAAAATGAGCAGCGGGCTTTTTGATTTATTCGTGATCGATGTTCTCTTTCGAGCGCTTATAGAAGCCAAACACAAGCAGGCCCGCGCCAGCAAACATTAGTAGGAAAACAGGCCACCATGTCTGGCCGGTCTGGATCAACTTGGGCGGTTTTGCAGAAACAGAGGAAGTCTCTTGCGTTTCTTTTATGGGAGATTCCTCTGGATCGCTTTCAGCCGAGCGTTCTTCCGTTGATTCATCTGTTGATTCCTCCGTCGGTTCTGTTGGAGGTACGCTTGTAGTCTCCTCCGTGGAGGGTGGGTTGGGTTCATTCCCGGTGGTCCCTGGAACAATCGGCGGCGTCACGATCTCCTCCTGCGGGGGATCCACAGGCGGGATGGGGTCAATGGGCTCAATCGGTTCGGGATACAGAGGGCGTTCATACGTATTGGTAATGATGAAACCACCCGCATCGCTGCGCTCAATCAAGGTCTCATAACCGGGCACAGCGTCTTCTGTTACGGAGTAGGTGCCTTCGGGCAGGTCCTCAAAAATATACGTCCAGCCCATATCTGCAGTCAGGTCTGCTTCTTTGACCTTTGCATCGCCGTTCCACAGAGAAACATGGATGCTTGCAGGGCGTTCCCATTTGTAATCGTTGACCCATTTCTTTTCCACCGGGACAGAGATCGTTACAGCGGGCACATCCGGCGTGGGTGTGGTCAAATAGGTATTGGTAATGATGAAGTTTCCGTCTGCATCCTGATAGTAGGTCGCTTTATATCCTTCTAGCGGCTGCTCGGTCACCGTGTAGTGATCCGGCGAAAGCGGAAGATCGGTGAAGGTATGCTGCCATCCATTTTCGCCGGACAGCTCTGCTGTGCTTACAATATCCCCGGTGTCGCGTTCCTTCAGGTGAATCGTCACGCCGGAAGGCTGGGTGTCCTCATAGCCCGGATTATCCCAGGCTTTTTTTACCAAGATCGAATGGGACAGGGAGGTCGCTTCGCCGATGACCACGCCGCCGTTGGCACCAATACCGCCACCACCGTGCGAAGCCTGATTGCCTGTAATGATAAGCGATCCCGTTGCAGGAATCGACACACCGTCCGAAACAACGGATTTCAACGCCAATCCCTTTTTCTCATTCTGTACCCCTGTCACACGCTTGGCGTACTCAACCGTATTGTATCGGGTTCCCTGCCCGGATGTACCGCGATTTCCAGCGGGAGCGTACAGGAAGCCGTCGCTGAACCACTGGATCACTTTACCATTTGGAAAATAATCCGGCAGGGTAACACCGCCGTTTCCGCCTGCGCCTGTCGCAACCTCTGGCGAAGCGAAGTCGTCGCCTGCCGATGCTGCCGTATTCCCATAGATCACGGCACCATCCTGCATATACAGCTTCGCATCACCTGTGGGGCAGAACCACAGACCGCCGCCTTGGTCCGCAGTATTCCCCGTGATCAGAGCGTTCTCAATGTGCAGGGTCGTATAGATTTCGGTATTGCCCTCACTGTAGACGCCGCCGCCATCGTAGGCGGAGTTGTTCTCGATTCGTCCTCCCAACAAAGAGACATAATTCGAGCAGGAGTAAATGCCGCCGCCGGAACAACGATACCCCGATGCTGTATTGTTCGAGATGATACCGCCGTTCATCGTAAAGGCAGTGCCATGTTCTTCCGTTGGCAATTCATCCATAACTGCCACACCGCCACCGGCTCCGCCGTATGCACAGTTGCCGGTAATGGTGCCATTGTTCAAAACAAACTCTGCAGAGTACTTTACAAAAACAGCACCCGTAGGTGTGGAGTACGGCGTATACGAGTGGCTTTCATTGTTGCTTAGGGTTCCGCCATTCATCGTAAAACGGGCTTTTGCGGCATTGCTGGAAGCCGTAAGGTAAACAGCTGTTCCACATTGGCCGCTGTTGTTGCAGATGGAGCCTCTATTCATGGTAAACGTGCTTGCACCCAGCAGCAGTACTGCGGGGGAGGAGGAATCGCTGGAAGGGGTATTCGCGATGTTGTCCTGAATGGTGCCTCCATTCATGGTAAACGATGCGCCTTCTGTGACTCGGATCGAGGCGCTGAGTGCACCGCGGATCTTATGGTTCTGGATGGTGCCGTTCTCCAAAATGAGTTCTGCACTTGAGCCGTTGTCCTCAATGACACCCATGCTGTCCCCTTCCAGAGTGGACTTTTCGATTACAACATTGCCATCTATCGTCGTTTTGCCATGATTAACAAGAATGCTGCCGGTATTGTTCCAGCCGCCCAATGTCAGCGCGCCGGTCAGCGAAAGCTCACCGCCTTCTTCCACCACAAACAGATTCGTAAGATCCTTGTCCTTATTGCCAAAAATGTTGCAGTTCGTATTTGCAGTGATTTCGACCCGCTGCCCTGCGGCTATCCTAACGGGTTCATCCAAACGAATGTCTTTTTCAATGGTGACTGGCGTTCAGTTTGCCTGATCGACCGCCTGCTGTAAGCTCAAGGCACCTTCTGCATTGGAGACTTTGTCGTTGTCAGCCGTCAGAGACGGGATGGTATATGTGACGGTAACCCCATCGATTTCCGGGATGTGCACATCCTCCCGACGATTGTTTACCGTGATCGTTTTTGGTTTACAACCATCGAAAGCATCCTTAGGGATATCTGTGAGCCCTGAGCCGATCTGAATGGCTTCGACCTTTTCACATCCACTGAATGCACTCGCACCCAGTTGAGTCAGGCTATCCGGTAGTGCAACGGTGCCGCTCAAAGAGGCCTTATAGAACGTGTAAGTTCCGATGGACTTCAGCGTCTCCGGCAGCGAGATGGTTGAGATATCCGCCCAGATAAACGCCCAATCCCCGATCGATCTCAGCGTGGGGCAGGTAATGACCGAGGTGATATTAGGATCATAGCAGAATGCATGTCCCGGGATTTCCTCCAGATTGCTCAGGTCAATCTCCCCGGACAACGCATCACACCCTTGGAAAGCGCCATATTCCATGGTGGTAACGCTGTGAAGGTCAACCGTTTTCAATGCCGAGCAGCCGTAAAATGCACGGTCTCCAATGGACGTGACCTGACTTAGATCCGGGATCTCCGTCAAGGCTGTATCGCTTTTAAAGGCACTGTTGCCAATGGCTGTAATGGTCCCCTTGGCCGTCACACGCTCCAAAGCGGAGCAGCCTGCAAACATATAGCTGGGGATCGTTGTAATGGAGGCCGGAAGCGTGATCGATTTCAGAGAAGTACACTCGCTGAAGGTGGAACCCTCTGTGATCGCAATGCCTTCCGGGAGCGTGATATCCGTCAGCGCCGATGCGCCGGAAAAGGTGCCCGTCCCTGAGAGTTTTTGCAGGCTGCTGGGCAGATGGATGGTTGTCAAGTTCTTGCAGCCGGATACGACCGATCCCGAAGCAATCTCCTCCACGCCCTCCTCGAAGGTCAGAGTCCTCAATTGCTTCATGTATTGCAGAGTCGCATTGAAAACTTTGACACTGCCCGGAATGGTGATCTCTGTTACATTTTTGAAGCCGGATAATGAGCCCCCAATGTCGGTCAGGGTATCCGGCAGCACCAGCGCAGTATAGTTGTTATTGACCGAAGTTACACTGTTCCCATAGGGTGAGAATCTCAGTTCGGTGACCGTATAGGGGGTCGGCTCCGGCACGTCGTCATCGTCTGTGTAATAGATCGTACTTGGAAGGATGCACTCGGCTTCGCCGGAGGAGGTGGTCAGCTTCCAGATTTTTGCCGTGTGATCCGTGTAGAGGTCCACCATGTACTCTGTACCAGACGACACATCGGTGTATGCGTAGTCTTCGTGCGCCATGGTTTTTCCGGCAGCCAGCAGCGCAATGTCGTCATCCATTTCTTCTTCTGACGCATCATCGTCATAATAAGAGAACGGATCTTCGGAAGCGATGGCTGCCTCCAATTCGCTGTCGATCTTCGGCGTTTCCTCCCACGAGTCCGGCACATCCTCCTCGGTTTCTGCATCGGAGGGGCCTGCTTCCCCCGGGTTCGTGCCTGACTTTGTTTCTTCGTCCGGGTATTCCCGATCGTTCCGATCTTCGGCAGCATCCGTGTTTTGCACTTCGTCCTCCGGCTCTGTCTCCTCGATTGAATCGGCCGCCCTATCAATCTCGGTATCGCTCGAATCGTTGGCATCTTCTTCTGCGATGACTTCTGCTGCGGTGTCGTCTACTTCTTCATCCAAGTCAAAGAAGATGATGTCGTCAAAAAGCTGTTCCGAGGAAGAGTAGCCGGAAGAGTAACTGTCGTCTGTGAAGTCGGCAATGTCCTCCCGGTCTTCGACGAAGTCGTCGTTTGTTGCTGCCATTGCAGGGAAAGCTCCCATCGAAATGCTCAGTGCGATACTCGTTGCGAGCAAGCCTGCGAGCAACCGTTTTTTCATTGCGGTATTCCTCTCTTTTGCGTTATCATTGTGTTCGTGTGCAGCAAACCGTATGCCACAAGGAGGAGTATACCACCTCAAAAAAATCGTGCAACATACCTATATGAAATATTTTTCCATATATAACGTATCATCGCGTAAAAAAAAAAAAAAAAAAAAAAAAAAAATAACCAACAAACGTCTATTTCACAAAACAGACTTTCGTTGCAAAACTAGGGCGATGAAACGGTAAAAGCAGCATAAAGAGAAACGGCAAAGCAGATAAGAACCGCTTGGTTGCTTTGAAAAAGGCAACAATCAATCTTCCAGCCTGCTGTGGTCACAGCCGAGGCAGAGATAGCGCTCCATCTCCCCTCTCAGCACCATCTGTGCGTACTCCAAGGGCTTATTATACAGCAGCCAGTCCAGCTCTGCCCGCTGTGCCGGGGAGTTGCCGTATTCGTCCTCCACAGCGATGCAGTCGATGGCAAGAGTGATGCCATCCTCGAACCGGGCTTCTACCCGGTTGGTGTCCATGTTGTAGCGGCAGGAAAGCAATTTTGTCATAGTCGTATCCTCCAAGACTTGATTTTTGGTGTGCGGTCACTCGAACCAATGCCGTCAAGCCGTTGTCGGATAAGTCGATTTTTCATTTGTCTGAGAGTAAGTGCACGGTTTCTACACGGTTTCTGCACGGTCGGTGTTTTCCATGTCCGATTATGTAGGGCGCTGTATTGCATTGCAATCAGTGCCCTTTTTTGCATCAGGTGAGCAGTGCCAAGCGGAGCTTTGCCTTCATTTCCGGGTCGGCATGCTCGATCTGCTTCTGGCGTTTTACCGCCTCCTCGTTGGTGGGAAAGCTCTCCCATTTGTCGCAGCTCTTGCCGTGCTCGTCCTGATAGGTGTACTATTTTTCAATTTCCTCTTGCAATTTTCGATTGCAGTTGTTATGATACGGGCAGGGAAAGAATGTGTAAAAAGTATCCTGCACAAGGCTGCAATGCGATTTTTACATGAAGGGAGCAGACGCATCATGTATGTGGATTGGGAGTATTACAAGATCTTCTATTATGTGGCGAAGTATCAGAACTTTACCAAGGCTGCGCGGGTTCTGGGTAACAATCAGCCCAACATCACCCACTCGATGAATCGACTGGAAAGCCAGCTGAACTGCGTGCTGTTCATCCGCTCCAACCGGGGTGTGACCCTGACACCGGAAGGCGAGATGCTCTACTCCCGCATCGCTTCGGCGGCGGTGCAGATCCAGGATGCCGAGGAGGAGCTGAGCGCCAGTGCCACGCTGGAGCACGGAACCATCAGCATCAGCGCCACCGAGACGGCGCTCAACATTTATCTTTCCAAAAAGCTGCGGGATTTCCACACCGAATATCCCGGCATCCGGCTGCGCATCTCGAACCACTCCACGCCGCAGGCGGTGCAGGCTGTGAAGAACGGTGAGGTGGATTTTGCCATTGTGAGCACCCCGGCGGAGATCGAGTCGGGGTTGAAAATGGTGGAGCTGAAGCCGTTTTACGAGGTGCTGGTGGGTGGCAGGACCTTCACCGCGCTGGCAAGTCAGAGCCTGACCTTGAAAGAGCTGCGCAGCTATCCCCTCATCTCCCTCAGCGACGAGAGCGTGACCCGCAGCTTATACCGGCAGTTCTTCCTGGATCACGGCGCGGTCCTCAAGCCGGATACGGAAGCTGCCACCACCGACCAGATGCTCACGCTGGTCAAAAGCGAGCTGGGCCTTGCCTTTGTGCCGGAACCCATGGCGAGGGATAGCCTGGAGCGGGGCGAGCTGGTGCAGCTCCACCTGCAGGAGATCATCCCGACCCGTTCGATCTGCCTTGTTTACGACCGCCACCGCCCGCTGAACACGGCGGCGCGGAAATTCCAGCAGATGCTGACCAAGGCAGACCCGCCCCGCCCGGCCGCATCGAAGCAGACCGAGAGCATCTCTTTTGTGTCCCAATAAAATGCTGTCGAGATGAGGCAGAGTGTTCGCGGCACTGCCCTGGCTTCTGCCGGTTCTTCTAAGGCATAAAATAACCCCGGAGCGTTTGCTGTGATACATCGCTCCGGGGTTTTGTGATGTTGTGGGTTACTGGCCGCAGGAGTGCCCGCCGCAATGATGCTCACCGCAATGGTGGCCCTCGCCGTGGTCGTGGTGGTCACAATGGGCGTTGGGGTCAAAGCGGAGCTTTCCGGCCAGATAATCTGCTACTGCCGCGTCTGCCGGGCCGCTGATCCCGCCGAACAGCTGGATGCCTGCCTGTGTAAGGGCGTTCTGTGCCCCGGGGCCGATGCCGCCGCAGAACACCACATTGGCATTGTGCTGGGCCAGAAAACCCACCAGTGCGCCGTGGCCCTGCCCGTTGGTGGAAACGACCTCGCTGGCCGTCACCTGTCCGTTTTCGACCTCGTAGAACTTGAACTCTGCCGTGTGGCCGAAGTGCTGGAATACCATACCGTTTTCATAAGGAATTGCGATCTTCATGGGGGATGTCTCCTTTTTTCTTTTCTTTTATTATAACATAACACAGGAGACAATAAAACCCCGGAACACGGGGCGATTTTGCGGAGCTTTCCCTCAATTACAGTTCTCCCGTTTTCAGTTTGTCCAGCACCTCGTTCAGGCTGGTGCATTCCATGGTATACAGGCCGCGCATCTCATCGTCGGCGGGGAGCAGATCGGGCACCATGACGGTGACAAAGCCCCCGGCGGCACCGGCGCGGACACCGTTGTAGCTGTCCTCCAGCACCAGCGTGTGGGCGGGGTCGGTGCCCAGCTTTTCCGCCGCCAGCAGGAAGATCTCCGGGTCGGGCTTGGAATGTTTGACCTGCTGGCCGGATACCAGCGCCTTGAAGTAGTGGGTCAGCCCCCAGTTGTTCAGGTTGCCCTCGATGACATGGACCCGGCTGGAGGAGGCCACCGCCATGGGGATGTGGTTGGCATCCAGCCAGGCCAGCAGCTCGTCCAGCCCCGGCTTTTTGGGCACCGGTTTCTGGAACTCCTCATCGGCCACCCGGTGCAGGCTGTCGATGATGGCGTTGGCATCGCAGTCCTCTCCGTAGAACTGCCGCACGATGTTACGGGAAGTTTCGCCCGCCGTGCCGCGTTCAGCCTCGGCAAGGCCTTCCTTGTACTCCAGACCCAGCGCCGCCAGCGCCGGTTCCCAGAAAGTGGCCCACATCCGCTCGGTGTCGAACATCAGGCCGTCCATATCAAAAATTACGCCGTTGATCATAATGGATTGGTTCCCTTCTTGATGAGATAATACTTTGTTTAACCTCTCAGCCGTCGCTATCGCTCGGCAGGCCCGGGTTGCGGCTCCCGGCATCCAATTTTATGTCTTGCTGGCCGCGGCCCCAACAGCAATGCCCTTTATCCGCCACTGGCGGCGGTTGTTGCTGTTGCTCCTAATAGGGGAGCCTTTGGCAAAACTGGAAACCTGCCCGGACTGCCAAGGCCTCCCCTACTAGGGGAGGTGGCAAAACCGATAGGTTTTGACGGAGAGGTTTAACAGCAGGGGCCGCTGTGGGGAGAAGCCCTGCTTACAGCAATAATATCACAATTTGCGACAACTTACAGCCCCCAAACATGAAAGATTTTGCGTTTCCTTGCAAATCCGGCTCATACTACTATAATAGAAAACAACATTCGGCATTTCAGGTGCGGGCGCGTGCCGCGCAAAATCTGCTGCGTGAGATCAGAAAAGAGGGAAATATATCATGTTGGATATCAAGATCACTCGTACCACTTCTCCCAAGGAGAAGCCTCAGGACGAGACCAAGCTGGGCTTCGGCAAGAAATTTACCGACCACATGTTTGTGATGGATTATACCGAGGGCGAGGGCTGGCACGATGCCCGCATCGTCCCCTATGCACCCTTCCCGCTGGACCCGGCCACGGTGGTGTTCCACTATGCGCAGGAGATCTTTGAGGGCATGAAGGCTTACCGCACCGCGGATGACACCATTCAGCTGTTCCGCCCTGATTGCAACGCAAAGCGTTTCCAGGATTCCGCCGACCGTCTGTGCATCCCCAAGATCCCGGAAGAGGATTTTGTGCAGGCTGTTGAGGCTCTGGTGGATGTGGAGCGCGACTGGGTGCCCCACACCGATGGTGCTTCCCTGTACATCCGTCCCTTCATTTTTGCAAATGATGTGGGTCTGGGCGTGCACGCTTCCAAGCACTATATCTTCTGCATCATCTGTGCTCCCTCCGGTGCTTACTACGCCGAGGGCATCAACCCCGTCCGCATCTACGTTGAGGATGAGTACATCCGTGCCGCCCCCGGCCTGACCGGCTTCACCAAGTGCGGCGGCAACTATGCTGCTTCCATCAAGGCCGGTGAGCTGGCCGAGGAGCAGGGCTATGCACAGGTGCTGTGGCTGGACGGCGTGGAGAAGAAGTACGTTGAGGAAGTCGGCAGCATGAACATCATGTTCAAGATCGACGGCAAGGTCTACACCGCTGCAACCGTCGGCACCGTTCTGCCCGGCGTTACCCGCCGCAGCTGCATCGAGCTGCTGA
>ENA-OUOW01002559-OUOW01002559.1-human-gut-metagenome-genome-assembly--contig:-NODE-2559-length-9955-cov-3.626465_pt1 | contig 9955 bp, 9 predicted proteins | sample MGYA00237938_ERZ548769 | MGnify/ENA primary metagenome ERZ548769 (study PRJEB26490, sample SAMN05356870) | human gut metagenome | biome: terrestrial biome; feature: human-associated habitat; material... | reverse complement strand
CTCTATTCGTCGGCAGCGTCAGATGTGTATAAGAGACAGCCATAAGGAAGCCGTGGGCAAAGACGTGCTCGGGCAGCGCCTCGCCAATAGCCATAAGCATGGCCGGCCAGATCACGCAGTGGAAGCGGATGATGTCCTTGCCCACCACGTGGTACTGCGCGGGCCAGCGATACGCCAGCTCGGCCTTGGCCTCAGGCGTGTCCACGCCGTAGCCCACGGCGGTCATGTAGTTGAGAAGGGCGTCAAACCACACGTAGGTGACGTGCTTCTCGTCAAAGGGCACGGGGATGCCCCAGTCGAAGCTCGTGCGCGAGACCGAGAGGTCCTGGAGGCCGCCCTCAACAAAGCTGCGGACCTCGTTCATGCGGAAGTCGGGCTGGACAAAGTCCGGGTGCTCGTCGTAGAGCTTGAGGAGGCGGTCCTGGAACGCGGAGAGCTTGAAGAAGTAGGACTCCTCCTGCACGCGCTCGAGCGGACGGTGGCAATCGGGGCAGAGGTGCTGGCCCTCGGTGTGGTTCTTCTCGTCAGACTTGGTGACCTGGGTCTCGGTGAAGTAGGTCTCCTCGGGCACGCAGTACCAGCCGTCATAGGAGCCCTTGTAGAGGTAGCCAGACTCCTTCATGCGCTCCCACAGGTACTGCACGGCGTCGTGCTGGCGCTGCTCGGTGGTGCGAATGAAGTCGTCGTTCGAGATCTCGAGCTGGCGCCAGAGGTCCTTGAAGAAGGGAGCCTGGGAGTCGCACCACTCCTGCGGGGTCATGCCATGGGCGGCCGCGGCCTCCGCGACCTTCTCGCCGTGCTCGTCCATGCCCGTGAGGAACTTGACGTCATAGCCCGTCGCGCGACGGTAGCGCGCCTCGACGTCGCAGAGGACGGTCGAGTAGGCCGTGCCCAGGTGCGGCTTGGCGTTGACGTAGTAGATGGGCGTGGTGATGAAGAAGCTCGGCTTTGCCATGGGTTGGGTCTCCTAATGACGGATGTTGCCCTGCGGGATTGCATGCAGCGGCTATGATACTCCAGCACGTTGGCGGAGAGGCGACGGCACCACGAGGCGCGTGGGCCACCTCGAAACGTCACGATATGGGGGCGGCCTTCTCTGCGGCAGCAACCACCAGGTCGTAGACCTGCGCACGAGGCACCGAGAAGGCCTTGGCCAGCCGCTTTGCCAGCGCGCTCTTGGGCTCGCCTGCGGCAAGTCCCTCGTGGATGGCATCCTCGAGCGTTGCCGTGCCAGCACCCGCAGCGCCCCGTCGGCGCTCCTCGAGCTCGTCGGCCGTGGGCGGCGCAACAACGATCACGCACTCCCCACGAATCTCGTCACGCGCGGCAATCTGGGCGGCAAGCGCCACGGCCTCGTCACGCACGACCTCCTCGTGAAGCTTGGTGAGCTCGCGCACCAGGGCAACGCGACGACCCGGCATAACCTCGGCCACGCTCGCGAGCGTGGCGGCCACGCGACGCGGCGACTCGTAGCACACGATGGCCCCCGGCACCTGGGCAAGCTCGCCGAGACGCGTAACCTGCGCGGAGTGCCGGCGCGGTAGGAAGCCCTCGAAGAAGAAGTGCTCGCAGGCCAGGCCAGAGGCAACCACGGCACAGGTAACGGCCGAGGGCCCCGGCACAACTTCCACGGGAAGCTCCGCGTCCAGAGCGGCGTCCACCAGCCGCTGGCCGGGATCGCTCACGCCCGGCATGCCTGCGTCGGAGACATACGCCACATGCTCCCCCGACTCGATGCGCTCCAGCACAGAGGCCACCCGCGACGCAATCACGTTCTCGTCGCAGCGGACGAGAGGAACGTGCAGGTCAAAGGCCGAGAGGAGCCGCGCCGTTACGCGCGTGTCCTCGCAGAGAATAACGTCCGCCTCGCCAAGCGTGCGCCTTACGCGCGGCGAGGCGTCCTCGAGGTTGCCGATGGGCGTGCCCACCACAGAGAGAATGCCTGTCATGAGCAGATGAGCCCCCGCTCGAAGGAGGAGAGCGCCACGCGGGCATCCCAGCTGGAGAGCCTGCCTGTGGTCTTCCAGGTCTGGAAGAACCACGCCGGGAGCTTCTCGTATGCCGTGAGCTGCTCGGACGAGTAGATGCGCTCAAGTGCCACGCGCCCCTCGGGCGTCATGGCGGCATCGGCGATGGGGAGCGCCGAGGACCACTTGCCCACCATCACGGGGAGGCCGCTTCGCTGGTCCTCGCGAATGTGGCGATGGATGACCGCCATGATGTGGCGCACGCCCAGCGTGCTTGCCCCGGGCGCGTAGCCCATGTCGGCCATGATCGCTGAGGGCTTGTCCAGGTGGCAGTCAAGCCAGACGTTCTGGTAGCGGCGCTGCGCCATGAAACGCCGCCAGTCGGTGGGCATGCCGGCGTCGGGGATGATGACCACGGGGTCTGCGCCAGCCGCCTCGCGCACGCGGTCATAGGCGGCGCGGTAGTAGTTTCTCAGCAGGTGGCCAGGCATGCCGTCGGTAACTCCCAGCCCACGCCGGGTCTGGATGCGGGCGTCGTCTGCCACCTCGATGCCGTAGAAGCCCATGCGCGATGCGTACCTAGAGCTCAGCTGTGAGAGGACCCAGAGAGCATTCTCGCGGATGCCGCGGTCATCGGTGAAGTTGTTCCAGGCCTCCTCGTCACCGGGAACGCCGGGGTTCACGGCAAGCGCGAAGACCACCTTGAGGTCGATCTCCTCGGCCCACTCGAGCGCCTGGTCCACCTCGTCAATGCAGCCCAGGTAGGGACCAGGGTTGGGACCTGCCTCGCCAAAGACATACCACGGGACAGGAAGTCGCACGGCGTTGAAGCCGCGTGAGGCGATGCGGGAAAAGTCGTCCTTGGTGAGGAAGCGGGCGCGATGGCGGCGCACCACCTCGCGGTAGCCCTTGGCTCCCAGCGACGTGACAAGCGAGGGCTCGTCAAGGGCCCCCGATCCCGAAAAGAGCTCCGGCGTGACCCAAGGCTCAAGCGTAAGCCAGCCAGTGAGGTTGACCCCGTGAAGGGCGTTCTCTGCCATGCGCCACCTCGCTCCCATAAAAGTTCAGCGTTAATTCAGAGTGTAGCGCAGGTTGTGGGGGTCAGGCGCACCGTCCGACGTTATTGTCATGACGCTTCTGTCACATACTTGGGTGCGAACGTGTAGCGGAGCGCCACACATTCGACGTGCGAACCTGTGGCGACCTGCGCGCGATACACATTTGGGTGCGAACGTGTAGCAGCTAGTGCTGAGAAGGACGCCGGAACTCCAGCCTCGGGGCCCTAATCTTCGTCCGGCTCGTACGACGCCCGGTTGTTGGGCGTCTCGTTGCAATCGACCCGACAGACGGGAAGGCCGCGCGCCGAGAGCCGGCCGAAGAGGTAGCGTGCCAGGTTCTCCGAGGTGGTGCGGAAGGGCAGTATGGTCAGGCTGAAGCCCTCGGACTTTAGCGCCTCCAGGGTCGCGGGCGCAAGCGAGCCCTCTTCCACGAGGAAGGTGTGGTCAAGGGCGTCGCACTCCTCGCGTACGATGCGCTTGAGCGTGGCAAAGTCCACGACCATGTCCTTCTCCGTGCCAGAGGTACCAAGCTCGTCCGCGCGCACGTAGGCGGTCACGCGCCACTGGTGGCCATGGAGGTTCTCGCACTTGCCGTTGTAGTCGGTAAGGAAGTGCGCCGAGTCAAACCAGTACTCGGTCGAAAGCGTGTACATCGGGTTCCTCCCTGGTGTCTCATGGGCGGGATGCGAAGGGCAGTCGGAGGACGGTCGCTCCGCAGCGTGAATCGGGGCAGTTTTCAGACGTTTCTGCCAAGATTCACGGCATTGTGTGTCGAAAAACTGCCCCACAGCCACAGTAGGCTAGCGTGTCGAACGGTAGGTCGGCAGGCCGAGAAGCGCGGAGCGTCCGGAGCCCCTGCGGCCTACTCCCCCGTCGGTGCCGGCGAGCTGCCACCTGCGGACCCTCCGGTGGCTCCGCCATCGCCGCCGCCTCGACGCCCGCGGCCGCCACGGTGGCGACGACGCCTCTTGGGAGCAGCTCCATCACCGGCTGCCTGTCCGGCAGCGCCATCGGCAGGCTTTGCAGGCGCCATGTGCTTGGGAGCGGGACGGCCACCCTGCGCCGCGGCACCGCCACGGTCACCCGGGTGCCGCGTGCGGCGGCGCTGCTGTCCGCCCTGCGCCTGTCCGGCACCAGCGCCGGCGCCCTTCTCGGCGCCCACGCCGCGTCCCTGGCTCTGCCCACCCTCGGCACCTGCCGAAGCGGCAGCACCGCCGGCAACGCGGTGGTGCCTGCGACGACGCGTGGGCTTGGGCGCATCGGCATCGGGCTCCACGTCGTTTGTCACCGTGACCTCGAACTCCTCGGCAGCAAGCTCGACGCGAGCCGTACGGCCCTTGCGGTGGCGACGCCTCGTGGGCTGATGCTCACCCTCACCTGCTTCGTCTTCGGCAGAAGCGGATGCCTGGCGCTTCTCGGCACCCGAGTCTGCTCCGCCGCTCTCGCCGGCGCGCCTGCGACGACGCTTGGGCTGCACAAAGAGGTCCGCATCGTCGAAGCCCTCGGGCGGGGTCACACCGTTCGCACGGTCAAGCTCGGCGAGGGCCATGCGCACATCGGGCGACTGCAGGCGTTCGAGAACGTCACGCGTAACCGTGTCGGGACGGCAGGCGCAGCCCAGGTCCTTGGACTTTTTGACGGCAGCCTCGGATGCGGTCATCTCCGCCAGAGGCACGCGGACCTGCTTGCCGTTCTCCAGCCGCAGGCAGATCTCCTCCTTGGGCGTGTCGTACTCCACGATCTTGGCCTTGCCCAGCGGCGTCTCGATGACGGCGTTGCGCTTGGGCGCACGGCCCTTGAAGTCGCGGTACGCCTCGAACTCGTAGCGAAGGCAGCACATGAGACGGCCGCACGCGCCGGAGATTTTGGTGGAGTTGAGGGGCAGGTCCTGCTCCTTTGCCATACGGATGGAGACCGGCTCAAAGGCAAGGCCAAAGCGGGTGCAGCACAACTCCTGGCCGCAGTGGCCCCAGCCGCCCACCACGGCGGCCTCCTCGCGCACGCCAATCTGGCGCATGTCGATGCGCTCGTGGAGCTCGCGCGAGAGGTCGCGCACCAGCTGGCGAAAGTCCACGCGCTCCTCGGCAGAGAAGTAGCAGACAGCCTTGTCGCCATCAAAGAGGTACTCTACGCCCACGGGCTTCATGTCGAGGCCGCTCTGCGAGACAAGGCGGCGAAAGACGGGAAGGGCCTTCTCGCCAAGCTCGGCAAGTTCCTCGGCGTGGGCAAGGTCCTCGTCGCTCGCAACGCGAAGCACGGGCCTGAGCTGCGCGTGGTTGGTCACGCGGTCTAGGTCCTCCGAGCTCATCTCGCGCGGGTCGGCCGTGGCAAGGCCAATCTCGTGGCCGCGCTCGGTAGCGCAGATCACGTGGTCAGCCTCGAGGGCCTCGGTACCCGCCACGTCAAACCACAGGTCGCGGGCGGCATATTTGAACTTCACCGGAATGACGGTGGGCATGCAAGTGCCTCCTTGATACGAAGAAGCATGACCTCGAGGGCCAGCTGGGGTGATACGTTGTGCGCGAGGTCGTTGCCTGCGGACGAGACGGCGTCGAGCGCGGCCAGGGCGCCAGGCGTTCCCGTCGACGCGGCAAGGCGGTCGACCACGGCGGCCGCGTCCTCGTTCACGATCTTCTGCGGCACGCCCTCGCAGCGCACCAGCACGTCGCGCAGAAGCGAATCCGCGGCGGCCAGAGCTTCCATGATACCCGAACGCTCACGTACCGTAAGCTCGCGCTTGTTGGCGTCGGCCACCTGCTTGAGGGCGGAGGCGGTGAGGAAGTCCGCGCTCTCCTTGGCAGCTTCGTCCTGGGCCACCTGCACGTCCTTCAGAGGCACGCGCACTGCCGCCAGAAGGTCGCGTGCCGAGCAGAGCACGTCCCACGAGTCATCGCGCCCAAGCTCGTCCAGAACGCGCACGACCAGGCGACGCACTTCTCGGCGCGAGGGCGAAGCAAGGAAGTCACAGGCTCGAGAGGGCGTGCCGGCAACCGAGAGCGCCACGCGAGCCTCCCCCTCGCTGGCGCCAGAGCGATGCATGACCTCGTCCAGGGCAACGCTCGGCGCGATGGTGTGGAACGGAACCACCTGACAGCGCGAGACAATGGTGGGGAGCACAGAGGCGACCGAGCGGGCGAGAAGGATGAACACCACGCCCTCCGGCGGCTCCTCTATTGTCTTGAGCAGCGCGTTAGCCGAGGTGCCGCGGAGAAGGCCGGCATTCTCGAGCACGTATGCCTTCGCACGGGCGCGGCTGGGGGCGCGGTTCACGCCCTCGATGAGGTCGCGCACCTGGTCAACGAGGTAGCCAGTGACGCTTCCGGGAGTGAGCCACTGCACGTCGGGGTGAGCGTGGTGCGCTACGCGGCGGCAGTCGTCGCAGGTGCCGCAGCCGTCGTTGGGGCAGACCACGCACTGCGCCAGGGCGAGCGCGGCCTCCTCCATGCCGGAGCCAGGCGCGCCCACAAAGAGGTACGCGTGCGAGAGGCGCCCCTCACGCACGGCGGAGACGAGAAGGTCGCGAACGCGCGGCTGGTCACCAAGCGCGTCGAACACGGCTGCGGCGCGCGCAGGCACGGCACCATCCCTAGCCGCGGCCATGGGGCTCCGCCTCCGTTGCGAGCGACGCGGGAAGCACGTCTGTAAGGGCGCCGAGAAGCGCGGAATAGACCTCGTCTAGCGTGCCCGAGGCGTCCACCAGGCGCACGCGCTCGGGCTCCTCGCCAACGAGGCGCAGGTAGCCGTCGCGGACGCGCTGCTGGAAGGCAAGGCCCTCCGCCTCAAGGCGGTCCGCTCCGCCTGCCGTGGCGCGCGAGAGCGCAAGGGCGGGGTCAAGGTCCAGGACAACCGTGCGATGGGGCAAGACGCCGCAGCTTCCAAGCGCATTCGCCGTTCTCACCACCTGCGACGAGAGCCCCCGCGCCGCCTCCTGGTAGGCCAGGGTCGAGTCGAAGAAGCGGTCGCAGACCACAACTGCCCCGCGCTCGAGAGCAGGTGAGATAACCTGCCGTACCAGCTGCGCGCGGCTCGCCTCGTAGAGCAAGAGCTCGCACTCGGGGCACATCTTGGCATTGGAGGGGTCAAGCAGCAGGGCGCGGATCTTCTCGGAGATGGTCGTTCCGCCGGGCTCGCGCAAGCGCACGACGTCGCAGCCGGCGGCCTCGAGGGCGTTTGCCAGACGGGCCGCCTGCGTGGTCTTTCCGCAGCCGTCAATGCCCTCGAGCGTGAGGAAGAGGCCTCTTCCCTCGCCTGTTTTCGCCATGCTCGCCTCCCGATTGCGTGCGTCCCTACATAAGCCGAACTACTTTAGCAGGTCAACGTGGGGAGATGATGAGACAAAGGGACAGTCCCTTTGTCTCATGAGACGACCCTCCGGCACCGTGAAGGCACCGGAGGGTCAAAGGGGCTACGCGGGTGCACCCGAGCTACTGCGCGGTGTAGCCACCGTCGATGTAGAGGTGCGTACCGGTGGTGAACTCGTTCTCGACGAGGAACACCACGCCGTGGGCAATCTCCTCGGCCTTGCCAAGGCGTCCCAGCGGATGCAGGGACTCGAGGCGCTTCATGCCATCGGCGCCCATCGTCTTCTCATTGATCATGCCGGTGTAGATATAGCCAGGGTTCACGGTGTTCACGCGGATGTTGTACTTGGCAAGCGCCAGAGCCGCGGACTGGGTGAGCAGGTTCACGCCACCCTTTGCGGCGTTGTAGGACGGCAGGTTGGGGTCGCCGATTGTGCCCTCGATGGAGGAGGTGCTCACGATGGCGCCGCCGTGACCCTGCTTCTCCATCTGCAGCGCTGCGTACTTAATGCCGTAGAACACGCCAGTGAGGTTAATGGAGATGAGCTTGTTGAAGTCCTCGTCACTCATCTGGTCAACGGGGAGGAAGTTGGCGATGCCGGCATTGTTGTACATGATGTCGACCGAGCCGTATGTCTTCACCGCGAAGTCGATAAGGCCCTTGACCTGCGCAGGATCGCTGGTGTCGGTCTTGTGGAAGACAACGTCGGGAGATACAGCCTTGAGCTCCTCAAGTGCCTTGGCGCCACGCTCCTCATTGCGGCCGGCGATTACGACCTTGGCACCCTTCTCCAAGAATGCCTTTGCGGTAGCCAGGCCAATGCCCGAGGTGCCGCCAGTCACAACCGCTGTCTTGCCCTTGATCTCAAACATGAGTTCCTCCAAACAGTTTTTGAACCCAAACGCACTAAGACCCCTACCCGTAGGAGGATTGATAAATCGTTTTATTCATTCAGTTTACGTAAGCGGCAACAGGCACGCCGCAAGCGGTTAACAGGCAATCTGTTTGCACGCATGTACGCAAACACGTGGGGGCCAGGGTACCGACCCGGCCTAGCTCTTCGAAAAAAATGAACAAGCATCAGCATGCCAAGGTCAACAACCATGCTCCCAAGGTAGAGCATAAGAGCGCCACGTATGGCGAGAACGGCTGCCACCCAGGCTGCAATAGCCGACGTTTTGGTCCTTCTCAGCCCAGTAATCTGGAGCATCTCCTTAGGTTGGCCGTGAACCGAGGAGCCTACCAAGAACGAAGCTGCCTAACAGGCCGAGAAGCTATCGGCCAAGCTCTCCTTTGGCGATGAGGTCGCAGACGTCGAGCAACGAGTTGCAGACGCGCGTCGCAAACCTTCGCGTCTCCGGCGTGGGGGCAATCATGTCTGGAACCATAACCGAGAGAAAGCCGCCGGCAGAGGCGGCGCGGATGCCATTGGGGCTGTCCTCGAGCACAAGAGAATTTGCCGGCGCAGCATGGAGGCGGCAGGCCGCTTCCAAAAACACGTCTGGTGCAGGCTTTGATGGCAAGCCGTCATCCCCGGCAATAACTGCCGAGAAGTATGCCTCGACACCACCCTTGCGAAGGTGCGCCTCCACAAGTGTCCTGGGAGATGCGGATGCAACCGCGCAGGGAACTCCCTTGTCGGAAAGCAGTGCGAGCAGCTCGTCAAGACCCGGCTTCTTGGGAGCTCCGTTCGCAAGCATCTCCTCAATGCCAATGCGGACGTGCTCGCGGACGGCCGAGATCGCACGAGGGTCGTTGCCGTACGCTTGGGCAACAAGTTCCTCGATGCAAGACTGGCTCATGCCAAAGAAGCGCTTCACCAGCCCGGGCTTAAGCTCTAGCCCCTGCCCTTTGAACGCAGGCTCCCATGCCGAGACCCATATTGGCTCGGTGTCGAACATCAAACCATCAAGATCGAATATAGCCGCCTCGAGCATAGGAGCCTCCAGCACAGTTCGCATGAACCCTTAGTGACGTCCAGAATAGCGAAAGGCCTGGGAAGTTTTTGCCCGCAGCGAAACCTCTCGGGCGCCTATAGCGCAATGCCACGAAACGCCATGAGATAGGTAATTGCAAGGAGCGCCAGAAACGACACGACAAGGGTCACCCAGAAGCCCCTAACCGGCCCCCTCTTTGAATCGAGGAAATAGCGGGTTAGGGCAAGCGCCCCCGAAATCAGGAGCGGCCCCAGCACCAGCATCGATAACCTTGCCTCAACCCCCACTCCGAGCAAGGCGGCGGGAAGAATCAGATACCCCAGAAGAGCGGCCCCGGCGATAATGGCCGAGCTATCAAAGGTGAAAGGATACGTGCCCGTCCTCTCAACCTGCTCCTCAACGCGATCCTCGGTAATTACGCCGTGCATTTTCACGCTTGTAGAGCTGCCAGCCTTTCGCTTCTTGCTCTTGTTGCGGCCCTTGCTCACCTAAGCCTCCTTCACGCATGCCTGCAGAAAATGAGTCCATCCCTGTGGCGGAAGTGTAATGTTGCCCAAAACGGCAGGCCCAGCTGCGCCAGTCGCCGTGGGAACATTAGACGGCCTGCCGTGAAGCGTCTGGTTTCCCAGAATGGCAAAGGCTACGGCCTCCTTTTGTCTCTTATACACATCTGACGCTGCCGACGAATAGA
>ENA-OUOW01002552-OUOW01002552.1-human-gut-metagenome-genome-assembly--contig:-NODE-2552-length-9985-cov-3.446626_pt1 | contig 9985 bp, 12 predicted proteins | sample MGYA00237938_ERZ548769 | MGnify/ENA primary metagenome ERZ548769 (study PRJEB26490, sample SAMN05356870) | human gut metagenome | biome: terrestrial biome; feature: human-associated habitat; material... | reverse complement strand
ATGCTCTTCCGGCCAAAATCCCATGAGATAATGGTTTCCTGCCACAAGACCGCTTTCGGTATGCAGAAGATTATCACTGTAGGGCGCAAGCACGCTGAAAACATCGGTGTAGTCGCTGGTGCCCGGTGAATACAGATACTTGAACATCCGGTCGCTGACTTCAATACCGCAAAGACCGAATACGGTTCCGTCATAGGAACGCAGCGGAACTAAGAGCAGGAAGCCCGCTTCGCTGTTGCCTTTCAGCAGCACACGCCCCGTCCAACGGTAAAGGCGGGACAGCGGAAGCTCCGGATTTCTACGGGCGGTTTCCATAGCCTCTGTGAAAAATTCCTGCCCCGATATATCAAATTCCATCTCCCACTGTCCGAGTAATTCAATGTTGTGTGCTCTGGCAATGGCGGCGCTTCCTCTGAGCATATAGTTTTTCATATTCGCAGCCTGCGAGGAAACCGGCGAGGTCTTTTTGATAAAGACACCCGCCCTTGCCGAAGAATCGGCGGAAGCGTTGGTGGCGGCATCAAGCATGATAAAAACACCGCCGCAGTTGTAATGATCCGCAACAAATAAAACCTGCTCCATTGCACCGCCAAGCATTGCCTCGAATAATTCGGGATGCTCTGCGAGCTTGTCGGCTGTTATGCCGTTTTCGTGAAAGAAAGTATCGCATTTGTCGGAAATTTTTTGAGAGAGTGAAATGCCTGTAACCGACAGCTCCGCAAAATCATCGGATATGTTCTCCGACAACCCCGCAAGCTCTCCGTCTATATAAGCGGAAAGCGTATTCCGTCCGCCGTCGGTCATGCCGAACCAGGAAAGACAGAACGCAAGAATGAGAATAATCACGATAGGGATTCCGGAAAAGAATATCAGCAGAGTGCGGTTCAGCGAAGAACCCTTATTGCTTTTTTCTTTTTTCCATAGACGAACCGCCTGCGAAAAGATATTCACTTAAAAATCCCTCCCTTCATGAGAACTCTCATCGGTTATTTTTTGAAACCGGTCAACGCATTTTCTGCTGAAACGGCATTGCCTTTTTTGTATGCTTCCCGGTTTTCCGTCAGCAGATAATACCAGTCCTTTTTGTACTTGCTGCTGACCGCATCGAAATCGCTGAAATTAGGGGCTGTAAAGAACTGATAGCTGCCGTACATATCAACTACTGCCGTCAGCATTTTTTTAATCCGCGCGTCCTTTACGGTTTCAAGGTGCGTCTGCAAATCCGTCTCAAAAGCCTGCTTGGTAACGGGCAGATAACCCGTCTCGGCAATAAACTTCATATTCTGTTCGGGAGCTGTCAGCCATTTGATAAACTCTGCGGCAGCGTATTCTTTCTTTTCATCCGTTTTAGCAACCATCAGTCCGCCGCCTCGCTGCAGCGCCCGCTTCTCTCCGTTTTCAAATACAGGATACGGCAAAATGCTGTATTCCACCTGCTTGACGGTTGCATCCGGATAAGTAATGGTGTCGCCGTAGAACAGAATCCCCGCAGACGAGCCGGTGGAGCAGACAATATCTCCGGTTTTGGAAAGATCGGAGGAATAACCGTCATAGACCGCAAATCCGCCCTCGACCGCCGGAGCATAAAGGGTATTAAAAATATGTGTATATGTATCGTTATCAAGGGAAAGCGCACCGTTTTTATCAAACAGGCTGCCGCCGAGCTGCTCTGCACCCACCTCGGCTACATTGAACCAGTCGTCAGCCGTAAAGAACGCCTTGCCGTCGCCTTCTATATCCGGCGTCAGAGAGTCCGTCCAGTCATAATACTGTTTGGAAAGCCGGGCAAGTCCTTCAAAGCTGGATAAGTCTTTTGCATTTGCCCCTGTGGCGGCGGCAAACTCGTCAAACAGCGTTTGATTTAAGTACAGGATCTCCGTGGACTTGGCGATAGGAAACACATAAAGGCCGCCGTCCGCAAGTCTGCCTTCCGCAACAAAAGCGTCCACATAAGCGGAAAGCTCCTCTTTGGTGAAATAGGTGTCAAGGTTTGCAAGCATTCCTTTTTCCTGAAACTGCACCGCAATCTTCGGATAGCCCGTGAAGATGTCCGGCATATCCGGCGCACCCGGATCGCCGCCGACAATCATGGCAAGGCTCTTGTTCAGTTCGGAACTGGACGAAATGGTGGTTACATCAATGACGATGCCCTTTTCCTTTCCGACCGTCACATTGAACTGGTCGATGAGATAGTCCATTGTGGTTTGCATATCCCCGCCGTAATTATGCCACATATTCAGCACGACAGGATTTTTCGGATCAAGGGGAGAGTTGTTCCGATTGCACCCGGTAAGGCACAGGGACAGCAGCAAAACTGCCGCAAGAAGTAAAGAAACAAATTTTTTCATAGTATCCTCCTTAATTGCCCGTCCCACACTTTTGCCCACACCTTTTTTCTGAAAAACGGGGTGAAAATGCAAAAATAGAGAGGAAAATTTCGTCCGCCCCACACTTTTGGGGGTAAAAGTGTGGGGACAAAAGCTCTGAAATCCGTATAATTTAGAGTGTAAACCGAATGCACACAGAGGTCATTTCCCTAAAACTATAGTACAAAATTCAAAGATTAACCCTTTAGGCATCTATTTATTATACCATAAAAAGGCGAAAAAATCTACCCCTTTGGCATAGTTTGTTGGAAATGTGTCACAAGAGAAAATCAAAATAAAGAGAGGCGGTGACAAAAACAATGCTGGAAAAGAAACCAACGGCTGCCTACAAGGTGCTGCCCGGCGAGGACGGAAACCGATATCGGTTCTTCTGCGATCTTTCCGGCATGGCAGTCATTACGACTGAACCTGTTAAGGCAGAAACGCAGGAGGAAGAATTACGAATAGCGTGGGAAACGCAGGCAAAGGAACAATTCAATGTCTGTCACAATTGCGGGGCGTGGATTTCAGACGCCATGTACAATGCGGACACCTTCAAGTGTGTGAAATGCTCGCCCTATGAGTTTCCGCCCGACATCTGCCCCTACTGCGGCAAGCCCACCGGAGAGGAAAACAACTATTGTGTAGCCTGCGGAAAGAAGCTCTATTACGAAAGGGGGATGAATGATGACAAATAAGCTCTACTGGCAAACCCGCCTCGACGGTCTTCGGCATTTCGGATACGGCCCGGAAACAATGAAGCGGATCAAGGTCTGCGGCAACTGTTACGAAGGCAATGATGCCTCGGAAAATTTCTGCACCCGCTGCGGACACCGTTTGCCGGAGAAAACTCTGTTTTTCATCTATCAGCAGATGCATCCCTACTGTCCTGTGTGCGGAACGGTAGCCCCCGATCACGCGCTGTATTGTCCAAGCTGCGCATCGAAGCTTGTCAACAGGACGGCAGAAAGCGAGGCGGCTAAGAGTGGATGAGAGTAAAAAGCCGCCGAAAACCGGATTTATCCGGCTGTCGCACGAGAAGCTGACGGAACTGATGAACAAAGTTCCAGCTACAAACCGATACACAGATCGTTCCACCAAGCGGTATTTCCGATATGTTTTCTACTGCGAAGGCTGCGGCAAAGCGATACCGTCTATGAAAATAAAGTATCGCACAAGCATACGGAAGAAGCTCTTTTATACCAAGGATGAAAAGCTTTGGAGAACGGTGGATTACGAGAGCGATCAGCTGATGTCATTTGAGATGGCAAATCTGGAAATGAAGTACCGATATATCAGCGTGTGCGGAATATGCGGCGCAAGCATTTGCTCCGGCTGTGCAATCATGTGCGTAGACGGAGAAGATGAATATATCGTTTGCAAAAGGTGCTTGAAACAGCACGGGCTGCACGGGCGGAAAATGAACGAACCCGAAAAATAATAATAAGGAAACGGAGGATTATCTATATGGGATTTTTAGAAAGAGCCATCCGGCGCGGCGTGAGCCAGGGCGTGGGAAACGCCGTAGGCAAGGCGATCCAGCAGGCGGTTGAGCCGAAAGCTACCGAGCTTGCAAACAAGGCCGCCGAACAGATCGATGCGGCGGCGCAGACCACCGCCCAACAGACACAGCAGACGGCACAGGCGGCAAGCGGCTTGGAAGGGGCGCTGGGCAACTTGCAACGCTCTGTGGAGGGCTACGCGACAGAAGCGGCAAAGAACATGAAGGTATGCCCGAATTGCAGCAAACCCACCACCGCCGACAAAAAGTTCTGTCCTGAATGCGGAACGAAGCTGCCGGAGGAAACCGTCGCGCAGGGCGCGGTCTGCCCGTCCTGCGGCAAGCAAAACGCCATCGGCACGAAGTTCTGTCAAGATTGCGGCACAAAGCTCCCTGCCGCCGTGCAGGAGGAACAGGCGGCACAGGCGCAGGACGCGGCTGTGATGGCCGAGTGGGAGGTCAAGCTGCCCCAATATCCCAAGTGGAATTGCGGCGGGACGAAGTTTTATATAGAGGAATACGACCCCGGCTGTTATCAGTTTTCCGCACGATTCCCCAGCCACGAGGCGGCGCGGGAGGCGGTCAAGCAGTACCGCGTACTCTTGCAGGAAAACGGCTTCCGGCCTGCCGGACAGTACCCGGATGTGGAGCAGCTTTTCAAGAAGATTGGGGACGCCTGCTACAATGTGGACACCGAGCATTGCTTTGACGGCGACGGCGACTGCCCGACCATCGGCTTTTGCATCCGCGAACCCTACGGCGGCTTTGATTATGTGAAACCTGAACCCAAGAAGCCGGCGAGCTTCAAAGATTTATTCAAACTTTAATTTAGGAGGATAACACAATGAAAAAGATTTTAGCATTAGCACTTGCCCTTATGATGGTACTCGCCCTTGCCGCTTGCAGTGGTGGGAACGACACCCCCGACCCGTCCGGCAGCGGCACAAGCCAACAGGAACAACCGAGCAATACGTCTGGCAACGGCAGCGAACAGCAGTCCGGCAGTGCCTCCGATGGGGACAAAACGCATGACCTGACTACCATTGAAGGATACCTTGCGCAGTTTGGGCTGACACAGGATTTCCTGAAAACGCCAAGCTTTACAAGATTCAACGGAAACAGAAACTTAAGCACCCAGCAAATATCCGGCATCAACGTGTACCAGTCGGCCGAAATGGACGTCGCGCAGAAAGAAGCGTGGGCGAAGGGTGTAAACGACGCGCTGGTTGCCGCATCGGATGATGGGAAAATATCCAGTACGCCATATGCGATAGAGTATTCACTTGATGTTGATTACACCAAAGGAACGCTGGTTTTTGCGGGAACGATTCAAGTGAACGGAAAAGCCGCGAACTTCACCTTCTCCATAACGAACGGTCTGGACTCGGACGACCCGGACGATTCGTATCCCGCCGCAACCTTTGGCATTCAATATCCATAAGCGCAGAAGGAGGACAGCACAATGAAGAAGATTTTAGCATTAACACTTGCCCTTATGATGGTACTCGCCCTTGCCGCTTGCGGCGACAAGGATCCTGCGCCATCCGGTGATAGCAATAAACCTGGTACTTCACAGCAGGGTAACAATAAGGGCGGTAGCGGTAAAACACCTTCTACCGATTACTTCTGGGAGAAATATGATTTTACAGAAGAATGGATGCTCCCTGATGACGGTGTATATACCGGTTACACTTACACAGACCCTACCAGCAATCCGGCAGGCAACGAAATGGTGACCATCACCGTATATGATATTACCGAAGAACAAATCAAGACTTATATTGAGAAAATTAAATCTCACGGATATGAAGAGCTTATCGGGGACTCTTACAGCAAGGTAACCGATACCGGAACCGCTATGATTAAGATTTCAAACTTTTTAGCTGAAGACGGCTATATCCGTATTATGATTGACCCGAAAATTTAAGGAGGTAAACGACAATGAAAAAACTAATTGCTTTATTATTCGCTCTTGTGATGGTGCTTTCCCTTGCCGCCTGCGGCGGGAATGACACGCCCGACCCGTCCGGCAGCGGCACGACCGACCCCGGCAAAAATGAAAACCCGTCCGGTAATGTCGCGATTGGAGATATCACGGTTGATAATTGGAAAGAGGTCGTAGAAACCGGCTTTGGCTTATCCCTTTCCCTGCCCGACGGGTGGGTGGTGAAGACTGCGGAGAGCCCCAACGGAGCAACCAATTTGAAACTGATATTTACAGTGGGCGGCAATAAGACATACGCAGATTTTGGAAACGAAATCTTTGCCGAATTACAAAATGACGCCAGCGGCGACATCACAAAATACGGCGATAGTTCAAAGGTCTATACCTCTTTTTCCGATGCAAACAACAACGGCATTTCGTCTTTTTCCGCCGATGTAGACGGCAGCAGCGGCAAGAGCGTTATTATCAATTATTTTGACAATGAAACTACAGTTGAACTCACATTTCTAAGGATGGGAAATTGGAAATAGTATTTATTGCCACAACAAGGAGGTTGATTCAATGAAAAAGTTTTCTATACTTTTGCTCGCCATGATGATGGTATTCACCCTCGCCGCCTGTGATTCGGGCGGAGGCGAAGCCCCATCGGGCGACAACGACACCCCAAGTCAAAACGAGCAAGGCTCGGTTGACGAAGACAAGGATACGTCTTCAAGCTCACAGGAGCAGGAGCAAAAAGAAGAGGACTCCAAAACCCTTGCCTTTTTCAGAAAATACTTAGCAGGCAATTATACGCTGGAGCTTGATTTCTACGATAAAAGCCAAGAAAACGATACCATCGGCCACACCGAACTCATCGTTGGCAGCGGGCAAAAAAGGTATATCAAAAGCACATACGGAACCTTCATTCAAGAATCTCTTGTGGACGGCGAATTTGAATACAAACTCTATTCGGACGATAAAACCGCTTTCAAGGAGACCTTCCGCAAGCCCAAGACGGGAATGTCCTTTTATGCTGCGTTTTCCGACGAGGAAAGCGATTATCTCGATATGTCCGACTCGGTAAGTACAATGGAAATCAAAGGGAAAAACTATCGCTGCGAAACATTTTTACTCCAGAACAAATGCGTTTACTGCTTTGACGGGGATACGCTTGCGTACATTGTTTCCACCGCCGGCGGCGTTGACTTTTTGATAGGCGTAAAGAGCGTATCCACCGAAACGGATGCAGCCCTCTTGGAAATTCCTGCCGATTACAAGGTGAGTTAAACTGAAAGGAGAATTGACAATGAGAAAATTATTTGCACTTTTACTTGCCCTTATGATGGTACTCTCTCTGGCCGCTTGTGGCGGAAATGAAGATACCCCCTCCGGCAGCGGCGGCAGCACGCCGGGCAGCAGCGATAACGGCGGCAATACCGCTGCTGTTAGCTGGGAGAATGCGGATGTTAAAGAATATGAGGCCGAAGATTTCGCTGAATTGACCAATGGCGTCCCGGAGCCTGCCGGAGCTTATACGATTAATGCAGTTTCGATAGCCATGGGGCTGGCATTTGATTTTTCCACCGACGAAGATGCCGATGCCTATTTGCAACTGCTGAAAGATAACGGATTTACTCTCGCTGAGGAAATATACGGAATTGAAACATATGAAAACGCCACACATACCGTTCAATTCAGCGGAAAAAGCATTCGGGTGGAGATAAAAGAGTAAGTCAGTGGGAGTTAGCATCGGAGTCAAATAAGAAACCCTACACACACCCCCACGGGCGGTCAGCATACCGCCGGCCGCCCGTGCGCGGGTTTTAAGCCAAAGGAGGCGATGGTATGAAAAGAATCATAGCCGCTTTGCTTTGCGCGGCGCTGGCGCTCTCCCTCGCCGCCTGCGGCGGCAAGACAGCAAGCGGCGACACAGACACAAAGGACTTTTTGAAAGCGATGGACGATCTGTGCGCGTCCGGCGACAGTCTGGCGCAGCAGGGCTTGACCCTGCAAGCGGAAAGCTACTATGCCTTTGCGGGCAGCTCCGTGTCCTCTCTGCGCTATGCGGTGGAGTACATATTGTGGCTCAAAGGTGAGGGCGACACGCTGGACGCTTTGGCTGCGGAAAGCCGCTATATCGGATGGGACAGCATCGCTTCGGTCTGCTACGCATCCCCCTATCCCTACTATTTTGAGGGCTTGCTTTGGCAGATACAGGGCAAAACCGACGAGGCGAAAGCGGCCTACGAAAACACCCTGCTCAATCCCGCCTACCCGGAGGACGGCGTTGACTTCTACTATCTTCGGAATATGGAGATAGACGCGCTATACTCTCTGCGGGACGAACTGCGGGATAAGGAAACGGCGATCTACGGCAAATATGCTCCTGCTCCTGTCAGCGTGGAGCGCGACCCGTACCTGTTCGACACCGAATATCTCCGGGCAAAGAGCGCCGAGGCGATGGAGGCCGGGGACTACGCGGCAGCGGCGGCCTACGGAAAAAACGCCGTCCTCAACGACCCCCTTGACCCGCTGAACTTTAGAAACGCCGCCCTCTGCTGCGTTTACAACGATGAGGGCGGCCGGGCGGCGGCATACCTTGACGCAGGGCTGGTGATCGCGCCGGAGGACAAGGGGCTGAACACCCTGTATGAAGCCTTTTCACAGATCGGAGGTGAGGCACAATGAAGAAACGATTGCTTTCCTTGCTCTGCGTCGTGGCGCTGCTGCTATGCCTGCTCCCGCAGACGGCATTTGCGGCGGGCAGCTTGGAGGGTGTGGACTATGACCGCATCGGCGGCACGGGCAGCCGGGTCACGCTGACCTTGGGTGAGCTTGTCTTTGAGGGGCAGCTATCCCGCGGCTCTATGGTATCGGACAGCGAACAGGACAAAATCATCAAGCAGACCATGAACGATTTGAACATCACAAGCGGTATGCTGCTCAACGCAAAATCCATGCTGGATGCCGCCCATAAGTTAGAGGGCTTCGGCATGAAGGATGTGGAAAACGCCCTGCTGAAGCTGACGGGGGCGCAGGACGCGGTGGAGCTGTATAAGCTGGTGATGGGCGAAAATGTCACCTCGGCGCAGATCGCGCAGAAGATCGCGCAGGATCAGATCAAGGGCGAGGCGAAGGACTTTGTGCAAAACCAGTTGGAGGACGCGCTTACCCATGGCGGCACGGTCGCCCTGCAAGGCATGGGCAAATACGGCTTCAAGCTGCTTTTCCTGCTCCCCGACCTCACCGAGATCGGAGTGAACGCCCTGACGAAGTACGAGAATATCAAGGAAACCTGCGCCGCCGCATTGGAACGGCAGCTCCTTCTTGATACCTTCTACGACGAGTGCAATAAGCGCATCGCGGAGGCCTCCGGCGACCGGGGCGCATGGGAGATACGCTTTGACAAGCGGAGCACCCAGACCTACAACTGCACCTTTTGGGGCATATCCGGCGTGATGATGGAAGCGTCCCTCTCCGGGGTGCTGGAACAGGTAAGCGTCATCGACGGCGCGGCGGGACAGTATCGCGGGACGCTCTGGCTGGACATTGAGGGCGTGGATATGGCGAGCTTTGACGCAAGCATTCCGACTGCCTATCCGTTCAGTATTACTTGCAATATAGCAAAAAGCTTGGCAGGTGGAAGTTACTCGCAAAATAATCAAACTACTATACTGAAACGGTCGGTGCAAGGAGAGGTATCCGTCATGATTACAGGCGGCAGCGGCACACAGGTTTCCGAGGTATCAGGCAATCTGACCTCCGGCGGTGATGATACCGAATTCCGTTTCGATCATTACTGGCAAAGTGTGGTTAAGCTACCCTATCAAACTCCAGAGACCTTCTGGTGGCGTTATACATCATCTGACCCTGCTTATCTGAAAGAGGACACAGACGGTGGCACAGATAGTCCAAGACCATTTCCCGGAGGCATCGGCACCGTCTGGAAGCCCCTCGAAAGCACACCGTATATAACCGTTTACCATTGAAATTAGAAGGAGGATTTGAAGATGAAAAATGACCGGCAGAGCATGATCCTGGAGATCATCAGCCAGGAGAATATCGAGACCCAGGAGCAGCTGCTCGTCCGTCTCCAGGAGCGGGGGATCACCAGCACCCAGGCCACCATCTCCCGGGACATCAAGCAGATGCACCTCATCAAGGAGCCGGTGGGCCATGGAGTGTACAAGT
>ENA-OUOW01002549-OUOW01002549.1-human-gut-metagenome-genome-assembly--contig:-NODE-2549-length-9996-cov-3.888341_pt1 | contig 9996 bp, 8 predicted proteins | sample MGYA00237938_ERZ548769 | MGnify/ENA primary metagenome ERZ548769 (study PRJEB26490, sample SAMN05356870) | human gut metagenome | biome: terrestrial biome; feature: human-associated habitat; material... | reverse complement strand
CCGCAAGGAGCGCCCGGCCACGCGCTCTCGCGCCCGCAGCAAGCAAGAAGCGCGGACGCGTGCCCGCGCGCCGTGTGGATAGGAGACTCAATGTCCGGACACTCTAAGTGGGCTACCACCAAGCACAAGAAGGCGGCCATCGACGCCAAGCGCTCGTCGCTCTTCTCCAAGCTCTCGCGCAACATCACCGTTGCCGCCAAGATCGGTGGCGACCCCAACCCGGACAACAACGCCACCCTCGCCGCTGCCGTCCAGCGCGCCCGCATGGTCTCCATGCCCAACGCCAAGATCAAGGCGGCCATCGACAAGGCCTTTGGCGCCGGCGCGGACGCAGCCGTCTACGAGGAGATCACCTACGAGGGCTACGGTCCCGCGGGCGTGGCCGTCTACGTTGACTGCCTGACCGACAACAAGAACCGCACCGCCGCGGACGTCCGCTCCGCCTTCACGCACGCTGGCGGTAACCTGGGCACCTCCGGCTCCGTCGCGTTCCAGTTCGAGCGCAAGGGCTCCATCGCCGTGGAGAAGGTCATCCACAGCGACGAGAAGAAGGTTCCCGATCGCGAGAACGCCGTGGACGAGGACGAGTTCATGCTCGCCGTGGCCGAGGCCGGTGGCGAGGACTACGAGGACGCCGGCGACGAGTGGATCGTCTACACCGCCTACGACAAGATGCAGGACGTCCAGAAGGCGCTCGAGGCCCAGGGCATCGAGGTCAAGGGTTCCGAGCTCACGATGGTGCCCACCACCCCCACCGACGTCACCGTCAACGACGCCAAGAAGGTCCAGCGCCTCATCGACCGCCTGGAGGAGCTTGAGGACGTCCAGAACGTCTACAGCACCATGAACGTCACCGACGAGATCGCCGAGGCCCTCGCCGAGGATGAGGACTAACTCGCACGTCGCGCACGTCGAGAACGAGCGTACCTAACGGCGCTGGGAGCCACGGGCTCTCGGCGCTGCATTCTTTCGGCAGCTTCTCTCGTCTACGAGAAGAACCGCTTTGCCAGCCCGCCTTAGCGGGCTTTTTCGTGTCTGTCCACGTTGGGCTAAACAAGCCATAACACTGACAGATATCTGAACGTACGGTGCATCCCAAGATACCCTGAAATGTATAAAGGTGTTTTGCTATATCATTTACTGCAATTGAGCGTTTGAGGGGCAATTTACGCAGCGAGAGGAACCTCCGGGGGAGGGTCGTGGAACAGACCGCATTACAAGGCGAGGGCGCGAGCGTCCTCGTGTTTCCGCGTGTGCCGGCATCCCCGGTTTCGGGCGCCGCAAAGGATGCGGCCCACTCGATGCAAGGTTGAGAAAGTTTACGGAGGAGAGACCTTGAGCCAGATAGTTGTGGCCGTTGCCACGCATAAGCCATACAGGATGCCGGACGACCCCATCTATCTGCCCCTGCACGTGGGTGCGGAGCTGCATCCGGATGTCCTCCAAGACATGCAAGGGGACAACACAGGTGACAACATCTCCGCCCTCAATGCCAGCTACAGCGAGCTCACCGGCCTCTACTGGCTCTGGAAGAACTGCGACGCCCAGTACAAGGGCCTCGTCCACTACAGAAGGCTCCTGGGTAGCGCGGACAAGGCGAAGCAGCGCAGCAAGGACCCTTATGAGAAGCTCGTTGACGGGCCTGAGCTGCTTGCGCTCCTCAGCAGTAGGGACGTGGTCCTCGCGAGGCAACGCAACTATTACATCGAGACGGTCTACGACCACTACTCGCACACCATGGACGGCTCGCAGCTCGACAAGATGCGCGGCATCATCGAGAAGAAGTGCCTGGAGTACCTGGCTGCCTGGGACGGCCTCATGAAGTCGACGCGGGTGCACGTCTTCAACATGTTCGTGATGCCGGCGGGCATGTTCGATGCCTACTGCGCGTGGCTGTTCCCGCTGCTCGACGAGCTTGGCCAGCAGATTGACACGGCCGATATGGACGCTTTCGCCGCCCGCTGGCCTGGTCGCGTGAGCGAGCGCATGCTCGATCCGTGGCTTGTCACCAACGGCGTTTCCTACGCCGAGCTTCCGGTGGTAAGCCCAGAGCCGGTAGACTGGGTCAAGAAGGGCTCCTCGTTCCTCGCGGCGAAGTTCCTAGGCAAGAAGTACGAGAGGAGCTTCTAAGCGTGATAAACCGCAGCGATAAGTTGCACTTCGCTCTGCAACCAATTGCGCGCGTCACTCGTTAAAGTCGGTAGTGTCGGGAAAGCTGGTGTAAACAATCCGTGAGCGAGCGGACTCGGCTCTGTTCGCCTTGGATTTCTTCGCAATGGTGTCTTTCGTGGCAATCATATGCATTACTTAACTAAATTCCTTGAGGCGAAAGATTGATTCAACAAATTCCTTGAGGAAGAAATGCAGAGAAAGCTCGTAATGAGACTCTCGTTGTATTACAGACTGAGGAATCTTAAATTATGCTATTAACTTGTAGCTAACGACGTTACACAACTAATTAACATATAGTAAAACTAAGGTAATAGTTTAGTTTGAAATTGCGCGTTTGTATCTGATTGAATAGCTTTTTTGTTGGGAAGCACGAATAGAGCTTTTGGAATGAGGGGCTGACTGTGTGTGCAAAGCGGAATACATCTCTCTCGACTTTTGATGCTTTTAAACACATAAAAGTTGATGGCGGCTTAGTTCACATTGAAGGGGATCTCCTTCATCAGCTTCAGCACGTGCTGCTTATGATGCTAAAGGATTTCGATGCTCTTTGCTCTCAAGAAGGTCTTACGTATACTCTCGGCGGAGGCAGCTGCTTGGGGGCTGTTCGCCATCAAGGTTTTATTCCTTGGGATGATGACTTGGATGTAAACATGCCAAGGGAAAGCTTCGAAAAGCTCTGTGAGGTATTTCCCTCTCGGTTGAGTACTAAGTACATTCTGCAAGTTCCTGGGGATTCGGGCTATGAACTTGGCTTTGGCAGGATTCGCTTGCGTGGAACTACATTGAAGACTCGAGATGACTTCGGCGAGACAGAGTGCGGAATCTACATAGATATCTTTATCATCGAGACTGTGCCAAGTTCTTCGATTGCCCGATCTTTCCATGGCATTGTTTCTCAAGCCCTTGGTTTTAAGTATTCTTGTCGCAGGTTTTTTGAACATAAGGATGCCTATCTTGCACTTGCCGGGGACGATGAGGATTCCGCCCGCATTATCAGAGCTAAAGCTGGGATAGGTCGTCTATTTTCAGGAAAGACGACCTCACAGTGTTGCTTTGACTGGGATAGTTGGAACGCAAAGTATAGTCGGAAAAAATCCACCTTTGTTTCCATACCCGTAGGGAGAAAGCACTATTTTGGCGAGCTGATTGCGAGGGAAAACTACTTCCCTCCGAGTTCGGGATGCTTTGAGGGCATGACGGTCCCTCTGCCCTATTCTGCTGATTTGTATCTCAAGGGGCTGTATGGGCCCAACTACATGGAACTTCCACCTGCCGGTGACAGGGAGACCCATGTGGTATATGAAATTGACTTTGGAACGTACGCATAACTTTTCACGCCAGAATTTGTGGGCCTGAGCAGGGATGGAGAATACCGTGGATAACGTAGAAATTGTAATCTTCGCTGGTGGTGTGGGGCGAAGAATGACTGGTAGCAAGCGCCCAAAACAATTCTTGGAGTTGAGTGGACGCCCAATTATTGACTATACCATTGAAAAATATGCAACTCATCCTCAGGTTACACGTATTGTCATCTCCTGTCTTGCAAGTTGGATTTCCTATCTTGAACATTGGCTTATCGGTCGGCACTACAGCATCCCCATTGACATAATTCCTGGAGGCGCCACCGGTCAGGAGTCAATATTCCGGGGTGTTAGCCATCTGCGCAATCAACACCCGGGTGATATGGATGCCATTGTGCTCATACACGATGGTGTCCGTCCCCTCATAAGCGAAGAAGCCATATCGGCTTGCATAGAATCCGCGCGGGATCGAGGGCCTACGGCGACTATTGCGCAGGCAAGCGAAACAATCGTCTTGATGGACGAAGAAGGCCGCGTTACTGATGTCCTTCCTCGCAGTAGGTGTGGGCTTGCGAGGGCTCCGCAAGGCTTTCGGCTCGAAGAGCTCTATGCTGCCCATCTTCGCGCTAACGATGAGCGGAAAGGTGACTTCGTTGATTCGATAAGCTTAATGTCTTATTACGGATATGACATCTACACCGTTACTGGTCCTTCTGAAAACATTAAGGTCACTACCCCGATGGATTACTATGCCTTCAAAGGTTACATGGAGGCGCATGATCAGGAATCACTGTGGAAGGATTCGGAATGAGTCAGCTTGGCAGTCAAATACTCTCTGACGCAGCTATCGTAGCAGCCGACGAGAGCATTCCATGGGACCGGCTTGATAATCGTTCTTTTGTTGTCACAGGTGCGACAGGTCTCATAGGGAAGAATCTCGTTTCTGCACTTCTCGCACGCGGAACCACCGACATCATCCTGCTGGTGCGCAACCCCGAAAAGGCCAGGCGTCTTTTCGGGACGAGTGACAAGGTCAGCATCATTTCTTGGGAAGCTCTTGAATCCGGAGTGCCCAATGGGTTGCCTGAGCATGTTGACTATGTCATACATTGTGCAAACGTGACTGATAGCTCATCTTTCATCGAACGGCCTGTCGAGACGATTGAGTCAACACTCGGTGGGGCGAGATCGGCGATTCAAATTGCCCGCCAATATGGAGCGCGTCTTTGCCTACTCTCAACGATGGAGACCTATGGGGAGTATCTTAGTGACGAGCCTCTGAAAGAGGATCAAGGTGGCTTCCTTGATGCGATGGTTGTTCGCAACAGCTACCCAGAGGCAAAACGTCTCGACGAGGCGCTTTGCGCCGCCTATGCATCTGAATATGGTCTAGGTGCTGTAGTATTGCGGCTGTCCCAAACGTTTGGGCCGGGAGTCGCTCGTGATGATCGAAGGGTTTTTGCGGAATTTGCCCGCTGTGCTCTCGAAGAAAGAGACATCGTCCTTCTCACTGACGGACGAAAAAGAAATGCCTATCTCTATACTTCCGATGCTGTTAGGGCGATTCTAATTGTCGCAGCTTGTGGACAAGCCGGCACTGCGTATAACGCTGCCAATGAAGCTACGTTTTGCTCAATTCGAGAAATGGCTGAGATGGTTGCTAATACGCTTGGCGGTGGGAAGACGAAGGTTCGCATTGAAATCAATCCAGATGCGGCCAAGCGGTTTAGGAAGGGATCTACCCTGAGACTTGATACCACGCGTTTGGAAAAGCTTGGCTGGAAAGCTCGCGTGAATCTCCCCGAGATGTATAACCGCATGACAAAAGCATGGGCAGAGGTTTGATTTGCCAATAGCCCCAAACAACAGCCGAGAGAGATTGATTATGGATAGCAGCGCTTCCCCTAAAGTTCTTGTGATGATGGCGACCTATAACGGCGCTCGCTATGTTTGCGAGCAAATTGAGTCCATATTGGTCCAACAGAATGTAGATGTTACGCTGCTAATTTCTGATGACGACTCAAGTGATGACACGGTTGCGCTGTGTAGGGAGTATGAAGCGAGTGGCTGTCCTGTTCACGTGAAAGTGAACATCCCGCGTTTGGGTGTCGGAATGAATTTTATGTCAATGGTTTATGGTGCGGATGCTGATGCGTACGATGCGTTTGCCTTCAGTGACCAAGACGATTTTTGGCTTCCGGATAAGCTATTAATCGCTATCGAGGCGATTAATAGCTTTAAGAGTTCATCAGATGCCAAACGTGTGCCAGGATATGGTACGCCAATCCTCTATTGTTCTGATTTGCTGAACGTAGACGAGAATCTCGAAAATCCTAAGGCAGAGCTTGCCTCGCTTTCTATAGATACGAGTAAGCGCGCAACCCCTCTCATCAGGAACTGGTACTCCGGCTGCACAATGGTCTTCAATTCGGATATGGTTCGTCTGCTGCAGCGGAAACAGTACGAGAGCTTCGCTAGGATTCACGATGCATGGGTTGCGATGATTGCTACATACTGCGGCAATCTGCTTGTCGACCTTGGCCATCACGAAATACTAAGGCGCAATTCTGGTCACAATGTTGTCGGGGCGCTCTATGAAGGCAAAGACTTCGAGACTTCCTCTATCGCTCATCTTTCTGTAGAGGCAACCCATGCCTGTCGTGAGGCTGCAATTAGAATGGCTCAAGACTACGGTGACCTTCTTTCAGAGGCAGATAGAGCGCTTGTGGTCTCTTTTTCATCGTATAATTGCTCACTGTTTGCGAAAATTAATTGGGCATTCTCGTCTGAGTACAAGGCGTTAACCTGGCCAGAGACCCTGCTCATGCGAATTAAGTTTCTTGCCGATCGGTATTAGGCCGATGAATGAATCAATCGTCCCATGGAGAAAAGAATAATTTAGCCTCCAACCGAGCCAATTGAACTAGGCTTCAACTCCAGCGCCATGGAACCATCTTGTGCTTAACGGTTTCTCTCGAATGCCCAGCTTCATATTTCATAACTGGTCTTAAAGATACCTTGATAGCGCTATTATTCACATTTACGAAGGCGCAAGATCTGGCGAAATAAATTACACCAGCATGGAATCGAAAAGGAAACATAGCCTTGGCAAATGAAATCGAGATATCCGTCATTATCCCAGTGTTCAATTCTGCGAATTCGCTTCCTGCCCTAATAACAAACTTGAGGAGCCAGGAATCAAAGAATATAGAGTTTTTGCTTATCGATGACGGGTCAACGGATTCCTCAACGAATATCATTGACAATGCGGTCAAATCCGATGCTAGGTTTAGGTTAGTTAAGTGCAGCCATTTCGGTACAGGCCGAGCGCGGAACTTCGGGATAAAGCTGGCGCGTGGAAACTACGTCTTCTTTTTAGATGCGGATGATGCCATTGCTGCACCAGATGCCTTATCAAAATTATTGGCAACTGCAAGGAATCTTAAAGTAGATATTTGCGGTGGATCGATACGTTTCGTAAAGCGGGGGAAATGTATCAATTCGATGTGCCATTGGGATTCCGATGTCACTTTTTCTTCAACTGGTTACGAAGGCCTTGCATACGAACCGTTTGAATACTTTTCAACCATTAGCAAATACGACTACTCTAAGTATCAGTATGATGCGGGATTTACACGATTCATTTATTCCAAAGAACTGCTCTTGAATAGCAATGTATTGTTTCCCGAAGGGCGATATTTCGAAGATCCAGTATTTTTTACTAGAGCAATGCATGCTGCTGGTACGTTTGGAACAATTCCAGACCCAGTTTATATTTACAACATAGGATGGCATCCAATTATTAGAGATGAGGCATATTATCTCGAAACTTTGAATGGACTAATCTCGAATTATGAGTTTGCATTGGAAAATGATTATAAGCAACTTCAATTAATCACGCGATACCGCTTCACGCGTTACAGTGATTTAGATTTGATTATCAACGATAATAATTATGAATTATTGAAAGGTGCTGTCGAAAAGACGTGGCAATTAGTTAGTGGCTTAGATACGTCACTGACTATTTCAGAACTACCTGAATGTGTAAGATGTGTTCGAGATTACAAAACACCAAAATGGAATTCTCCTAAAAGCGTTTTCTCTAGGGGGAAGAGGAAAGCAAAGGATTGGTTCGTAAACTATATTAAAAGAGGGATAAAAGCGCTTCAATCGCTCCTTGCCTCACAGTGACTGTGATTTCTCGTCTCGGATTGCGTAAGTTTGTAAGACGCAGCAAGCCTACCGTCTCTACAAGGCGCAGCTCCAGAAGTCTCGGATTGCGTAAGTTTGTAAGACGCAGCAAGCATTAGCTGCAGGTGTCCGGCAATTTCATAGACTATGCGCGGCCTTATGAAAGGGCATACTCGCCTTGTTTCTCATGCTGCCTATAGTTGATAGGTGGTAGGGCTGGGAGAGGCATGCATCGGATGAAGAGCAATACTACATAAGGCCTATCGATTGATAGTTTGCTTCACCAGAAGCCAGCGAAGAATGCTCGTATAGGGGTGGCAATGAATAAAAGACGATCTGGTGCAATAGTCTCATATGTGTATTCGATTGCTCAGGTGATAGTAAATCTAATTTACGTACCCATACTACTTGGCGGAATTGGCCAGAGCGAATATGGCTTATATCAGACCATAGGTTCTTTCGTTGCATATCTTTCAATTATAAATTCAACTTTCTCTGCTGGAGCTGTCAGGTTTTACAGCAAATACTATGTCCTCGGTGACGAGAATGGTATGGCAAATACTCTCGGTATCCTAAAGCGTATCTATCGAATCGCTTATCTGTTGGTGTTTGCGGCAACCGCAATACTTATGTGGGTTGTCTCTATTGTCTACCGTAACTCTTTCAGTTCATGGGAGCTGGAGGAGAGCTGCGCCCTGTTGGCTATTTTGGCACTAAATTTAGTACTAACCATGAACAACACAATGTCCATTGCCTGTATTACCGCACACGAAGAGTTTACCTTTCTTAAGGGTACTCAACTCGTAACGCTATTAGTACAACCATTGCTCGTTATTCTATTAATTAGGACGATGCCCTATGCATTAACTGTCTCTGTGGTGCAGCTCTTTTGTAACTTCCTATGTCGTATGGCTCAGCAGCTTTATGCTCGAAAGATTTTGGGTATGGACGACAAGCTCCGATTCCTTGACAAGGATTTGGAACATCAGATTATTGTATTTTCAGGTGGGATTATACTCGCTGTTATAGCAGATCAAATATTTTGGAAAACCGATCAACTCATTTTGGGATACATGTATGGGACGGCTACTGTAGCCGTTTACTCCGTTGGTTCTCAGGTTGTCAGTGCATATCAGCCATTGGGAGTAGCTGTTTCTTCCGTATTTTTGCCAAAAGTATCAGAATTATGGTATAGAAAGCACGACAAAAAAGAAATCTCAGAGCTATTCCTTAGAGTAAGCCGTGTGGCGCTTTACCCCATGCTTGCCGTTCTATTGGGTTTTATTGTATTTGGACAAGATTTCATACGCCTATGGGCGGGAGAAGGTTATGAGTTGGCATATTGGGTAACGGTTTGTGAGCTAATTCCGTTCACGGTGGATGTTTCCCAGAATATCGGTCTAACAATTTTACAAGTCATGAATAGATACGGCTTCAGAGCAAAGTTATATTTTATTGCTGCAGTGCTAAATATCATTCTAACTGTCATTCTTGCACAGCAGTTCGGCATCGTGGGTGCTGCCGTTTCGTCAGGAATTGCAATAGTAGTGAGCAGTGGATTCATTTTAAATTGGTACTATCAGGCCCGAGTAGGACTCGACATGATCACATGGTGGAAGAGCGTGCTCCGTGAGATTATCCCTATGATTGTCTTATGCATTGTCGGCTGGTTAGTGTGGCAACCGTTTTCAAACTGCGGGTGGAGCGGTCTCGTGGGCGGGATATTTGATAAATGTTTTAAATTTATATATAAGCCGATATGTGGTTGCCGGGATGAATTATCTTCAACGTCGCTGTTTTCCGCGTGCTCGGCATACATCTTCCAATTATTGCTGACCCAAGTATTTATACGCGATGGGGGGGAAGCTTAGATGACGGGTACGGGTGGCTCGGGGGTGCGGACGTTTTCTTGGACTGGCTAGGCCGTGCCCAGGCCCAGCCTCGCCCTCCTGCCGTCGATCGTGTCCCAGACCACCCCGTCCCCCTCCCGGAAGGCCCTGAGCCTCCCCGAGCGGTACCGCCCCATCCACTCGCCGAGCATCCCGACGAACTCCGCGGGCGAGACCCCGGACAAGCCCCTGCCGTAGAAGAAATCGTTGATCGTGTCGTAATTGTTGGTGTAAGCGCGTGAACGGGCAGGGCCTCCTGGCATGAGCGTTCCTCGCGATCTCTCGGGCGATGCGGCTCACGCCCTCGTGGTTCCTCCAGCGGACCATGATGTCCTCGCGCTCCGCGATGCCAGGATGGCCGTAGCGGCCCATGCCGGTCCCCTCCAACGGTGAGTATTTGCGCGGGCAGGCACCGGTGATTATTGCGGCTCGGCACCGGCTGC
>ENA-OUOW01002541-OUOW01002541.1-human-gut-metagenome-genome-assembly--contig:-NODE-2541-length-10013-cov-3.772946_pt1 | contig 10013 bp, 7 predicted proteins | sample MGYA00237938_ERZ548769 | MGnify/ENA primary metagenome ERZ548769 (study PRJEB26490, sample SAMN05356870) | human gut metagenome | biome: terrestrial biome; feature: human-associated habitat; material... | reverse complement strand
CCACACTTTTGTGAGTGCCTACTTTCATCTTACCAGGTGCAGAGATTATTTCAAAGGCGGAAGCAAAGTCTTTTGAATTTCGGAACACTTGTTTACAGAATATTATCATATTCTATACTTACGATAATAGAAATAACTGTCACTTTCCATGTTTGGCTGCTTATGTCCAATTGGAGTCCTTTTTTCAAAAAGTTCGAATTTCGCTCTTTCTGCTACTTTACAGGATGCTTTGTTGGCGCAATCAATTGTTAAAATCATGTACGGGATTTCTGATACGCTCATACACCAATTAAATAAAGCGCTTAATGCCTCTGTTGCATACCCCTTTCCCTGGTAATCTTCGTCAAGAAAATAAGCCATTTCAACTTCATTCACAGTATTCTCCAAACCCATGCCAACACTGCCTATCAACAGATTACTTTCTTTTAAGGCAATAGCATATCTTTTGTTTTCATAGATGTCTATGGGGTTTTTCTGTGTTTGGTGCCAAGAAATGTATTCTTTAAAAGCTTCGGGGGAGGGACTATTCTCGGACCAATCCCTCATAAACCGCAACATGTTTTTTTTGCCAGACTATTTTGAAAAGCTGTGAGGCGTCCTCATATTCCAAATCTCGGATAACTAATCTTTCTGTCTCTATACGCATTGCACCGCACCTCCGGTCAGTATTGATTGTTTCTGTCTTGTGAATTTCATTAATTAGCGAAATGATGATGTGGTCAATTATCCTCTGGAATATGAACTCCAGATTGTCTTGTCATCAAACATACCGTCTCAACGATATTACTTCTTTCCCACAAGCCTTCAATGCCATACTTGCCGAAAAGCAAATTTGGTTATCCAAATTCAGTTCTTGGTAAGACATATTTCCACCATTTTCTTTAAAAAAGGCAAAGTGCTCCATTGAGGATTATCAAGCCTAAATGTGCAACCGCACACTCTATTAAATTCTTTTCCGAAAATGATTTTATTCTTGCCACCACCGCAAGAACCGCAATTACCACAGAAATCAATATGATTCCAAGCAATATTCTTGATTTCATCATCCATAATATCAGTACTAAAAGCGGCACTATCATTAGACCAAACAGTCCAAAGATTTTCAGGCTCATCAGGATCGTTAATTGCTATGAAAGCAACGCATTCTCCATTAAATTTAAGCCAATAATATATTTTATCTTTCCAACAAGGACCATTGTCTTTGTAAAATTCAATGTTATTGTTTCTCAAAAATGTGACAAATGTTAGGGCTATTGCTTCATCTTCTCCTACTAGATTTTCTTTTATATAATCTTCGATTTGTTTTGTCATTAAAAAGTCGCCTTAATAGAGTTTGTATTATTTGTGGGAAAGAAGTACTACCGTTTCCACATGCCAAGAGGAGACAATAATGATGTCATGGATACCCACTGGTTCCTTGGCGCACCCTTTGTCTTCAAAAACAATTATTGAGAACCAATTTTTTAATCCTATTTCGCTATAAGAAAAGAAACTATAGATACTGGTTTTGCACTTGTAAATCTGTAAATCATTCCTGTTTTGTTAATATCGAATGTAATTTTCTCTATGCAAGCTGGAGTTAATTTAAGCAAATACTGATGAGATTATTGTAAAATGTATTTAGTTCCATATATTTTAAGCTTTGTGGTAGCTTCTCTTTTTACATACAAATTATAACATATTTATGCTTCTTTGTTGGCTTTCAAATTTTGTGCTAACCCTACAATACGCAGCAACCTTCAATTTTTTATTTTCTCGTTTAGCAGGTTCTTTAGATTTTATCTTTCAACTCGTTGCAACAGGCATACAACCTCACAATGGCTGGTACCGGGAAACATGTCTACTGGAGCGGCTTCTATAAGCGGGTAACCCAGTCTGGCAAACTGCTTCAAATCCCGTGCCAGGGTGGCGGGGTCGCAGGAAACGTATACAATGCGTTTTGGATCAAAGGAAACCACCGTATCGATCAAATCCGCTCCGCAACCCTTTCGGGGAGGGTCCAGGATGACCACATCGGGGAATTCTCCCCGCTCAGCCAGTAATTTTGCAGCCTGGGCGGCGTCGCTGCAGAGGAATTCTGCATTGTGTATCCCGTTGCTTTCCGCGTTCTTTTTTGCATTTTCAATTGCTTCCGGCACAATTTCCACCCCAATCAGCTTTTGAATGCGGTGCGCCATGGAAAGCCCGATTGTTCCGGTTCCGCAGTAAAGGTCCAGAAGTGTCTCGGCGCCGGTGAGGGCTGCGTATTCTGCCGCCTGCAGGTAAAGCCGTTCCGCCTGACCGCGGTTGACCTGATAAAAGGAGAGAGGGGAAATGTGGAATTCCAGATCGCAAAGCTGATCCCGGATGGTACCTGAACCATAGACGGTGCGGCATTTCTTCCCCAACGCCACATTGGTGCGCTCCCTGTTGGAGTTTATCACCACGCTGGCAAGGGTTGGAAGCGCCTCTTTCAGCATACTTGTAAGTTCTGCCTCATGGTGAAGCCCATTGCCATTGACCACCACGCATACCATAATTTCGCCGGTTATTTCCCCTTTGCGCAGGTACAGGCGGCGCATTGTACCGCTGTGGGAGGCCTCGTCGTAGACAGGATCCCCGTATTGTTCGGTCCAGCGGCGAAATACGTTCATAGCCAGCCGAAACTCCTCCGGCTGCAGTGCGCAGGACTCGCAGTTTACAATCCTGTGGGAGTTAACAGCATAGAATCCCATCTGAAGAGCACCTGCTTTGTCCTGCCCGAGAGGGAGCAAAGCCTTGTTTCGGTAGCCGTCCCTGGAATCAGCCCCAAGAATAGGCTTGAGCCGGGGATCGGAAAAGCCCCCGATGCGCGTCAGGGCGTCCCGCACCCGCTCTTCCTTGATCCGCAGCTCTGCTGCATAGCTGATATGGCGGTAGCAGCAGCCTCCGCACTGGGCAAAGACAGGACAGTCAGGTTCGGTACGGTCCTGGGATGAGGTGATTAGCTTTTCCAACCGGCCGTAGGCAAAACGCTTTTCCGTTTTCACAATGCGTATCTCGGCAATATCGCCGGGAGCCGTTAAGGGAACAAAAACAGCGATTCCGTGGATTCTGCCAACGCCGAAACCTTCTGCTGTCATACCGGTTATATGAATTTGTAAGAGTTCGTTTTTGTGAAGTTCCATGTTGCTCTCCTGGGTCAGTTACCCTTTTTGATTTATTTCTTTCAGGTATTATACTATAGACAGTCTGTTATTTACAAGAAAACATCCGGAAAAAAGCAGGATTCAACTGGAATAACCTCCTGAAAATAGCTGTTGGAACTTGTGCAGATTATGCAAAAGGTAGATTCTCTGGAAAATCGTTGACAACGGGGAATTTTGCCGATATAATGTGCTTGTAAAAAAGATTACAAGCCTCGCGGCTGAAGCAAAGCCGCACTTTTCAATACAACTCCTCCCCAAAAGAAGGAAAAGGACCGGTTTACCGGTCCTTTTCCTTTTTCCAATTTTTTCGTGGGAAAAGAATACTTTATTTCTGCCGGTATACGGCTGTTCCGTCTTTTATTGTGGCCAATACCCGAAGGCTGCGCAGCTCTTTCGGCGGGCAGCTCAGCGGGTTCTGATCCAAAACCACAAGATCAGCTCTCTTTCCGGGGGTGAGCGTTCCCTTTTCCTGCTCTTCAAAAATGGCAAAGGCAGCATTGGCGGTGACGGCTTTTAGTGCTTGAAAAGTGGAAATACATTCCGCTTTTCCCAATTGCCTTCCTTCGCGGGTAATCCGGTTCACAGCACACCAGACAGTCTCCAGCATATTGGGGGAAATAACGGGGGTGTCCTGATGAAAATCGAACAGAACGCCGTGTTCTAATGCGGATTTTGCTGGGCTGATCTGTTCCGCCCTGGCAGGTCCGAAATTTTTTACATGGATATCGCCCCAGTAGTAAGTGTGTGCGGTGAAGAAGGAAGCGATCATGTGCAGCCGTTTCAAAGCTGGAAGCTGATCCGGACGCAGCAGCTGTGCGTGGATCATTACCGGACGGATTTCATTTTTATATTCTCGGTAAGCCTTTTCGTAGCAGGCTAGAAATTGAGCCGCCGCAGCGTCTCCGTTGCAGTGTACATGGATGGGTTCGTCTTCCCGCTGAGCCCGGTCCAGAAAGCGAAGCACTTCGGCGTCGCTATAGATGGGGTAGCCGCAGTATCCCTTTTCTCCATTCAGATAGGGCTCCGTCACCCAGGCGGTCCTGCCTTGCGGAGAACCGTCCAAAAAGAGCTTATAACCTCCGATTTTCAGCCTGTTTTTATACTGCTTATGATAGGCTGGGTTCCGGGCAATCAAATCCGCATGGTCCCGAATGTCGATATAGGAGACGATATCTGCCCGCAGGCGGCCCTGTTCAGAGGCGGCCCGGAGAAGCTGCCATTCAGGGGTTTTGGTCAGTCCGTCATGAATTGTGGCAATTCCGTTTGAAAGATAGATATCTTCTGCCTTTTGCAGGTTTGTAAGGGCGGATTCCGGGTCAGAGGGAATACGGGAACCCAGAGTGGTGAAAGCAGTCTCTTCCAGGTATCCGTTTGGCTGATTCGACCCGGGAATCCTTCCAATTCTGCCGCCTTCCGGGTCAGCTGTATCCGCTGTGATATGCAGGGCCTGCAGGGCCAAACTGTTTAGCACGCCCATATGTCCGGAAGCATGGCCCATCATAAAGGGGCGATCGGGACAGATCAAATCCAACTCAGCTGCAGTAGGATGACGCTTTTCATCCAGAAAGTTCTGATCGTAACCGAAACCGATGATCCAGTCCTGCGCACGGAGTGCGGCGTTCCTACGGAAGGCCGCGACCCGCTCTCCAATATCCCGCAGGCTTTCAGCGCCGTTGAGCTGCACCAGGCCCATCGTCTGCGCCAGGGCAGTGATGTGACTGTGCCCGTCAATGAAAGCGGGCATCAGGGCGGCGCCGTGCAGGTCCACGAGGTCTGCACCGTCTGCCAAAGGCGCTACTTCAGAGCAGCTCCCACAGGCTGTGATTCTGCCGTCCTCCACCAGCAATGCCTCTGCCGTACGCTCCTGATCCATGGGTAAAATAGTTCCATTCTGATACAGTGTTTTCATTGTGTATCCTTTCTCCCTCACAGGGGAACCTTCGGTTTGTCTTTCCGTATTCATCATAGCGTGAACCGCCTGCAGAAACAAGCCGCATTTAGTACAGTGCGGCAAAATTCCCGGCACATATTGAATAATTTCCCAAACAATGATAAAATATGATTTCAAGTTCAGGTGGGGAGAGGTCATGTGGTGAATATTAAAAAATGGGAGGTTTCCCATCTCGACAAGGATAGGGCCGCACAGTTGGCTGAGCGATATGCCATCCCTTTTTTTCTTGCCATGATGATTGAAATCCGAGGTTTTGCGGAGCATATGGATGAAATTTTGGAGACGGAGATTGCCTTATCTGACCCTTTCCTGATGAAGGATATGGATAGGGCGGTGGAACGGATCCGGAATGCCATAGACAGCTTTGAAAGAATTGCTGTTTATGGGGACTACGATGCAGACGGCGTCACCTCCACCTCTATGCTGTACACCTATCTTGAGGCTCGGGGAGCCGACGTGATGTATTATATTCCGCAGCGGGAAGGCGAAGGATATGGCATGAACCCTGCCGCCGTCAGGTCGCTTCATGAGGCGGGGGTGAAGCTGATCATCACGGTGGACAACGGCATTTCTTCCATAGCTGAAGCGGCTTTGGCCAGGGAGTTGGGAATGGACGTGGTGGTAACCGACCATCACCGTCCGCAGAAGCAGCTTCCGGAGGCCGCAGCTGTGATAGATGCCTACCGGAAGGATGATCTCAGCCCTTTCAAGGATTTTTCCGGCGCAGGCGTAGTGCTGAAGCTGCTCATCGCACTGGAGGACGGAGACCAGGAAGCGGTTTTAGAGGAATTCTCCGATTTGGCGGCGTTGGGCACCGTAGGAGATGTGGTGCCCCTATTGGGAGAAAACAGGGCGATTGTAAAGGCGGGGCTGAAACTTTTGTCCCAGGGGGTGCGTCCTGGGGTTGAGGCATTGTTTGCCAATTGCTCCGGCAGCGCGAAGACGGCTACAGCCACATCGTTGGCATTTACGGCGATACCGCGGATCAACGCCACCGGCCGTATGGGCTCTCCAGAGCGTGCGGTACGGCTTCTGACGTGCGATTATGAGGAGGAAGCAGTCCTTTTGGCCGAGGAAATCTGTGCCGATAACGAGGAACGGCGGCGCGTGGAGGCGGAGATTGCAAAAGAAGCCTTTGCGCAGGTGGAACAGGATTCAGCGCTGCTTTACTCCCGTGTTATCATCGTTTCCGGCAAAGATTGGCATCCCGGGGTGATCGGCATCGTGGCGTCCCGGGTGACGGAACGGTTTGGAAAGCCCTGTTTTGTCATTTCAGAGGACGGGGAAAGTGCAAAGGGAAGTGGCCGCAGTGTAGAGGGTTTTTCTCTGTAAGCTGAATCCTGCTTCTCTGTCGGTTCAGATGCCTGCTCAGCTTCAGCTTTTGGAACCTTTTGGCACGGGAAATCCCTGTCCGCTGTTCGGCCTTTACGGCATGGAGCTGGTTGAGATCGTCCCGGTGGGGGGCGGCAACCATCTGCGGCTGGTCTGCCGTCGCGGAGGAGCCTCTGTTACTTGTATGAAATTTGGCATGCGTGCAGAGGAATTTCCTTTTCTGCCGGGTTCGGTGCTGGATCTGGCCGTATCTCTCGAGCAGCGGGAATTTCGCGGGGAGTCTCAGCTGACGGTTTTAGTCAAAGACCTCAAGCTTTCTGCGCTGGATTCGGAGCTGTGCATCCACAGTTACCGTGTCTATGAAAAATACCGCCGGGGAGAGCATATGCAGCAGCAGGAAGCGCGGATATTGGCTCCAACCAGAGATGATCTGGCTATGCTGTACCGGGTGCTGGTTGCCCGGAAAGATACACCTTTTCCTATTCAGGCTTTATTAGGCACTCTGGATCTGAAAAGATTCAATCTGGGAAAGCTTTTACTGTGCCTTGAAGCGCTTGAGGAGAGGAAGCTGATCTCCAGCGAAACCGAGGGGGATCTCTGGACGGTCCATGTTTTGGAGACGGCGGGAAAGGTGGACGTTTTTGCGTCTGGTGTGTTCGAGACGATGCGCACATTGATACATCGGTAAAGGAGGCAGGCAGGAATGGCGGTAGCGGTACAGATCGGCACGTATGAGGAGCTGCAGAAAATTATAGCGGACAGCGATAAAGAATATGACCGGGAACGCATCGAACAGGCCTATCTGCTGGCTGCTGAGAAGCACAGGGAGCAGCGGCGCAGTTCCGGTGAGCCCTATATTATCCACCCCCTGTCGGTGGCGGCAATATTGGTGGGCCTCGGTATGGATTCCGAATCCGTTATGGCGGGGCTGCTGCACGACGTGGTGGAGGATACCGACTGCGCTCTGGACGAGATCGCGAAGAAGTTCGGGAGAGAGGTGGCTCAGCTGGTAGACGGCGTTACCAAGCTGGGAAAGATCCCTTTTTCTTCCAGAGAAGAGCAGCAGGCGGAAAACCTGCGAAAAATGCTCATGGCCATGGCGGAGGATATCCGGGTCATTATCATCAAATTTGCAGACCGTATGCATAATTTGACCACTTTGGAATATGTCTCTCCCCAGAAGCAGAGGGACAAGGCGCTGGAATGCCTGGAGGTATATGCCCCCATTGCGCATCGTCTGGGTATCCGGACGGTCAAGGAATTTATGGAGGATATTTCTCTGAAATATCTGGACCCGCTGGCCTATCATGAAATCGAGGAGGATCTGGAGGCGAGAGGGGAAAGCCGGAAGCAGTTTATCGCAACTACTAAGGCGTTGATCAAGGAGAGGGTGGAGCTCTCTATTCCCAATGTCTATATTGAAGGACGGGTGAAGAGCGTCTACGGTATCTACCGAAAGATGTTCATTCAAGGAAAGACATTTGAGGAAATCTATGATGTTTTTGCGGTGCGCATAATCGTAGACACAATTGAGGACTGTTATAATGTGCCGGGAATCGTACATGATATGTTCCAGCCTCTGCCCAATCGGTTTAAAGACTATATCTCGATGCCTAAGCCAAACATGTACCAATCCCTGCACACCACTGTCATCAATAAGGCGGGGGTTCCCTTTGAAGTGCAGATCAGAACCTGGGAGATGCACCATACGGCGGAATACGGTATCGCGGCGCATTGGAAATATAAGTTGGGCATGTCGGCCAAGGAAGCGGACAATAACATGCTGGACGACCGCTTGGCCTGGATTCGCCAGATGCTGGAAAATCAGGCGGAAAGCGAAGACGTGACGGATTTGGTTCATTCGATCAAGAGCGACCTTATCCCGGAGGAAGTCTTTGTGTTTACCCCCAAGGGGGACGTCATCAATCTGCCCATGGGTTCCACTGTGATCGATTTTGCCTATGCGATACACAGTGCGGTGGGCAATCGGATGATCGGCGCAAAAGTAGACAAACGTATCGTTCCGCTGGATTACAAGGTGAAGACTGGGGAAATTATCGAAATTCTCACCACCAAGGAGGCTGGAAAAGGGCCGAATCGGGATTGGCTTACACTGGTGCGTACCAGTGAAGCGCGCAATAAAATACGCGCCTGGTTTAAAAAAGAAAAACGGGATGAGAATATTGTAGAGGGCAAAGCAGAGCTGGAACGGGAGTTCCGCCGCAGCAATATCGTGCTTTCACCTGAATTGATGGACTATATGCTGGAGAGCGTGGGAAAACGGCACAACTGCAGCACAGAGGAGGATTTTTACGCAGCCATAGGATACGGCGGAATCCAACTTTGGAAGGTCCTTCCAAGAGTGAAGGAGGAATATCTCCGCCTTGCTAAGAATGGCTCTGAGGAGGGGATAGAAGCTGCACAGCCTGCCGTATCGGAGCCCAAGACGCGGGTGGCGAGCGGAGTTTTGGTAGAGGGGGAAGACAACTGCCTGATCAAGTTTTCCCGCTGCTGTAATCCGCTGCCGGGAGACGACATTATCGGCTTTATTACCAGAGGCTTCGGCGTATCCATTCACAAGCGAAATTGTTCCAATGTGCCGAAGGATCTTTCCCTCTGTCCGGAGCCGGAGCGATGGGTAAACGCCCACTGGGCCGGGGAGATCAAGGATGATTTCAAATCCACCCTGCATATTGTGGCGGTGGATAGAGCTGGGTTGCTGGCCGATGTCACACAGCTGCTATCGAATATGCATATCTTCATTCATTCTTTGAACTCACGACAGGAGCGCAACAGCCTCAATGCGTTTATCTCTGCTACAATTACCATCAACGGTTTGCCTCAGCTTCAGACGATTATCGAGAGGCTCTCCAAAATTCAGGGAGTGCTCTCCATCGACCGCACCTGAAGGAATATACTCAGAAACTCGGTATAGAAAAGGATAAATTACATGCAGCTAATTCTCAGCGGACACTCCTACCGTTATGAATGTGAAAACCTGTGCCGGCTCTTTTTTCCCTACAGCACGGTTAGGGTGGAAGAGGCGGAACCGGAGATATGGGCAGAAGAACCCTGTGCCTTTGCGGGCATAGAACGGAAGGGCGGACAATATCATTATACAGCCAAGGTGTCCGATGGAAAAAATACCGTGGAAAGCTCCTATGAGCGGGAGGTGATGGAGGAATACTCCATGACAAATCTGCTCTATCAGGCTTTTGTAGAACTGACGGGTTACCAGCCGGCTTGGGGCATGCTGACAGGAATTCACCCTGTCAAGCTTCTCCGCCAGTATTGCGGGGAACTGGGGGAAGAACGTGGTACAGAGAAGTTTCGTGCGCGCTGCCATGTCAGCGCGGGGAAGACGGAGTTGGCTCTGCGAACCCTTCGGGCCCAGAGCGCGGCTGTAGAGGCGTTGGAAGAGAACGATTTCAATCTATATGTATCAATTCCCTTTTGTCCCACCCGTTGTGCGTACTGTTCCTTTGTGTCACAAAGTGTGGAACGGGCGAAAAAGCTGATCGCCCCCTACTTCGAACTGCTGCTGCTGGAAATTGAAAAAACAG
>ENA-OUOW01002540-OUOW01002540.1-human-gut-metagenome-genome-assembly--contig:-NODE-2540-length-10013-cov-4.928399_pt1 | contig 10013 bp, 9 predicted proteins | sample MGYA00237938_ERZ548769 | MGnify/ENA primary metagenome ERZ548769 (study PRJEB26490, sample SAMN05356870) | human gut metagenome | biome: terrestrial biome; feature: human-associated habitat; material... | reverse complement strand
CGGGCTGGACAAAAGCTGGACAAAAAGATCAAATAGTCCATCGGGCTGGACAAAAGCTGGACAAAAAGATCAAATAGTCCATCGGGCTGGACAAAAGCTGGACAAAAAGATCAAATAGTCCATCGGGCTGGACAAAAGCTGGACAAAAAGATCAAATAGTCCATCGGGCTGGACAAAAACTGGACAAATACCGGACAAAAACAGTCCGCCGGAAGCTCCCGGATCGGACAAAACGGACCCTTAAAACAGATCAATAAGGAGGATACTCAGCTATGGCAAAAGGATACAGCGCACGGGGAGGCTTCTCCGGCGGCGGAAGCGCCATGCGCCAGCAGCAGATGCAGCAGAAGCTGCTGAAGATGCAGCAGGATATGGCGGCGGCACAGGAAGCGGTGGAAAACGCCAGCTTTACCGCCTCAGTGGGCGGCGGTGTGGTGCAGGCCACCGTGTCCGGCAAGAAGGAGCTGACGGCCCTGACCGTCAAGCCGGAGGCCGTGGACCCGGAGGATGTGGAGATGCTGCAGGATCTGGTGATCTCTGCGGTGAACGAGGCCCTGCGCCAGGCGGACGAGGCCATGAACAGCTCCATGCAGAGCTTCACCGGCGGTCTGAATCTTCCCGGCTTCGGCCTGTGATCCCCGGAAGGAAGCGCAAAGGCTGGAATCGGCATACGATCAAAGAAGCAACGGGCAGACACGCTGAACGGCGTGTCTGCCCGTTGCTTTTGCCATGGAAAACACATCTATTGGGCGTTTTTGTCATGACCAACACGGTTTTTGGCGTTTCCATCGCCAGTGTGCTTTTCGGCACGTTTTGTTATCGCCAGCGCACCTTTTCGGCACGATTTGTCATGGCCGGTACGTATTTCCGGTGCTCCTTGTCATCGTCAATATGGGTTTTCGACGTTGTTTGTGATTTCTGGAACATGATTTCGTGTGCTTTCTGCCGATCGTGTGAATTTTTAGCACTTCTTCTATCTTCATCTTGACGGGCAAAACCGCAGCGGCCAAGGGATATCCTTTGGGTACTGCGGTTCTTTTCACACCTTTTTCCGCATAGAGATGATATCGGAAAGTCATCTGAGGAGTGGTGCGCTATCAAAGGCAACATGGAGCAGCGGGCGTGCGATCTCGCCCTTTACGTCATAGAGAGCCGTGGAACCGTCCGTTCCGCCGCCAAAAAGTTCGGCATCAGCAAATCCACCGTCCACAAGGATCTGTCGGAGCGGCTCCCGGCCTTTAATCGGGGGCTGTATCTTCAGGTGAAGCAGGTTCTGGAGGAGAATAAAGCCCAGCGGCATATCCGGGGCGGTCTCGCCACCCGCCGGAAGTATAAGGGCGAATAGAAGTCTGCCAAACATACCGAGTACAGGAGAGACGGCCACCAAACATACCGAGTACAGGAGAGGCGGCCGCCGGATGGATCAGGAGAGTCGAAAGAACCGCCGGCCCCCGGAATTTTCTTCCGGAGGGCCGGCGGTATTTTATGTCTGTAGGCCGTTCGGCGCAGCTGCCGGGACGGCAGCTTACCGTTGGGTGCGGCGGTTTACCGCTGGATGCAGCCGCTTACCGCCGAGTGCGGCGGTTTACCGTTGGGTGCAGCGGGTCACTGCCGGGTGCGGCGGTTTACCGCTGGATGCAGCAGCTTACCGCCGAGTGCGGCGGTTTACCGTTGGGTACGGCGGGTCACTGCCGGGTGCGGCAGCTTACGGCTGGGTGCGGCAGCTTATGGCCGGGTGCGGCCGCTTACCGCCGAGTGCGGCGATTTACCGTTGGGTGCAGCCGCTTACCGCCGAGTGCGGCGGGTCACTGCCGGGTGCGGCGGCTTATGGCTGGGTGCAGCGATTTGCCGCTGGGTGCGGCGGTTTACCGTTGGGTGCGGCCGCTTACCGCCGAGTGCGGCGGTTTACCGTTGGGTGCGGCCGCTTACCGCTGGGTGCAGCAGCTTACCGCTGGATGCAGCCGCTTACCGCCGAGTGCGGCGGTTTACCGTTGGGTGCGGCAGCTTATGGCTGGGTGCAGCGGGTCACTGCCGGGTGCGGCCGCTTATCGTCGGGTGATGCAGCTTACTTCTTTCCGGCGGCCTGACGCATGGAGAGGCTGATGCGGTGCTTCTTTTCATCCACCTCCAGCACCACTACCTTCACCACGTCTCCCACGGCCACGGCCTGAGAGGGGTGCTTGATGAAGCGGTCGCAGATCTGAGAGATATGCACCAGCCCGTCCTGATGGACGCCGATATCCACGAACACGCCGAAGTCCACCACATTGCGGACCGTCCCCGTCAGCTCCATGCCGGGCTTTAAGTCCTTGATGTCCAGCACGTCGGTCCGCAGGATGGGGGCCGGCAGATCGTCCCGCACGTCCCGTCCGGGCTTCACCAGCTCCTGCACCACATCCTGCAAAGTGGGAACGCCCACGCCGATCTGCCGGGCGGCGTTCTCCTCCCCCATGGCCCGCACCTTCTGGGGCAGCTGGCTCATGGCGGCGGCGCCCACATCCGCCGCCATATAGCCGCACAGGGTCAGCAGCTGCTCCGCCGCCGGATAGCTCTCCGGGTGGACGCCAGTGTGATCCAGCACATTGCGGCTCTCCGGCACCCGCAGGAAGCCGGCGCACTGCTGAAAGGCCTTGGGGCCTACCTTGGGTACCTTCAGCAGCTGCCGCCGGGTGGTGAAGGCTCCGTTCTCCTCCCGGTATTTGACGATGTTTTTGGCGGTGGTGCCATTCAGGCCCGCCACCCGGCCCAGCAGGCTGGCGGAGGCGGTATTCACGTCCACGCCCACGGCGTTGACGCAATCCTCCACCACGCCGCCCAGCGTCTCATCCAGCCGCTTCTGGGGCATATCGTGCTGGTACTGCCCCACGCCGATGGCCTTGGGGTCGATCTTCACCAGCTCCGCCAGCGGGTCCTGCATCCGGCGGGCGATGGACACGGCGCTGCGGAGGTTCACGTCGTACTCCGGGAACTCCTCCGCCGCCAGCTTGCTGGCGGAGTACACGGAGGCCCCGGCCTCGCTGACCATCATATAGCTGACGCCGCCCCCCAAGGTGCGGATCAGCTCCACCGCCATCTGCTCCGTTTCCCGGCTGGCGGTGCCGTTGCCGATGGCGATGTGCTCCACATGGTGCCGCCGGATCATGGCCCCCAGCCGGGCGATGGCCTCCTGCTTCTGCCGCTGGCCATAGGTGGGATACACCACCGTGGTATCCAGCACCTTGCCGGTGGCGTCGATGACCGCCACCTTGCAGCCGTGGGCATAGCCGGGGTCCAGCCCCATGGTGACGTGGCCCTTCACCGGCGGCTGCATCAGCAGGGGCTTCAGGTTCAGGGCAAAGGTCTGGATGGCCCCCTCGCAGGCCCGCTCCGTCAGGTCGCTGCGGGCCTCCCGCTCCAGCGAGGGATAGATGAGCCGGTCATAGGCGTCCTCGCAGGCGCTCTTGATAAACTCCATGGCCGCAGAGCCGGGCTTGACCACCGCCCGGCGCAGGGCGGTGAGTCCTGTCTCCCGGTCCAGCAGCACGGTAACGGAGAGGAAGCCCTCCTTCTCACCCCGGTTGATAGCTAATATCTGATGTCCCGCCAGCTTGGGGAGGGGCTGCTCAAAGTCGTAGTACAGCCGGTAGACGGAGTCCTCCTCCCCGGTGGACAGACTCCGCAGCCGCCCCTGACGGCGCAGCAGCTCCCGCAGGGTCTTGCGGATGGCGGCGTCATCCGACAGCAGCTCCGCCACGATGTCGTTGGCCCCCTGCAGGGCGTCGGCGGCCGTCTCCACCCCCTTCTCCGGGTCGATGAAGCCCTGCGCCGCCTGCATGGGGTCGGGGCAGTCCCGCCGCTGGGCCAGCAGCAGCTCCGCCAGCGGCGCCAGTCCCTTTTCACGGGCCACGGTGGCACGGGTGCGGCGCTTTTGCTTATAGGGGCGGTACAGGTCCTCCACCTCCGCCAGCGTCCGGGCGCTGTCGATGGCCGCCGCCAGCTCCGGCGTCAGCTTCTCCTGTCCCTCGATGGCGGATTTTACCTCCTGCCGCCGCTGCTCCAGATTCCGCAGATAGGTGAGCCGGTCCTCCAGCTTCCGCAGGGCGGTGTCGTCCATGCTGCCGTGAAGCTCCTTCCGGTAGCGGGCGATGAAGGGAATGGTGTTGCCCTGATCCAGCAGGTCGATGACGTTCTGCACATGGACAGGAGAGGCTCCCAGCTCCTGAGCCAGAAGTTCCGCAATGGTCTGCATAGCTTTGCTCCTTTCGTGGGCGAAAACCGGGACGGAGGTCCGTCCCGGTTTTGCGCTGCTTACTTGTGATACAGCTTCTTGATCTCGTACTTAGGCTCACAGCTGACGTGGATGCCCAGCCGGTTATACAGCTTCGTGTCCTCCTCCGACAGGATGACGGAGAAGTGGGCATCGCAGCCCCGCAGCTCGTCCAGCTTCTTCAGCACCAGCTCCGCCAGAGGGTTGGTGACGGCGGAGATGGACAGGGCGATGAGCACCTCGTCGGAGTGCAGCCGGGGGTTGTGGTGGCCCAGATGGGAGATCTTCATGTCGCTGATGGGGGCGATGATGGAGGCCGGCAGCAGGTCCAGATCCTTGTCAATGCCGGCAAGGGCCTTAATAGCGTTCATCAGAAGCGCCGCCGACGGCCCCAGCAGGGAGCTGTTCTTGCCGGTGACGATGCGGCCGTCCGGCAGCACCATGGCCCCGGCGGGCATCCCCGTGGACTCCGCCACCTGCAAAGACGCCGCCACCGCCGGGCAGATGTCCGGCGTCACGTCCGCCTGCTGCATGACGATCTCCAGCTTCCGCACCACGCTGTCATCGGCCTTGCCCCGGACCCGGTCCACCATGCCGGCATAGTACCGGCGCAGGATCTCCATGCGGCTGGCCTCCCGGCAGGCCTCGTCGTCCACGATGGCGAAGCCCGCCATGTTCACCCCCATGTCCGTGGGGGAGCGGTAGGGGGAGGAGCCCTGGATGCGCTGGAACATGGCGTTGAGCACCGGGAAGATCTCCACATCCCGGTTGTAGTTCACCGTGGTCTCGCCATAGGCCTCCAAATGGAAGGGGTCGATCATATTCACGTCGTTGAGGTCTGCCGTGGCGGCCTCGTAGGCCAGATTCACCGGGTGCTTCAGCGGCAGGTTCCAGATGGGGAAGGTCTCGTACTTGGCATAGCCCGCCCGGATGCCCCGCTTGTGGTCGTGGTACAGCTGGCTCAGGCAGGTGGCCATCTTGCCGCTGCCGGGGCCGGGGGCCGTCACCACCACGATGGAGCGGCTGGTCTCGATGTAGTCGTTTTTGCCCAGACCCTCGTCGGAGACGATGTGGGCCACGTCCGAAGGATACCCGGCGATGGGATAGTGGCGGCAGCTGCGGACCCCCAGCGCCGTCAGCCGGTGGATGAAGGCATCCGCCGCAGGCTGGCCGGCGTACTGGGTGATGACCACGGAGCCCACATAGAACCCCAGCCCCCGGAACACGTCGATGAGCCGCAGCACGTCCTGATCGTAGCCGATGCCCAGATCGCCACGGGTCTTGTTCTTTTCGATGTCTCCGGCACAGATGGCGATGACGATCTCCACGTCGTCCCGGATGGTCTCCAGCATCCGGATCTTACTGTCCGGCTGGAAGCCCGGCAGCACACGGGAGGCGTGGTAGTCATCAAAGAGCTTGCCGCCGAACTCCAGATATAGCTTGCCGCCGAACTGGCTCATGCGCTGGCGGATGTGCTCGGCCTGCAGGGCCAGATACTTTTCGTTGTCAAATCCGATCTTCACCGTAATATCCCCCTTTTTTACATAACCATATCATTATACACCGCTGCGCCCTCCGGGAAAAGCCTTTTCGGAGATTTCCCTTTTAGGATTTCTTCCGATTTTTGCGGCGGAATTTTGGTAAAACCCGCCGTTGCTTTTTTCCCGTCGGCGGGGTATACTAAACGATACACCCCATGAAGGAGGAACCCCACCATGCGTTTTCAGGTGATGTGGAAAAAGACCCATCTGCCGCCGGAGGCCTACCGGCCGTTCTTCGAGACGGACAGCATCGACGAGGCCAAGGACTTCGCCATGCGGCTGGCCTTCGACGAGACCAATCACGTCTACGTGCAGGATACCCGGCGGGATGAGATCGTCCGGGATTTCGACGCCCCGGTGTACCGGGACTGACCGCAGCCCCCCCCTATCCGTCCGTTTGCCCCGTTCTCTCCGTGAGAACGGGGCTTTTCATCTGTGTTTAAGTTTGGTATAATAGGATAATTACAGTGACTTCTAAAACAGAAAAGGAGACTTTCTATAATGGATATACGGAGAGCGGCTGCACTGCTGCTGGCGCTGGTAATGATCGCTGCGCTGACGGTGGGCTGCGGCAAAAAGCAGAGTGACACCCCCACGGATACACCCGCTGCGGACGGCCGGATTCCCGCCCAGCAGCCGGCGAAGCTGGTGTGCTACAACGGATCGGTGACGCTGCGGTTCGTGCGGGAGGAGGATACGTGGTACTGGGGCGACGACCGGGATTTCCCGCTGGAGCAGTCCATTGTGACGGAGCTGCTGGCCACGGTGCAGGGCTACGCCGCCCTGTCACCGCTTCCCCATACCGACGATCTGTCCCAGTTCGGGCTTTCGGACACCAAGCGCTACATCAGTTTGACGGACACCGAGGGCAATACCCGCACCTACTGGCTGGGGACGCAGACCGACGAGGGACAGTACATCCAGCCGGAGGGCGAGACGGATGCTGTGTATCTCTCCCCCGCCGGGGTAGACGGGACGTTGAGCATGGGCATCTATGACATGGCCCGGCTGCCTCAGCTGCCCCAGCTGACGGCGGACAACGTCAGCGCCCTGACTGTCACCGCCGCAGACGGCAAGAGCCTGAGCCTGACGGCGTCGGAGGGCGTATGGCTGCGGAGCGGGCAGGACGTGACCCAATGGAGCGGAACGCTGACGGAGGCACTGGGACAGCTGACGCTGCTGCGGTGCATCGACTATCGGCCCAGCACCGGGGTGGCGGAGCTGTGCGGGCTGACGGAGCCGGCGGTGACGCTGACGGTCACTTACCGGGCTATTGCCGGAGAGACGGAGCTGACGCTGCGGGTCGGCGCCCAGCGGGACGGAGGGTATTATGCCACGGTGAATGATGATGACACCATTTATCTGCTGCCTGCGGCCCCGGCGGAGGCGCTGGCGGCACTGGCGGCCAACGGTTTGAACGGATAAGCTTATTTCAGCCCCTTCCGCCGGAAGGGGCTGCCTGACAGGAGAGACGGGCGCAAGGAAAGGAAGTGATCCCATGCGGATACTGGTGATAGAGGATGAGGCCCGGCTGGCCCAGACACTGGCGGAGCTGCTGCACCGGCAGGGCTACACGGCGGACATCAGCGGCGACGGCTTATCGGGGCTGGACAACGCCGCCTCGGATATTTACGATCTGGTGGTGCTGGACGCCATGCTGCCGGGGATGGACGGCTTCACCCTGCTGCAAAGGCTGCGGCAGGAGGGGCATACCGTGCCGGTGCTGATGCTCACCGCCCGCAGCGGCGTGGAGGACAGGGTGCGGGGACTGGACAGCGGGGCGGATTACTATCTCACCAAGCCCTTCGAGCCACAGGAGCTGCTGGCCTGCGTGCGGCTGCTGCTGCGGCGCACCGACGGCCAGCCCCGGCAGGAGGACGCCGTTACCTGCGGCGATCTGCGGCTGGAGCCGGGGACCTTTCTGCTGCGCTGCGGCCAGCGGGAGGTGCGGCTGAGCCGGAGGGAGTACGACCTGATGGAGCTGCTGATCCGCAGCTATCCCCAGATCGTTCCCAAGGAGCAGCTGATCCTGAAGGTGTGGGGCTATGATTCCGATGCCGAGGACAACAACGTGGAGGTCTACATCTCCTTTCTGCGGCGGAAGCTGGAGCATTTGCATTCCGCCGTGAAGATCCGCACCCACCGGCTGGTGGGCTACTGCCTGGAGGTGGGGGCATGAGCGGCATGATCCGCAGGCTCCGGTGGAAGATCGTGGGCATCAGTATGCTGTTTGTGACGCTGGTGCTGGCGGCGGTATTCACCGGAGTGATGCTCACGGCCCGCAGCAGTCTGGAGCAGAGCAGTACCCGGCAGCTGGAGAAGGCCCTGCGGGGCGAGGGCTACGACGGACAGAACGGCCAGCCCTGCTTTGTGACGGAGGTCTATTCCAGCGGCACGGTGCGGGTCATGGGCAGCAGCTACTATCAGATCAGCGAGGAGGACCTGCTGGCGCTGGTACAGGAATGCCTGTCCCAGCAGGAGGAGAGCGGCCTGCTGACGGACTATCATCTGCGCTATCTGCGCTATGACGGCGCTCTCTCCATCCGCATCGCCTTTACCGACAGTACACTGGAGCAGTCGGCGCTGCGGGCCATGGCGGGGAATCTGCTGCTGATCGCGCTGGCGGCGCTGGTGGTGCTGCTGGGGTGCAGCTATCTGCTCTCCGGTGTGGCTGCCCGGCCGGTGGAGCGGGCGTGGCAGGAGCAGCAGCGCTTCCTGTCCGACGCCAGCCATGAGCTGAAAACGCCCCTGACGGTGATCCTGTCCTCCGCCGATCTGCTGGCGGAGTCCGCCCCGGCGGAGGAGCAGACGTATGTGGAGAACATCCGGGCGGAGTCCCGGCGGATGAAGAAGCTGGTGGAGGAGATGCTGACCCTGTTCCGGGCGGAGAGCGTCCGGCGGGAGACGGCCTTCTCCGAGGTGGATCTGTCGGACGTGGTGACGGACGCCGCCCTGCGGTTCGAGCCGGTGGTGTTTGAATCCGGACGGCGGCTGCTGTACACCATCGACGAGGGGCTGCAGGTCTCCGGCGACCGGGACGCTTTGGAGCGTCTGACGGGTATCCTGCTGGATAACGCCGTGAAATATGCGCCCCAAGGCACGGACATCCGCCTGACCCTGACCCATCAGGACCGCACCGCCTGTCTGGCGGTGGAAAACGGCGGCGATCCCATCCCGCCGGAGGTGGCGGCCCACCTGTTCGACCGGTTCTACCGGGCCGACAGCAGCCGCACCGGCACGGGCTTCGGGCTGGGGCTGGCCATTGCACGGGCCCTCGTCCAGAACCACAGGGGAAACATCATCTGCCGCAGTCAGGAGGGCTTGAACCGCTTCTCCGTGACGCTGCCTGTTTTACGCCAGAAGGAGGCGCAGTGACCATGCTGGACCTGCTGATCCGGGGCGGTACCGTCATCGACGGCACCGGTGCCCCCGGCTTTTCCGCCGACGTGGCGGTGGAGGGCGGTGTCATCGCCGCCGTGGAGCCGCTGCCGCCGGATACCCCGGCCCGACGGGTGATGGATGCCGCCGGGAAGCTGGTGACACCGGGCTTCATCGATATCCATCGCCATGCCGATGCGGCGGTCTTCCGCCCCGGCTTCGGAGAGCTGGAGCTGCGGCAGGGGCTGACCACCATTGTAAACGGCAACTGCGGTCTGTCCGCCGCCCCCTTCGGTCCGGCGCACCGGGAGGAAATATTGGCCTATCTGGCCCCCATCACCGGGGAGGCCCCGCCGGAGCTGGAGACGGAGACGCTGGCGGGGTATTTTGCCTCCCAGCCACCGGCCCCTATCCACACGGGGATGCTGGTGGGGGCCGGCGTTCTGCGGGCGGATGCGGCGGGCTACGCCCTCCAGCGATTGGAAAAGCGCCATTACGACGCCATCCACCGCAGCATGGAGCGGGCGCTTTCGGACGGCGCCGTGGGCGTGTCGCTGGGGCTGGGCTATGCCCCGGAGTGCTTCTATACCACCCGGGAGCTGATCGAGGCCCTGCGGCCCCTCAGCGGCGGCGACGTGCCGGTGACGGTGCATATGCGGCAGGAGGGGGCCGGGGTGGTGGATTCCGTCCGGGAGATGCTGACGGTGGCCCGTACCCTGCGGATCCCTCTGCAGATCTCCCACCTGAAGGCCATGGGCCGGGACAGCTGGGGAAAGAAGATCCCGCAGGTGCTGGAGCTTCTGGAGGAGGCCCGGCAGGAGGGGCTGGACGTGGGGTGCGACGTGTAC
>ENA-OUOW01002535-OUOW01002535.1-human-gut-metagenome-genome-assembly--contig:-NODE-2535-length-10027-cov-5.557160_pt1 | contig 10027 bp, 9 predicted proteins | sample MGYA00237938_ERZ548769 | MGnify/ENA primary metagenome ERZ548769 (study PRJEB26490, sample SAMN05356870) | human gut metagenome | biome: terrestrial biome; feature: human-associated habitat; material... | reverse complement strand
GAGAGCATCTGCCTTACAAGCAGAGGGTCACAGGTTCGAGCCCTGTAGGTCCCATATACTAATTAAATATGGCGGGATAGCTCAGTTGGCTAGAGCACACGGTTCATACCCGTGGTGTCGCTGGTTCAAATCCAGTTCCCGCTACTATAACGAAGACTGCGTGCTTAAGAAATTAGTACGCAGTTTTTTTACGCAAATTTACTGGTTACTGCTTATATCAAGCAAAGAAATAATAGTATTAAGGAGCAACTTGTGGTAATATAACAGATAATGATATAGAAAAAAGTTGTTGTCTTTCGTTTATATTTTAAAACGTGGCCAATAACAGAAATACGGAGGAAACAAGATGAATAAGAAAAGCGGATATGCGCTCAGAATAGTACTTGGAGGTTATCTTACCTACCTGGGTATCAGAATCTTAAGTGAGATGATCCAGCAGCGTCCTAGCAATATGACACTTATGTCAGTACTGGCAGTTGTATTTATCCTGGTTGGAGTTGCTTATGCAGGGAATGCCATCTGCAAAACGTTTGAAATTGATATCAAAAAGCAGATTGCGAAGATGATAGCAAAGAGAAAAGCGGAGCAGAAACGAAAAGCAGAAGAAGCGGCAGCGGCGAAGGAAATGTCACAGGTAACAGAGAGCACAACGACAGAAGTGTCAGACAATACAATGCCGACAATGCTTTCAGAAGAAGACAGGAAGAAGCTGGAAGACGCAGTGTCTAAGGCGGATTTCGAGGAAAAAACAATGCAAGACAGCAAGGCTGAAGCTATAGAAAAAACAGCAGATTCAGATTCAACAGAAAACGAAGCAGCGGAAAAAACAGTATCAGAAGAAAAAACGGTGATTACAACAGAATCAGAGGAAACACCGGACGAAGAAATAAAAGCTGAAGGAACACCAGTTGAAGAAACTCCAGCTCAGGAAGAAGAACTGACAGACACAAGAGTGGTAGATATTTTTGCAGAACTGAATGAAGAACCTGTTTCAGAAGATGCTGAAAATGATTTTGAGGAGAAATAATTATGCGTGTAGGTATGGGATATGATGTTCATAAGTTAGTTGAAGGAAGAAAACTGATCCTGGGTGGAGTTGAGATTCCTTACGAGAAAGGTCTCTTAGGACATTCAGATGCAGACGTTATGCTGCATGCAGTGATGGATGCACTTCTCGGGGCAGCAGCACTTGGAGACATTGGTCTTCATTTTCCGGATACAGATCCGAAATATAAGGGTGCATCCAGTATAAAACTGCTCGAGCACGTAGGCAGACTTTTGGAAGAGAATGGATATGTGATCGAGAATATTGATGCGACGATCATTGCGCAGCGTCCAAAGATGCGTCCGCATATTGACCAGATGCGGGAAAACATGGCGAAAGCGCTTAAAATTGACGTTGATCAGATCAATGTAAAGGCTACAACAGAAGAGGGCCTTGGCTTTACCGGAAGCGGCGAAGGAATCTCATCCCAGGCGATCTGTGCGATTGAAAAATTTACGAATTACAGTAGCGTGGATGTGATGGAGAAGCCTGCAGGATGTGGTGGATGCTGTGCGGGAAAATAAGATGAAGATTCGAAAGCTGGACCAATCAGAGCACGGGAAAACCAGGAGCTTGTGGGAACAGGTATTTTCAGAAGACAGTCAGGAATTTGTTGATTATTACTATTATATCAAGACAAAAGACAATACGATTTATGTAATAGAGGAAGACGATGAGATACGTGCGATGCTGCAGCTGAACCCTTATCAGGTAAAGTTACAGGAAAGTGTCGTTCCATCGGATTATATCGTGGGAGTTGCCACGCAGGCAGAATATAGAGGCAGAGGATATATGAGAAATCTTCTGATTCATGCATTACAGGATCAGTATTCACAGAAGATGCCATTTACCTTCCTGATGCCGGCAGCAGAAGCAATCTATTATCCTTATGATTTCCGATTTGTTTATGAACAGAAACAAATCGAGCTTGATGAAGCATTTTTTTCTGCAAGAAAAGAATATAAAAATGATGAATATAGAAATATATCACAAGAGCGGATTGTAGACCGTGATGCAAGATTTATGGATGCAGGGAAGATGGCGGCATTTGTTGAAGAGAATTTTTCGGATTGCTGGAATGTTGTTGCTTTAAGAAATGCACAATATTATCAGACACAGATTCTCGAACAACAGAGTGAGTTTGGCGGGATGCGGCTTGTCTTTGAAGAAGAGAAGCTGGTCTGTATCTATGCATATGCGAAAGAAGAGGGGCTTGAGATCAGGGAACCACTTTATCTGGAAGGGAAAGAAGATCTCTTCTGGGCGTCGGTGGATGGTCTTAGAGAACCGGAAGAAAAGGTTTCGGTTTATGGGCTTAAGGAAGCACCTGACTGGCCAGATGATGAAACGTCTGCATATAAAGAAAAACCGCTTATTATGATCAGGATCGTTCATTTACAGGAACTATTTTCTAAAATGAAAATCCCGTCAGAATGTGAGATCCATTGCTCTTTTGCGGTGATCGATCCGATTCTTCATAAGAACAGCAGGATCTGGAAACTCAGTAGCTCAAAAGGAGAAGAAAGCCTGAGCGTGTCTGAAATGGAAGATTCACAGGGAGTACTTTCCATTGCAGCATTGACGGAAATATTGTTTGGATACAAAACTCCTGAAGAAATAAGTGCAGAGGAAAGCGTAATTCTTACAGAAGAACTAGAGGAAGAACTGAGGAAACTTCAGAACTTCTGTCCAATATTTTTGAATGAGATTGTCTGAATAAAATGTTAAAATGCAGTTGATCGGCAGAGATAATAGTTGACAAAAAATGATTTTTTGCATAAGATAATAGAGATGTTGAAAACAATAAATATTGGTAATAGAATTGAGAAAGACAAAGAACGGGAAGAGTAACAGAGATTTGGACTCATAGAGAGAAGGTGTCACCGGCTGAAAGCACCTTTGAGAGAAGAAACTGTGAAGTGCCCCCGGGAGTCGATCCTGTGAAGGGAGTAGCAGGGTACGTCAGGCACACGTTACGTGCGTGAAAGTGAAAGAAGTTATACTTCTTTTATTAGAGTGGAACCGCGGATAGAACTTCGTCTCTAGATTGAGACGAAGTTTTTTGATATACAAAACAATCCGTTTAGGGTGTTAAGTGCATTCTTGAATCAGAAAGGAATGATAAATATGGGAATGATATCTTATGTCAAACAGGAGATAGAGGTGATCCGAGAGCGAGATCCTGCGATTAAATCAAACATGGAAGTATTTTTGTACCCAAGCTTTAAAGTAATCTTAAGCTACAGAGTGGCGCATAAGCTTTACCTGAAAAAGCATTATTTCTGGGCACGCTGGATTTCTCAGAGAGCAGCGCGTAAGACAGGGATTGAGATCCATCCGGGTGCAACAATTGGAAAGGGACTTTTTATCGATCATGGAACAGGTGTGATCATCGGAGAAACTACGATCATCGGAGATAATGTAACACTGTATCAGGGGGTTACGCTTGGCGGTACCGGAAAAGAACAGGGAAAACGTCATCCAACGTTGAAAGATAATGTTATGGTGAGCGCCGGCGCAAAGATCCTGGGTTCTTTTACAATCGGAGAAAATTCTAAGATCGGAGCTGGTTCTGTAGTGCTTGAAGAGGTTCCACCGAACTGTACAGTTGTCGGTGTGCCGGGACGAATCGTCCGCATGGACAACAAGAAAGTTCCAAGAAGTGATATGGATCAGGTACATTTACCGGACCCGGTACTTACAGATATTCGAGAACTGCAGGAAGAGAATATAAAACTTCACAAACGTTTGGAATCTATGATAAAATATATGCGATGTGTGGAGAAAGAAAATAAGGAGAGTAAGAACGATGAAGATTTATAATACAATGTCAAAAAGAAAAGAAGAGTTTGTTCCTCTAGAGGAAGGAAAAGTAAAGATGTATGTATGCGGTCCGACTGTATATAATTACATCCATATTGGAAATGCAAGACCAATGATCGTGTTTGATACTGTCCGCAGATATTTTGAATACAAGAATTATGATGTGAATTATGTATCTAACTTTACGGATGTCGATGACAAGATTATTAAGAAAGCAAACGAAGAAGGCGTTACAGCAGAAGAAATTTCACAGCGTTACATTGCAGAGTGCAAGAAAGATATGGACGGCATGAATATTGAGCCGGCAACAAAGAATCCGCTTGCAACAGAAGAGATTGACGGTATGATCAGCATGATTGAGACACTGATTGAGAAAGGCTACGCATACGAGAAGAACGGAACGGTATATTACCGTACAAGAAAGTTCAAAGATTATGGTAAATTATCCCATAAGAACCTTGATGATCTTCAGTCAGGCGGACGTGCCCTTCTTGTAAGCGGTGAGGATGAGAAAGAAGATTCTCTGGATTTTGTTCTCTGGAAACCGAAAAAAGAAGGCGAGCCTGCATGGGTTTCTCCATGGGGTGAGGGACGTCCGGGATGGCACATTGAGTGCTCAGAGATGTCCAAGAAATATCTTGGTGAGCAGATCGATATTCATGCAGGTGGGGAAGACCTGATCTTTCCACATCATGAAAATGAAATTGCGCAGAGTGAAGCAGCGAACGGAAAAGAGTTCTCCAGATACTGGATGCATAACGGGTTCCTGAACATTGATAACCGTAAGATGTCCAAGTCTCTTGGAAATTTCTTCACAGTTCGCGAGATCAGTGAGAAGTATGACCTTCAGGTACTTCGTTTCTTCATGTTAAGCGCACATTACAGAAGTCCACTGAACTTCAGCGCTGAATTGATGGAAGCAGCAAAGAGCGGACTTGAGAGAATCATTACAGCAGCTGAACGTCTGAAATTCCTTATGGGAAGCGCGAAGACAGAAGATATGGCAGAGACAGAAGCAGAGAAGTTTGCAAAGTCAGCAGAATATGTTGGAAACTTTGAGAGCGCTATGGATGATGACTTCAATACAGCAGATGCGATTGCTGCAGTATTTGATCTTGTAAAATTCATTAATACGATGACAGACGAAGACAGTTCCAAAGAGTATCTTGAGAATCTGTTTGACCGTCTGGTAAGACTGACAGAAGTACTTGGAATTATTGTTGATAAAGAAGATGAGATTCTTGATTCTGACATTGAAGCATTGATCGCTGAGCGTCAGGCAGCAAGAAAAGAGAAAAACTTTGCAAGAGCAGATGAGATCAGAGATGAGCTTCTTGCGAAAGGTATCGTTCTGAAAGATACAAGAGAAGGAGTACAATGGAAAAGAGCATAACAGCAGGTTTAGAAGAGTATATCCGGACAATTCCCGGTATGAAAGAGATTGATGCAAAGCAGTGTTCCCCACTGGTTCTTGCTTATGTGGGAGACTGTGTTTATGATCTGATCATTAAGACGATGGTGGTCGGCCGTGGAAACAGGCCGGTCCACCGTCTCCATGAAGAGACAAGCCAGTATGTGCAGGCATCAGCACAGTCCTTTATGATGCGTTCCATGCAGGAGCATCTGAATGAGGAAGAACATGGAGTTTACCGGAGAGGAAGAAATGCACGATCTGTGTCTCCGGCAAAGAATCAGTCAATTACAGATTACAGAAGAGCGACAGGTTTTGAGGCATTGATCGGACATTTATATCTGACAGGTCAGTATGAACGACTGACAGAGCTTGTAAGTATCGGACTTGAAAGCATTGAAAAAGAGATAAAGGAAAAAGGAGCAGAACATGCAGGAAAATAGAGAACAGGGAACAGAGACATTTGTAATTGAAGGAAGAAATGCCGTACTGGAAGCATTTCGTTCCGGACGTACGATTGACAAGATTTATGTTCTTGACGGATGCCAGGACGGACCGGTAAGAACAATTGTACGTGAAGCGAAAAAACACGGATCTCTGATCAATTTTGTTACAAAAGAAAGACTTTCCCAGCTCTCAGAGACAGGGAAGCATCAGGGCGTGATCGCGCATGCGGCAGCATATGAATATTCTACGATCGACGATATGCTTAAGCTGGCAGAAGAGAGAGGCGAAGCTCCGTTTCTGATTCTTTTAGACAATATTGAAGATCCGCATAATCTTGGCGCGATCATTCGTACAGCGAACCTTGCAGGTGCACACGGAGTCATTATTCCAAAGAGAAGAGCAGTTGGTCTGACAGCGACAGTTGCGAAGACATCTGCCGGAGCTTTGAATTATACACCGGTCGCAAAGGTGACGAATCTTGTGAAGACAATGGAAGAACTCAAGGAAAAAGGACTCTGGTTTGTATGTGCTGATATGGATGGCGAGCAGATGTATGACCTGAACCTGACAGGACCGATCGGTCTTGTGATCGGAAATGAAGGTGAGGGCGTTGGCCGCCTTGTGAAAGAAAACTGTGATTTCGTTGCAGGAATTCCAATGAAAGGTCAGATTAATTCTCTGAATGCATCTGTGGCAGCAGGTGTTCTTGCTTATGAGATCGTAAGACAGAGGATTTCGCAGAAATAAATATGAGTATTGCTCGAAAAAAAGAGTGATAACAGGTGATAATCGGATGAATAAGTATGACAGAATGACAGATGAGCAGCTTTTATGTGATTACAAAAATGGAAATCAGGAGATTATGGATTACCTGATGGTGAAATATAAATCCATGGTAAGGAAGAAAGCGCGTGCAATGTATCTGTTAGGTGGAGAGAACGAGGATCTGATCCAGGAAGGAATGATCGGTCTGATCAAAGCAGTGCGGGATTTTGATGTAACGCAGAAAACATCATTTTCAAGTTTTGCAGAACTTTGTGTCTCCAGACAGATGTACTCGGCAATTGAGGCATCAAATCGAAAAAAGCATCTGCCTTTGAATTCTTATGTTTCGTTATATGAAGACAGTGAAGAGGTAGGAGAGGGGAGAAGTCTTCCTTTGATTGACACGATAGAATCATCGAAGGAGAATGATCCGGAAGTTCTTTATTTTGGAAAAGAATATACAGAAGCTTTTGCGGAGCAGCTCAAAGAATTGCTCAGTCCATTAGAAAATCATGTTCTTTATCTGCACTTGATGGGAACGGATTATCGGACGATTGCGGAATTACTTGGAAAGAGTCCGAAGTCAGTGGACAATGCACTTCAGAGGATCAAGACAAAAGCACAAAAGATTCTGCCGTAAAGGAGAAATACGGATGAAGAAAAAATACAATTACCTTTTGGCACTTGCAGTCTTTCTGGTGATCATGATCTGCTTTAACAAATTCGGATACATCATTTCTTATCTGGCCGCAATTGGCGGGCCTCTGGTTATGAGAAACAATGGAACAATGGTGGTTTATGAGTTCCTGATGAGTCATTTGAATCTGGTATCGGCAATTTTGTACCTTATGGTTCTGCCTATTCCTGCTTTATGGTATTATCTTGCTTTTCAGCTGCGTGAAGGAGGGATCCGTGCAATCCCAGGCAAATGCAGAAGAGTCGGATTGGACGGATGCGTTTTAATCGCGCTGTTTACTTTTGGCATGATACACGTGACCAGTATTATACTGGCAATTGTAGCACGGTCACTTCCGGATGCGATGGATAATTATCAGAATCTGATAGAAAATTCCGACCTGACAGAATACTCGCTGATGTGGGTTTTCAGTACATTGATTCTTCCACCTCTTGTGGAAGAAATGATTTTCCGGGGTTTGATCCAGAAATATCTTGAACGTGCCGGAATGCATTGGATCCTGGCGAATGTTGTACAGGCGGTTCTGTTTGGAGTGTTCCATCAAAATCTCGTACAGGGAATTTATGCGGCACTTTTGGGGTTTGCACTTGGATTTGTGGCGCATCGCTATAACACTCTGGCGGCATCCATGCTGATGCACATGTTCTATAATCTGATGGGAACGCTGATCGTAGATCTTGAGAGCAGATTCCTTCCGGCAATAGTAATGGGAATGATTATCCTGATCAGTATTCCGATGACAGTGAGTGCTGTGACGTTGATTTGTCTGACAACAAATAATAAAAAAAACAGAGGTTTGAGAAGATGAGATTTGTAATACAAAGAGTAACAGAGGCATCTGTTACGATTGATGGTGAGATATCAGGAAAGATTGGAAAAGGTTATCTTGTTCTGATCGGAGTAGCTGATACAGACACAAAAGAGATTGCAGACAAAATGATACGAAAAATGATTGGACTTCGCATTTTTGAAGATGAACAGGGAAAGACAAACCTTTCGCTTGCCGATGTGGACGGAGGTCTTCTCTTGGTTTCACAGTTTACGTTATATGCAAACTGTAAGAGAGGAAACAGACCAAGCTTTATTGAAGCAGGAAAACCGGATATGGCGAATGAGATGTATGAATATATCATTGAAAAATGCAGGGAGTCAGTGGAGGAAGTACAGACCGGAGAGTTTGGAGCTGATATGAAGGTTCAGCTGCTCAATGACGGTCCATTTACCATTTTGCTGGATTCAGATCAGCTTTAACTTGACAATCAAACTCAAGTAGTGTATATTTAATTTTGCGTTCTGCTGGAACGCAATAAGCTGTCTTGGCGCAGTCGGTAGCGCGTCGCCTTGGTAAGGCGGAGGTCGGGGGTTCAAGTCCCCTAGACAGCTTTGAACTTTTCCCCGGAATCGCCCGTGAATGCGGTGTTTCCGGGGTTTTTCTTATTTCAGCAGATTCGCGATGCAGATCTTCAAATTTTCATAGATTCCAACAGAAATCTCATTGCAGATTTTCCTATAGATTTACGGGTTTGAAGAAAAAATGCAATTCCTTGTTGAGAATTCTTTCACTTGTCATGAAATATGTTATACTGGATTTGATTGAAGTGGTGGTTCAAGGTGACGGGTTCTGCATAAGGGGAAGCCGTATGAGCGAAAAGAATTATGAAACAAGTGAATTAAAAGAACTGAAAGATGTGTTACAGACGTTTACGGAGTTTGTATGGGAGATGGAAGAATATCTGCCGGAATTTTATCATTTTTTTGATGCGATGAGGCAGAACATTGAGATTTTTCTTCGGGTCGGCGAAGAAGATGAAGAACAGATTCATGAGATTCTGGAACGGGATTGGGAGAAAGCACATGCGCCGCTTGTGGGAGTACAGTGTTATGATTTTCAAGGATCACATCCGGAGGCAGAAGCAGGAACTTGTGTTTATTTTGCGAATCTTCTGACAGAAATCGGTCGTTTTTTGAACCGATGAGTATGTTGGGAGTGCTTTGAAAGAAGTGAAAAGGAGAGATGGATATGGCATCATTTTTAGAAGATATCACACCATTTTATGGGACGGGAGAACGGAATGGAAAAGGACAGACACTGGAAGAATTTCTGGAAGAATATGATCCATATCGATATAAAAATCCGTGTTGTACAACAGACACAGTTGTTTTCTCTTATAAAGATGAACAGGCACTGAAAGAAGGACGATTAAAGGTGCTTTTGGTTAAGAGAGGAAATCATCCCAGTATTGGCTGTTGGGCTCTTCCGGGAGGATTTGTAAATTTGCGGGAGAATCTGGAAGATACAGCAAGACGGGAACTGCAGGAAGAGACCGGAGTCAGCGGACTTCCGGTGGAACAGTTTGCCTGTTATGGAGATTATCAGAGAGATCCGAGAGCAAGGATTATTACAAGTGCGTATCTTTCTATCGTAAAGGAGTCTGATGTAAGTGTAGAGGCCGGAGATGATGCGGCAGATGCAGCATGGTTTGAGATAGAGATGGAACCGGAGACAGCATATGAAGAAGATGGATGGGAAAAGACGGAATATCATTTGACAATTCAAAATCAGGATCAGAAGAGAAATGCGGTTATCCTGAAAAAGGAGCGGACAGGATTGGTCAGAGAAAAATACTATGTTGTAAAAGAAGGTGGAGGAATTGCAGTGGATCATGCAGCTATTCTGGCACAGGCTTATGAATTGTTAAAAGGCAGGATGCATTCAGGGCAAAACATGCATTTTCCGTGTCAATCAGCAGAGTGATTGATACGAAAGTGAACAGTGACTAAAAAGGTTACTGTTCACACGATGTGCGACCAGCAACGCATCTCGCCATTTTAAATCGCC
>ENA-OUOW01002528-OUOW01002528.1-human-gut-metagenome-genome-assembly--contig:-NODE-2528-length-10052-cov-3.677303_pt1 | contig 10052 bp, 12 predicted proteins | sample MGYA00237938_ERZ548769 | MGnify/ENA primary metagenome ERZ548769 (study PRJEB26490, sample SAMN05356870) | human gut metagenome | biome: terrestrial biome; feature: human-associated habitat; material... | reverse complement strand
GGCATACGAGATGCTCAGGAGTCTCGTGGGCTCGGAGATGTGTATAAGAGACATGGATATGACCGACCACGAGGCGGTGGAGGCCATGAAGCCCGCCACGGTGGTGTTCGGGCGGATTACGGGGCTCTCGCCCCTGGCGGTGCGGGTGGACCAGAAGCTGACCCTTACCGGGAGCATGCTCACGGTGGCGGGCGGCACGCAGAGAATCGGAGACTTAAAGCCCGGCCTGCAGGCGGGGGATCAGGTGATCCTCCTGCGGATGCAGGGCGGGCAACGTTATATTCTCCTGGATAAGGTGGTGAAGTAGATGCTTCCTGAAAACGGCGACGATTTACAGCAGGCCTTTACCCTGGCGCGGCAGCCGGGGCTCACCTTTGGCCTGGATTTTCAGGCCGGGCGGGTCACGGGGACCATAGACGGGCTGGAGGCGGTGCGGCAGGCGGTGCTTTTGGCGCTGCAGACGGAACGGTTTTTCTATGAGATTTTCACCCCCGCCTACGGAAACGAGCTGCACGCGCTGGTGGGGACGGCCCCGCCGCTTTCGTACGCCCAGCTCCGGCAGGCCGTTACCGAGGCCCTTTCCGTGGACGACAGGATAGAGGGGATCAGCGGCTTTGCCTTTTCCCGGCAGGGGGACAGGGTGAAGATGAGCTTTACGGTGGCCACCATCTACGGCGATTTGGAGGAAGAAATGGAGGTGGCGCTATGATGTACGAGGGCATGAGTTTTCAGGACATCCTGCAGCGCATGCTGGACCGGGTGCCGGACAAGTACGACAAGCGGGAGGGCAGCGTGATTTACACCGCTTTGGCCCCCGCGGCGGTGGAATTCCAGCTGATGTGCCTGGAATTGGACTATGTGCGGGCGGAAAGCTTTGCGGACACCTGCAGCCGGGAGGCCCTGGTCAAACGGGCCAAGGAACGGGGGATTGTGCCCAGGGCGGCCAAAAAGGCGTTGCGGCGGGGGACGTTCAACATCGACGTGCCCTTGGGCTCCCGGTTCTCTTTGGGAGAACACAATTACAGGGCGGTGGAACGGGTTTCCCAGGGGGTTTTCCTGCTGGAATGCGAAACGCCGGGAGAGGCGGGGAACCGGGACAGCGGCCCGCTGATTCCCATCGCCTATTTGGAGGGGCTTCAAACCGCGGCGCTGGGAGAGGTCCTGGTGCCGGGAGAGGAGGAGGAGGACACGGAAAGCCTGCGCGGCAGGTACTTCGCGGGGTTCGATTCCCAGGCCTTCGGCGGCAACCGGGCGGACTACAAGGAAAAGGTGAAGGCGCTGGACGGCGTGGGCGGCGTGAAGATAGAGCGGGCCTGGAACGGCGGAGGCACCGTGAAGCTCACGATCATCGCCTCGGACTTTTCCGCGCCCTCCGCGCTGCTGGTGGAGAAGGTGCAGGAGGCGGTGGACCCCACGGAAAACCAGGGGGAAGGGGTGGGCTTCGCGCCCATCGACCACGTGGTGACCGTTACGGGGGTGGAGTACCGGCAGGTGGACATTGCGGCCCGCTTCACCTTTCAGGAGGGCTGGGGGCTGGATTCCGCCATGCCCTATTTACAGGCCGCGGCGGAGGAGTACTTCCGGGAGCTCAGCGCCCAATGGGAGGACAGCCAGGGCTTAGTGGTGCGCATCAGCCAGCTGGAAACCAGGTTTTTGAGCTGTGAAGGGGTGCTGGACGTGGGGGACACCACCTTGAACGGCGCGGCGCAGAACCTGCAGCTTTCCGGGACCCACATTCCAAAGAGAGGGGAGATTGCCAATGCTCCCCTTGCATAAGACGCTGGTTCAATATTTGCCGCCGCTGTTTCAGGGAATCGGGGAATTTCAGGCGCTTACGGCCACGGAGCAGCAGGAGGCGGACGGCCTTTGGGCGGAATTTGACGGGGCCTGCGAGGATTTGGCGATCCTCACCGCCACGGACCGGGGCCTTTCCCGGTACGAGAAGCCTTTAGGCATCCGCCCCAAGGGGGACGCCACCCTGGACGAGCGGCGCTTTGTGCTGCTGGCCCGGTACAACGAGCAGCTGCCCTTCACCCGCCGGGTGCTGGAGCAGCAGCTTGAAAGCCTCTGCGGGGAGGATGGGTTCACCCTGGAAATCCACGTGGAGGAAAAAACGGCGGACGTGCTGGTGGCGCTGACGGCCAAGTCGAATTTCGACGAGGTGGGAAAGCTGCTGGAGCGGGTGCTGCCCTGCAACATGGGCGTCACCCTGGGGCTGAAATACAACCAGCACCAGACCCTTGCCGGGTACACCCACGGGGCGCTGGCGGCCAGAACCTGCGGAGGACTGAGAAACGAGGTGTTGGACGGATGACCGAGACGACAAATTATCGACTGAAAAAGCCCGCGCCCGAGGACTTTTACGACATTGGGGACCAGAACGCCAATATGGACGCCATTGACGCGGCCCTGAAGGACCACAATGACGCCCTGGAAAGGAAGGCGGAGCTGGGGGAAAACGGCATTGTGCCGGAGGCGCAGCTGCCCGCGTTTTCCAAGCTGACCCTGGGGGAGACGGCGGACACGGCCTACCGGGGGGACCGGGGCAAGCTGGCCTACGACCACTCCACAGACGGCGGGAAGCACGTCGCCCAGGAGGAACGGGCGGCCTGGAACGCCAAGGAGACGCCCGCGGGGGCCCAGGCAAAGGCGGACGCCGCTTTGGAGGCGGCCAGGAAAGAGCTTGACGGAAAGGCGGACCTGGTGGAGGGGAGAATCCCCGTTTCCCAGCTGCCCGCGGACGTGGGGCTGGCCCTGGGGGAGACGGAACACACGGCCTACCGGGGCGACCGGGGCAAGGCCGCTTACGACCACATTTCCGACGGCGTGAAGCACGTGACGGCTTCGGAGCGCACGGCCTGGAACGGGAAGCTGGACGCCGCTGAAAAGGGCGCGGCGAACGGCGTGGCCCCCCTGGGGGCGGACGGGAAGGTGCCGGACGGGTATTTAAACGCCCAGGGGGGCCTGGTGGCCCAGGAGGCGGCGCCGGAGAACCAGAAGCTGGGGTGGATCGACACGGGAAACGGGAACATTTTGAAGTTTTACGACGGAGAGAAATGGGCCGCCGTGAACGCGGTTTGGGGGTGAGGGCTTGCTGACGGTACCACAAATCGCGGAGCTGAAGCGGCTGGTGAAAGCGGAGATGGCAAGGCGTTCCGGAAACGGGAGCCTCACTTCCTTTGCCGGGGCGGACTGGGAGTTTACGATCCAGCCGGAATCCGGGGGCCGGGTGCTGGCGGAGCACGGGAAAAAGGTGATTAATCCCCTGTTGGAGGTTGCGGACATTCCCGGCCTTTTGCTGGTGGAGGGGATTACGCCGGAGGGAGAAACGCCTTCCGGTGCGGGGGACCCCATCCCCGCCGCCTTTGACGGGGCCTTGTTGGACAAGGTTGCGAACTACGGCACGGAAGGAATGACGGCCTCCTCCAGCTCCTGCCGGGGGGCCTGCTCGGGACTTTGCGCCGCCACCTGCACCAGCACCTGCAGCGGGTGCAGCGGGTCCAGCGGAGGCAGCGGCTGCGGCGGCTGCTCCGCCGCCTGCGGCAGCAATTGTAGCTCCGGCTGCGGGAGCAGCTGTTCCGGCTGTTACGGCTGTTCCTCCGGGTGCGCCTCCTGCAGCAGCGGGTGTACCAACAATTGCAGCGGCTGTACGGGCAGCTGCACGGGGTGCAAGGGCTGCAGCAACGGCTGCGGCGGAGGTTGCACCACCGCCTGTCTGGGCAGCTGCACAGGCTGCCACGTGGGCTGCGTGGGCTGTACCGGCTGCGGGGGCTGCAGCGGGGACTGCAACACAGGCTGCAGCGCCGGGTGCAAGGGCTGCGGAGGCTGCTCCGGGTGCGGGGGGTCCTGCTCCGGAGGCTGTGGCAGCGGATGTTCCGGCTGCGCCAACACCTGCAGTGGCTGCGGAGGAAGCTGCTCCGGGGGCTGCAAGGCCAGCTGCGGGGGCTGCTCCGGCTGTTCAGGCTGCGGAGGCTGTTCCGGGTGCTCCGGCTGTTCTTCCGGGTGCTCCGGACAGTGCAAGGCCTCCTGCTCCACCGCCTGCACGGCCACCTGCACGGGGACCTGCGCGGCCCAGTGCTACGGTTCGGCCACTGCCGGTTCCTCTTCCGGGAGGCAGCACACCGGTACGGACTGATGGGGAAGAAAAGCCGCAAGCTTGGTTAATTTAGCGGCGGGAGCGTTGCGGTGAACACCAACAATCGTTGGTGTTGGGCGTTCCTTTGCCGCGGGGCAGGTTTGACCGGCAGCGGGAGCATTGCAGTTTATACCTACAATTGTTGGTGTTGGGAGTTGTTTTCGTGCCGTGGGGCCGGTTTGACCGGTGGCGGGAGCATGACAGCTTTCACCAACGATTGTTGGTGCTGGGCGTTCCTTTGTGCTGCAAGGCCGGTTTGACCGGCGGCGGGAGCATTGCAGTTTACACCTACAATTGTTGGTGAAAATCGTTCTTTCGTGCCGTAAGTGGAAGGAAAACCATAGGGCCGGTTGGCTTGGCGGCGGGAATATTGCAGGATACACCAACAATTGTTGGTGCAAGGCACTCCCCGCCCCTTGGGGCCGGAGCCGTCGAATATGGGACAATCGAAAGGAGAAAAGGACATTGGAGAAGAAATTTATCGTGGAAGAGAGAGAACTGATCGACTACATCGAAAGCCTGGGGTTTGAGGTGGAGGCACGGCGGGCTTTGATTGAGGCCATGCTGCGCCAGGGGGCGGACATCACCGGGGAGAGCTTCCGGAAGTACCACGACGAGTACCGGGAGTTCTTTGTGCAGTTCGAGGCGGCGAAAAAGGAATTCGAGCAGAAATTTGTGCTGCCCCGGGCAAAGGAAGGGCTTTTGAACTGGACGCTGGACTATCAGACCGGCGAGGTGGCGCTGTCCCAGGGGGAAGGGGCATGACCCGCCGGACAGAGCAGTTCCAGGACAGGCTTGCCCGGCTGTTCCCTGTCAACCGGCCGTCTGGAGGCGGCGCTTCCAAACGGGGCGTCCTCACCCGCACCGTGACCTTTGCCGTGACGGACGCCTGCTCCCTGCGGTGCACCTATTGCTATCAGGGGATCAAGGCCCACCACGTGATGCGCTTTGAGACGGCGAAAAAGTTCATCGATTTGCTTCTCTCGGACAACGAATACATCAACCCGGAGATTTCTCCCGGCGTCATCATCGAATTCATCGGCGGGGAGCCGCTTTTGGAGATCGAGCTTGTTGACCAAATCACCGATTACTTCATCGGGGAATTGATCCGCCTGCGGCATCCCTGGGCCACCCGGTTCTGCATCTCCATCTGTTCCAACGGTACGGAGTATTTCAACCCCAAGGTCCAGGCGTATTTGAAAAAGCACATGCCCCATTTGTCCTTTTCTATCTCTGTGGACGGAAACAGGGAACTCCACGACGCCTGCCGGGTGTTCCCCGACGGCCGGGGCAGCTACGACCTGGCCATGAAGGGCGTGCGGCATTTCGTGGACGTGCTGGGCGGGACGATGGGCTCCAAAATGACCCTCTGCCCCCAGAACGTGGAACACACCTTTGAGGCGGTGAAATCCCTGCTGGAAAACGGGTACCGGGAGATCAACCTGAATTGCGTGTACGAGGAGGGCTGGGAGCTTTCCCACGCCAAAATCCTCTATGAGCAGCTCAAGCGCCTTTCGGAGTATGTGTCGAAAAACAAACTGGAAAAGGAGGCTTACCTCTCCATCTTCGAGGAAAGCTTTTTTCATCCCAAGGACCCAAAGGATTTACAGAACTGGTGCGGGGGCACCGGGGACATGATCTCCGTGGACTACACGGGGAACATCTATCCCTGCATCCGGTACATGCCGAACTCTTTGGGGGAGGGGAGCAAGCCCCTCATCATCGGGCATGTGGACACGGGGATTCTGCGTTCGGAGGAACACAAAAACTGCGCCCACTGCTTACAGTGCATCGACCGGCGCACCCAGTCCACGGACGAATGCTTTTCCTGCCCCATTGCGGAGGGCTGCTCCTGGTGCTCGGCTTATAACTATCAGATGTTCGGCACGCCGGACAAGCGCGCCACGTTTATCTGCGTGATGCACAAGGCGCGGGCTTTGGCCAACGCCTACCACTGGAACCGGGTGTACCGGGCGGAGGGGTCCCGGAAGCGGCACAAAAACCACGTGCCAAAGGACTGGGCCCTGGAAATCATTTCGGAAGAAGAATGGAACCTGCTGAAAGAATTGGAGGAAAACTAATATGTTTACTGTCACATTGAAAAACGGAACGTCCTTTGCCGCCACCTCGGTACAGGAAAGCTACAATTTGGCGAATTTGTTCAGCGCCAGCCCCTGGAGGCTGTCCATCGAGGACAGCAGCTCCCAGGAAGGGCTGGACAGCTACAGGGAGCTGCTGGAGGCCCCCGGGGCCTTGGAAACCTTGACCGTTTCCTGCGGCGGCGAGGACTGCGCCGTTTACACCGGGTACACCAGCATCACCGACATCTCCCAGCGGCTGCTGGCCAGCGGGGAAAAGAACCTGGTGATTCTGCTGGAGAAGCAGCCGGAGAATCCGGAAGGGGCCGGCGGCGTATGACCTTTCAGGGCACGGGGCTTTCGATGGTACGGGGGGACAGCGAATGCTTCACGGTGTGCATGAAGGACGAAGCCGGTTCTCTTCTCCCGATGGAGGCCGGAGACGTGCTGTATTTCACGGTGAAGCAAAACCTTTACAAGCCTGCCCCGGATTTGCAGAAGGCTGTAAAGGAGTTCCCCGAGGGCAAGGCGGTGGTGGTGCTGCGGCCGGAGGACACCAAGCCGCTGCCGCCCGGGACTTACCGGTACGACATCCAGCTGACCAAGGCGGACGGCTGGGTCAGGACGCTGGTGGAGCCTAGCGACTTTGTTCTGAAGGAGGAGGTTACCAGTGAGTGAGACATATGCCGCGGGGGAGCTTTCCGTCACGGTGCGGGAGGCGCCGGAAATCCATGTAGGGCTGCAGCAGACGCCGGATGTCTGCATCACGGTGCAGGAGTCGCCGGAAATCCGTGTAGAGGTGACGGGCGGCGGGATCGGCGTGGGGCCTGAGGGCCCCGCCGGGCCCCCGGGGGAACCGGGGCCTGAGGGGGCCCAGGGCCCCCGGGGGGAAACCGGAGAGCGGGGACCCCAGGGGCCTGCCGGTCCCGCCGGGCCTGCGGGACCCATTGGGCCCCGCGGGGAAGCTTTTGTCTATGCGGATTTCACGGCGGCCCAACTGGAAGGCCTGCGGGGGCCGGAAGGGCCCAAAGGAGAGACGGGGCCCAAGGGGGACGCCGGAGAGCGGGGGCCTGAGGGCCCTCAGGGGTTCAAGGGGGAGAAAGGCGACGCCGGGGAACCGGGGCCCCAGGGCCCCAAGGGCGAAACAGGAGACAGGGGGCCCCAAGGGGCGCCGGGTCTGCAAGGGCCCAAAGGAGACGCAGGGCCCCAGGGGCCCAAGGGAGACCCCGGGGAACCGGGGCCGCGGGGCGAGACAGGGCCACGGGGAGAACCGGGGCCGGAAGGGCCCAAGGGCGACCCCTTTACCTTTGGGGACTTTACCGGGGAACAGCTGGAAAGCCTGCGGGGGCCTGCGGGACCCCGGGGCGAGGCCGGGCCGGAAGGGCCCCAAGGGCCCAAAGGAGACAACGGGCCCCAGGGGCCTCAGGGAGAAAAAGGAGACAGAGGCCCCCAGGGCTTGCAGGGAGAGGCCGGTCTTCCGGGCGCGCCCGGAGAAACCGGCGCCCAAGGCCCCAAGGGGGACCCTTTCCTTTACGCTGACTTTACTCCGGAGCAGCTAGAGGGGCTGAGAGGCCCACAGGGAGAAAAGGGCGACAAGGGCGAAACCGGCGCTATAGGCCCACAGGGCCCCGCGGGGCCCAAGGGGGACGCCGGAGAACAGGGGCCTCAAGGAGAAACCGGGCCGCAAGGGCCCAAGGGGGACGCCGGGCCTGCAGGACCCCAAGGGCTTCAGGGAGAGACTGGGCCCCAGGGCCCCCAAGGAGACACCGGAGCGGTTGGCCCGCAAGGGCCGAAAGGCGACGCCGGGCCGGTGGGACTTCAGGGGCCCAAAGGAGAGGCCGGAGAACCGGGGCCCCAGGGAGAACCCGGCGCGCCGGGGGCAACCGGCCCCCAGGGGCCCAAGGGCGAAGCCGGAAACGACGGCGCGTCGGCGTATGAGCTGGCTGTTGCCGCAGGATTTACCGGCACGCAGGCCCAATGGCTGGGAAGCCTCAAGGGGGAGACGGGCGCGAAAGGCGATCCCGGCCCCCAAGGGCTAACAGGGGAAACCGGGCCTGAAGGGCCCCAGGGGCCCAAAGGCGAGACCGGGGCTGCAGGGCCGCAGGGGCCTAAAGGGGAGACCGGGCCTGTTGGGCCCCAGGGTCTCAAAGGAGACACCGGGCCTGAAGGGCCGCAGGGTCCCAAAGGGGAAACCGGGGCTGCAGGGCCCCAGGGACCGAAAGGGGAGACTGGACTTGCAGGGCCGCAGGGACCTCAAGGAGAGACCGGGCCTGTTGGGCCCCAGGGCGCCAAAGGCGAGACGGGGCCTGCGGGGCCCAAAGGGGACAAAGGAGACAAGGGAGAAGCTGGCCAATGGGCGGGAGACGCGCCGGAGGCAGGCCTGCTCACGGTGGAGACGGAGCTGTACGCCAGGCAGGACGGGGCTGTGAAACGCGCCCCCGCTCTGGCGCTGCTGCAAGCAGTGTCGGATCCGGACAATCACCCGGTGGGGGGAAGGCCGGTGATCACCGCCGCGCCCACGCTGGAAGCCGGGGGAATCAACCGCAGCACAGGCGAGCTGGAAGCGAGCTCCTCCAAGGTGCGCACGGCGGACTTTATCCCAGTGAATCCGGGCAGGAAGGTCAGCGTGGACAACGGTCAGAAACTGACGAACGTGCTCTTTTGCTATGACGGCGGGAAAACGCCCATCTTGGACTGGTATCTCAGCGACGGGAAATCTTATTCCTACAAGAACGTCAGCGACGGCGGCAGCGTTGTGGTGCCCTCCCACTGCGCCTACGTCAAGGTGACGCTGAGCACCACGGACACCACGGTCCCGCTGGGGATCACCTCGGAGGCGAGCCCCGCTCAATTTGCCTTCCAAAAGCTCTATCTGCCCGAAGGCTACGGGCTGCGGGTGGAGGAATCCGAAAGCAAGATATCCGAGCTGCAGGTCTTTTCTGGACAGGGACAAAAACTGACTGTACTGCCGGACGCCAGCCCCGTTAAGATAACGGCGGGAGGGCTGGAAGTGAGCAGGAATCCTGACGGTACTGATCCAGTGACCGTCAACCTTGCCGAACTGAAGGAGCTGGCGGATGCCCATACCGCGGGGCTGGAAGGAAAACCGGACCTGGTACAGGGAAAGGTGCCGGCGAACCAGCTGCCGGACGCTTTGGTTTACGCGGAGGGGGACGCCCTGCCCATAGAGGATGCCGCGCTGAATGCCGACAGGCTGGGGGGACGTCCGGCGGAGGAATATCCCTGGTCCGCCACGGTTAAGGCCATCTGGAGCGGCTCTCAGGCGCAGTATGACGCCATAGCTGTCAAGGACCCGGAGACGCTGTATCTGATTGTGGGGGAGGGATAGGCATGCCCGGAGGCGGAGGCAACACAGGCGGAGGCACGTCCGCCGCCAAGACGGAGCTCCTGGATTTCTTCACGAACACTTCTCTTCCGGACTGGGAGGAAATCAAGCTGAGCTGGAAATTTCTGACTCAGCTGAGAAATTTTGTCCTCAGTTCCGACTGGGACTCCCTCCCCAACAGTGACAGCCTCGCGGAGGAGCTGCTGGCATATCTCGGCGAGACGCTTTATCCGGAGCTGTCCGGTTGCGTCGCTAAAAAGCCGGGAATGGATTTGGCCTATCTTCTTCCAGAGGACGCACGGGTGGTTCTGGAGGGCTTGAACGGCTTTCTGGAGTTCTTCGAAATCCAGTTCGTCACGGAGGGTTTCACCTCCTACGCCCTGCTTTCCCTGGACGGGGAGACGGAATACCTCCGCACGGAGGACGGGTTGCTGTTTGACAATCTGTTGCCCCTGTCTCTTATACACATCTGACGCTGCCGACGAATAGAGAG
>ENA-OUOW01002526-OUOW01002526.1-human-gut-metagenome-genome-assembly--contig:-NODE-2526-length-10061-cov-3.963922_pt1 | contig 10061 bp, 7 predicted proteins | sample MGYA00237938_ERZ548769 | MGnify/ENA primary metagenome ERZ548769 (study PRJEB26490, sample SAMN05356870) | human gut metagenome | biome: terrestrial biome; feature: human-associated habitat; material... | reverse complement strand
GGCTGTCGAATCAGGAGATCGCCGACGAACTTTTCATCTCGAAGCGCACGGTCGACAAGCACCGCGCCAACATCCTCGAAAAAACCGGCTGCAAGAACACCGCGTCGCTGGTGGTCTATGCCATCCGCAACGGCATCGTCGACATTTAGGGTTCGATTTTATGCGGCAATTTCCGCACATCCCTCACGCGGGGCGAACGGGACGTACGTCGGTACTACCTGTCCGCCCCGCGTCTTACGATGCACAAAACTTGCCGGTCTAAAATCAAAACCCCTGCCTTTTAGGCGGGATTACAGCAGCGGCGAGAACACCCGCATCAGCGACTCCGCCCAGCGGCGCGGCCGCGGGCGGTTGAACCATTCTCCGGGCGTCAGGGCATGACAGCGCGAGGCGTCGTCTTCGAATACCCCAGCCATGCGGGCCGTGAACTCTCTGTCGTAGACAAAGGCGTTGACCTCGAAATTGTGTTCGAAGCTGCGGAAATCCATGTTCGCCGAGCCGATGACGGTCAGGGAGTCGTCGATGATCAGCAGTTTGGAGTGTAGGAAGCCGGGTTTGTAGAAGAGAATCTTCACCCCGGCCTTCATCATGTCGTCGAGATAGGAGTGCGACGCCAGGTCCACGACCTTCGAGTCGGAGCGCGCCGGGAGCATCAGCCTTACGTCGATGCCGGCCAGCGCCGCCACTTGCAGGGCCGAGTTCAGCACGTCGGACGGGAGGTAGTAGGGGGTCTGTATCCAGATTCGCTTCCGGGCGTTCGAGACGGCGTAACTGTCGGCCTGCAACAGTGCCCGCCACTTGCCGAACGGTCCGCTCGGCACGATCTGCAGGATGTCGTCCGTATGGCGTTCCGCCGCGGGGTAGTACTCCGCGCCTGCGATGTGCCGCTTCGTGGTCGCCGACCAGTCGCTCAGGAACGACGCCTGCAACCCCGCCGCGCCGCTGCCCTCGATCCGGAAGTGGGTGTCGCGCCACGATCCCCACTCCGTGCCGCGGACGTAGCGGTCGGCGATGTTCATGCCGCCGATGAAGCCGACGCAGCCGTCGATGACGGCTATTTTGCGGTGGTTGCGGTAGTTGACCTTGCTGGTGAAAAGCGGGAACTTGACGTGCAGGAACGCGAACGCCTCGATTCCCTCGCGGCGCATCCCCTCGAAAAAGGACTTTTTCACGCCGCTGCACCCCACGTCGTCGTAGAGGATGCGCACCTCGACCCCTTCGCGGGCCTTTGCGATCAGCGCGTCGCGCAGGCGGCGGCCCGTTTCGTCGTCGTTGAGGATGTAGTACTGGATGTGGATGTGGTGCTTCGCCCGGGCGATCTCCGCAAGCAGCGCCTCCATCTTCGACTTGCCGTCGGTGTAGGGCGTGATGCGGCTGCCGTAGAGCGGCACGGAGTGGATCGTCGCGGCGAGCAGCCGGGCCAGCGGGAGGTGCTCGTCCGGGATGTCGGGCCGTCCGTCGTCGAGAGCCTCTTCGAGCTGCATGGTGATGCGTTTGCGCGTGCGGCGCGAGATGATGCGCTGCTTGGAGAGGTTCTGTCCGAAGAAAAAGTAGAAGACCAGCCCCACGACCGGGGCGAACACCAGCACGATGATCCACGGCAGGGTCTTCAGCGGGTTCCGGTTGTCGGTGATGATGACCAGGACGATGCCGAGGATCGTGACCGTGTAGATTACAAGAAAGGCATATGTCAGTATCTGCTGCATATCCGTCGGTTTCTTCTCATCGCGCGGTTGGGCGTTGCGCGCCGGAAGCGGGGGTTACTGCCTGGGGAAACGCACCGAGTAGAGCAGGTGTTCGAGTCCCCGCATGTAGTTGCGCTTGCGGGGTTTGTTCAGATCGGGGGCGTAGACGTAGCAGTCGAGCGTGAAGACGCGGTTGGTGGCCGTGTCCACGGTCGTATAGCTGACGAACGGGCCTCCCATGAAGTCGCCGTGCACGTCCCAGAATCCGCGGAGTTCGCACCACAGGCGTCCCTCCATGCGGAACAGGCGGTAGTCGGGGGCGAAAGCGTCCGAAGTGATCATGTACGAACCCTCCGCCGGGCCGGGAATCTGCGCCGCGTACTTGTTGCGTGCGGCTACCAGCGCCTCTTCCGTGAGCGACTGCTTGCCTTCGTAGGGGTAGGAGTAGATGAAGAATCCCTGACTGGCGGTCGGGTACTCGTTGCGCGCCCAGATGAAGTCGGGTTTCTGTGCGGCCAGCGTGTAGCCCTTCGGAACCTTCATCTCCACGCCGAACGTTTTGAGAATGGCCGACTCGATGCCGGGGTTGCCATAGGTCTCGTTGGCCTTCACGGCGCGGTCGCGTTCGGCCTTTTCGAGCGCATAGACGAGGTTCTCCCGGTTTTCCGCGAGGTATTTCACCAGCGCTCCGTCGCTGGGGCCTTGCAGCGTCATCACGATCTGCGGATCGGACGTCACGTCGTACTGCACGGCGGTCGTGGTCTCCTTCAGCTCCGGATCGACCAGAATCTTGAGAATGTTGCGGTGATCGGCGACCATGCCCGTGAAGCCGCGTTCGGTGACGCGCAACACGTCGAAGATCGGCTCGATCTGGTTCAGATAGGGCACCGGGGCGGTGAAAATCGCGCGCAGCGAATCTCCGACCTCGCCCGTCCACTCCGCCTGGGGACATACCACGATCAGTTCGTAGGGTTTTCCCTGTGCACTTTTTTTCGAATTGTTCAGGGTCTTGAAGGCGTCGCAGCCTGCTGCCGTCGCGACGATCAGCGCTGCGATCGTTATCCGGAAAAGCGTTTTCATAGTCGGTCGATTCGAGTTGTCTTTATCACAAATATACGTATATTTTTCCAAATGGCGCGGAATTTCACTATTTTTGCCGCGTTATGCGTTTGAAACCGCCAAAAATAGTCCGGCGCCTGATGCCGGACCTGATCTGGGAGATCGACGACGAGGACGGCGTGTTCCTGACTTTCGACGACGGTCCCACGCCGGGCGTCACGGAGTGGATTCTTTCGACGCTGGACAAGTACGATGCCAAAGCGACCTTCTTCGTGCTGGGCAAGAACGTCGAGATGTATCCCGACCTCTACAAGCGCATTCTCGACGCCGGGCACAAGGTGGGCAACCACACCTATTCGCACCAGAAGGGATGGGGCATGAGCCTCGAACGCTATACGGAGGATGTCGATTTTGCCAACGATCTGATCCACAGCGAACTGTTTCGTCCGCCCTATGCGCGCATCACCCCGGCGCAGGCGCGTTTCCTGGGCCAGCGTTACAAACTGGTGATGTGGGACATCATCTCGCGCGACTACAACCGCCGCCTGTCGCCCCGCACCTGCCTGAAGAACGTCACGAAACACCTCGCGCCGGGCGCCATCGTGGTGTTCCACGACAGCGAAAAGGCCTTCCGCAACATGCGTTACGCACTTCCCCGTACGTTGGAGAAGATCCGGCAGATGGGCTTCAAATGCAAGGCGATAGAGCTTTGAGGCCGTTCTGCGGGCGTTTGCAGCGGGCCGTGGCCCCGGGAATAGGAATTTCCGGATTTTTTTCGTAACTTCGCGGCGCGAAAAAACAACAATTATAAACCATATTCCTATGACAATTACAGCAGCTGACATCAAGATCGGCATGTGTATCGAAATGGACGGCAAGACGTTCCTTGTGGTCGATTTCCAGCACTGCAAACCGGGCAAAGGCCCTGCCTTCGTCCGTTCGAAACTCAAGAATCTGGAAAACGGCCGCGTGCTCGACAACACCTTCTCCGCAGGTGCGAAGGTGGAGTTCGTCCGCGTGGAGCGCCGTCCCTACCAGTTCACCTACGAGGACGACCTCGGAGCGCACTTCATGCACACCGAGACCTTCGAGGAGATCAACATCGACAAGGCGCTCATCACCAACTACGACCTGATGGCCGACGGCCAGATCGTCGAGGTGATGTTCCACACGGAGAAGGAGACCGTCCTCTCGGCCGAACTCCCTCCTATCGTAGACATGGAGGTGACCTACACCGAACCCGGCGTCAAGGGCGACACGGCGTCGACCAACTCGCTCAAACCCGCCACGGTCAACACGGGCGCCACGGTGCGCGTGCCGCTGTTCATCAATACCGGCGACAAGATCCGCGTCGACACCCGCACCCGCGACTACGTGGAGCGCATCAAGTAGCGAACGGCACAGCTCACGGAAAAAGGCGGCCGTCCCGACGATCGGGACGGCCGCCTTTTTCCGTCATGCAGATTCAGGCCGTGAGGTTGGCCCCATATTCGACGAGCGTCCTGCGCAGCTGCCCGACATCGATCTCCGCTACGCCGACGCCCGAGCGGACGCACTGCGCCGCTGCGGCTCCGGCCGCCTGCCCCAGCCCCATGACCGAAGCCTGCACGCGCACCGATGCCGACGCGACCGCATCAGCCGAAAACGACCGGCCGGCTACCAGCAGGTTCGGGAAACCGGGGGCGATCAGGCAGCGGTAGGGAATGAAGGCCGCCTCTTTGAGGAACTCGCACCGCTGTCCGGTCGACGAGGCGGCGTGGATGTCGACCGGATGACATCCACGCGAAACAGCGTCGGGAAAGTCGACGGCATGGAGATACTCCTCGCCCGTGAGCGTGTGGAATCCCCTGATGCGGCGCGTCTCGCGCACGCCGGTCTGCGTGGCGGTAGCGAGCAGCGAGGCGTTGCGGAAGGCCGGCACGTGCCGGCGGAGCAGTTCGGTGAAGAGGTGGACGTGTTCGTGCAGCAGGCACTCCGCGGCCGTCGCCTCGCGGTTGTCGGCCATATCGGCCTGCGTGCGCGCCATGTTGACGAGCACCACCCCGGGCGTCAGCACGCCGCAGTACCACGGCCCGCCGAAGAGGGGTACCTCCTCCCGCTCGCGGAGCGCTTCGAGCGCCTCGCGGATGGCGAGGTCGTGGTAGTTGACACCCTGCCGGCTGTGGCGCAGCATCGGCAGCGCGTCGGTATCTACGCCGCCGAGCATGAAGATGAGCGAGGCCGGTTGCAGCGTCGTGCCTGCGGGCTGCATCGGGACGCCCGCCCGCAGCGCCAGGTCGGCGTCGCCCGTGGCGTCGATGAAGTAACGGGCGACGAGCGCCTCGGCGCCGTTCTTGTTCTCGATGACGACGTGCGAGATCCGCCCCTCCTTCGTCCGGCAGCCGGTCAAGTAGGAATGAAAATAGAGCGTCACGCCTGCTTCGAGCAGCATCCGCTGGGCGACGAGCTTGTACTTCTCGGGCGAGAAGGTGATATTGCCCAGCGGCTTCTCCTCCTCGGCGCCTCCGATTTCGGAGAGCCGTTCGACGAACTCCCACGGGATGCCGCCGACGATGCGGCGGCCGTTGTAGTTGAAGACGCTGATTGGCGCCACCAGTCCGGCGGTAGCCATGCCGCCGAGGAATCCGTAGCGCTCGACGAGCGCCGTACGTGCCCCGCCGCGCGCGGCAGCGATCGCAGCGATCAGGCCGGCCGGTCCGCCGCCGCAGACCACGACGTCGTACGAACCCACGACCGGAACCTCTTTCGTCTGTGTGATGAAATCCATCGTATCGAATGTTATTAAACGTACTCCGCGGTATTATCCGACGATGCGTTTTCGCTTCGCCTCGCAGAGATAACAGACCGCGAATACGACCGCCGACCGGCCCGTAAAGATGCCGCCGATTACCGGTGTAGAAACCGTTGCAGGAATCACACGCGACGGTTGCGGACGCCTACTTCTTGCGGACGATGCGCGCGGTGGACTGGGTCGTCTGGCGGACGAAGACTTTCGGCGTATAGCCGTACTTGGCCAGCAGCTCGTCGGTATAGCCCCGGATGGTGAGCAGCTCCATATCCTCGACCTTCATCACGTCGAAGCCCTCGTCGCGGAATTCGGCCACAGCTTCGTCGATATGCCACGAATTGTCGACGCACAACCCCAGATTGACCGCCGAATTGTGGATCAGATTGGTCTTGATGCGGTAGCGTTCGAGCAGCGAGAAGATCGTGGCGAACTTCTCTTCCAGCACGAACGAAAAATCGCGCGACCGCACCGTCAGGAAGACCTGATCCTTTTTGAGAATCAGAATCGGGACGGTCACGGGCGCCGACGTGCCGCGGATCACCGTTCCGGGCTTGCGCTTGTCGCCGAACGGGCGGACGTAGAGCGGGATATTCTTGTTCTGCAACGGCTTGATCGTCTTGGGGTGGATGATCTGCGCACCGCTGTACGCCAGCTCGATCGTATCGAGGTAGTTCAGCTCCTTGATCTGCTCGGCGTCGGGGAAGGTCTTGGGGTCGGCATTGAGCACACCGTCGACATCCTTCCACACCGACATCGACTCCGCGCCGAGAATATTGGCCACTACGGCCGCCGAGTAGTCTGAACCCTCACGGCCGAGCGTCGTAGTCGTCCCGTCGGGTGCGCCGCCGATGAAACCCTGTCCCACGAAGATCGTCTCCGCCGCACCTTCCACTTCGGCCAGCAGGCGGAATGCCGAGGCGTCGATATCGACCGAAGCGTCCTTGTGGCGCTGCTGCGTGACCAGTGCACGGCGCATGTCGACCCAATGGTTGGCCACTCCCGCCGAGGCGAGGTACTCCGAGACGACGGTCGTCGAAAGCAGTTCGCCGAAGGCGACGATCGTGTCGTACCACAACTCGGCGTCGGCCGCACGGTACTGCGTCTCGGCGGCGACGCGATCCAGTTCGGCGAACAACGCCTCGACCCGTTCCAGACGGGTCGGGCCGTGCCAGAGGTCGTCGATGATCGCGGCGTGATATTCGCGCAACCGTGCGATCTCGGCAGCGGATTTTTCGCGGTCGCCCCGCTGCACCCCCTCGAACACCCGTTCCAGCGCATTGGTCGTCTTGCCCATCGCCGAGACGATGATGAAGAGGTTCTGTTCGTCGTCGATGATATTGCGCAGGTTGCGCACCCCCTCAGCATTGCGGACCGATGCTCCGCCGAATTTATAGACCTTCATATCCTTGTTTCCCGTTTTACCTTATTCGAGCCGTCGTGCTGCTCCACTGCGCATGGCCGCTGCGCGGATACCAACATTCCCTCTCCTCTGTCCCCTCCCTTTGATAAAGGGAGGGGCTTACGCCGTATCGGCCTTCACCTGTTTCATCCTGCACCTCGGCAGTCAGCCGACAGGTATCCCGACGCTCTCCTACTCTTTAAAAGTACCTTACCCTTGTTTCCCGTTTTACCTTATTCGAGCCATCGTGCTGTCCAGCTGCGCATAACCACTGCGCCCCTTTCCGGAGTTCGCACCTTTTATTTTATTAATAATATTATCCGCCCCTACCATCCACGGTTCGATACCCGCTCCGGTACAGCACGAACAGGGGCGGTCAATCAGCCTTCGCCGACCTTCAATTCTCCGGCGCCGATTGTCCGTACGTCGTCCCCGTATTGTAGAACAGGAAAGCGTAGCTGTCGGCCGATTCGGCGATACGCTTCGAGAGCGGTTTGCCCGCGCCGTGGCCGGCATTCCGTTCGATGCGGATCAGCACCGGAGCATCGCACGCCTGCGCATATTGGAGCGTCGCAGCGAATTTGAACGAATGCGCCGGCACCACACGATCGTCGTGGTCGCCCGTCGTGACGAGCGTCGCGGGGTAGCAGACGCCTTCGCGGATGTTGTGCAGCGGCGAGTAGGCGTAGAGCGTGCGGAACTGCGCCGCATCGTCGCTCGTACCGTATTCGGTCGCCCAGCCCCAGCCGATGGTGAAAAGGTGGTAGCGCAACATGTCCATCACGCCGACCGCAGGCAGGAAGACGGCGAACAGGTCGGGACGCTGCACTTCGCAGGCGCCCACCAGCAATCCGCCGTTCGAGCCGCCGGCGATGGCCAGCTTTTCGCGCGAGGTATACTTCTCGGTGATGAGAAATTCGGCCGCCGCGATGAAATCGTCGAAGGCCTGCTGCTTGCTGTCGAGCATACCAGCCTTGTGCCACCGCTCGCCGTATTCCGAACCGCCGCGCAGGTTGACGTTCACCACCACGCCGCCCTGCTCCATGAAGAGGATGTGCTCGGGCTTGAACGCAGGGGTGATATTGATCTGGAAACCGCCGTAGCCGTAGAGGTAGCAGGGATTGCTGCCGTCGAGCCGCAGACCCCTGCGATGCGAGACGAACATCGGCACGTGCTCGCCGTCGGAGGATTCGAAGAAGAGCTGTTCGGTAGTGTACTGCGCCGCATCGTAGGCCACCTGCGGCGTATGGTAGCAGGTAGTGCGGCCCGTGGGGATGTCGTAGCGGTAGACGGTCGGAGGCGCGGTGAAGGTGTTGAGCGAGAAGAAAATCTCCTGCTCCCTGTCCTTGCAGCCGAAACTCGGCACCGAGCCGATGGCCGGCAGCGGCACGTCGGCCTGCCGGTTGCCCTCGTAATCGTATTTGTAGATCTTGTTCTGCGCGTTCCGGAGGTATTTCACCCACAGGTATCCCCCGCCCGGAGCGACCGCTTCGAGCAGATCGTCGGGGTGCTCCGCGATGACGGTCTCCAACCCCCGGGGGTCGAGCAGATCGATGCGCGCCAGCCGATAGTTGGCCGCACTGTCGTTGGTCACGACATAGAGTTTGTCGTCGCGGCACTCGACGGGCGCATAGTCGTTGGCGAAGCCGGCCAGCAACGTACGGAACGGCTTCTCCTTGTCCGCCGGGCGGAAGAGAACTTCACTGCCCGACGTACCTTCCGACGCGAGGACGAAAAGCCAGCGGCCGTCGTCGCTCTCCCAGCCGCTGAAATAGCGCAGCGGATGCTCCGGATCGCCGTATATGAGAATGTCGTCGGCCTGCGCCGTACCCAGACGGTGGTAATAGACCTTCTGGCATTCGTTCTTCGACGAATAGACGTTCGCCTTCGGCGCGTCGTAGGCGCTGTAATAGAACCCTTCGGAGTCGGGGGCCCATGTCGCGCCGGAGAACTTCACCCATTCGATCACATCCTGCGTCAACTGACCCGTCGCGGTATCCACGACATGTATCCGCACCCAATCCGAACCGGCTTCGGCGGCGGCATACGCGCACCAACGGCCGTCGTCGGAGAACGAGACGTCGACGAGCGCCGTCGTACCGTCGGCCGAAAGGGTATTCGGATCGAGGAACAGTTCGCCCTGAGCCGTGAGCGAGCGCTTGCGCCACAGCGCCGACTGGTTTTGAAGGCCGTCGTTGAGGAAATAGTAGTAATAGTCGCCGTGCCGCTCGGGCGCGCCCTCCTTCGGATAGTCGTAGAGCGCCGTCAACCGGTCGTAAATGGCCTGACGGGCAGGGAGCCGGTCGAGGTAGTCGCGCGTGACGGCGTTTTCGGCTTCGACCCATGCGGCCGTCTCGGCCGAATTGTCGTCTTCCAGCCAGCGGTAGGGATCGGCGACGCGCGTACCGTGGTAGTCGTCGACGACGGTCGTGTCGCGCCGCGTGTCGGGATAGGGTAAATGGCTTATTTTCATCTTTCTGTTACAACCGGGCATCAACGCGACCACTGCGAGGGTCGCCGCCGTCCATACGAATCGTCTCATCGGTCTGCTTTTGTATTGTTGCCGCCGGACGGAGAGGGTGTCTCGCCGCTACCGCAATCGTGCGGGCTACGGACGAACGTCTCGCTTCGACCGGCGTTTATGCGGACAAAGATACGAATAAGCGAGGGCAATGTCAAATTTTATTCGAACATTGCCGAGCGGGAGTATCTAAGGCGCAGCCAAAGATACGAATAAGCGAGGGCAATGTCAAATTTATTTGAACATTTGAACATTTGAACATTGCCGAACGCGGGTATCTTCGGCATCGGCCGAAGATACGAAAAGTCGAGCGCAGAAGCAACCGTTCGTCCGATTCTGCCGTAACAAAGCATTCAAGGCGGAGCCAAAGAGTAGGAAAAGAGAGAAGATTTGCGTAACTTTGGCTGTCATAAAAACGGTAAAGATTATGTACGACGAACTCCGAACAACCGTCGAACGGGCGTGGGACGACCGCAGCCTGTTGCAGGACGATACGACCAAAGCCGCCATCCGCGAGGTGGTGGAACTCATCGACAAGGGGCTTCTGCGCACGGCCGAACCCGTCGACCTCGCGTGCAGCCAGTGGCGGGTCAACGAGTGGGTCAAGAA
>ENA-OUOW01002523-OUOW01002523.1-human-gut-metagenome-genome-assembly--contig:-NODE-2523-length-10064-cov-4.048856_pt1 | contig 10064 bp, 6 predicted proteins | sample MGYA00237938_ERZ548769 | MGnify/ENA primary metagenome ERZ548769 (study PRJEB26490, sample SAMN05356870) | human gut metagenome | biome: terrestrial biome; feature: human-associated habitat; material... | reverse complement strand
CGTCGGCAGCGTCAGATGTGTATAAGAGACAGCACGAAGTGCGCAGCGGAGGTTCTTTCATGTCCGAGGACGCGCCGGAAAGGTAGGTTGCCCTCGGGCCGGACATACAAGGCAGCTTACGCGACGGTGTAAACCCAGTTGTGCTTATCCTCGACAGCACCAGACTGGATACCAGTCAGGGTCTCGCGAAGCTTCTTCATCACGGGGCCAATCTCGGTGCAGCCAGCCGGGAAGGTCACGGTCTCATCGGCACCATAGACCTTGTTGTCGATCTCGCCCACCGGGGAGATGACGGCAGCGGTGCCACACAGGCCACACTCCACAAAGGTGCCGGCCTTGACCTCGGCCCACTCGACGGGGCGCTGATCGACGGTCATACCCAGGTCCTGAGCAACCTGAACAAGCGAGCGACGGGTGATGGAGGGCAGGATGGAGTCGGTGTGCGACTGAGGAACGACGAGCGTGCCGTCCTCCTTCACGAACAGGACGTTGGCGCCACCGGTCTCCTCGACATAGGTGCGGGACTCGGAGTCGAGATACAGGTTCTCGGCATAGCCCTCGCGGTGAGCCTCCATCGTGGGCTTAAGGGACATGGCGTAGTTGAGGCCGGCCTTGATGTTACCGGTGCCGTGCGGTGCCGCGCGGTCATACTCGGAAACGCGCAGCTTGACGGGCTTGAGGCCACCCTTAAAGTACGGACCAACCGGGGTCACGAGAATACGGAACGTGTACTCAGGAGCGGGGGCCACGCCAATCACGTCACCGGAGCCGATCATAAACGGACGCACGTACAGGGTCGCACCGGAGCCGAAAGGCGGAACCCAGGCGGCGTTGGCAGAAACGACTTGCTTGACGGCCTCGACAAACTTGTCCTTGGGGAATGGGGGCATCTCGAGGCGCTGGGCAGAGTTATACATGCGCTCGGCGTTCATGTCGGGACGGAAGCAGACGATGCTGCCGTCCTCGGCGGTGTAGGCCTTCAGGCCCTCAAAGACCTCCTGGCAGTAATGGAAGATGCCACCGCACTCGGAGACGTGCAGGGTATGGTCGGTGGTCAGGCCGCCCTCGTCCCACTCGCCATCCTTCCAATGGGCCTCGTAGCTGTAGTCGGTCTTCATGTAGCCAAAGCCGAGGCTACCCCAATCGATATCCTTCTTCTCGACAGTCATGTGTCGCTCCTTACATACACAGTTGCATACTCGCGAGCCCGCACGCAAGGACCGAGACCGATCGCGTCGCAACGTCGCACGCCCGGAGCGTAGAGCCGGACGGGACACGCGAACAGCATCGAAGTCGATGGCACGTCGATTCGCATGCACGAGATTGTACTCCGCACACGCGTCGGATAAAACGTTTTTCTTTAACTAACTAAAGTATTTTCATTTGGCTGAAGCAAAGAGGCCCGCCACCGTAAACGGTGACGGGCCTCAACGACGCGATTTGTGCGCCGGCTCGAGCTAGGCGTTCTATTTGCCCAGCTTAGCCTTAACCAAGCCGACCACGGTCGGGATGATCGACACGGCGACGATGCCGATAATCAGCAGCTCAAAGTGCTCCTGCACAAAGGGAATGCCGCCAAAGAAGTAGCCCAGCAGCGTAAAGACCGTCGACCAGGTAATGCCGCCCAGCACGTTAAAGACGACAAAGTTGCGCCAGTGCATGCCGCCCATGCCGGCGATAAAGGGCACAAAGGTGCGGATAAACGGAAAGAAGCGACCCAGGAAGATGGCCAGGTGACCCCACTTGTCCAAGAAATCCTCGGACTTTTTGATGCGCTCGGGCGTCATGGCCTTTACCTTGCCCGAGGCAATGATCTTGCAGCCAAAGAAGTGGCCGATCATAAAGTTGCACTGATCGCCCAGGATGGCTGCGGCCCATGCGACGGCCAGCAAAGCCACGATGTTAAAGCCGCCGTTGTGGGCAAAGAAGCCCGAGGCAAACAGCAGCGAATCGCCGGGAAGGAACGGGAAGAACACCACGCCCGTCTCGATAAAGATGATCAGGAACACGCAGCCGTAGGCCATAAGCGGGCCGGCGGCGATCCAGCTGGCAATCGCGGTGCGCGGGTCTTTGAGCAGCTCGGCGATAAAATTAATGAAACCCATGAAGTAAAACCTCTCAGTTGTGGGCGCGGATACGTCCAAGTTGACCAGTATACGGTTGCAGCGCCCCCTCGTGCGCAACCCCACAAAAGGATGACTCCATTACCAGCAAGTTTGCATAACTGACACCTGTTGCGCAATGCCGCCAAGATTGTTCTTCCTAATCCCTAGCGAATCGCTATACTTTATTGAATCGCATTGCCATGGCGCTAAGGGAGGGCGGCCGGTGAGCTTTATCAATACCATTCGCGAGGACATCAAGACCGTCCAGGCGCAGGACCCCGCCGCGCAAAACGGTCTGGTCATCTTCCTTTCCTATCCTGGCCTGCACGCCAAGTGGAACCACGTGCCCGAACACTGGCTCTGGGAGCACGGTCATCGCTCGCTCGCCCGTGTGCTATCTCAAATCACCCGCCACATCACCGGCGTCGAGATTCACCCTGCCGCGCAGATTGGCAAGCACTTCTTTATCGACCACGCCATGGGCGTCGTCATCGGCGAAACCACCATCGTGGGCGACAACTGCGTGCTCTACCAGGGCGTCACGCTCGGCGGTACCGGCAACGAGACCGGCAAGCGCCACCCCACCCTGGGCGACAACGTCACCGTGGGCACGGGCGCCAAGGTGCTCGGCAACATCCGCATCGGCAACAACGTCAAAATCGGCGGCAACTCCGTGGTAGTCAAGGACGTACCCGACAACTGCACCGTCGTGGGCGTGCCGGGGCGCATCATCAAGCGCAACGGCTGCCGCGTGTTTGAGGAGACGTTTGACGCCAAGCAGCACCGTGAATACATGCCCGACGACGCGGCCGAGCAGTCCGCCCTCAACCGTCAGGGCATCACCGAGAACGCCCGCCGCGTTAAAGAGCTCGAGCAAGAGGTGGCTGAGCTCAAGGCCCTGGTACGCGAGCTAGCAGATCGGTAGCCGCTCCTGTTGCGGAGGCCATGGGCGGTATGCACATGATGCCGGCTGCGGAGACGTGGCCGTAAAGCAGAAAGCGGGGGATTGCACATTGTCAATCCCCCGCTTTCTTAATTTTTGGGACAAATATACCTGACGACAAGTGTCCCGCGGCAACCCTCCGTCAGGGACGGCGTCATCTAACACATTTGTCCCGTGCCGGGGATGCGATGCGGGCAAACCCCCGCCGTCAGGGACAAATCAGTCTGACGACGCCGCCCCGTGAAGGCGCCTTACCTGCTAGCGCCTGTTATGGCGGCGCGTCAGGGCAAAGCCGGCGGCCAGCACAATGACGCCGGCAATCGCGATGCCCGCAACCAGGGCGAACGTGCGGTCTCCCGCATGGGGCAGCACCGCTGCGTCCTGCTTCTTGGCCGCAGACCTGGTCTCCGTGACGGTCGTTGCAGAGCCGGAGCCCTTACCGTCCGACGGATCCTTGGGGTCGGGCACGGGCTCAGGCGCAGGCGCCGCCTTAAAGAGCGCGCGCACCGTCACGGCTTTCTCGCCCAGCAAAAAGGTCGTCGTGGCAGAAGCCGCATCCGCGAGCTCGATGTCACCGTCGATAACCTCCCAGTGGTCAAAGACATAGCCCTCGTCCGCCACAGCGGTGAGCGCAACCTTGGTGCCGGGGAGCGCACCGCGAGGGTTGCTCGTGGCCGAGCCACCCTCGCCCGCCTCAACGGTCACGTAGGTCATCGGTTGAATGGGCGTCATCGCAAGCTCAAAGTGTGCGGTCAGCGTAGTGTTGCTGCTGCCCATGCGCACGATGGTCTCGGTAGCGTTGGCATCCTCGACCTTAGCGTCGCCCTCATCGACGGCCCAGCCTGTGAACACGTAGCCCTCATCCGCCACGGCGTTCACGCCGATCTGGGTGCCGGGCTCGCCACCCACGGGAGCGCCTTCGACAAGGCCAGCGGTACCATGGCCATCAACCTTTACGGTCAGGGCGCCGTAGATGTTAAAGATCCCGCTCTCGGCCTCATTGAGCTTAAAGTTCCTGTTGCAGGTTGCAGCGTTGATATGAAGCGTGTACTCGCCCGGGTTCTCGCCGGGCTCGCGCTGGTAGGAGACGGTCGGGCTTACCTCGGTCGCAAGGTCTCCGCCCTTCCACGTGGTGGTGCCGCGGTCGATAAGCTCATAGGAGTAGGCGGATTCAGGATCGGCCTCGCCATAGATCTTGGAGGCGTTGTTGGCCTTAACGGACACCTCGCGCGGGTTGATCTTCAGCGTGGTCGCCTTGGAGCTCGTCGCGTGCTGGGCATCGCCCAAATACGTTGCGACCACCTTATAGGTGCCGGCCTCAGTGGGCATGCCGTTCAGCTTAACATCAAACGCGCCCGATGCGCTCATGCCAAAGTACGAGAAGGTCACCTCGGCGCCCTCGAGCGGCTGGTCGCCCACATAGACCTGGGCGTTCATGGCCTGCGCGGCACCGTCGTACTCGTGGATCTCATCGCCCATCGAGATCGTGGTCTCGAGCCTGCTGATCTTGAAGGCGCGCGTGATGGGGGCTGCGGCGTAGTTGCCGCCCAGGACGTAAGCGACCTCGGTGTAGCAGCCGGGCTTGGTGGGCTTCACGTTGGGATCGGTGCTCTTAAACGTGCTGCCGTCGTAGGCGATGCCCGTGATCAGGTAGCGAACCTTTGCGCCCGCAACCGCGGCATCGCTGTCGACGACCTTCGCACCAAAGTCAAAGTTTGCAAGCTCGTCGCTGCCAACGGCAAAGCCGCCCTTGGGCGTCGAGGCGTTCCACGTGAGGGTAACGTCCTCGGTCTTAGGTGCTATGGTGAGGTAGCCCACGCCCGCAGAGGTCTCGTAATTGCCGCTCGTAGTCACCGCAGTCACCAGGTAGACGCCCGCCTTAGAGGGCGTACCGCCGAGGGCAACAGTGGAGCCTCCCAGGCCCAGATCCTGAGCGGTGTCGAGCGCGCTCTTAAGGGAATCGATCACCTGGTCGGGATTCTCAACACCCGCCGCCTTCAGGGCGAGCCTAAGGGCTGTCATGGTTGCATCGTTGTTGAGCAGGTTGATGAGGCCGTCAAGCGTGACACCCTTATCGAGATGCAGGATCGAGTTGATCGCGCTCTGCGCCTTGCCACCACCCACGTAGCTCAAATCGATCGAGAGGTAGCCCTTGCCGTCGCCATCGATACCGGCGACAACGATAACGGGCTCGGTCTCTTTATTGCTCGGCGTGGAGGAAACCAGGTCCGCGACTGCCACGGTGTTCCTATACGTAATGCTCGTGTTCTTGACCTTGACCGAGGAAGGGGCCTTGGTCACGGTTACGGTCGCGGTGGCCTCGGAGGGCTTGTAGGTGCCGTTGCCCTTGAACTTCATGGTGACGGTGTACTCGCCCACCTTCTGCTCAAGGCCGTCGATCTCAAAGTCGTTCCGAGAAAGACCGTTGACCGGCTTGCCCGTTACCTCGTCCACGACGGTGGGGGCAAGCTGGCGGTAGACCTTGGCCTTCAGGGCATCAAAATCCTCGCTGTACTGGACCGAGGTAGCCGCGTTCATCGAAATGTGCGTGACAGTGCGGCCGTCGACCGGCTTGACGGTGAGCGTGATGGTGCTGGCGGGATACTGGTCGTTACCGGCATAGCGGATCCGGATTTGCTCGGAGTCCTTCTTACCAAAGGCATGGAGCAGGAACTCGTACCGGGCAGGCGTGTAGTCAAGCGACTTCCACACATCTCCAACCGAGCCGGCTTTGTACTTGATAGTCACATCGCCGGCGGTGAGCCCGGCAGGCACGCTGTTGGCAGCATCGAGGGCGGCGTTGAAGACAATCTCGTTATACGTGCTGCTGTCCTTGCCCAGGATGCCCACCTGGGCACCGTCGATGCCAACGAGCCCGGCCTTCACGGTGTTGACCTTGAGGATGCAGGTCTCGTCCTTGGTGAGCGCAGGCAGGGTGAGCGTCGCGACCTGATTTTTGAAGCTGAGGCCCGCATCGCCGTTGCGATACGTGGTGCCATTGAACTCGATGGATTCCACGGCGTAGCCATCGGCAGGTGTGGCAACAACGGAGACGGAGTTCTTGACGTTGACCGAGACGCTGGAACCGGCGGCGGCAGAGGTACCGCCGACGGTCAGGCTCTTGAGGTTGGCAGAACTTGCGTCGTCAACCTTGACGGTCGCCTCGGTGTCGGCCTTATAGGTTACCTTAATTTGGGAATCGGCCTTGCTCGGGATGGTGTAGTTTCCATCGGCGTCTGGCGTCACGGTATTGTCGTCGATCTGGACCTGCTCGACCTTGTAGTCGGCGACATTCTGGACCGCAAAGGTCTTGGTTGCACCCTCGTCGATGTCGTAGGTGCCCGCGTTTGCGTACGACTTACCGTCAACGACGATGCCGCCGAGCTGCGCGCCCGTAGCGTCAGCCGCGCCCTCGGTGACAACGGTAGCCGTCCAATAGCGGGTGAGGGTCAAGGTGCCGTCATTGACCCATTCGCGCTTAATGTACGAGCCACCGACCTTCTTGTGCTCTTGGACCTCATAGACGCCGGGCTCAAGGTTCGCGGAGTCAAAGTTCAAGACCCAGTATGTGATCTCGGTCCATTTGTCCGTGCCGTTGAGGCGAATACGATACGCGCCCGTACCGACCGCTCTATAGACGTCGGATTTTCTGACATCGCTCCACTTGGAGCCCGCCTCGCGGATACTCCTACTTGCACTGGCTGCGTAGGTGGCAACACGGTCCCCCTGCTGTTGCTCCGCGTTGGTCGCAGCGGCGTCCTCGGCGGCGGACTCATCCTCCGCAGGCACAGCCTCCCCGGTATCGCTACCGGTCGCTACTTCAGAACCCCACCCTGCTCTGATATCGCCTGATCGGCGGATTGGGCCGCCTCGGCCAGTGCCGGCGTGGGAATCTGGCCCACGGCCATCACCACCGCCAGCAGCCCGGCCAATGCCCGGTTGCAGTTGATCCGTCTCATATGCTCTCGCCTTCCTCTATGCGGTCGTGCCGTACCGAAATGTACTCGCGACAGAAATTTACACAGTTATAATCTCAAACAGAACGCGTCAAATGCGCACCAAGGAAGCACATTCATAGAAACTGTCAACGATTCACACATTTCTTGTTCAACGAATGCGACAGATCACACGTTGCCAATCCCCTGCTTTATTAATTTTTGGGACAAACAAACCTGGCAACAAGCGTCCCACGTCACCCGCCCGTCAGGGACCGCGTCGTCTGACTCATTTGTCCCGTGCCGGGAATGCGACGTGTGCAACAAAGGGACTGTCCCTTTGTCACATTATGCGAACTGACTCAGATAGAGGTCGGCGTAGGCACCCTCGGCTGCGAGCAGCTCCTTATGCGTGCCCTGCTCGATAATGTTGCCGTGGTCCATGACCAGAATCAGGTCGGCATCCACGATCGTCGACAGACGATGCGCGATCACAAAGCTTGTGCGCCCATGCATGAGAGCGTCCATGGCACGGCCGATGGCGAGCTCGGTGCGCGTGTCCACGCTCGACGTCGCCTCGTCCAGGATGAGAATCGCCGGGTTGTTGAGCAGCACGCGTGCGATGGTCAGCAGCTGACGCTGGCCCTGGCTGATGCTTTCGGCATCGTTGGCCACGCGCGTGTCGTAGCCCTGCGGCATGGTGTGCACAAAGAAGTCGACCTGCGCGGCGCGGGCGGCAGCCACGATCTCGTCGCGCGTTGCCTCGGGGCAGCCGTAGGCGATGTTTTCGGCAATCGTGCCGTCGAACAGCCAGGCGTCCTGCAGCACCATGCCAAACTGCTGGCGCAGCTCGCCGCGATCCATGAGGCTCGTATCCACGCCATCGAGCGTAATACGCCCGCCGTCAATCTCGTAGAAGCGCATGAGCAGGTTGATGAGCGTGGTCTTGCCCGCGCCCGTGGTTCCCACCACGGCGATCTTCTGGCCCGGCTCGGCGGTAAACGACACGTCGCGCATGAGCGGCTTTTCGGGCGTGTAGCCAAAGCGCACATGCTCAAAGGCGACGCGGCCCTCCACGCGACCCGGTAGCTTGGCGGCCTCGCCCGGCTTCGGATCCGCCTCCATCTCGGGCTCGTCGAGCAGGTCGAACACGCGCTCCGCACTCGCCAGCGCGCTCTGTAGCGAGTTGAAGGTAAACGACAGCTGCGTCATGGGCTCGGACGCCTCGTAGATAAACTGGAAGAACGCCTGGAACACACCGACGCTCATGTGGCCGGCAACCAGCATGCTGCAACCCACAATCGCAATCACGATCTGTGCCAGGCGGCCGATAAAGCGCACCGCGGGACCGACGGCGTTAATCATAAAGTCGGCCTTGGTGCTCACGCGCGCTAGCTCCCTCGAGGCCTGGTGCACTTCGGCAGAACTCTGACACTCGCGGTTGAATGCGCGAATCACCAGACGGCCCGAATAGCCCTCCTCGACCGCGCTCGTGATCTTGGATACCCACTCCTGGCGCTCACCCGTCACATCATGCGTACGGCGCGAAACCACCTTGGTCACCAGAAGCGATACCGCCGTAAAGCCCAAAAAGACCAACGTGAGCCTGACGCTATAGACGAACATCATGATTATGGCGCCCGTCACGGTACCTATCGACATCAGCAGCTGCAGCAATCCGCGCTGCATACTCTCGGACATCTTGTCCAAGTCGTTGGTCGCGCGGCTGACCACCTCACCGGGGCGATGCGCGTCAAAGTAGGCGAGCGGCAGGCGGCTGAGCTTTTGCGCGATGCGGTTGCGCAGGCGCAAGTTGAGTCGCTCGGCCACACTCGACATCAAAAAGCTCTGCAGCGCATAGAACGATCCGGCGGCCGTCCAGATCATAAAGTAGATGAAGATGGTCCTGCCGCAGTTCTCCCAGGTGATGTTGAAGGTGGTGTCGTTGGCAAACGCCACCTGAATGTGGCCCCACAGCTCATCGATTACGCGGGCGCTATATGCCGGCGCAGCGGTGTTAAAGATGACATAGAACACAATGCTCGCGAACACGATATAGAAGCGCCAGTGGTCGCCGGCGGCCTCACTCCACAAGCGGCGCACCGTGGCCCAGGTATCCCGGGGCGTCTCGTCCTCGTCTTCATCGTCCACATCGCGCATGCGCTCAGCCTCGGCTCGAGCGCGCTCATCTTCGGCGCGCTCATTTTCCTCATAGAGCGCCTGGCGGCGAGCCTCGCGCGCGGCTGCAGCCTTGGCGGCCTCATCCAGCTCGGGTGCTACGGCAACCTGGTCGACCGTTTTATCGGCAACGTCCGCAGCGGCGGTATCGACAACACCGCCTTGTTTCTTGAGCTCCTCGGCCATGCTACTCACCTCCCTTCATTTGCGATTCTGCGATAGCGCGGTACACCTCGCAGGTTTCCATAAGCTCGCCATGCGTGCCCAAGCCCACAACCTCGCCGTCCTTGAGCACGACGATCTGGTCGGCGTGCAAGATCGTCGAGATGCGCTGCGCGATGATGAGCACCGCGGCATCGCGCGTCACGTCCTGCAGCGCGTGGCGCAGCGCCGCGTCGGTCTTAAAGTCCAGAGCCGAAAAACTGTCATCGAAGATATACAGATCGGCATGCTTCATGAGCGCACGGGCGATTGCCAAACGCTGGCGCTGGCCGCCCGAAAAGTTCGTGCCGCCCTGGGATACCGGCGTATCGAGCCCCTGCGGCTGATCGAGCACAAAGGTGCTCTGGGCAACCTGGAGCGCATGAAGCATGTCGGCCTCGGTCGCATCTTCATTGCCAAAGCGCAGATTGCTTGCCACGGTGCCCGAGAACAGCCATGCCTTTTGCGGCACATAGGCAATGCGCCCGCGAATCTCGTCTTGCGAAAGATCGCGCAGATCGACGCCGTCCAGGCGAATGGCGCCCTTGGTGGCATCGTGGAAGCGCAGCAGGAGCTTGGCCACCGTCGACTTGCCCGAGCCCGTCGAGCCGACGATCGCAGTCGTCTGACCGCGGCGACAGGTAAAGTTCAGATTGCACAGCGTGTCCTCGTCGGCATCGTCAAAACGAAACGACATATGGT
>ENA-OUOW01002521-OUOW01002521.1-human-gut-metagenome-genome-assembly--contig:-NODE-2521-length-10086-cov-3.665138_pt1 | contig 10086 bp, 7 predicted proteins | sample MGYA00237938_ERZ548769 | MGnify/ENA primary metagenome ERZ548769 (study PRJEB26490, sample SAMN05356870) | human gut metagenome | biome: terrestrial biome; feature: human-associated habitat; material... | reverse complement strand
CGAAGTTTTTCATAATTTTTCTGCCCGTAGAGTTCTGCAAAAATAATGGACATTCCATTACATCCACCATTGAGGATAAAGATAAACAGGTTCATGATACTGCCTGCAACGCCAATGCCTGCAAAGGCTTCTGTTCCCACATATCTTCCCACAATAAAAGAATCTATGGTGTTGTAAAACTGCTGCAGGATATTTCCCAGTACCAGAGGAATGGTCAGTGCGATCAGTTCACTCTTAATATTTCCATGCAGCAGATCCTGCGTATTTTTCATTTCAGTGCCTCTTTTTCGTACCTTTTTCAGAAAAACTCGATTCCCATCAGGGTCAGTCCCTGAGCCGGAGCTGTTGGACCTGCCGCAGCCCGGTCACAGGCTTTGAGGATCTTATCCATCCGTTCCGGAGGATACTGTCCGTTTCCAATCTCGATCAGGGTTCCGGAAATGATACGCACCATATTGTAGAGGAAGCCTGTTCCTGAAATGCGAATGGTCACCATGTCACCATCTCTCCACACGTCCATGGAGGTCACGGTACGGATGGTGGTCTTCACCTGTGCGCCGGAGCCGCAGAAGCTAGCAAAATCATGGCGTCCGATCAGATAAGATGTTGCTTCCTTCATCTTATCCACATCCAGTTTATAATGGTAAAAATAAGAGTACAAACGCTCCGTTGGCACCGGAAAACGCCGGTTCAGGATACGATATTCATATGTTTTTTCACTGTCACAGTAACGGGGATGAAAATCCGGCTCCACCTCCTCAGAAAGCTGGATACGGATATCCTCCGGAAGTCTCTGGTTCAGTGCATAGGAAAATTTTTCCCCGGGGATCCTGGATTCGGTATCAAACACCGCCACATTTCCAAGAGCGTGCACTCCTGCATCTGTACGGCTGGCACCGATGGTCTCGATCTTTTCCCCAAGCAGCTCACTTAAGGTATCGTTTAAAACGCCCTGAATGGTGATTCCATTTGGCTGTGTCTGCCAGCCTGAGTACTTGGTTCCATCATAAGCTACAACAAGTCCTACTCGTTTCATAAAATATATTCCCTCCTGATACAGACATCCCTGCAGTACTTTCTATCCCAAAACAGACATACCGTCCTGCAAAATGCCTGCCTGATCCGGTTACAGTTCCGCTGTGCAAAATGCAACGCTTCGGACCGTTCCATGTCTGAGTACCGACAGGATTTGGCTACAGTCCCGCCACACGGAATGCAACACCCACCGCAAGATATGCCACAAGGATCCCATAGGCCGCATAATCTCTTTTTTCATAATGCAGCGGCTTCATTTGAGTTCTGTGCTCTCCACCATGGTAACACCTTGCTTCCATGGCCATTGCCAGATCATTGGCGCGGCGGAACGCCGAAATAAACAGCGGCACAAGAAGGGGTACCATATTTTTCGCCTTCTGGATCAGGTTTCCGTTTTCGAAATCTGCACCTCTGGCGATCTGTGCTTTCATGATCTTATCCGTCTCCTCCAGAAGGATCGGGATAAAGCGAAGGGCAATGGACATCATCATGGCGATCTCATGTACCGGCACCCGGATCTTGTTCAGCGGACGGAGCAGTCTCTCCAGACCATCTGTCAGCTGATTCGGCGTGGTAGTCAATGTCATGATGGAAGATCCGATCACAAGGTAAACAAGACGGATCGCCATTCTTCCTGCAAGAACAAGGCCTTCCCTTGTGACCTTGATGATCCTGAAACGCCACAGCACTTCGCCAGGCGTCAGGATGATATTGAACACAACCGTGATCAGAAGGATCATAACGATAGCCTTCAGACCCTTGAACATGAATTTCACCGGAACCTTGGATATTGCGATCATAGCTACCAGAAATGCTGTTGCCACCGCATATCCGAGAAATGTATGAAACAGGAACACAGAGATCAGAAATCCCAGAGTTCCCAGAAATTTGGTCCGTGGGTCCAGTCTGTGAAGAACGGATTTGGCCGGATAATACTGGCCAATGGTAATATCTCTGATCATTTTTCCGCCCCTCCTTTGTTCAGTAATGGAGAGTTCGCCTGCGCAAGTGCGGCAAGGATACTGTCTCTGGCTTCCTCCACCGTTGTGGCATCTGCATCCACATGCAGCCCATGTTCCTTCAGCGCATGCATGATATAAGTGATCTGCGGTGCGGCAAGTTCCATGGTTTCCAGTTCCTTATAATGGGAAAAAACCTTCTTCGGCTCATCATCAAATACAGCTTCTCCGTGATTCATAACAATGAGGCGCTCCACGTATTTCGCAATATCCTCCATGCTGTGGGAAACCAGAACAATGGTTATCCCTCGCACCTTATGAAGCTCTGCGATCTGATCCAGGATATCATCCCTGCCCTTCGGGTCAAGCCCTGCTGTGGGCTCGTCCAGGATCAGGATCTTCGGGTTCATGGCAAGAACCCCTGCAATAGCTACCCTTTTTTTCTGGCCTCCGGAAAGCTCAAAGGGTGATTTCTTGAAATTGGACTCTTTTACTCCAACCTGAGTCAGAGCCTGCTTCGCTTCTTTCTCTGCTTCTTCCCTGGAAAGTCCCTGATTCATAGGTCCGAAGCATACATCTGAGATCACATCATTTTCAAACAGCTGATGCTCCGGGTACTGGAACACCAGACCAACCTCGCTGCGGAGCTGTTTCCGGTCATATTTCTCAGCCCACACATCTTCTCCGTTATACAGAACCTGGCCGGATGTTGGCTGTACCAGCGCATTCAGATGCTGGATCAGCGTGGATTTTCCGCTTCCTGTGTGTCCGATGATCCCGATAAACTGGCCGTCCGGGATTACAAGGCTGACATCCTTCAGCGCATGGCTCTCATAGGCTGTCCCGGGGCTGTAGGTATAGGTTACATTTTTTAATTCGATTGACATAATGCGCTCACCAGCTCCTCTGTAGTCAGTATTCCATCCGGAACATCCACGCCGGATTTCTTCAGTTCATATGCAAGAAGTGTTACCTGTGGTACATCCAGTCCATACGCCTTAAGGGTATCCACCTGGGAAAAAATCTCTTTGGGATTTCCCTGCATCACAACATTTCCGCTGTCCATGACATAAACACGGTCAGCATGGATCACTTCCTCCATGTAATGGGTGATCAGAATGACTGTTACCTTTTCCTTACGGTTCAGCTCCCGCACTGCCTCCAGGACTTCCTTTCTTCCGTTAGGATCCAGCATGGCGGTAGGCTCATCCAGAATGATGCACCGCGGGCGCATGGCCATCACGCCTGCAATAGCCACTCTCTGCTTCTGCCCTCCGGAAAGCTTGTTTGGGGACTGATAACGATAGGCTGTCATACCGACTTTTTCCAGGCTGTCATTCACCCGTTTCCAGATATCATCTGTAGGAACTCCCATATTTTCCGGACCAAAGCCTACATCCTCTTCCACAACGGTTCCTATGATCTGGTTATCCGGATTCTGAAATACCATTCCTGCCTTCTGGCGTACCTTCCAGAGTTTGGTCTCTCTGGCGGTATCGATCCCGTCCACCAGCATCGTTCCCTCTGTTGGGATCAGAAGCGCATTCATATGCTTCGCCAGTGTGGATTTTCCAGATCCGTTATGTCCCAGAACTGCCACAAATTCTCCTGCTTTAATGTCCAGGTCCACATCATTGACTGCACGCTGCATGTCTACCACATTGCCGTCATCATCGTATCTCTGATAGTCAAATCCCAGCTTAAGCGCCTTGATAATTCCCATCTTTTCTGCTCTCCTTAATCCTCTGTAGCTGCCGGTTCACCAAGGCCGGTCAACTCATCGATCAGTGCCCATATCTCGTCTCTTCCCTGCTTGGTTTCTGCAGAAAAAGGAAGGATTTTTCCTTCTTTCGGAAGGCCCAGTCCAATACGGATCTCCTTGAGGCTTTTTGCCACCTGGCTGCGTTTCAGCTTGTCAAGTTTGGTCGCGATGATCACCGGCTCATATCCGTTGTGACAGATCCAGTCATACATCTGCTTGTCATTGGCGGAAGGCTTGTGGCGGATATCCACCAGGAGAAAAACCGCACGGAGCTCTTTGGAATTATGAAGATAGCCCTCGATCATTTTTCCCCATTTTTCCTTCTCTGCCGCAGAAACCTTGGCGTAGCCGTAGCCCGGCAGGTCTACGAGATACATTGCCTCATTAATGTTATAAAAATTGATCGTCTGTGTTTTTCCCGGCTGTGCGCTGGTTCTTGCCAGGGCCTTGCGGTTCATCAGACCATTGATCAGGGAGGATTTCCCTACATTTGATTTTCCCGCAAAAGCTACCTCCGGCCTTCCTGTGTCCGGGATCTTGCTTGTGATGCCGCAGACGATATCCAGCGATACGTTTTTGATTACCATTCGTTATTCCTCCCTTTTCTTTTAAAAGCCCTGTCCTGAAGGTCAGGGCAGGGTTTTTCTGTTTTTTGTTTATGCAAGAGCTTCACCGAGAACTTCTTTCATGTTATCCACAAACCGGATATTCAGTCCCTGGATGATCTCTCTGTCCATCTCCTCGATATCCGGACGATTTTTCTCCGGAACAAGGACTTCTTTGATCCTGGCATATTTAGCTGCAAGCAGCTTCTCTTTCAGTCCGCCGATCGGAAGCACACGGCCTCTTAAGGTGATCTCACCGGTCATGGCAAGATCCGCACGTACCGGTTTTTCGATAATTGCAGACAGCATGGCAGTTGCCATTGTAATACCGGCAGACGGGCCATCCTTCGGAACGGCACCCTCCGGAATATGTACATGCATATCATGCTTCTGGAAAAATTCCGGATCGATCTCATATTGGTCAGAAACCGAACGGATATAACTGATACCTGCCTGTGCAGATTCCTTCATCACATCTCCAAGCTGTCCGGTAAGAAGCAGCTCGCCTTTTCCGGGCATGATATTGACTTCGATCTGCAGGGTATCACCGCCTACCTGTGTCCATGCAAGACCGCGGGCGATCCCGATCTCATCCTTCTCATTGGCCATCAGATAGTTATATCGTTCTTTGCCAAGGAATCTGGAAATATTTCTGGATGTGACAACTACCTTATCCTTACCCTCTTCCATGATAGCACGTGCAGTTTTTCTGCAGATACGTCCGATGCTTCTCTCCAGAGAACGGACTCCTGCTTCCTTGGTATAGTTGTTGATCAACTTACCGAGAGCTGCCGGCTGGATCACCAGCTTGCCTTCCGGAATACCGTTGATCTCCATCTGCTTCGGGATCAGATGTTCCCTTGCGATATGTTCCTTCTCATTTTCCGTATATCCCGGGATTTCCATCAGCTCCATACGGTCAAGAAGAGGTCTCGGGATTCCCTGAACATCATTTGCAGTGGCAATAAACAGTACCTCGGAAAGATCCTGGGGAATCTCCACATAGTGATCATTGAACTTACTGTTCTGCTCCGGATCCAGAACCTCCAGAAGTGCTGCGGAGGTATCTCCTTTATAATCGCTGCTGGTCTTGTCGATCTCATCAAGAAGCATCAGCGGGTTGCTGACTCCGGCTTCCTTCAATGCGACTGTGATCCTTCCTGGCATGGCACCGACGTAAGTCTTTCTGTGGCCACGGATCTCTGCCTCATCACGGACACCTCCAAGACAGATGCGGACGTATTTCTTGTTCATGGCCTCTGCCACAGAACGTGCAATGGAAGTTTTTCCGGTTCCCGGAGGTCCCACCAGACAGAGGATTGGACTCTTTCCCTTGTGGGTCAGCTTACGTACAGCAAGAAATTCCATGATACGCTCTTTGACCTCTTTCAGTCCGTAATGACCCTCTTCCAAAACCTTCCATGCGTTCTCAAGATCCTCGGAATCCTCGGATTTCTTATTCCACGGAAGTGCAAGAACAGTCTCCAGATAGCCTCTCTGTACCGTTGCCTCCGCTGCACTGGCTGCCATTCCTTTAAAACGGCTGATCTCCTTGGAAATCTTCTCTTTTACTTCATCAGATGCATCCAGCTCCTTCAGCTGTTTTTTAAATTCATCGATATCATCAGCAGTATTCTCCTCGCCCAGCTCCTTACGGATGGTTTTCAGCTGTTCCCGGAGGATATACTCTCTCTGATTCTTGTCGATATGGGATTTCACCTTGCGCTGAAGATCTTTGGTGATATGGATCACCTCGATCTCGCTGCCAAGAAGCGCTCCAAGGATCTCATAACGGTCATTCAAAGACACTGCTTCCAGAAGCTTCTGCTTGTTCTGATACGCCATCGGAAGATTTACTGCGATCTGGTCGATGGTTTCCTGCACATCTTCGATGTTCATGATCTGGGTTACCAGATCCTTGCTTACTTTTCCGCTTTCTCTGCAGTATCTCTGAAAAAGCTCCCGGATGCTGCGAAGCATGGCGTCCTTTACCGGTTCCGGGTAATCCTCTTCCTGTGCCGTAACGATCTCGCATTCCGCCTTCAGATATGGTTCCTCCTGCTCCAGGCCCAGAACCTCTGCCCTGTCCAGTCCCTCTACCAGAACCCGGTAAAGATCCTGCGGAAGCTTCACCACCTGCTTGATATAAGCGACGGTTCCTACCTGATACAGATCCGTAAGTTCCGGTATTTCCACCTCAGGATCCTTCTGTGTCAGCAGAAAGATCTTCTGGTCATGGAGCATGGCTGCTTCCACGGCACGGATGGATTTCTCTCTGCTCACATCAAAGTGTACGATCATCTCCGGAAGGACCGTAGTCCCACGTAGAGCAATCATTGGCATTATATTGACCTGATTTGTCATTTATGTCATTCCCTTCATCAAGCTGTTTCCGGCTTGCCTTTCTTTCTCGAACGGGATGTTTTGCGTCCTGCTTTTTTTGCAGGAGCCTTGGCCTCCCCGTGGATGATCTCCGGCTCTCCGGTTCCCTCCACTGCCTCTTTTGTGACGATACACTTACGGATGGTGTCGTCCGATGGTGTCTTGTACATCAGATCCATCAGGGTATGCTCCATGATGGCACGAAGTCCTCTGGCACCTGTTTTTCTCTCAAGAGATTTCCGGGCAACTGTCTCAAGTGCTTCATCCTGGAACTCAAGCTGCACGCCATCCAGCTCAAAAAGCTTGTCGTACTGTTTTGTGAGGGAATTCTTAGGCTCCTTCAGAATACGGATCAGTGCTTCTTCATCCAGAGAATCCAAGGTTACCACGACCGGAACTCGTCCGATAAACTCCGGGATCAGACCGAATTTAATAAAGTCCTCCGGCATAACCTCCTTCAGAACTTCGCCCACATTGCGGTCTTCCTTCTCGGAAACCTCCGCTCCGAAACCAATGGATTTGGTATCCTGCCTTGCCTCGATGATCTTCTCCAGTCCGTCAAAAGCACCACCGCAAATGAACAGGATATTTGTAGTATCGATCTGGATAAATTCCTGATGAGGATGCTTTCTTCCTCCCTGAGGAGGTACGCTTGCAACGGTTCCTTCCAGAATTTTCAGAAGTGCCTGCTGTACGCCCTCACCGGACACATCTCTGGTGATGGAGGTATTCTCGGATTTTCTTGTGATCTTATCGATCTCATCGATATAGATGATTCCGTACTGGGCACGCTCAATATCGTAATCGGCTGCCTGAATGATCTTCAGAAGAATGTTCTCAACATCCTCGCCAACATAACCTGCCTCTGTGAGAGTAGTGGCATCTGCGATGGCAAAAGGAACATTCAGCAGTCTTGCCAGTGTCTGTGCAAGAAGTGTCTTACCGGAACCGGTCGGACCAAGCATCAGGATATTACTCTTCTGCAGCTCCACGTCCAGGTTTCTTGAAGCAAGAATCCTCTTGTAATGATTGTAAACAGCTACGGAAAGTGCCTTCTTGGCATCATCCTGTCCGATCACATACTCATCCAGGATACTGTGGATCTCTTCCGGTTTCAGAAGGTTGATCCCTGTTTCATAATCTGCCTCATGATCATACATACTGAATTCTTCTTCCATGATCTCGGAGCAGATCCCGATACATTCATCACAAATATATGCTCCATCCGGACCTGCGATCAGCTTGCGTACCTGATCTTCAGTCTTATGGCAAAAGGAGCATCTTACCTTTCCTTCTTTTACTTTATCTGCCATATCTTTTTGTTTCCTTTCTAAGCGTAAATGTCCGTCTCTCGCAGACATTTAAAATTCCTTTTTAAAGCAAGATAAGACTCCTGTGTCTTTACAGGAGTCTTTTCTTACGCATTATTTGTGGATCACAACACCGTCGATCAGGCCGTATGCCTTAGCTTCTTCCGCTGTCATATAGTTGTCACGGTCAGTATCTTTTTCCACAATCTCAAGAGGCTGTCCGGTATTCGCAGAAAGAATCTCGTTCAGCTTCTTTTTGGTTTTTGCGATCTGGTCAGCTACGATCTGGATCTCTGTAGCCTGCCCCTGTGCACCGCCTGATGGCTGATGGATCATGATCGTCGAATTCGGCAGTGCATATCTCTTGCCTTTGGCACCGGAGGACAGGAGGAAAGCTCCCATGCTGGCTGCCATTCCAAGGCAGATCGTAGATACATCGCACTTGATATACTGCATTGTATCATAAATTGCCATTCCGGCAGTTACAGAACCACCCGGGCTGTTGATATAAAGCTGGATATCCTTGGAAGGATCTTCTGCTTCCAGGAAGAGAAGCTGTGCAACGATCAGGTTCGCACTGACATCGTTAACCTCTTCTCCAAGGAAAATGATTCGGTCCTTAAGAAGTCTTGAATAGATATCATAACTTCTTTCTCCTCTGCTGGTCTGCTCAATGACGTAAGGTACTAAACTCATTTTGCCCTCCATTTCCGAGGTTTATTACGCCTCTACAGCTGCATCGGCAACTAATGTAACAGCTTTCTGAACAGCCATATCTTTCTTCATCTGCTCCATCTCGTTCTCACCGATGAGATCTTTTAATTTGTCTGCTTCCATCTTGTACATCTCTGCCATCTTGGAGATCTCTTCGTTAACTTCTTCCTCTGTTGGCTGGATGTTCTCTACCTCAGCGATCTTCTCAAGAACAAGTCTTGTCTGGATTCTCTTAAGAGCCTGTGGCTTCATGTCTTCCATCATCTTGTCAACGCTCTGGCCTGTGAACTGGAAGTACTGCTCCATGGAAAGACCCTGGGACTGCATTCTTCTTGCGAAATCGTCAAGCATCTGACGTGTCTGTGTCTCGATCATTGCCTCCGGAATATCCATCTGTGCATTCTCGATCACTTTATCTACTGCTGCATCTTCTTTTGCACGACGTGCATCTTCTGCTTTCTTCTCTGTGAGGTTCTTCTTAACGTCTTCCTTGTACTCAGCAAGTGTATCAAACTCAGATACATCCTTAGCAAAGTCATCGTCAAGCTCCGGAAGCTCTTTTGCTTCGATCTTCTTAACATCGCACTGGAATACAGCTTCTTTGCCAGCCAGCTCTTTTGCCTGATACTCCTCCGGGAATGTAACCTTAACTTCTACGTGATCACCTGTGTTAGCACCAACAAGCTGCTCCTCGAATCCCGGGATGAAGGTGTTGGAACCAAGTGTCAGCGGATAGTCTGTTCCTTTACCGCCCTCGAATGCCTCACCATCTACGAAGCCCTCGAAATCGATAGTTGCTGTATCGCCGTTCTGTGCTGCACGATCCTCAACTGTGATGGTTCTGGAGTTTTTCTCCTGCTCTTTCTTAAGCTCAGCCTCAACTTCCTCGTCTGTTACCTCTGTCTCAGACTTCGGAACCTCAAGTCCTTTATAGTCACCAAGAGTTACCTCTGGTTTAGTAGCTACTTCTGCTGTAAAGATAAATGGTTTGCCAGGCTCAACCTGTGTTACATCGATCTTAGGCTGGGAAACGATCTCAAGATCGCACTCGCCAAGAGCTTTTGTATACTCCTGTGGTACAAGAGAATTAACAGCGTCTTCCATGAATACACCCTTGCCATACATGCTCTCGATCATCTTTCTCGGAGCTTTTCCTTTACGGAATCCTGGAAGGCTGATTCTGCTTTTCTGTTTCTGGTAAGCTTTCTCCATTGCTTTGTCTAAATCTTCAGCGGAAACTTCGATGGTAAGCTTCGCCATGTTTTTCTCTAATTTCTCCACCTGTAAACTCATTTTCGTGTTCCTCCTTAATATATATC
>ENA-OUOW01002520-OUOW01002520.1-human-gut-metagenome-genome-assembly--contig:-NODE-2520-length-10087-cov-4.582636_pt1 | contig 10087 bp, 7 predicted proteins | sample MGYA00237938_ERZ548769 | MGnify/ENA primary metagenome ERZ548769 (study PRJEB26490, sample SAMN05356870) | human gut metagenome | biome: terrestrial biome; feature: human-associated habitat; material... | reverse complement strand
CGGGACGCTCAAGCGCAGCTGCCGCACGGGGAATTCCAGCAGCACGGATTCCAGCACCTTCTGCACGTCCGCGCTCTGCATGTCCTTCACGCTCATCAGCATGACCGGCACGCCATACGCCTCCTGCAAATCAGTACGCAGCGTCTGCGCATCGGGGCTGTTCGGCGCGGCGGAATTGAGGATGATGACGAACGGCTTGCCCAGCGCTTTCAGCTCGCTGACGACGCGGTTCTCCGCCTCGATATAGGCGCTGCGCGGCAGCTCGGCGATTGTGCCGTCCGTCGTCACGACGACGCCAATGGTCGCGTGGTCGGTCATCACCTTGCGCGTGCCGACTTCCGCCGCCTGTTCAAAGGGAATATCATGGTCATACCACGGCGTATGCACCATGCGGCTGCCGGTTTTGTCCACCGAACCAAGTGCGCCGCGCACCATGTAGCCCACGCTATCCACCAGCCGGACGCGCACAGGGGCGTTGTCGCTCAGGCTGACCGTGACGGCCTCGCTGGGCACAAACTGCGGCTGCGTCGTCATGATGGTGCGCCCCGACCCGCTCTGCGGCAGCTCATCCGCAATGCGCTCTTTGCGCGCGCCTTCAGGGATTTTGGGCATCACCAGCAATTCCATCAGGCGGGTGATAAAGGTGCTTTTGCCCGTCCGCACCGGCCCTACAACGCCCAGATACACGTCGCCGTCGGTGCGCTCGGCAATATCGCGATACAAATCAAACGTCGCGCTTTCCATTTCTGTCCCTCCTCTGCTTCGCTTGCTCCACCATATGAGGGAGGGGTGAAGTTTAGACTTGCCAGCGTGGGAAAATGCAAAATCCGCACGCACGCAAAAAGGGAAAGCAGATTGCTCCGCTTTCCCTTCTGTGTTCTGTTTCCGAGTTCAGGGCTGTGGGTTGTGACGTCCCGCTTCCCCGTACCGTACTCAGACGCGCTTGACTTCCTTGATCTTCGCAGCACGACCCTGCAGAGAACGCAGGTAGTACAGCTTGGCGCGACGCACCTTGCCGTGACGGATGATGGTGATGCTGCCCAGACGGGGAGAATGCACGGGGAACGTGCGCTCCACACCGATGCCGTAGGACACGCGGCGCACCGTGAAGGTTTCACGAATGCCACCATTGCGCTTCGCAATCACAACGCCCTCAAAAGCCTGAAGACGCTCCGTCTTGCCTTCCACAACCTTCACCATCACCTTGACGGTATCGCCAATGGCAATCGCGGGGATGTCGGTACGCAGCTGCTTCGCTTCGATAGAACGGATAATTTCGCTCATGTTGGTTCCTCCTTCCTTCATAGACGTTCGTATCCGGCTCCGCATGAGGTCAGAGTTTTCCGGAAAGAGGACCGCCCGTATGTCACGCCGATTATTATACCACACTGCATAGGCATTTGGCAAGGGGGTTTTTGCATTTTCTCCGGCATTTTTCGGGGAAAATTTGCGTTTTGCACGCCTTATACCCGCCCGTTGACCTCTTCCGGCGTTTTGAAGGACGGAAGCAGCTTGTGCATACACGCCTTGATATCACCGTGATTGTCGAGGCATTCGTGCAGCGTGCGCAGCATGTTTTCCACGTCCGCCCACGCCACCTGCTCCGGCTTGGCGATGAAAATCTTTTCCTTGCTCGTCGCGGTGTCGGTTTCCTCGTCACGCAGAAGCTCTTCGTAGAGCTTTTCGCCCGGACGCAAACCGGTGTAGACGATTTCCACCGGGGGCTTCAAGGGGTCGGAATACAGCTGAATCATCCGCTCCGCCAGTTCGCGGATTTTGACGGGCTTGCCCATGTCCAGCACGAACAACTCGCCGCCGCGGGCAATCGACGCGGCTTGCAGCACAAGGCTCGCCGCCTCCGGGATGGTCATGAAGTAGCGGATGATGTCCGGGTGTGTCAGCGTAACCGGGCCGCCCGCGCGAATCTGCCGCTCGAACAGCGGGACGACGCTGCCGTTCGACCCCAGCACATTGCCGAAGCGGACAGCGGTGAACTGCGTCGTGCTGCTCTGCTTCTGCATGGCTTCGATGATGATTTCCGCCATGCGCTTCGAGGCACCCATGACGTTGGTGGGGTTGACCGCCTTGTCGGTGGAGATCATCACGAACCGCTTTGCGCCGTGTTCCTTGGCGCACTTGGCGACGTTATATGTGCCGAAAACGTTGTTGCGCACCGCCTGTTCGGGGCTATCCTCCATCAGCGGGACGTGCTTATGCGCCGCCGCGTGGATGACGATTTCCGGTTTGAACTCGTCGAACACCTGATTCAGCGTCGCTTCATCGCGAATCGAGCCGACGCGCAGGACGACCGTGTTCTTGACAATCTCGCCGTACTTGTTTTTCAGCTCGGCGAACAGGTCATACATGTAGTTTTCGCTGATGTCGTACAGCACCAGCTTTTCGGGGATGAACGCCATCATCTGCCGGCACATCTCCGACCCGATTGACCCGCCGCCGCCCGTGACCAGCACGCGCCGCCCGGCAATCACCTGCTCGACTTCGGACATATCGAGGTGTTTCTCGTCGCGCCCCAGCAAGTCCGCGATGTTGATGTCGCGCATCTGCCCCTGCCCGCCGTTCATCTCCTGCATCACGGTATAGCGGCGGACGTGGCAGCCGGTGTCCACACAGGTGTGCATCAGCTCCGTCAGGTCGGATTTCGGCGTGGCGATGGCGATGATGATGTCGTCAATCGCGTACTGCTTGACGTACTCAGCAATTTTCCCCGTATCCATCACCACGCGGACACGCCCGATGCGGGTGTTTCGCCGGCTCTCGTCGTCATCCACCACAATCACCGGCACGCAGTCGCCATAGCGCCCTGCCTGCATATCGCGGATAACCTGCGCGCCGCCCCAGCCGCCGCCGACGACCATCACGCGCCGTGCCTTGGCGCTGCCGCCGGTGAAGAAGTGCGTCCATCCGCCGCCCTGCGCGACCTTGATGACGAACCGGGTTGCCGCAAGCATCACCATCAGCAGCAGCCACTGCACAAGGTAGACCGGGCGCGGCATGAGGAAGATGTTCGGTTCGCGGCGAATCGAATAGCACAGGAACGACACGAGATACGTTATCCCCGTGCCGCCGAGCGTACCGCAGGCGATTTGCAGCAGCAGATCCACGCCCGCGTATTTGAGGATGCCGCGGTAGAAGCCCATCATATGCAAAAGCGCGACGGTAGAGACAATCAGCAGCGGCAGGCTGCGCCAGACGTGGAGGATATGCGCTGCCGGGGCGTGCATGTCATAATACACCTGCAAGCCCATCAGCAGCGAAGCCGAAATCAGCAGCGCGTCCAGGAGCATGAGCAGCCCAATGCGCATGGTCTGATTGGCGAAAACGGATTTTTTCTTCAAAGTGGAAGCAGCTCCTTTGCCTTTTTCCCGAACGCAGCGAAAATAGACGTGTTTCGCGCGTCCTCTTCATTATAGGACACTTGCGCGGCAAATGCAAGCGGGTGAGGGGCTTTTTGCGGCGTTTCTACTACTATTATGGCGTTTGCAGGCTGCTGGTCAGCCCCAAGCGAATCATGCGGTCGCTGAGGACTGCCATGTCGTCGGCTTTCTCCACGCAGTCGCGCTCCAGCCACGTCCGCAGCAGACCCACGAAGCCCAGCGCGCCGAACGCATAGCTGTAATCGAACGTCACTTCATCCTTCTTCATCATCAGCCATTCGCGGCGGAAGGCATCCTGAACCACGTCGGACAGCTTCTTCAAGAACTTCATGTCGCCATTCTGCCCCAGCAGCACTTGGCACAGCTCCTTGTTGTCCTCCACCAGATGGAACAGCTCCTTCAGCACGGGCAGCGTATGCGTGAGCACGGTTTCGCCCTTATGCGCGGCAATCAGCTGGTTCACCTGATTGAACAGATCCTGCTCGATGCTGTCCAGCATGTCGAATATATCGCGGTAGTACAGGTAGAACGTGCCGCGGTTGACATCCACCAAATCCGCCAGCTCGCGCACGGTAATGTCCTGCACCTGCTTTTCCTTCATCAGCTGAATCAGCCCGTGGGTAAGCAGCTTCTTCGTCCGGCGCACCCGGCGGTCTTCCTTTTTCTCCGGCTTAACCTGCATCGTATCCTTTTCTGTCATCATGGCGACCCCCTTGTTTTTCAACTCTTTTGCCAATTTTGTTGATTGTTTCCGCAATTGGCGTTTGTCCTGTTGCTTAATCAGCGTCCGAAACCGAATCTGATGATTGATTTTCGGTACACATGCTATTATACTATCCATCGTTGAGAAAGTCAACACATTGTCCACTAAAAGTTATGGATTTCAGAAAAGGAGGAACTGTTGTGAACCGATTCGCAAGGTGGATTGTCAAGCACCGTGTCGCCGTCGTCATCATCTGTCTGCTGATGCTGATTCCGTCGGTGCTGGGCATGAACGCCACAAAGGTCAAGTATGACCTGCTGTATTATTTGCCGGAAGACCTTGACACGGTCAAGGGGCAGAACATCCTGATGGAAGAGTTCGGCAAGGGCGCGTTCTCCCTGTGCATCACGGAGGGGATGAGCGAAACCGACCAGCAGGCGCTGGAGGATGCCATCCGCGACGTGCCGCATGTGGACACGGTCATCGGCTATGCGTCCATCACCAAAGGCACGATTCCTTCCGAGATTCTGCCGGACGAATACCGGGACATCTTCGAGAAGGGCGACGCGCGGCTGATGGCGGTGTTCTTCGATGACACGTCGTCGGCGGAAGGGACGATGGAAGCCATTGCGCAGATTCGCAAGATTGCGGGGCAGCAGTGCTTCGTGTCCGGTCTGTCGGCGGTTGTGACCGATACCAAGCAGCTGGTAGAGGATCAGGAAGCCATCTACGTCGCCATTGCCGTTGCGCTGTGCTGCGTCGTGCTGATGCTGACGATGGACTCCATCCTCCTGCCGTTTATCTTCCTGCTGTGCATCGGCGTGAGCATCCTGTGGAACATGGGCACGAACTACTTCCTCGGTGAGATTTCCTACATCACCAAAGCAGTCGCCGCCGTGCTGCAATTGGGCGTGACGCTGGACTACTCCATCTTCCTGTGGCACAGCTACAAGGAAGAGCAGCAGACCTATTCCGACAAGGACGAAGCGATGGCAAGCGCCATCTGCAAGACCATTTCCTCCATCGTCGGCAGCAGCCTGACGACGGTCGCGGGCTTCGTCGCCATTTGCTTCATGAGCTTCACGCTCGGCCGTGACCTCGGCATCGTGATGAGCAAGGGCGTTATCCTCGGCGTGCTGGGCACGGTCATCCTGCTGCCCTGCGTCATCCGCATCCTTGACCGCGCGCTGGAAAAGACGTCGCACAAGCCGCTGCTGCCGAGCGTTGCGGGCATCAGCAAGTTCGTCACGAAGCACTACAAGGTGCTGTTCGTCATCCTGATTGTGCTGTGCATCCCGGCGTTTTACGGCTACAACAACGTCGGCAAGTATTACGACATGTCCGCCTGCCTGCCGCAGGAGCTGGAAAGCGTGAAGGCGAACACGAAGCTGTCCGACACCTTCGACGTGTCCACGAACCATCTCGTGCTGGTCGATGCGGACGTGCCGCAGAAGGACGTTGTCGCCATGACCGCCGAAATGGCGGAAGTCGACGGTGTGAAGCAGGTGCTGTCGATTGACTCGCTGCTGGGCGCGGGCATCCCGGAAAGCATCGTGCCGGACGAAATCATCAGCGAGCTCAAGAGCGACGAATACCAGCTCATGCTGATTTCCTCGGAATACATCATTTCCTCCGACGCGGTAAATCGGCAGATTGATGAGCTGAACGAAATCCTCAAAAAGTACGACGAGGGCGGGATGCTCATCGGCGAAGCGCCCTGCACGAAAGACCTGATTTCCTGCACCGACCACGACTTCGAGGTCGTCAGCCTGATTTCCATTATCGCCATTTTCCTGATTATCGCGCTGGTGCTGCGCTCGATTTCCCTGCCGTTGATTCTGGTCGCCGTCATTGAAACCGCGATTGCCGCGAACCTGTGCATCCCCTACTACACGAACGTGACGCTGCCGTTCGTCGCGCCGATTCTGATTTCGACCATTCAGCTGGGTTCGACGGTGGACTACGCCATCCTGATGACGACGCGCTACTTGCAGAACCGCCGTGCGGGATCTGACAAGCGCGAGGCCGTCAGCAAGGCAGTCGCGTCCTCCGCGCAGTCGATTCTCGTCAGCGGCATCGGCTTCTTCGCCGCGACGTTCGGCGTGGGGCTGTACTCCAATGTCGATATTATTTCCTCCATGTGCTCCCTGATGGCGCGCGGCGCGCTGTGCTCGGTGGTGGTTGTGCTGTTCCTGCTGCCGGCGGTGCTGCTGGTGCTGGACAAGGTGATTATCCACACGACGCTGAAAGTGAACGCGAAGAATTGATTATAAATTGAAAGGATGGTAACTCCGATGAAAAAGCGTGCTTTTGCTCTTATCACTGCGCTTTGCATGACGCTGACCTGCTTTGCCAGCGCGGAAACCGTGAAACACGAGCGTGTTTATGCCGTGACGAATGCCGCCGGCGACGCGCTGACCGTCATCGACAACATTCGCCTTGAAAATGGCGACGCTTTGGCGGAAATCGACGACCGGACGCTGCTGACCGCGCTGGAAAACGTCGGCGGCACGGAAAAATTCACCCAGAGCGGCGAAACCGTGACGTGGCACGCCGGCGGAAACAGCATCATCTATCAGGGCACGTCGGACAAGGCGCTGAACGTGACCCCCGTCGTCCACATGACGCTGGACGGCAAGGAAGTCACCGCCGCGGACGTGAAGAACGCATCCGGCGAGCTGGTGATGACCGTCTCCTACCGCGCCGAATCCCCCTTCCTCGCCGTGACGGTGATGCCGCTATCTGACGACGTGACCAGCGTGACCGTGGACAACGGCGCGGTGCTGACCGACGGCGCGCACAGCTTCCTGATGGGCTTCGGCGTTCCCGGCGCGGATGCGGATTTGGAACTGCCCTCTTCCTTTACCATGACGGCGCATGTGGATCATGCCGACCTGAACTGGATGATGACAATTGCGACGGCGCAGCCCGTGAAGGTACTGACCGACGCGCTCTCCGACCACGCGGCGGACGCGCACACGCTCGTCAGCGACCTGACGGCGGGGCTGAACGCGCTGGCGGACGGCTCGGAAATCCCCGAAAGCAACGAAGACATTCACGAACTGCTGACCGCGCTGAACACGCTCTTTGACGGCGCGGCGCAGCTCAAAGACGGCTCCATCACCCTGCTGGACGGCGTAAAGACGCTCAAAGACGGCTTGGATACGCTAAGCAGCAACAGCAGCGCGCTCAACGACGGCGCGGCGCAGCTGTTTGCCGCTGTGCTGGATACCGCGAACACGCAGCTGGCCGCCGCGGGGCTGGATGCGCTGAGCATCGAAGTGCCGGCGCTGACCGCCAGCAACTACGCCGCCGTGCTGGACGACCTGATTGCCCAGCTTGACCCTGCCGTCATTGACAAGACCATCGAGGATTTGGCGAAGGCACAGGTTCGCGAGGCGGTCATGGCGCAGGAGGACAAGGTTCGCGAGGCCGTGACCGAAGTGGTGCGCGGTCAGGTGCGTGACGCGGTTCAAGCGCAGGAAGAAACCATCCGCGCCGCTGTGACCGACGTAGTGAAGGAACAGGTGCGTCAGGCAGTTGCGGCACAGGAAGATACCATTCGCGCGGCAGTGACGCAGGCGGTTCAGGCGCAGGTGCAGGACGCGGTTCAAGCGCAGGAGGATACCATCCGCGCCGGCGTGACGCAGGCGGTTCAAGCGCAAGTGCTGGAGGGCGTGCTGGCGCAGGCGGGTCTCAATATGACGGCGCAGCAGTATCAGGACGCGGTTGCGGCGGGTCAGGTGCCGGACGCGCAGCAGAAGCAGATCAGCGCGGCGGTTGACCAGATGATGGCGTCCGATGACATCAAGGCGAAAATCGAAGCGTCTGTGACCGAGCAGGAAAATCAGCTGGTCGCGCAGAACATGGCGTCCGACGACATCAAGGCGAAGATTGAATCCGCCGTCACCGAACAGGAAGACAAGCTGGTGGAAGAAAACTTCGCATCCGCCGATGTGCAGGCGAAGCTGGAAGCCGCTGTGACCGAGCAGATTGACAAGCTGGTGGAAGAGAACTACGCCAGCGAGGACGTGCAGAACACCGTGGCGGAAAAGAAGGCGACCATTGCCGCAGCGGTGGATTCGCTCAAGCGCCTGAAGGAGCAGCTGGCATCCGTGGAGACGTTCGTGCACGGCTTGAAGGCGTACACCGATGGCGTGGCGCAGGCGGGCAACGGCGCGTCCCAGCTCTACGACGGCGCAAACACGCTGTCGGACGGCATGACGGAGCTTTCCGACAGCTTGGCGGAACTCAAAGCGAAGCTGACCGAAGAAGGGCTCGACCTGCTGAGCGGCGACGTGCAGAAGGCGCTTGACCTCTTCGACAACCTCGAAAGCCAGATGGCGAATGCGCCGAGCTTCGACCTCGTGGCGGACGGCATGGCGCATGACATGCTGCTGATTATCCGCACGGACTTGCAGAAATAAGCGCAAAGAAAAGGAACCCGTTTCCCCTGCTGAAAAGCGAGGATTCGGGTTCCCTTTTTGTGTGCGGATTAGCTTTCCGTGGATTCTTCCTCGGCTTCCGTGTTCTCGCGAATTGCGTGGGTGTCCTCCACCAGCTGACCGAACGCATAGAGGACGAGCGAGCCAATCCACGAGACCAGCACACCGACGATGATGGTCACAATGCTCACTAACACGCCGGCTGCGCTGCTTGCTGTCACATACGAGCCGGTCAGCTGGTGCGTCATGGACAAGGTGCCAATGAGATCAATCCCCTTGATGGTCCAGAAGACGATGCCAATCCACCAGAACGCTTTCGCCAGCTTCTGAATCTTGTGACCGATGTTGTTAAACATACAGTTTTCCCCCTCCGCGCTTTTTCGTTGCTGTTTCGTAATATCAGTATATGTATCTGCCTGTTTTTTGTCAAGTAAAAAAAACAGCGTCCGCAGGTTGCAGGCTGCGGACGCCGTGAAGAGAGATATCTTATGTATTGCTTATGCTTTTGTGCAGTAATCCTTGTACCACAGGAACGCGGGCTGGTAGGTGATGGCAGATTCCTCGCAGTCCATGCAGAAGCGGCGAATCGCCTTCTTCTGCGCCGCCGTGAGGGGCAGCGTCTGCGCCGTCCGCGCGCCTTGAATCACCCACCGTGCCTCCGCCGCATCCGACGCTTCCAGCAGCATCTTCATGCCGACTTTCCCCAGCGGAATCGCCATCGTTTCCAGAAAGCCGCCGTCCGTGTCGCCGCGCATGGTGTACTGCTGCACGTTGTCGGGCAGAATCGCGTACGTCGTATCCCCCGTGCGCAGCTCCATCCGGCACAGCTGGAACGGCATTCCCTCGCTGTACACGGACAGCATCACCCGCGGAAGCGCCTCAATTTCGCCGCCGCGCGGACGAATGCGCACGTCCAGCGACAGCACCACGCTGCCGTCGTCGCTCGTCACCTCGCACTGTTCCGCTTCATAGCAGCGCTCATTGCGGCGGAAGTTTTCGGCATAGGTGTAGCCCGTGCGGTCGAAAGCGGACAGGTTCAGCGGCGGCGCTTCGTTCGGGAAGCGCTGGTAGAAGGATACGATGGTGGGCATGGTAAAGCCTCCTTGCGTCTGCTTAATTTTGAAGTGCTTCAAGGATTTTGTCGGCATCTTCTTTGGAGTCAATGAGTGCCTTGTTGTCATCGTCCATAAAAACGAGAACCCAAAGAGAATATCCCTTGTCCAAACCCTCTTCGATGGTTTCCCATTCTTCGCATACTGTCATTAGGTATGCCACGAATTCAGAAAAGTCGTCCGTATTCCATGCCGTTCCTTCGCCTTTCCCTCTGGCATTGTAGCCAATCAGACCAACCTGTTCGCTTCTAAAATCGAAAATAATCACAAGTTTTTTATCAGACAGCGAGTCAACTGTTCTTGAGGTGCCTGTTCCAAGCTGATCCTTGTCACCAAAGAACGCTTTCATAGTCACATATCCGTTTTCCGCCTGTGCCACCACGCCGACCATCAGCTGTCTCTTATACACATCTCCGAGCCCACGAGACTCCT
>ENA-OUOW01002506-OUOW01002506.1-human-gut-metagenome-genome-assembly--contig:-NODE-2506-length-10139-cov-4.287287_pt1 | contig 10139 bp, 3 predicted proteins | sample MGYA00237938_ERZ548769 | MGnify/ENA primary metagenome ERZ548769 (study PRJEB26490, sample SAMN05356870) | human gut metagenome | biome: terrestrial biome; feature: human-associated habitat; material... | reverse complement strand
AAAAGATACTCCAGAAACATCAGAAAATCAGGAAGGCAGCACTCCTGTTTCCCATAGTTCTGATGCGACTTCCGTATCCAGTTCACCAAAAACAGGAGATAATACAAATATTGCTATTTTTGTGCTGGCGCTTGCAGTATCAGCAGGATGTCTGGGAACTGTAGTGACAGTTAAGAGAAAACGCAAATGATAATATAAATAGTGTTCTGGGGCTGTGGTTACTGCACAGCCCCATTTTGAAAAGGAGAAGAAATTGAAATTAGGAGCAAGAATAAGAAAAATCCGTATGTTTCGCAACATAACTCAAAAGGAATTGGGACGCAGGTTAGGATATGGGGAAAGTAGTGCGGATGTGAGAATCGCCCAATATGAAAGTGGACAGCGTACACCGAAGCAGGAAACGCTTATCCGGATAGCAGAAATATTGGAAGTTGATGTCCGAAATTTTTTAAGTCCTGGAATTGCGACAATGGACGAATTAATGGAAACTTTATTCTGGATGGATGAAGAAAATAGAGGGCTTTTTCATCTGTTCCTGCTAAATGATTCAGAAAGTGAAATAGTTGGAATCACAATGAGGGATAAAAAAACAATGTCTTATCTGCAGGAATGGATGGGGAAAAAGCAGAAACTGGGCGATGGAAGAATTACAGAAGAGGAATATCTGGAATGGAAACTGCATTGGCCAGAGGATAAGAGAAAAACAGAATATAAAACCGTATGAAGTAAAAAGGAATTGCTTTGCGGAGAGTTACCTGTTAGAATATTACTGGAGCAACCGTGTACAGGGTTGGTAAAAACCTCCTGGATTTTCAGATTCCGTTAAGGGATACAGAAGAAGGGAGGTGGAGCGAATGGATACATACGAAGTCTTGAGCTTATTGTTCTTAGGCGGTACGTTTCTGATTGCTTTGCTTGCCTATTTGGATAATAGGGACAACAAGCGAAAAAAATAGCCTACCCTGTCTGCCAACAGGATAGGCAGCTCTCTTTGAGAGCAAAATAAATTAAAACCTAATCCAGGAGCATCCACCTTGTGGGCGGTTACTCTTTTCAATTAGAATATAGCATTTTCTCTCCGAAAAGTAAAGTACATTTTATGCAGCCAATTCTAAAAAGAGTGGGCTGCTTTTTTATTGACAGGAGGGAAGTTAAATGTCTAAACTACAGGACATCCGAAACTTGGTACAGGAACATGCCGTATCAGTGAGCAGTTCGCCAGGGGATTGGATGGATTATATGGACACAGCATCAAGGTTATATCGTTATTCTTTTTCAGACCAGCTTCTGATCCATGCACAGCGTCCAGACGCAACAGCCTGTGCATCACTGGAACTATGGAATGAAAAGATGTTACGCTGGGTAAATCGTGGTGCAAGAGGAATTGCCCTGTTTGATGAAACCTGGCAGAATACCAAACTTCGTTATGTGTTTGATATTTCGGATACCCACATGGTAGCCGGAGGCAGAAGCCCGTATCTTTGGAAGATGCAGGAACACCAGAGAGAAGAGATCCTCACCCATCTGGCAGAAGTCTATGTTCTGGAAGAAAAGGATGCGGCAACTTTGCAGGACGCATTGATGGCGGTCGCAAGGGAAATGGTCAATGACAATCTGGAGGAATACCTGGATGGATTGGAATATGCTGTAGAAGGTACTTATCTGGAAGATCTGGATGAGGTGACGATCCGCAGTGATTTCCGTCAGCTGGCAACAGACAGTGTTTACTATCTGCTTTCCAGGCGATGCGGACTTGACCCGATGGAACTTCTGGAAGAAGAGGACTTCATGCATATCACAGATTATAACCGTCTGTCAGTTCTCACCTTCCTTGGAAATGCGGCAAGCCAGCTCAGTGAGAGTATTCTGATTGATATTGGAAAGACCGTACATAAAATTTCTCTGGAAGAAGCGAGAAAAGAGGTTGAAAAATCCAATGAAAGGAATTATAATAACTTTACCACGTTAATGCGTGAAACTAAAAACCAGGATGCAGAAACGAAAAAAGAAGAAAATATTGAAAATGAAGGAGGAACCGATTATGGAACTGACATATCATCGCAAGGGAGATTACCTGTTTCCGAATCTGACCGTCGAAGAGGAAGAAGTGACGATCGGGAAATACGGGATGCTGCGGAGGACATTTCTGAAGGAACACAGGAACAGCCTTTATCAGAGCCTGTTCCTGACCGGGAAGCTGAACCGTCATCTGGAACAGATCGAGAAAGCAGCACAGGAGAGAATGGACAGCCAGATGGAGAAATTACTGGAGAAGAATCCGGCACCGGACAAGGAAGCAGATCCGATGGCATGGACAGCACACATGAACGCACTGATGGCAACAGCGGAAGAGAGCATCTTGACGGAATTGGTATACAGTTAGTCGAAGATACAAGAGAAGATGGATTGAGTAAAGCAGAGGAAGAGATCGCCTCTGCTTTATCTTTGCCCGAATATCCCACCGAAGATGAACAAAGGCGGCAGATCGAGGAAAGGGCAGCTGCCCTTTATGCCGGAGAAATCCCGATTCCAGAGGAAGTTGTCGATGAGATCTTACGGACAGGAGGAAACCGGAAAGCAAGCCAGCTCCGGATTATCTATAATTTCATGAGTGAACAGACACCGGAGGAATATACGGAGTTTGTGAAGCGTGAATACCGTAAAGGCGGAAAAGGGTTTCAGATTGATGGAAATGAATATTCAGTCTGGTTTGATGAAACCGGGATGCAGATTGCAGTAGGGCATACGGTTACAGACCATATCTTAGATAAGGCATTTTTATCATGGGAAGATGTCAGCGGACGTATCCATCAGCTTTTAGACCAGGGTGAATATGCACCGCAGTCTGTATTGGATGCGGCAAGAAGTAATGCAGTAAAAGAACACGCCCAGGCTCTTGCCTATATGAAAGGGGATATGGCAGAAGGAGTAGCCGAGATTGTTTTTGACGAAGAGGACTTACCACATCTTCACAGTATCTATCCGGAGATCACAGATTATCTGGAAGAAAAGCTGGAGGATCCCCAGTGGCTTTCGGAACTGAATGAAAGACTGGATGCACTGGCAGAAGCCTATGAAGAAAATCATTCTATTATGCGTTTCCATCATTATAAGCCTATAAATATCTCAAAGCAGTTTCAGAAGTTTGCGGATGAGGTGATTCCTTATCAGGCTAGGGACGGCTTTGCCTGGAAAGAACATCCGATGTTCATTACACAGGATGAGATTGATGCTTATCTTTCAGGAGGTGGAGCGTATTCGCAGGGCAGGCTTAGGACGTATTCCTTTTATCTACTTCATGAAGATGAAAGATCGAGGACAGGTTTTATCAAGGAACAGTATGGGATCGGTGGAAGCAGTCATGCACTGTCTGGTGCCGATGATTCACACGCAAACTATGATGGAAAAGGATTGTTTCTTGCAAGAGGTGCTTATGGGAATCCATATACGTCAATTTTATTATCCTGGAATAAAGTTGCAAACAGAGTAGCTTATCTGATAAAGAATGACCAGTTCCTGCAGGCAGAAGATTATGCTCGTATGCCGGAATATGAACGAGAGCAGATGGCGAATAAGGTACTCCGCTTTTATGACCGTCTTCCGGAAGAGATAGACAGACCCTTTACAGATGACTTCTTCTGGGAAAAACCAGGAAAAGAAATAGTGGCAGTTTTAGAGAAGCCAGAGCAGACAGAGGAACTGTTACAGAAGATGGATGCAGCATTGGCAGCTTTGTCATTAGATTTTGAGGCGTATGGGACAAACTATCAGCAGAAAACAGAACTTCTTTCAGAACTCCACCAGTATGCAGAAGGAACCTATACGATATTTCCGACACCGGAAGCAGAACCGTCTTTTGTGGAACCATCCGGGCACCAGATGACCATGTTTGATTTCTTAGATACGAAGGCAGTGGCAGAACCGACCGTAGTAGATATGTCAGATGTGGAGAAAATAGAAGAGGAAGAGGTTACTGCCGAAGAATCTATTCTGAAAAGTCAGGAACAGGAAAAAGCTGTGTTAGAACCACATAACTTCCGTATCCAGGATAATGACCTTGGGGCAGGCGGTCCGAAAGCAAAGTATAAGGCAAATATGGAAGCCATCCATTTGTTACAGACTTTGGAGAAAGAAGAACGTCTGGCAGCACCCGAAGAACAGGAAATCTTATCCCGTTATGTTGGCTGGGGTGGTATCCCACAGGCATTTGAGGAGAGTAACAGCAGCTGGGCGAATGAGTATCTGGAATTAAAGAATACCTTATCACCAGAAGAATACAGTGCAGCAAGGGCATCGACCTTAAATGCTTTTTATACATCCCCGACCGTGATCCGAAGTATGTATGAAGCACTGGAAAATATGGGACTGAAACAGGGAAATATCCTGGAACCATCGTGTGGAGTCGGTAACTTTATGGGACTGATTCCGGAGAGTATGGGCAAAGCCAATATGTATGGTGTGGAACTCGACCCGGTTTCGGGCAGGATCGCAAAACAGCTTTACCAGAAAAACAAGATTGCCGTGCAGGGATTTGAGGAAACCAGTTATCCGGACAACTTTTTTGATTGCGTGATAGGTAATGTTCCATTTGGGGCGTATCAGGTCAGTGACCGCAGATATGACCGGCATCATTTTATGATCCATGATTATTTTATTGCAAAATCCCTTGATCTGGTGCGTCCCGGTGGCGTAGTTGCAGTAGTAACTTCCAGTGGAACGATGGATAAGCAGAATCCGGCAGTGAGACAGTATATCGCAAACCGGGCAGAATTGCTTGGAGCTATCCGATTACCGAATAATGCGTTCCAGAGAAATGCTAATACCAGTGTTGTTTCTGATATTTTGTTTTTCCAGAAAAGGGACAGGGCATCCATTGAGGAACCGGAATGGTTAAATCTAAAGGAAACACCGGAAGGTTATTCGGTCAATGCTTATTTTGCAGAGCATCCGGAAATGGTGCTTGGTGATTTTACTACAGACAGTACCCAGTACGGAAAGCAGGAAGTGACCGTAAAACCAAAAGAAGGCATTACCTTAGAAGAACAGTTAAAAGAAGCTATTAGGAATATCCATGGCACGATCACGGAACTGGAACTTTCGGATACAGAGTTAGAAGAGGATGTTGTCTCTATCCCGGCAGACCCGGATGTAAAGAATTTCAGTTTTACCGTAGTGAATGAGGAAGTCTATTACCGGGAAAATTCTGTGATGAACCGCATGGAGCTTCCGGCAATGACAGCGGAACGTGTCAAAGGGATGGTGAAGATCCGTGATGTTACGAATGAACTGATCCAGTGTCAGATGGAAGAGGGAAGCAATGAACAGATCACAAAGCTGCAGGGAAAACTCAATGAAGAATACGATACCTTTACAGCAAAATATGGTCTTATCAGCAGCAATGCCAATAAGCGGGCATTCAGCCAGGACAGCAGCTATTGTCTTTTGACTTCTCTGGAATTTCTGGATGATAAGGGAGAACTGAAACGGAAAGCGGATATTTTTACCAAAAGGACGATCCGCAGGGCAGAAACCGTAACTTCCGTGGATACTGCCAGTGAAGCACTTGCGGTTTCCATTGGTGAGAGGGCAGGCGTTTTCCTTTCCTATATGGCACAGCTTTCCGGGAAAACAGAAGAGGAGCTTACCGAAGAACTGGCAGGGGTGATCTTTAAGAATCCGATCAGTGAAAAATGGGAGCCGTCGGACGAATATCTTTCTGGAAATGTGAGGGAGAAACTGCAGATTGCAAAACAGTTTGCAGAAGATCACCCGGAATATCAGGTGAACGTGCAGTATTTGGAGCAGGTACAGCCAAAAGATCTGGATGCGTCAGAGATTGAGGCAAGACTTGGGGCAACCTGGATCTCCGAGGATTACATTACACGGTTCATGGCAGAAACATTCCATACACCAAGATATTATGTAGGGAGCAAGGTCAAAGTCCAGTATGCCGAAGTGACCGGACAGTGGAATGTTATGGGAAAGAATGTGGACAGCTACGGAAATGCTCTTGTTACTTCTACTTATGGAACACAGAGGGCCAATGCTTACCGTCTTTTGGAAGATGCCTTAAACCTTAGAGATACCAAGATCTATGACACGGTACAGGATGCCGATGGGGAACACCGGGAGTTAAACCGGAAGGAAACGATGCTGGCACAGCAGAAGCAGGAGCTGATCAAAGAGGAATTTAAGGAGTGGATATTTAAAGACCTGCACCGACGGGAAGATCTCTGTAAGATCTATAATGAACGATTTAACAGCATCCGTCCACGGGAATATGATGGAAGCCATATTCAGTTTGTCGGCATGAACCCGGAGATCACCTTGATGCCGCATCAGAAAAACGCAGTGGCTCATGTGCTGTATGGAAATAATACGTTACTGGCTCATTGCGTAGGAGCAGGAAAGACGTTCCAGATGATCGCAGCCGGTATGGAATCAAAACGGCTGGGACTCTCACAAAAGAATCTTTATGTTGTGCCAAACCATCTGACCGAGCAGTGGGGCAGTGATTTTCTACGTCTCTATCCGGGAGCAAATATCCTGGTGGCAACGAAGAAAGACTTTGAGCCGGCAAACCGAAAACGGTTCTGTTCCCGTATTGCGACAGGGGATTATGATGCCGTGATCATCGGCCATACGCAGTTTGAGAAAATCCCTCTTTCAAGAGAACGGCAGATTGCCATGCTGGAAGATCAGATCGCAGATATTACGTTTTCCATTGAAGAAGCGGCACATCAGGCAGGGCAGAATTATACCATCAAGCAGTTGGAAAAAACAAAGAAGAGTCTGCAGGCGAGGATGAAGAAACTCAATGACCAGACCAGAAAGGATGATGTAGTAACTTTTGAGCAGTTGGGTGTAGACCGGCTGTTTGTGGATGAGAGCCATAGTTTTAAGAACCTTTTTTTGTATACAAAAATGCGGAATGTGGCGGGTATCTCACAGACGGATGCACAGAAAAGTTCGGATATGTTTATGAAATGCCGGTATATGGATGAACTGACAGGCGGCAGAGGAATCACCTTTGCTACAGGTACTCCTGTATCAAATAGTATGACCGAGCTTTACACTATCATGCGTTATCTCCAGTATGACACACTCATGCGTATGGGTATGGGACACTTTGATTCCTGGGCGGCAACGTTTGGGGAGACAGTAACTGCAATCGAATTATCACCGGAAGGAACGGGCTATCGTGCGAAAACACGGTTTGCCCGTTTTTTTAATCTTCCAGAGCTGATCTCCATTTTTAAGGAAGCTGCGGATATTCAGACATCGGATATGCTGAATCTTCCTGTACCGGAAGCAGAGTTTATCAATGAAGTCTTAAAACCAAGTGAAGAACAGCAGGAAATGGTCAGTGCCTTTTCGGAACGTGCGGAAGAAGAAAGAGCCGGTCTTGTGAATCCAACGGTGGACAACATGCTCAAGATTACCAATGACGGAAGAAAATGTGCATTGGATCAGAGGCTATTAAATGAACTCCTTCCGGATGCAGAAAAAAGCAAGGTCAATACCTGTGTGGAAAATGCTTTTCAGGTATGGGACGAGGGAAAAGCAGATCGGACAACACAGCTGATCTTCTGTGACTTGTCTACTCCAAAAGGGGATGGGACTTTCAATGTATATGATGATGTCCGAAACAAACTGGTTGCCAGGGGAATCCCGAAAGAAGAGATTGCGTTTATCCATGAATACAACACGGAGACAAAGAAAGCAGATTTGTTTGCAAAGGTACGGACCGGGCAGGTGAGAATCCTTATGGGTTCCACTCCAAAACTCGGTGCTGGTACCAACGTACAGGACAGGCTCATTGCCCTCCATCACCTTGACTGTCCGTGGAAGCCGTCTGATCTGGAACAGCAGGAAGGACGTATCTTAAGACAGGGAAACCAGAATGACAAAGTAAAGATATTCCGGTATGTGACGGAGAACACTTTTGATGCGTATATGTGGCAGATTTTGGAGAATAAGCAGAAGTTCATCAGCCAGATCATGACCAGTAAATCCCCGGTCAGGGCTTGTGAAGATGTGGATGATACGGCACTGTCCTATGCGGAAATAAAGGCACTTGCCACAGGCAATCCGTACATTAAGGAAAAAATGGATCTGGATGTGCAGGTGAGTAAGCTAAAACTTCTAAAGGCAAACCATACCAGTCAGATTTACCGTCTGGAATCCGATATTGCAAAGAATTTCCCGGTACAGATCAGTGCATTGAAAGAGCGGATTGCCGGAATGCAGGTGGATTCGCAGGTAGTAAAAAGTGTGGATTTACAGGATAATGACACGTTTGCCATGACAGTAGGGAATGTCCTTTATGAAGATAAGAAAGAAGCAGGCGAAGCGTTGATCGCTGCTTGTGCAGGGTTAAAAACCGTCAGCACCGGCGGAAAGGTCGGGGAATATCATGGGTTCACGTTATCTGCTTCCTATAATATGTTCTCCAATGCGTTTGAACTGACAATCAAAGGAAAATGTTCTTATAAGCTGGAGATCGGAAAAGACCCGGTAGGAAATATGCAGCGTATCCATAACACGCTTTCTTCCATTGACAGGAAGCTGACGGAAAGTGAGCAGAAATTGGAAACCGTACAACAGCAGCTTGCTACTGCACAGGAAGAGGTAAAGAAACCATTTCCGAAAGAAGCAGAGCTGAATGAAAAGATAGAACGGTTATCCGAGTTAAATGCCTTGCTGAACATGGATGAAAAGGGCAATGAGACGATTATGGCAGATGAGGATATTGGCAGAGAAGGAAGTAACACAGACAGCAGGGATGCCGTAGAAGAAAAAGAACTTCCGGAAACAGCAGACAGAATTCATAAGCCATCTATTCTGGAACGCTTAAAGCAGGAGAAGGCACAGCAGAATACAGCGGAACCGACCGTTACACAGAAAACTGCAAAGAAAAAACACGAACAGGAGTTATAAAAGATTTCCCGTCAGAGTTTTCTCTGGCGGGGACATAAAATGGAGAGTTTGTTTATGGCAAATAATATAGAAAAACAGTTAAAAGAAATATCGGAACGGCTGGAGCAGGGAGTAAAGGAAATCTTTACATCGGAGCGATATACCGAATATCTGAATACCATGTCAAAGTTCCATAATTACAGCTTTAATAACACGCTGCTGATCACCATGCAGAAACCGGAAGCAACACTGGTGGCAGGGTATCAGGCATGGCAGAAGAAGTTTAACCGCCATGTAAAACGTGGAGAGAAAGGAATCCAGATCATTGCACCAGCACCGATCCGGGAGAAACAGGAGATTGAAAAGATCGACCCGGTAACAAAAGAGCCTGTGATCGGGGATGATGGACAGCCGGAAACAGAGATTGTGGAGATGGTGATACCGAGATTCCGCATAACGACAGTGTTTGATGTCAGCCAGACAGAGGGAGAACCGATCGCAGAACTGGAGGTGCCGGAGCTTACCGGAAGTGTACAGTTTTATGATACGTTCATGCAGGCATTGCAGAATATTTCTCCTGTACCGATCCGCATGATGAATGTGGAAGGGGAAGCAAAAGGTTATTATCACCAGACAGAAAAATATATTGCGATAAAGGAAGATATGAGTAATGTCCAGACGATGAAAACCGGAGTCCATGAAGTGAGCCACGCATTGCTGCATGACCGGGAAGTAATGGATGCGGAAGGAGTCCTAAAAGACCAGACAACAAAAGAAGTAGAAGCAGAAAGTATCGCTTATATTGTCTGCAACCATTTTGGTCTGGATACTTCAGAATATTCGTTTACCTATATCGCCAGCTGGTGCGAGAGCAGGGATATGAAGGCGTTGAAAGCATCAATGGATACCATCCGAAAAACATCGGCAGAGATCATCGGGAACATTGAGGAGCAAATGCATGAGCTGGAAAGGGAAAACACCATGCAATATGAAGAAAAAGAAGTATCCGCCACCAGACAGGAAAAACTGGAACAGGACAGTGCGGAAAAGATTGATGAAACTCTGCTTCTTCAGGGAGAGAGCGGTCGTTTTGCAATCTATCAGATGAATACGGGTGGAGAGCATACTTATCAGTTTATGGGTTTTGAATCAGCTCAAAAATTAGGCTATACCATTGAGGGAAAAGACTACAAGATGGTGTATGCGGCTCCGTGGACACC
>ENA-OUOW01002505-OUOW01002505.1-human-gut-metagenome-genome-assembly--contig:-NODE-2505-length-10142-cov-4.220085_pt1 | contig 10142 bp, 7 predicted proteins | sample MGYA00237938_ERZ548769 | MGnify/ENA primary metagenome ERZ548769 (study PRJEB26490, sample SAMN05356870) | human gut metagenome | biome: terrestrial biome; feature: human-associated habitat; material... | reverse complement strand
ATATGGCTTCCCGCCGCTTTCGTAACGTGTGCCGGTCGTATGACGCTACCAGGAGACCTTGGCGATGTTCTCCTCGATGTGCCTGCAGCTTGCCTGCCAGCGCTCCTGCTCGTGCGGCGTCATGGTGGGGACAATGACCTTCTCGACGCCGCCAGCACCAATCACACAGGGTAGTGAGGCATAGTGGCCTGAGACGCCGTAGACGCCCTCGACGAGGGTCGAGACGGGCGTCACGAGCTTGGTGTCGCCTAGGATGGCCTCGATGATTGCAACGGTTCCGTTGGCGATGGAGTACTCGGTGCACGCCTTGCCCACCATGGTGGTGTATCCGCCGCGCACGGCCTGCGTCTCGAGTGCGTCACGGTCGAGCGTGACGTCCGTCTGCGCCTCTAGCTCCTCCGGGGTGAGGCAGCCAAAGGTTACGTGAGACCACAGGGCAAACTCGGAGAAGCCATGCTCGCCGAGCATCCAGGCGTTGATGGAGCCCTGGTTGAGGCCGGTCGCGCCGGCAAGCGCATGCTTGAAGCGCGCGGAGTCGAGCGTTGTGCCCGAGCCCAGCACGCGGCGTGGGTCGCAGTCTGCCAGGTCGCGTATCTCGGTGGCGATCACGTCGTTGGGGTTGGAAACGCTCACCCAGATGCCCGTGAAGCCCGCGTCCTCGATGCGGCGGACGAACTTCTTGGGCTCCTCTGTGGTGGGGACAAGCTCGCCGTCGCGGTCGGTGCGGGCGGCGTCCACGTGACCCGCGGCGTTGACGATGACGTCGCAGCAGGCAAGCTCCTCGTAGCGGTCGTCGCACTCGACGACGCGCGCGGGGCGCGGATAGAAGCTCATGGCGTCAAGGAGGTCGTTCGACTGCGCACGGCAGAGCTTCTCATTTGTGTCCGATAGGCGAATCTCGTCCGCGAGGCCTTGCGCGAGCAGCGCGTTTGCGACGTGCGCTCCCACGTGGCTGCAGCCGATGATGCCGATAGTCGTATGCGTTGCCATTCTCCGCGCTCCTTATGTCGTGACTTGTCTCGATTAATTGTCTCACTAGGTGCTGCTGCTTGTCATAAAGCGGACCTCATCTACCCTGGGCACATGCACGCGAATGAGCGCCGTTGCGCGGTCCTGCTCGTCTGTGGCGAGCGTGCGGGTGCTGGTCACCGTTGCCACGATCCGTTCGGTTGGCCGCGGGGAGCCTGATGCGTAGCTGTACTCGGTTCCCACGGAATAGCGCTCGACCTCGGGCTGCACCGCCTTGAGCTCCTGCGTTGTGAGAGCGGTCTCGTACTGGTCCGAGGCCTGGGAGGGGGTTGCCGTTGCGTCCTTGGCGTGCTGCTGGATTGTCTCTTGGACCACGCCGGTGGTCACCATGAGGCAGGGGATCGCAAAGACGAGCGTCCCAATGATGACGTTCCTGCGCAGGCGACGTGATATGGCCACGGCCTCCTCGCTCTCCTGCGGGGTTACGACGCCGTCGTCGTTGATGTCTCGGTGGAGCGGCACATGCAGGAGGAGCAGCACGACCTCTGCGGCGAGCGCGATGAACACTACGTTGACGCCAAACTCGTAGATTGCGCCAGCGAAGCGCGTGAGGCTTTGCTGCGCGATGCCATAGCCGGCCGAGCACAGAGGCGGCATGAGGGCGGTTGCCACGGCAACGCCTGCTATGAGGGTCGAGGGCTCCTGCTTGCGGGAGTTGCCAAGCCCGCCCGCAAAGCCGCCGGCAAGGGCGATGAGCAGGTCCCAGATCGTGGGCGTCGAGTTGTCGAGGAGGGCGCTGGTCTCGTAGGGGATGGGCGTGAGGAGGAAGTAGAGGGTGGAGGTTGCAAGGCAGATGAGCATCTGGAGCGCCAGGCCGGCGACCGCGTTGCGCAGAAGGCGCCTGTCGGCCGTTGCGACGGCGTAGGAGATGGCTAGCACCGAGCCCATGAGCGGGCAGATGAGCATGGCGCCCACGATGGCCTCGGTGGAGTCCGTGTTGAGGCCAATCGAGGCAATGAGCATGGCAACGATGAGGATGCACATGTGCGTGCCATCGAGCTTCGAGCCTCCCACGAAGCGCTTGCGGATCTGCGGCCACGACGCACGACCTTCGCGAACGTCGAAGGCTCGTCTGAGCGCGGAGACGCCGCGGCGTGTCCAGCTCGCGCCAATGCCCGCGTCTTCTGTTTTGCTCTTCTCGGCCATTGCTGCACCTCGAAATCCCGGTTCGACCTATCCGTATGCCAGCCTCGTTCACTCTTGTGCCCCAAAGGTGGGGTTGCAACGCTGCGCGAGGGTGCGTGGTGGCAATTACGGGCGACACAGCACACCAGGTAGCAATCTCCGCAGTCCGACAGGTGTCCAAACTACGCACGGCTAAGGATGAGACGAACAAAAGCCCAGGTCGACACAAACCTTAATCCCGACCGTGCGTAGTTCGGGAAAGGGAAGAGCTCTGGACAGCAAGTTTCGGTGGTGCTCGACCTTCCCAGCAATGCATGCGAAGCACAAATCAGCGTACACGTGTTCTCATTTTACTGTCGGGGGAGTAGAATGGTTTGCTACGAATGCTGCGTCGTGCGGGGAGGTGCAAGTTGGACGAGGGAAGTACGGGCCGTTCAGCGGATGGCGCTCGCTCGCGTGCCGAGGAGGTCCTCGAGCAGATCCTAGCCTCGAAGGATGGCCGCGCGCTCGTCAGCATGAGCCAGACTACCTACTCTGACCAGCCAATCCTTCGTACGGGTGCAGACTTCGCCCGTGAACGCGCAATGCGTCGCCAAGAGGGACGCAACACCGCGCGCAGCGCCCGTGAGCAGCGCGTCGAGAGACGGCACCAACAGGTGAGCTTCCCTGCGCCTACCTGGGGAGCGTCCTCGACTCCCGAGTCCGCGCAGTCGGCGTGGCCGTCGTTCTCGTTTGTCGCACCGTCCTTCTTCAACGAGGAGAGCGCGGAGCTCCTGGATTCCGAGCTGCCGCCCACACTGCAGGAGCTGCGGCACCTAGAGAAGGTGGGCCTACGCCCGGGAGAACTCTTCTGCCGCCAGGCTCGCCTTGCCGCAGAGTTCGAGGATAACCTGCCATTTGAGGGTTTCCATCCCTATCGGTACCTCCCAACATACAAGGACCTCGGTAACCGAGAACTGCGTGGGTACTTCACTTGGCGCGCGTCCTGGCGTCGCGGCACGGCCATCGATGTGCCGGCAACCTACGTCACCATCTTGACGTTCGAGCTCATCAACGGCGTGGGGGCCACTCCGGGGACCGAGGTCCTCGCCTGCCTGCGTAAGCTCGAGCAGCGCTGCTTTGAGCAGGATGCGCTCGGCATTGGGCCCAGCGTGACGATGGACCTACGGCGCTGGGAGCGCGACTATGCCATCTGCATGGGGCTTGACGTTCAGCAGACGGTTGCGGAGGCAGACCGTGCGTTTGGCGCAGGCGTCGAGACGCTGCGGGCAATGGAGCGGGCCGAGCTTTCATCGCGTGGGCTTCTCGAGGACCATCAGGCAGAGAAGGTGTCCCCCCCAACAGATGACGAGGTCATGGTGGCCATGGGCAACGTCTCTACCATGGACATCTCTCGCTCACCCTTTGTCCGCGCGCATCGTGAGTCCTTCGCTGTCGTTGCCGCTGCCGTGGCGCGGCGCATGGCAGTGCACTGCAACCGTCGCCGGAAGACGGGCTGGGTTGACGGCCTGGTGGGCTACCGCACGTCCTGGCCGTTTACCCCTCTGGCCGGAGTTCCGCTCGAGCGCGGCTGGGAGGGCCCCGACCGCACGGTTCGCGTTTGCCCCGGCCAGACGGTAAGCTTCCGCTTTGGCCGCTGGACGGAGCGACAGGCGTATTCCACTAATGAGCGAAGCCGCGACCTGGCGCGCCTCCTGCGCGCCATCGACCGCCAGATGCGCATCGACTGGGACTTTGGCCACCCCCTCAAGGAGCAGACGCTTCCTCGCTACCTCCAGAAGATGGTGACGGAGGAAAGCCAGGCGCAGCACGAGCGCGAGGAGGAGGCCGAGAGACGCCGGTTCAAGGTTGACCTCTCCAAGCTGGGCGGCATTCGCAGCGCGGCGGCGGTCACGCGCGAGGCTCTCCTGGTGGACGAGGAGCGCGAGGGGTACGTACCAGGTGATGCGGCAGCGGAGCCCGCGGCCGCGGCGCTGGCGCCAGAGTCTGCGGTTGCACCTCCGGCGGCAACACCGGTGCCCGCACCGCAGCCGGCCAAGACCGACCTTGGCCTTACCGCGCAAGAGCGCGCCCTTCTCGACGCGCTTCTCGCCCATAAAGAGCCGCCTGCCGCCGCGGGGGCGTCCCTCGACATGCTTGTCGACTCAATCAACGAGAAGCTCTTTGACCTCGTGGGAGACACGGTGCTGGAGTTTGGCGACGTCGGCCCCGCCCTTATCGAGGACTACGAGCAAGACCTGAGAGGATACCTACAGCAATGACGCAAACTACCCAAGAGCAGGCGCCGCGCGTTCCTCGTCGCATCGCGCAGGTGATCATAAATTCCCTGAAGGGCGGCGTCGTCCCGCGCGTTGGCCTGCCCTACATCACGGTGGGCCGCGACCGCGAGGTGGCCGCTCTCCTGCACGACCTCGACCTCGTTGCCGATGGCGGTGCCAGCTTCCGCTTCCTGGTGGGTCGTTATGGCAGCGGCAAGAGCTTCCTGCTCCAGACCATTCGCAACCATGCAATGGGCAGGGGCTTTGTGGTTGCGGACGCGGACCTCTCGCCCGAGAGGCGCCTACAGGGCACGGGCGGCCAAGGCCTTGCCACCTACCGCGAGCTCATCCGCAACCTCAGCACCAAGACCAGGCCAGAGGGCGGTGCCCTCAACCTGGTGCTCGACCGTTGGGTCTCCAACGTGCAGTCGCAGGTGACGCTCGAGGACGGCCTCGCCCCGGAAGACCCGGCTTTCGCCGACGCCATGGAGCGGCGCATCATGGGCACCATGGCCTCGGTGCAGGAGCTAGTCCATGGCTACGACTTTGCGCGCCTTCTCACCATGTACTGGCGCGCTCACCTCGAGGGCGACGACGAGACCAAGGCCAACGTCACCAAGTGGTTCCGTGGCGAGTACCGTAACAAGACCGAGGCCAGGCGCGAGCTGGGCGTGGGCATCGTGATTGGTGACGATGACTGGTACGACTACCTCAAGATTCTTGCGACCTTCCTTGTGGGGGCGGGCTACAAGGGCCTTGTCATCCTCCTCGACGAGATGGTGAACCTCTACAAGATCCCCAATGCGGTGAGCAGGCAGTACAACTACGAGAAGGTGCTCACCATGTACAACGATACGCTCCAGGGCAAGGCGCATCACCTGGGCATCATCATGAGCGGAACGCCTCAGTCTGTGGAGGACAGGCGGAGAGGGCTCTACTCCTACGAGGCGCTCCGGAGCCGCCTCACGCAGGGGCGCTTCTCGCAGGACGGCCTGGTGGACATGCTGGCGCCGGTCATCCGCCTGGAGCCACTCACCCACGAGGAGCTGCTGGTGCTCGTCGAGAAGCTCGCGGACATCCACGCGGGACTCTTTGGGTACCAGCGCACCATCACCCAGGACGAGCTTGTGCGCTTCCTCGAGACCGAGTACGGTCGCGTGGGCGCGGACACACACCTCACCCCGCGAGAGGTCATCCGCGACTTTGTCGAGATGCTCGACATCCTTTCGCAGAACCCCGGTGTCACGGTTGAGCAGCTGCTTGGCAGTGGGCAGTTCACGTCGCCGGTGAAGGCGCCGGCAGAGCAGGGCGCGGCGTCGTTTGCTGCGCCAGGAGGCGGGCAGGCCCCTGCCGCGCAGGACGAGTTCGCCGAGTTCGACATCTAGGCCGCCATGGACGCTTTCGACCGCTATGCGCCGTTCATCCAGGACTTCATCTACGACCACGACTGGCAGAGTCTACGGGCGGTGCAGGTTGCCGCCGCAGACGCCATCTTCAACACCGACGAGAACGTCCTGCTCACGGCTTCCACCGCCTCGGGCAAGACGGAGGCTGCATTCTTCCCCATCCTGACGGAGCTTTGGGAGGACCCACCGGCTTCGGTTGGCTGCGTGTACATCGGCCCGCTCAAGGCACTGATTAACGACCAGTTCCTACGCCTCGAGGACCTCTGCGCCGAGGGCAACATACCCGTGTGGCACTGGCATGGCGACGTCTCGCAGTCGCACAAGGCTAAGATGCTCAAGCATCCCTCGGGCATCCTGCAGATCACGCCGGAGTCGCTCGAGTCCATGCTGCTTCACCGCCATAACGCTATCCCTCGTATCTTTGGCGACCTGCGCTTTGTCGTGATAGACGAGGTGCATTCGCTCCTGCGAGGAGACCGAGGCGGCCAGACGCTCTGCTGCCTTGAGCGCCTCTCGCGACTGGCGGGCGTGCAGCCCCGCCGCATTGGCCTTTCGGCCACCATCGGCGACCCAGAGGCAACAGGTGCGTACCTCTCCGCAGGTACGGGTCGCGGATGCGTCATCCCCAGGCTGGAGGCCCCCAAGGAGCGGTGGCGTCTTTCGATGGAGCACTTCTACGTGAGTGGGCCGCAGGCGCCGGAGCGCGGCGAGGATGGGCTTGGTCATGGCGCTGGTGCGGAACCAGCGGAGGCAACGTACGAGACCCCCCTGCGTACGGTGGCCGAGCAGCGCGTGCCCAGCCGAGAGGAGCGCGTGGAGGACGTCTCGCCAAGCGTCGCCGCGCCCCAGACCGAGCAACCGGAACCCGAGGCCCCCACAGACAGGGCGCCCGTCTTCGCAGACCCTGGGCTTGCCTACGTCTTCGAGCACACGCGTGGTCGCAAGTGCCTGGTCTTCGCCAACTCTCGCGAGGAGTGCGAGGCCGTTACCACAACGCTGCGCCAGTACTGCGAGGCGGTAGGGGAGCCAGACCGCTTCCTCATCCATCATGGCAACCTCTCGGCAAGCTTCAGGCAGACTGCCGAGGAGCTCATGCGCGACGAGGACGCAAACCTCACCACGGTGACCACCTCGACGCTCGAGCTGGGCATTGACATCGGGCGCCTGGAGCGGGCGTTCCAGATAGACGCACCGTTCACGGTGAGCTCGTTTCTGCAGCGCATGGGGCGTACCGGCAGGCGTGGCCAGCCAAGCGAGATGTGGTTCGTGATGCGCGAAGACGAGCCCGAGGCCAGGGCACTTCTCCCCGAGACCGTGCCCTGGAAGCTGCTGCAGGGCATTGCACTCGTGCAGCTCTACGTGGAGGAGCGCTGGGTCGAGCCGCCGAGGCTGGACGGCCTGCCCTACAGCCTTCTTTACCACCAGACCATGGCGACGCTTGCCTCGACGGGCGAGCTCTCGCCCGCGGACCTTGCGCGCCGCGTGCTTACCCTCTCGCCCTTCCATCGCGTGACAGCAGATGACTATCGTACGCTGCTGCGGCACCTCGTCGAGACCGACCAGATCGAGCGCACCGAGACGGGCAGGCTCATCGTTGGCCTTGCGGGCGAGCGCGTGACGAACGACTTCCGCTTCTATGCAACGTTTGCCGAGGACGAGGAGTACACGGTGCGCTCGGAGTCCCAGGAGCTGGGGACAATCGTGCAGCCGCCGCCCGTGGGGGAGCGCATTGCCATTGCGGGCGCCGTTTGGGTGATCGAGGAGATTGACTACAAGCGCCATCTCATCGAGTGCACGCAGGTTAAGGGCAAGGTCCCCGCGTACTTTGGAATGTGCGCAGGAGACGTGAACACCCGCGTGCTCGAGCGCATGCGGGGCGTTCTCCGCGAGACGTGCGACTATCCCTACCTGCGCACGAATGCGCGCGCCCGGCTGGCGCAGGCGCGTCATGTGGCGTCGTTAGCCCATCTGGCGTCAGAGCCGCTCGTGTGCCTGGGTGGTACCTCATGGTGTCTTCTGCCCTGGCTGGGGAGCTACGCGTTTCTCGCGCTCGAGCGCTTCCTCAAGATTCGCTGCGCCGACAAGCTCGGGCTCAAGGGGCTGGACTCCTCGCGCCCATACTTCATGCAGTTTACGATGAGCGCCGATGCGCATACGTTCTACCGCGTGGTTAAGGAGGAGGCCGCGCTCCCGCTTGACCCCATGGAGCTGGTCTATCCCGGTGAGGTTCCTCGCTTCGACAAGTACGACGGGTTTGTGCCCGACGAGCTGGTTCGCAAGGGCTTTGCCTATGGCGTGCTAGACGTTGAGGGCATGCTGGCACGCGTGCTTTCGTGGCCGGATGCGCCCGGATATGACATTCCCGCCTTGCCTTGCACGAATCTGTCAGGAATCTGACGAGAACAAATGTTCTCATACATGGTACGATATTATCGCAAGGGATGAAGCCACCCCGGAGGCCCCCACTGGCACGTGATGGCGCACCTCTCCCTTGCAAACAACGCTCGAGCGTGGTCGGCGACGGCCGGCCTCCTGTTGGTTGTTTGAGGTCTGGGGGCAATCATATGTCTGGATACCAGGAGAGTTTGGTCAAGGTCAGCTGCTTGGCAGAGGCGGCTGGCATCCGCAGGGCGTTTGACGAGTGGAAGGTCCCGTTCTTTCGCATGTACGGGGTGGAGCGGGCTATTCGGGACGTGAGCCCAGACCTCCCATCCAGAGACGGTGACATGCTCTGCCTGCCTCGCATTCCCATAAGGGCGGGAGACCTGTTCGTGGTGCTGTGCGGGGATCGGCATCCCTATCAGTGCTGTAGCGGAAGATGGTTCTACATTGATGGGCTCGCAGACGCCGTGCACGAGAATTACCGCTCCTACCTTGTTCCCGTGGACGAGGACAGGGTGCGCTCCTCTTGGGGTGACAACGCTCGTCTCGCCCAGCGCTCGTATGTGAACTGGAAGGACTACCTCGCCAACGTCGCAAAGACTTGGGACAACGACGAGGTGGATCCAAGGGCGCGGTTTGCGGAGGTTGTCTACGGCATTGGCGAAAAGGCACCCGCAATTATGGGAATAGACCCAGATCCTATCTACGCCATCGCGCGGATGCTCCGAGAGCGTGGGGTCACGGGGGCAATTGTAAACGGCAAGGTCCCCATGGAGGACATCATGTAGGCGATAGGGGGGACTGCTGGACGGAGGTTCGCAGCGACGGGTGGTTCCCAGGGTCACCTACTCGCGTTGGCGCTTCTTGCCCTCGCGCTGCGCTTCCATCTCGTCGAGCCGCCGCTCATTCTCCTGGTACTGCTCTGCAGGTACTGGCTTTACGTGCAGGCCTTCCGCCCAGTTGCCGCTCTCGTTCCTCTTGAGGTGTCGGTAGCCAATTACCGAGAAGACCAGCGCCCCGGCAAAGTTCACGAGCAGGTCTTTCATTGTGTCGATAAGCCCAATGTCAAGGTAGCCGTTGATGGTCGTGGTGTCGCCGCTAGCGGTGGTAATGGCGGTCGTCGCTATGTCGCGTATCTGGATGCGATTGCCTTCGTTTGCAGGGTCAAGCGCCACGGAGGAGATGCTTGTGACAAAGGTGTCCTTCTGCATGTCCATTCCCAGGAAGGTATCGAAGCCAAACTCGACAAACTCCCACAGCACGCCGATGGTCATCGAGAAGCAGAAGGCAACAATTGTCACGTAGATGGGGGAGAGGCTGATGTTCTTGCTCGAACGGTTAAGGAGGTCCACCAGGGAGAAGCCTATGGCAGCACACAGGAAGCCGTTGAGCGTGTGCAGGACGGTGTCCCAGCCGGGAATTAGCACGTAGTAGTGGTCAATCTCGCCAAGGACCTCGGCGGCAAAGATGAATGTGTAGATGATTGCCTGGAAGAGACCGGGAATCTCGATGTGCGCCTTGTCCTCCACGATGGAAGGCACCAGAAAAAGGACGAGCACCAGGATGGAGATGGCCACGCCTTCCCAGCGTTGGGTCATGATGCAGCGGATGAGCGTGAGCAGGACGAGTACCCTGAGAATCGAATAGAGGATGAAGGTGCGGCGGTTGAGCGCTATGCGATCCTTGAGGCGCCGAACGAATGCCTGGAGCTTGCCCCTTGCCATGCGTACATCCTTTCACGGTTCAAAATGTGATGAAAAGTATCGTAGTCCACCCAGGGCGTGCGCAAGGGCGAGAAGGTCACGCACTGCCTGCTGGCCGCCAGTTCCCATCATGGATGTGTCGAGAAATGCCGGGGGTTGTGAACGGCGGACGCATTGGATGGGTAGTATCTGTCTCTTATACACATCTCCGAGCCCACGAGACTCCTGAGCATCTCGTA
>ENA-OUOW01002499-OUOW01002499.1-human-gut-metagenome-genome-assembly--contig:-NODE-2499-length-10152-cov-4.042290_pt1 | contig 10152 bp, 9 predicted proteins | sample MGYA00237938_ERZ548769 | MGnify/ENA primary metagenome ERZ548769 (study PRJEB26490, sample SAMN05356870) | human gut metagenome | biome: terrestrial biome; feature: human-associated habitat; material... | reverse complement strand
GTCGGCAATCTTGTTGATTTCCTCATCGCCCTCGGTAGCAACGACGATGACCTTGGCGCCGCGAGCCTTGCACTCCATGAGGTTCGACACCGTCTTATCGTACGTTGCGCTCTTGGTTGCCACCGCGATGACAGGGAAACCCGGATCGATCAGCGCGATGGGGCCGTGCTTCATCTCGCCGGCGGCATATGCCTCGGCATGCAGGTAGCTGACCTCCTTGAGCTTAAGCGCGCCCTCATAAGAAATGGCGGCGCCCATGCCGCGACCCACGAACAGCGCGGACTGCGCGTCCTTGCACACAAGCGCGGCCTCGTGCACGGCCTCGGTCTGCGTATCCAGGATCCACTGGATCTGCTCGGCCGTATCGGAAAGCTCGCGGAACAGCATGCGCGTCTGCTTGGTAGTCAAGCGGTACTTGACCTGCGCCAGCAGCAAGGCCAAAAGCGTGAGGCTCACGACCTGACCGATGAAGCTCTTGGTCGAAGCGACTGCGATCTCCTTGTTGGCCTTGGTGTAGATGACGCCGTCGCTTTCGCGCGCCACCGGGCTGCCCACCACGTTGGTGATGCCAAAGACCTTGGCGCCCTTGATGCGCGCATCGCGAATGGCGGCAAGGGTGTCGGCCGTCTCGCCCGATTGGGACACGGCCACGACGAGCGTCGTCGGCGTGATGATGGGGTTGCGGTAGCGGAACTCGCTAGCCGCCTCAACCTCGGTGGGGATGCGAGCCCAGCCCTCGATAAGGTTCTTGGCAATGAGACCGGCGTGGTAGCTGGTGCCGCAAGCGATCACGTAGACGCGGTCGATATCGTTGAGCTCCTCGAGCGAAAGGCCCAGCTCATCGATATCGAGCTCACCGGTGGGGGTCATGCGGCCCACCAGGGTATCGCGCACGACGCGAGGCTGCTCATGGATCTCCTTGAGCATAAAGTCGGGATAACCGCCCTTTTCGGCCATGTCCAGGTCCCAGTCGATATGGGTGATCTTGGGCTCGATCACATTGCCGGCCCCGTCGGTATACTCGACGCCCGCGGGCGTGAGCTTGGCAAACTGGCCGTCTTCGAGCACCACGACATCGCGGGTGGCATCGATAAGCGCAATCACGTCGGAGGCAACGTAGGAACCGGTCTCGCCCACACCGACCACAATCGGGGAGTCCTTGCGGGCAACGGCAATCACGCCAGGCTCGTCGGCACACACGGCGGCCAAGCCATAGGCGCCCACCACGTGGGTGCAGGCCTCGCGCACGGAAGCCATCAGGTCGCGCGTCTCGGCATAGGCCTCTTCGATCAAATGCGCGAAGACTTCGGTATCGGTCTCGCTCTTAAAGTGATGGCCGCGGCCCTCCAGCTCCTCGCGCAGCTCGGCGAAGTTCTCGATGATGCCGTTGTGGACGATAGCGATACGACCGTCGCAGCTGGTGTGGGGATGGGCGTTGGCAACAGAAGGCTTTCCGTGGGTAGCCCAACGGGTGTGGCCAATGCCGCAGGTAGCATCGCTGTCGATGTTGGAGAGCTCGCTCTCCAGGCCCGCGACCTTGCCCACACGGCGGATGACATCGAGATGTGCCGCGGCACCCTCGCCCACCTCGAGCGCGACACCCGAGGAGTCATAGCCGCGATATTCCATACGCTTAAGGCCCGTGACCAGGATGTTCTTTGCAATATCAGAGCCGGTGTAGCCGACAATTCCGCACATAGGATAAATCCCTTCGTCCGCGTGACTGCAAAACGTCCACGCACATGGGCGCTGAGACGTATAACGTTCGAGTATTGTACTCACGCAAGCACAAGCTGATATACCAGAAGTGGTATCTTAAACTGGATACCACTCGATGCACACACCCTACCACCACAACGGTGACAGGCACCTTTGCGGTGGTTGGCACTCCCCTAGGGACGCAGGCGGCGTTCGAGCCGATTGCCCAGGGCCGTGAGTGCCATAACAATGACGTAGTAGACCACGGCCACCACTAAAAACGGTTCAAAGGCTCGATAGGTGAGCGCCTGCACGCTCTGGGCGGCGCGCATCATATCCATCAGGCCGATGGTTGCCGCCAGCGAGGAGCTCTTGAGGACCGTGATCACTTCGTTGACCAGAGCAGGGGCAATCGAGCGCATCGCCTGCGGAACGATGATCTTGCGCATCATGGGAACATAGCGAAGCCCGATGGCCCGAGCGGCATCGTACTGCCCCCGGTCAACGCCCTCGATACCACCGCGCACCGTCTCGGACACCGTCGCTGAGCCGTTGAGCCCCAGTGTAATGGCACCGGCGGCAAACATCGAAATTTTGAAGCCCGTGAGCTGCGGCGTCGCAAAGTACGCCAAAAAAAGTAACACGATGAGCGGCACGCCGCGAAAGATAGAGGTGTAGAAGTTGAGCACCGCACGCAATGGGCGACAGGGCAAAACCTTGAGCACGGCAATGAGAAAGCCCAGGACGAGTGCTATGGCCAGCGCGGCGGCCGTCACCTGACAGGTCACGACCAGGCCGCTCATAAACATCGGTATATATGGTTCTAGCAGTTCAAACTTCATCAGCATGCCCTTGGCGCGCGCCTCACCGGCTCGCTATTTTCCGGCAACCGTCGACGTACCGGAAGCGGAATAGTCGCCGTTCCACATGAAGTCGGCGCCCACATACTGCTTGATGCAGTCATCGATGGTGCCGTCCTCGAGCATCTCGCCGATGCATTCGTCAAGCGCCGCGACAAATCCGGCACCCTTCTTGGCCATCAGGCGGTACACGCCCACGTGATCGCTCGTCTCGGAGCGATCGAACAGGCCCAGCACCAGGCCCTCATTCGCATCGCGCATGGACTGGCCCTCGGCGCCGTCACACAGGTAGGCATCGATGCGCCCGGCGAGCACCTCTTGCAGGCACTGGTCGCCACCGTCGTACGTGTGAATATCAGCATCGGGCATGACCTTGGCGATGAACTTGTTCTGCACGGTACCGGTGGTGCAGGCGATAGACTTGCCGGCGAGGTCCTCAACGCGCTTGACGGGATCGCCGCCGAGCGTGAGAACGCCCACAAGCGGCTGATAGTAGCCGCGCGTGAAGTCATAGGTCTGCTCGCGCTCTTCGTTGGAGCTCATCGCCATGGTAAAGGCCTTGTCATCGCTCTGCACCGATGCAAGCGTGGCGGCAAAGCCCTGCGGCTCAAAGTCGTAAGAAAAGCCCAAGCGCGAGGCCATCTCGTCGGCAATGGCGATATCCAGGCCGACAACCTTCTGCTTGCCGTCCGACTGCGTCTCCAGATAGCGATAGGGCGCAAAGGCATCGTCGCCCACAAAGGTGAGCTTGGCACCCTTGATATCGTCGCCCGCAACCGCAGCAGAACCAGCGGCAGAGCCCTTGTCAGCGCCACTGCCGGCGCAACCGCTCGCCGCAACCATTGCAGCACCGGCGATCAAACCCAGGAAATCACGACGAGAAACAGCGCGAGTCATACCAAAGCCTTTCAGTCAACGTTCAAAGCGGCTTCCATTGTAGACACTCCACCGTTTAACGCGCAGCCCAGCCGCGCCAAAACCACCACAAAGGGGGACAGGCACCTTTGTGGTGGTTCGGGTGTCTGACAACAAGCTCCGCCGAAACGTCTCAATCTGTAACATCTGGGGCGCCGAAAGAGGGTTTGCTGTTACAGATCGAGATTTTCCGCCCGGCCCCGGCGATCTGTCTCAATCTGTAACAGGTAGGTCTTGTTTTGTCGTCCAGATGTTACAGATCGAGACAATTGAAGGGCCAGGCAACGCGACCACCGCAAAGGAGGCAGCGCGCTGCGCCACCCTTGCGGTGGTTTGGTCTGGACTCCGGTGTTTGCCCAGATAAAACCTGCCAAAATAAACCTGTCCCCAATTGGCAGGTTTTGACACCCTAGGGACGAGCGATGCTACAATCTGGCTTGTACTTGAAACGCATCAAAGGGGCCGCTATGGCAAAGGTTAAAATCAGCGACGTCGCGCGCGAAGCCGGGGTTTCGTTGGGCACGGTTTCCAACGCGCTCAACCACCCCGAAAAGCTGCGCCCCGAGACCCTCAAACTCATCAACGAAACCATCAATCGACTGGGCTACCTGCCCAACCAAAGCGCCCGTCAGCTCGCAGGCGGCGCCACCAAGTCCTTTGGCCTGGTGCTCCCCCGTCTCGACCACGGTTTTTCGCTCCAAATTGCCAGCGGCGCCCATAACGAGGCCCGCAAGCACGGTTACGACCTACTCATCGCCAACGCCGATAACGACGATATTCTCCAGGACCATTACCTGCGCTACTTTATGGGCACGCAAATGTCCGGCGTCATGGTTCAGCCCATGGCATCCCCCGACTGGCACCCCGCAACGACCAAGATGCCCGTGCCGATCGTCCATCTGGACATCCACTGCTCCGAGCCCGGCTACTACGTAGCGGCCGACAACGAGGCACAGGGGCGCATTATCGCCGAGCTCGCCATCGCCCGCGGCGCACACCATATCACCGTTGTGGGCAGAGCGGCATTCATGCAGCTCACCCTGCGCGTACTTGGCATTCACAAGGCCCTCGCCCTGCATCCCGATAACAAAATTGAGGTCATTGACGCCGGAGAGTGGAATACCGCGGCAGACGGCTACAGCATTGGCGCTCAGATTGCCGGGCGCCCTGCCAATGAACGCCCCGATTTTGTCGTCGGCCTGACCGACGTGTTGGCCTCGGGCGTTATCTCAGCATTGGTCGACAAAGGCATCTCCGTCCCCGAGCAGGTTCGCGTGGCCGGATGCGACGGCAACCCACTCGCTTGGAGCGGATCGGTCCCGCTCACTACGGTAGCGCCCCCGGGCTACGAGATTGGCCGCAAGGGTGTCCAACTGCTGATGGAGCAAATCGAGAACAAGGTCCCGACAAAGACCAAGCATATCCACGTCGGCTCTGCAGCACGCACCGTCACCGCAGTCACCACCGCGGAGGATATCAACCGCCAAGAACTCGTGCGGCCGTTCCTACTGGAGCGCGCCAGCACCCAGGCAAACACCCAGACCGACGCCACGGCCATCAACCTAGGCGCGTATCTATAGCACGTCGGCCAGTATGCCAAAACGCCGCTTAAGTAAAAGAGGCCCGACCATTGCCGGACCTCTTTTACTTAAGCGCAAAGACGGCCAATTACTCGCTTCAACGCCGCAATTGCCTAGCGCACGGCCTTGACCGCCGCCGCCAGATCGAACAACGTGTCGAGCACGACCTCGCAGCCATCCACCACGTCCTGCGGCAGCGGCACGATATCGGGGACGGCGAAGACATGGCAGCCGGCCGTGATGCCCGAGACGCAGCCGTTGCGCGAATCCTCGACCACGGCGCACTCCTCGGGGGCAAAGCCCGCGCGCTCGCAGGCGAGCAGATACATCTCGGGGTCGGGCTTGCCGTGCACGACGTCCTCGCCACAGGTCACCGTCTCAAACTTGTCAAAGAGGCCGACCATCTTAAGGTTGCGTTCGGCCGTAGCGAGGCGCGACGACGTCGCTAGACCCACGTGATAGCCCGCAGCCAGCAGCTCGTCTATGCACTCGGCGGCGCCGGCCTTAAGCTCCAGTTCGGTCTTGACCATCTCATCGCGAATCTCCTTGTGGCGGGCATAGACCGCCTCGGTGGTTTCGTGGCTGCCGTAATGCTTATCAAGGATTTCCATGACATCGGGTAGGGTGCGACCGATAAACTGATGGATCAGCGCTTCATCAATCGCGACCCCCAGCTCGGCAGCGCCCGCCTTCCATGCCTTAATGCCCAAACGCTCGGTATCGACCAGCGTTCCGTCCATGTCAAAAATAACAGCCTTGATCATATCGGCCCCCCATCGACTCTCGCTGTCACGTTGCTGCAACTCTACCGCATTTGGCAACTTGTATATAACGTATATACCATATTGCACTTTCGTTACACAGATAGAAGTCTTATGGCAAGTAACGCATTAGGATTATAGTTTTCGATCGAGTACTCAACGATAAGGATCGTTTCATGATTTTAGACACCACGGCACCCGCAGAGGAGCTTCAAGACAAGCTATCGGCGCTCGAACAGCTGCTTTTGGCATACGGACGCGTGGCTATCGGGTTTTCCGGCGGCGTTGACAGCAGCTTTTTGGCCGCCGTATGCGCCCGCATCATGCCTACCAATACCCTCCTCGTCCATCTCACCACGCCGCTCATCGGCACGCCCGAGCAGGCTTCGTTTGAGCAGTCCGTTGATGGGCAGGCCAATGAGGGGCCGCATTTTAAGCTCCCCGTGCTCAATCTTTCGGTGGATCAGTTGCAGCTCCCCCAAGTAGCCTGCAACGATGCCAATCGCTGCTACCACTGCAAGCACGCCGGCTTTACCGCCATCGTCAACCACGCCAAGTCGCTCGGCTTTCCCACCGTCATCGATGGCAGCAATGCAAGCGATCGCGGTGACTACCGCCCCGGCATGCGTGCGGCAGAAGAGCTCGGCGTACGCTCACCCCTTATGGAGGTCGGCTTTACCAAGGACGAAGAGCGCGAGCTGCTGCGCGCATGGGGCTATCCCGTTTGGAACCTACCGGCGGGAGCATGTCTTGCCACCCGCGTCCCCACGGGCGAGGAGCTTACGCGCGAGAAAGTCGATTTAATCCGCGCCTGCGAGGATTACCTGCACGATCTTGATCTGGCACAGGTACGCGCACGCCTGGTCGGCGGCTGCATGCATATCGAGGCCGCACCCGCAGATGTTGCCAAGATTGCCACCCTCGGCGGTGCCGCCGTCGACGACAAGGGCAAGACCCCGCTGCCCGCCATTATCGAGTCCGCACTGCGCGAGCTGGGCTGCGGCCATATCTCCCCCGAAGTCACCCCCTACATCCACGGCAACATGAACCTTTAGGTTACGCCGTTTTACAAACGGCGTAACTGCTCGGCGCTGCGCGGGCTCCGGGCACGGCAATCTGACGTTCAACTTCACGGGCGCGACCAAAAGGTCAGCGCCCGCTTGTTTCACGTCACCCTACCGCACCCGGAGCCCGCTCGCTCGCATATGCTCAACCCGGACTGCGTTAACTGACCTACCAATAAGGGACAGGTTTATTTTGGCAGGTTTTATCTGGGGAAACGCAAATAGGGCCGTGACACCCATACGGCGTCGCGGCCCTTTTCCTTGGAGAAGGATCAATTGATTGAACGGGATGACCGTTCTAGTCTTCGAGTCCGCTATTGATGAGCTCCGCAATCTCAACAGGATCGGTGCTCGCACGCACTTTGTCACGGAAGCCTGCGTCCATCAGCATCACGGCAGCTTTGGAGAGCAGGCGCAGATGCGTGGTTCCGGCCTCGCCGGCGGGCACGTACAGCGCGAGCGCCACATCGACGGGTACGCCATCAAAGCTCGGCCACTCAACAGGCTCGGACAGCTTGAGCACGGCCACACCCGGCGTATGGATCGCATCGCTCTTGGCATGCGGAACGGCAAAACCGGCGACAAGCCCGGTCTCGGCCTCGTTCTCGCGAGCAATAAAGGCAGCCTCTACGGCAGATGCGTCATCGGCAAAGCCGAGTTCGATTGCCTGCTCGGACAAATAATGCAGGGCGTCCTCGCGCGAGGCGGCGGTATACCCTATCGTCACTTGGTTGGCAGATACAAATCCCATGAAAACCTTCCTTACAACACGGACCTGACCGCAGCTTCGATGCCGCCGGCGTCCAAACCGTACTTGTGCAGCAGATCAACCGCAGGACCGGATTCACCGTACACATCGCGCACGCCGACGCGTCGCATCGGCACCGGATGCTGCTCCGCGAGCACCGAGGCCACGGCCTCGCCAAGACCACCGATAATCGAATGCTCCTCGGCGGTGACCACGCGACCAGTCTTCTTGGCGCTGGCAACCACCAGGCGCTCATCGAGCGGCTTGATCGTGTGTATGTTGATGACCTCGGCATCGATGCCATCGGCAGCGAGCGCCTCGGCAGCCTCAAGCGCCTCGGCGACCATGAGGCCGCATGCGACGATAGTCACATCGGACCCCTCGCGCACGACCACGCCGCGACCAATCTTGAACTCATAGTCCTCGCGATCGTTAATGACCGGTGTTGCCAGGCGGCCGAAGCGCATGTAAACCGGGCCCTCAAACTCATAGGCGGCGCGCACACAGGCACGAGCCTCGACGTCGTCGGCGGGAACGACCACCGTCATACCCGGAATCGTGCGCATGAGTGCGATATCCTCGCAGCACTGGTGCGTGGCGCCGTCCTCGCCCACCGAAATGCCGGCATGGGTAGCGCCAATCTTGACGTTGAGGTGCGGGTAGCCAATGGAATTGCGGACCTGCTCGTAGGCGCGACCGGCGGCAAACATCGCAAAGGTGCTCGCAAAAGCAACGCGGCCCGTGGTCGCGATGCCGGCGGCAAGACCCATCAGGTTGCTCTCGGCGATGCCGGCATCGTAAAAGCGCTCAGGGTGAGCAGCCTTAAACTTACCCGTCTGCGTAGCGGCAGCCAGGTCGGCATCGAGCACTACAAAGTCATCGTGCTCATTGCCCAGCTCGACGAGCGCCTCGCCGTAGCTTACGCGCGTGGCGACTTTTTTGACCTCTGCCATTAGAGCTCCTCTCCTGCTGCCGCGAGCTCGGCCATGGCCTGCTCAAACTGCTCGTCATTGGGCGCCTTGCCATGCCAGCCAACCTGGTTCTCCATAAAGGAGACGCCTTTGCCCTTCACCGTCTCGGCGATGATAGCGACGGGCACGCCGGTCACCTCACGAGCCTCAGCGAAAGCCGCCTCAATCTGCGCCATGTCGTTGCCATCGGCTAGCTCTATCACATGCCACTTAAAGGCGCGGAACTTGTCAGCGAGCGGCATGGCCGAGTTGACCTCATCGATCGTGCCGTCAATCTGCAAGCCGTTGTGGTCGACGACGGCAACAAGATTGTCGAGCGTATGGTTGCCGGCAAACATGGCCGCCTCCCACACCTGGCCCTCCTCGCACTCACCGTCGCCCAGCAACGTGTAGACACGGTAGCCGTCGCCCCAGTGCTTAGCGGCAAGCGCCATTCCAACTGCAGCAGAGATGCCCTGACCGAGCGATCCGGTGGACATATCGATGCCCGGGGTGTCGTTCATGTTGGGATGGCCCTGCAGTCGGCTGCCAATATGGCGGAGCGTCTCGAGCTCTTCGACGGGAAAATAGCCGCGATTTGCCAACACCGAATACAGGCCCGGCGCCGCGTGACCCTTGGAGAGCACAAAGCGATCGCGATCGGCCTTGTGAGGGTCGGCAGGATCGATATTCATTTCCTCAAAGTACAGATACGTCATGATGTCGGCAGCACCGAGCGATCCACCCGGGTGTCCCGACTTGGCCGCGTGAACCGCAGTCACGACACCCTTCCTGACCTCATTGGCGACCTTCGCCAGCTCCTGGTTGGTCATACGAATTCCTCTCTTGAGAACAACCCCGGCACCGGATGACACGATGCCGGGGCAATCCACTCGTTAAGCCTGAGCGACGACCTTCTGCCAGTCGGCCTCGAACGAGGCAAGGCCCTGATCGGTCAGCGGATGGTGCAGGCACTTCTTAAGGGCTGCCATGGGCACGGTCGCGATATCGGCGCCAAGCAGCGCGGCCTGGGTTACGTGGTTGGGCGTACGAACCGAGGCGGTGATGATCTCGACGGTGTCGTCGACGTTCTTGCCCGTCCAGTCGTAGTTCTTAATGCAGGTCACGACGTTGTCGAGCTGCGAGATACCGTCCTCGGCGATGTCGTCGAAACGACCGACAAACGGGCTGATGTAGCGAGCACCGGCGTTGGCGGCCATAAGGGCCTGCGTCGGCGAGAAGACGAGCGTCATGTTGACGCGCACGCCAGCATCGGCCAGCGCACGGCAGGCGGCGAGGCCGGCCTCGCAGACGGGGAGCTTGACCACGATGTTGGGGGCGAGGGCAGCAAGGCGCTTGCCCTCCTCGATCATGCCCTCGGCAGTGGTCGCGGTGGACTCGGCGGACACGGGCAGCCCCTCGCAAAGCTCGGCGATCTTGAGCATGTGAGGCTCAAAGTCGGCCAGCTTGCCGCCGGTCTTGGCGTACAGGGACGGGTTGGTGGTGACGCCGGCAAGGCAGCCCCAGCTCTTAGCCTCGGCGATCTCGTCAAGCTGTCTCTTATACACATCTCCGA
>ENA-OUOW01002498-OUOW01002498.1-human-gut-metagenome-genome-assembly--contig:-NODE-2498-length-10164-cov-4.035810_pt1 | contig 10164 bp, 15 predicted proteins | sample MGYA00237938_ERZ548769 | MGnify/ENA primary metagenome ERZ548769 (study PRJEB26490, sample SAMN05356870) | human gut metagenome | biome: terrestrial biome; feature: human-associated habitat; material... | reverse complement strand
TTATTTCCAGGCCGTCCACGCTGGTCTTGATCTCCAGCATTTTGCCGGTCAGGTTTTTGTAGCTCTGCTCATTTACGGCTGCGGTTCCGTCCCGTGTGGCGTTGCCGGTGGATTCCAGCGTGACCTGCTGACCGGATATTGTCCGGGTCATGATATAGGAACTCAGCACGTTTCCGCGGGCATCAGTGACAGATACAATGTTTCCCGGTGCGGGCAGGGGGAAATCCGCCGGAACGGTTACTTTGAGCGGTGTGTAGGTCACACCCTGCATCGTTTCAAATATCGCCTGAGCGACCGGCTTCAGCGCCTCCGCAGTGGCGGATGTCAGCAGCAGGTTGCCCTGAATAATCAAGGCGTTTGATCCGCTTTCATCGGACGGATACAGCACCCCCACGTCGTCATCGCTCTGCCGGATCTGTACTTTAACGACAGGCGCGGTCTGAAACTTGTCATGCGACAGGCTGTCCCTTATGTATACGGTTGGCCCGATGCTCTGCGATGTACTGTAATCTGTGTACCAGGCAAATTCGATTTTCCCGTCCGGCGTAGCCCGCAAAAAAGTACAGGATGCCTCAGCTACCCAGGCAAGCAGCTGGCGGCCGGTCAGATTATCGGCATAAAAGGGCTGCACCAGATAGGCCCCATTGCGGGGCAGGGAGTTGTTGGCGATGGTTACGCCGCACCGCTGCGCTACCAGCCCGGCGAATTTCCACAATGTCATCGGAAACTGATCCTGAATGGATCGCAGCCAGGTAGACTGTACGCCATCAAGCAGGGAGACTACGTCATAGGCGTAGATTTTGTAGGTGTTGCGGGTCTGGCTGGTAGGTTTAACGGCCCAGTAGGTGCCTGCCAGGGTTCGCTGGCCGGATGTCTCCCGATAGTGGGTCAGCCGGGTCCCGGATGTAATAGGCAGATCGGTTCCCGGTTCCACCCAGATGGTAATTTCCAGCTTATTGGAGCAGGCCGCGCCGGGGCACAGGTCTGTGGTTTTGGATACGGTTTCGGTGCAGATCAGGGAAAGGATGGCATTCTGACCGACGGTGCCGGCGGCAATCTCAGTGCCGTCATCCAGCACCAAAATGTTTTTGATCAATCGGACAACCTCCTCAGCACTCTTTGATTTCCAGCGTCATATCCCGCCAGACGCCCGCTTTCAGCCGCTGCAGGGCCGCCCCGTAATTGGAGCAGTAGCAGGTGCGGGTGATGGTCTGGGTCACATCTGTGGAATCGCTGGCCACAGGGCAGGTAAACTGGAATGTGGTCTTGTTTTGCAAAAGCCCCAGCAGGTAGGCACAGTCGGCGTTATCGAGGTAGGAATATTCCAGCGAGGCAGTCAGCACGCCATAGCGCAGCACCTCACGATGATAGACGCCCATCTCGTCGGCGCCGCTGTCACTGCTCTCAACGTCCGAAAACTTGATGGTGGGGGAGCCGGTGGGAACCGGTAGGGAATGGCTGTCGATCTGCAAGAGGGAAGTGCGTTTGAGCATCAGTAAGCACCTCCCAATATGATGGACTGAGACTGCCGCGCGCGGTTGAAGCTGCGATAGATCACGTCGTCACCAATGACAATGTCGCCGCTGCTGTTATGCAGCTCAGCAAGGATGTTGTTCAGCACGGCCAGTACGGGCGTGAAATCGACAATTTCCCGGCCAGACGGGGTGCTTGCCGCGCTGCCGGATGCTGTCAACGCAAGCCGAACGTCACTCTGTAAAGAGCCGGTGGATAGATCCGAAAGCTCATCCATGGCCTGTGCAACATCCCCAGCGTTCTGCCGGATGCCAAGGGCAAGGCCCGCCGGAATGTAGCGGCCCACTTCGTCCCGCATCACGCGGGAAGGGGATGCAATGCCGAAAAAGTCCTTGATGGTATCCAGCGCACTGGAAGCAATGCTGCGGGCAGCATCTTTCAGCGCGCTGCCCATAGCACCAATGCCGTTGATTAAGCCGTTGATAATGTCTTTGCCCAGCTGCACCCAGTCAACATTTTTGACAGCGTCCCAAAGGGTGCGGCAGGCGTCCCCTGCAGCGCGGATGATATCCGGCGAGGCGTTCCCAATGCCCTGCACCAAATTGATCACAAGGTTGAAGCCTGCCGCGATGATGGAAGGCAGGTGGGTAACAATGGCTTGCAGCAGGGTAGCAATTACGGTGGCCGCACTGCGGATGATGGAAGGCAGCATGGCGAGCAGACCCTGCACGAGGCTGAGCAGCATCTGCCCGCCTGATGTGATGATCTGAGGCAGATCTGCCACGATCTGTGCAAGGAATGCGCTCAGTGATACAGACGCAGATTCCATCATCTGCCCGGCGTTTGCGGTAATGCCCTGCACCAGATTGCTGACAAGGGCAGTGCCGCTTTCAATGATTTGAGGAAAGCCGCCGGAGAACGAGGTGCCAAACCCGTCCAGCAGGGTCTGGGCAAGAGCCTGGATAAAGGTCACCAGCGCACCGGGCAGGGCGGACAGAATGTTCCAGATATCCGGCAGCAGGTTCCCGGTCAGGAATGTGACCACCGACTGGGCCAGTGCGTCCAGGGACGGCTGTAGGTCCTGCCCAAGGGTCAGCGCGCCCAGCAAGTTTTTGAAACTGGCCTGCATAGCTGCAAGGGAACCGGTCAGCGTGGTGGATGCTTCCAGCGCGGTAGTGCCGGTAATGCCCAGGCCCTTGTTTACATCGCCCAGGCCACCGTTCAGTTCGTCCACACCGCCCTGAATCACATGGATGGCGGTGTATACATCGGCCAGGTTGTCCAGGTCGTACTTGACGCCGGTGATCTTTTGGGCATCCGCCAGCAATCGCTGCATCTCGGTTTTGGTGCCGCCGTAACCAAGTTTGAGGTTGTCCAACATCGTATAGTTCTGTTTGGCAAAGCCCTGATAGGCGTTCTGGATATCCTGCATGTTGGTGCCCATCTTGTTGGCATTGTCCGACATATCAGTCAGGGCCATGTTGGCAACCTCGGCGGCTGTTGCGGTATCACCGCCCAGACCCTGCAGCAGGCTGGCCGAAAACCCGGTTACAGTTTCCATGTAAGCATTGGCGGAAAGCCCCGCCGTCTGCCATGCGTTCTGCGCATAAGCCTTGACGGTGTCGGCGTTATCCTTGAACAGGGTTTCCACACCGCCCAGGCTCTGCTCCAGCGCGCCGCCTTCCGTCAGGGTATCGGTCAGGGCCTTACCCAGGGCAGCGGTTGCCAGAACACCTTTCAGGGTGCTGACAAGGAGGCCGCCCAAAGATGCGCCGGATTTTTCACCGGCGCTTTCGGCTTCCGGTTCCAGCACTTTTGCAAGGTTGCCGGTAATGCCTTCGGCAGAGGGAATGATCCCTACATAGGCTTTTGCAAGTTCGGTTGCCATCAGTTCGCCTCCCCGTTGTTTTTGCGCCAGGCCGCATCAAACGCAGCGCCGCTGGCAAAGGATTGTACCTTGTTTGGCAGCGCTGCTCTGCCTGTCAGGGCATCCATAACCGGGGTGGGCAGACCGCCTGTCCCAAAGCCGTTGCACAGGGCGGTCAGGCGGTCCACCGCAGCCCCCAGCAGCAGGGTGCCGGTATCGGTCTTTACGCCGGACTGCTTCTTGCGGATGCGGGAATCTTCACGCAGGCCCGCTGCCAGGGTAGCCAGCAGGGGCAGCGCAACGGTGCGGTAATGCAGGATCCGGTAGGTTTCGGCCAGGTCACAAATCAATTCATCCTCTCCGTCTGCAATCATTCCGGCGAGGATGAGGAGTTTTTTCCTTCTTGGTTTGTATTAAAAATATCTCTCAGTTCGGCAATTACGGCTTCAATCGGCACCGTGCCGTCAGCGGCGCGCAGGTGGTCGTACAGGGCTTTCTTCTGCGGCTTGTCAAGCAGCAGATCCAGCGCGGTGGGCAGCTCGTTCAGGTTGCCGTGATCCACGGCAGCCAGAGCGTCTACCAGCTCCATATTGCGGCAGCGGGCGTCCGGAATTTCAAACGCAAAGCCGGATCGGGTTGTGCCTTTCAGCATGTTCAGGCCTCCTTGATGTATTCATAGTGGGTATTGCCGCTGGCATCTGGCACGGCGGTCAGGGTAATGCCATAGCCCAGGGCCTTGCTGTCCGAGTAAACGATATCTTCCATTTCGGAAATACCGGCATCGGGGATGACAATGCGCTTGTTTGCGTTGTTGACGATGGTATCCACCACCCATGCGCTGTTGGGAATCTCACGGCTGCTGGCTTTGACGGTCAGTCCGGCTTTGACAGTGCCGGAAACATTGTCCGAACCATAGGAAGATTTGAGAACTTCCTCGTTCAGCGCTTCAATCAGGGTAAACTTGAAGGTATCCGGCTTTTCTTTTTGGATGGTTTTAACGGTATCTCCGCCCCAGGCTTTGACCTGTTCGGTTTTGGGGGAGTTGGAGTTTGTCAGGCCGTCATCACTGATGTAGCCCAATGACTTAAACGCTTCGTTCAGCTCTGCATCGGTAGAGGTGGGCAGCGCAGTGCCCAGCGGCGCACGGTACACGGCACCGCCGGCTGCAGGCTTTGCCACGCCGACTAAGGCGGCATTCTGCATAGAGGTTCTCCTTTCAAATTGTGCCATGCACAACGCGGTACACTGCCTGATAGCGGTAGCGGTGCGTGGCGGTATCGGTAAAGTTATAGTCGGTTTCCAGGCGGGCCGCACCAATGCCCCGCCGGGCGGGCAGGGCATCCATGGCGGCTTTGGCCTGTTCATTGAGCCGGGCGGCATCCAGCACGGTGGGGGCCCAGCTCTGCACGGCGAAGGTTGACGTGGTAATGTGGTCCGTGCGGGATGTACCGGTTTTTTCCAACACAACAAAGGTGCCGGGCATGGGGGAGGGAACCTCCATGGATACCGGCACCGGGGCAAGGGCGGCGGTCAGTACATTCAGCACCTCGGTTTCAATCATTCGTGCACCTTCTTTAGCAGGGTGTTGTGATGGAGGTTATCGGCATAGGCTTCTTCCGTGGCGGTTTCCACAATGGCAATAGCGCGGGTGGGCATTATACGGGAGACATAGCCGTCCGGCAGGCGGTCCTTGATGGAATCAGCCCGCTCTTTGAGCATGGCGGCCATTTCGGGGGAACGGAGCAGTTCCCGCACCCCGGCGCGGTTCAGCACGATCTTGACTTTACTCATACCGTTCCACCGTCACTTTCTTGTTCCAGCAAAGCGGGATCAGGTTCTCAATGCCCTGCACTACATCGCCGTAGGTGCGGAATTTCTGGCCCCAGAATTCCACCGTCACGTTGTGCCAATCGTGTGCGTCGCCCTTGGGCAGGGCCAGCGTATAGGCCAGCCGCCTGCCGTAAAGCTGCAGATCGTTGACGATATCCTCCGTGGCCGGTTCACCCACCAGCACGTTGTGTACAGTGACTGGTGTTTCGGTGTAGATCGGCGCGTGGAAAGCGTCCTCGCCGGTCTTGGTATTTTCGTACAGGATGATGTCGATACCCTTCAGCATAAGTCCTCCAGCGGGCTGTGTGCGCCCAGCTTGCTGCCCACGCCCAGCAGCTTCTTTTCCAGCTTGGAAAGATACAGCTCGCCCACGCCGCCGCCGGATACAGTCCAGCTCTGCTGGTAGCCCAGCGCCGACGCGGACGCCTGTGACGCGCCCAGCGGGAACATGGCGGCGTTCTGCCCGCCGGTCCCTGCATCCAGCTGGCGGCGCACCATGCGGCAGGATACCAGTTGTTTGCGCTCAAACGGGGCGTCCTGGCTGTATGCGTCGATGACAATGCCGGCTTCGGCCAGCAGGGCGCTGCAGAGCATCTGTTCGTCATCGCTCAGCGTGCGGAACCCGGCCTCGACATCTTCCACGGTTGCATAGACCATTGCCATCACCTCATTTCCTGGCGGCGGCTTTCTTCTTCGGGACCGGGGCGGCGGGCTCTTCGGCGGGCTGCCTGGCCGGGGCGGCGGGCTCTTCGGCGGGCTGCCTGGCCGGGGCGGCGGCCGGTGGATCCACGCGGGTGTGCCCCGCCGCCAGATATTCAGCTTCCCGCTCCGGGGCAACGGCCATCAGGGTGCCGGTCAGGCGGTTCTTGAATTCAATCATGATCAGGACCCCGTCTTGGCTGCGCCGGTCAGCTTATTGAACACCGTGGTGTCGCAGCGGAAGCCGACTTCAATCTCGGCGCGCACGGCGAACATGTTCTGCTCGAACAGGTTGATGGTGGTGGAACCGTCGGTCAGGGTGGCCTGGTCGGAAATAGCGATCTGCACGCCCTCCACGGTGCCGTATACGGCCTGGCTCCAGTCGCCCGCAAAGCCGACAACGGCGGCAGCGCTGGCCGTGTTGGCCGTGTAGGCACCCTTGCTTTGGCGCACCTGCGCGCCCAGAATCATGGGCACTGCGCCTTCCGCCACGCTGTTGATGAACAGGGGACGCTTATTGCCGTCCACCGCGTTCAGCAGGATAGCCTTGCCCTGCGGGGCCAGTACCCAGCCGTTCAAGATGCCGTCATGGGCGGCAATGTCTGCATCGGCGGCAACCAGACCGCCGTAAGCGTTGGTCAGGATGCTCTGGGCCGTGCAGTTTTTCAGGGTGTCAAAGTTGGAGCCGGGCGCGGTCACGGCGCCGAACACGGTCTGGTCAAACTTTTTGGCCAGTGCGCCGGGCAGGCGCTGCACCAGCTGGTCATACAGGGCGGGCACGTCACGGCGGAACTGGTTGGAAAACGGTACGATAACGGCCAGGGTGTAGGGCGACATCTGCTTGGTGGCCAGGGTGCCGCGCTTGACCGGCTTTTTCTCGGTTTCGCCGACCCAGCCCGCCTCCGGGTCGCCGGTAATAACGGGGATGGTCACGCCCAGGCCCGGCAGAGGAATCTTGCGGGCCAGTGCCATGACGGCGCTGGATTCCTGGGTTTTCTGTAAAATTTCGCCGGAAACACTGCCCGGCAGGGAAATGGTGGTTGTGCGGTTGATGTCAATAGATGCCATACATTTGCTCCTTTACTTGGTCACCTGGTCAAACCACGCGGCAAACTGATCGCGCGTGGAGCCGGTGGGGGTTTTGTTCGGGTCGCCGCCGTCGCGGACGTTGGGGTAGCCGCCGGGCTTGGCAAACGCCAAAATCGCTTTTGCCTGCGCCGTGCAGTTCTCCTCGGTGTCGCCGCTCAAAAGCTCGGCGGGAACGCCCGTTTCTTTGCTGACTTTCTGCCGCATGTCGCGCAGGATGTTGGCACTTTTCAGCGCGTCCAGCTCTTTTTGCAAAGCGGCCGTGCGCTCGTTGGCTTTTTGCAGCTCGGTTTTGCCGGCTTCTTCTGCTGCGTCAAACTTGGCGGCCTTGGCCTTCAGGTCGTCGTAATCTGCGTACTTGGTGCGCTCGCGGCTCAGCCGGTCGGTGATGATGGCGTTCATCTCCGCCTGGGTGAACACGCGCTCGCTCTGCTGCTCTGCGGCAGCGGGGGTGGTTTCCTGATGCACAGTTTCTGCCATAGTTGGTTCTCCTTTCCGGCTTTACCGCAGCCGTGGCGTAAATTTGGGTATAAAAATTGCCCGTCCGCCCCTCATGCAGGGCAGGCAGGCATAAAAATACCACGGTGCAAAATTGCATCGTGGTTTCAACAAATTGTTGGTGTGCTGTTAAAATCTTACGTTTTTTTACCGGGGCAGGGGAGCTGCACCGTTACGGCTTTACCTCCACGCTGGGCAAAACGTCCGTGTGGAAATACAGCTTGTAGTGGTAGGGGTCGGTATGCGTGCCGGTAATGTCCTCCACAACGTACATGGTGTATTGGTTCAGGTAGATGTAATTTACCTTGTACTGATCCGGCCCAATCTTTACCGTGCACACCAGCTCATCGTTTGAATTGTTGCTTATGGACATGTAGCCCTCGGCTTCCATTACAATCGTGTCCGTTCGTGCGTTGTAAACGGTAATTTTGCGCTCGCTTTCAAAATAATCTGCCTGCTTGGCAATGTTATAACTTGCTTTTTCCGCTTCAGAGCAGCCGCACAGCATAACCAATGCGGTCAGCACTGCCATCATCAAAGCAACAATCTTTTTCATCGTATCCTCCTAAAAATCTAAAAATGGGCATGAAAAAACCACGGTGCGTGTGCATCGTGGTTGCGTTAGTCTGTTACAGGTTCCAAATCGCTTATCTTGCAATCATACAAGGGCCAAGGGCCATAATAACCTGTGCTGTCTACAGGATCACGTTCTATGTCATCCTCGACAATGTATACGCCGTTAGAAATATCTACAATGGTTCCCGTAACGCCGTTCCTTTTGATTCTTACATGGTCGAACAGTTTCATTTCTCTTTGCCCCCCTCCTTGTCTTTTATTCTGTATGCTGTAGTTAATCGCGGCTTGGCGTTCCCAGGCTCTTTCAGCCAGACAGTTATAAAACTCTTGCGGTCCTCTTTCCCTAATTGCATATAAACAACGAAACTTTCTGCGCCGTCATCCTTGGATCTGAAGTCGGTTCGCTTTTCCTCATCATATTGCTCAAAGATATCGGCAGCCAGTTTCTCAATGTCCTGCTCTGTGTACCCAACATCAAAAAACTCTTTTGAGTGCTTTGCGCCAGGTTTCAAGAGGTACTCATTCAATTTCCGGATTTGGATAACAGTTTTTTCTGTTTCAATTATATCACCTAGGCCCGCATCCCGCAAGTGCCGCAGCGCATACGCCGCCCTTTTCTGGGCGTTGATGCGCTCCTTGTTGGCCGCGTAGTTCACCCGGCGCATTTTGTTGATGTCTCCGCCTGCCGCATTGTACTGTTTCAGGTATTTTTCCGGGTCATACCCCGCCACGGTGGTATTGTGGTCAAACCGGATGGCAAACTCACAGTCGCAGTTCGCATGGATGTGTTCTGCGTGGCCGCCTTTCAGCACCTTGCTGCTGGCTTTCTGCCAGCCGTTGCTTGCCAGTGTGATGCAGAACGGGCAGGTGTCCCCGTGGGGCACCCAGGCCCACTCCGCCCCATCGCGGACGGCGTTTTTCAGGGTGGTATCAGCCCCGGCACGCTTGACAAGGCGACTGACGCCGTTGGGCAGGTTGGCGGGGTTCTGATTCTTGGTGGCGTTCACCATGCGGGCCACCTCGCCGTAGTCTGCCGGTGCGGCAGGTTCGGCGGCGGGCACCCCGGCATTGGCAGCTTCGGCCAGTGCATCATACATCTGGCAGGCCAGCTCCGCGCTGCCCTCGCCGTACTTTGTTACCAGCGCGGCGGCGTAAGTAATCAGCGCATCGGCATCCCCGGTGCCGTGGGTGTCGATGTACTGCCGCATCAGCTGCCCGGCTTTCCGGTTCAGGCAGGACAGCCGGGTGATGTACTCATTCCAGGCGTTGGCTGTTATCTGCATTGTCTTCCATCTCCATCAGCACCTGTTGGCCCCGCACCCGCTGTTCCTGCGTCTTAATGCGGCGGATATCGGCCTGGTCAAAGCCGATCATCTCCAAAAACGTGTCGGTGGCGGCAAACTCCTGCCGGGCGGAAGCAATCTTGATGGCGGCATCCGCGGTCACGGCCACACTGGGCATGGCGGGGTTCCGAAAGTGGGCCATCACGTCCCGCTCCTCCTCGGTCAGCTCGTCCAGCGTTACTTTGCGGGCAATGGCCTGCGCCATCCGGGCAATGGTGCGCAGTGCATCCCCGTTGCCGGTGTTCAGCTGCTGGGCCAGCAGCACCAGCGTTTGGCTCTGGGCCAGAATGGCATCGCTGCTGGTAGGGTTGGCGTCGTTCACCACACCCACATCGGTTACGGTCAGGCCGGTGGCAGCGGCAAACTGGGTGGCCGTCATCCGCATCTTTTCAACGTGCGGCGAAAGACTGCCCTGCGCCAGCTGGCCGAACGCGGGTTTTTCGCCGGTGTCTGGGTTGGTCGTGGCCGCGATGATCGCACCAACGTACTGCCGGAACTTGTCCGATACGATGGTATCGTACTGCTCATCCGTCACGCCCAGAATGTATTTCTGCGGCGTGGTGTCAAACTCCAGCGCAATGGCGGCGTTGGCCACAACCCGGACATAATCGTCGATCAGGGAGCGGATGGGCCGTTTCAGCCGGGAACGGCCAAACGGCTTGCTGCTGGTGGCGTTCCAGATCAGTGGTTCCATCAGCGGCCGCCCCATCTTATTGGGATGCCGTTCTGCTGTCCAGACGGTCCCCTCACGGGTTAGTACGACCACGGCGGTGTCGGTATACAGGTTGACGA
>ENA-OUOW01002494-OUOW01002494.1-human-gut-metagenome-genome-assembly--contig:-NODE-2494-length-10181-cov-4.154651_pt1 | contig 10181 bp, 9 predicted proteins | sample MGYA00237938_ERZ548769 | MGnify/ENA primary metagenome ERZ548769 (study PRJEB26490, sample SAMN05356870) | human gut metagenome | biome: terrestrial biome; feature: human-associated habitat; material... | reverse complement strand
CGCTCGACATCGAGCCTTACGGCGGTTTCGTCAATCCCGAATACGAACTGGTGGAACGCGACGGCCGGATCGTCGACGTGAAGATCGCCTACCCCGCCAACTACGTGGAGCAGATGCTCGGATACTCCCGCGACTACTCGTTCCTGCCCGACCGGAACTGATGCCGGACAAGACGGTGCAAACGGGCAGAGCCTTTCAAAGAAGGTTCCGCCCGTTTCGCGTTCCGGCACTTCCGCAGCTTCCCCGCAGCGCGGCCGGACTTCCCGACGTCGGCCGTCGCCGGCACCGCTGACAAGGAAGCATTGCACGCGAAACAAGAAAATACGGTACCGCATTCCGACCGAATTTCGAAACGGTTCGTCCGCCGGCACAACCTCCGGCATCGCCGCACGATAGCCCTGCGAACCGCCGCCCGCGCGCCTCCGGCCGCTAAATCTCCGACGACGGCCCGCCCGCCGGCTTCCGACGAACGCCGCAGCACGGAAACGTAACATTCAGAACGGAACGGTATTTGAACGGAAAAGGGACGATAGCAACTCTTAAAAATTTTCAGGACTATGACCACAAAAAATCTACTCACGTCATTGCTCGTACTGCTGGCCGTCGCTGTCGTTTCGTGCCAGAAAGAGCCATCCACCTCCGGGCTTCACGAGGACTATCTGGTCTACACGGACTACGACCAACAGGCCGACTTCTCCGATGTGGAGACCTTCTATCTCCCCGACAGTATTCTGGTGATCGGCAACGCCGACAAGACCGAATACTGGAAAGACGCCGATGCGCAGGAGATCATCGGAACCGTCGCCGACCTGATGGAATCCCGCAACTTCGTCCGCACGGACGACAAGGAAACCGCGCAGACGGGTCTGCAAATCAGCTACGTCGAGCGTGTGACCTATTTCGTCGGGTACGACTACCCCTACTGGTGGTGGTACTACCCCTACTATTGGGCTCCCGGCTACTGGGGCGACTGGCTCGGCTGGCACTACCCCTACCAGGTCTATTACGGTTACACGGCCGGTTCGATGCTCATCGAGATGGTCGATCTGACGGCCGACCGGCAGAGCAACCGCAAACTGCCAGTCATCTGGGACAGCTTCATCGGCGGCCTGCTCACCTCGTCGCATAAGGTCAACATGCAGCGTACGCTGGACGCCGTGAACCAAGCCTTCATGCAATCGCCCTATCTGGAAACCAATTCCGTAAACCGTTAATCATTCATCGCTATGAAAACACTTTCCATATTCAGTCGTAAAGCGTTGTTGCTCGCCGTCGCAGCGGTTACCTTCGCCCTGCCGGGACGGGCGCAGCTCATCCAGAACACCTACCTCAACGTCGACTGGCAAGTGACCGTTCCGCTGGGGAGCGCCTTCGCCGACAAGGCATCGGGCTGGGGTATGAACTTCGAAGGCGGTTACTTCGTAACGCCCGAAATCACCGTCGGCGCCTTCATCTCCTACCAGACCAACATCGAGTCGATCAGCCGTCAAACCCTGCAACTGGGCAGCGGCGCCGCCATGACGACCGCACAGAAACACACCCTGTTCGAGCTGCCGTTCGGCGTCGTGGGACGATACAATTTCCTTAAAGGGAGCGTATTCCAGCCCTACGCCGGTCTGCGTATCGGCGCCGACTATGCCGAAATGTCCTCCTATTACTACACGATCCAGCAATATCAGGACACGTGGGGCGTCTATCTCTCGCCCGAAATCGGCGTGAGCATCTTCCCCTCGCCTGCGCAGCGGTTCGGCTTCCACGTAGCGCTCTTTTACAGCTACGCCAGCAACAACGACGATCTGCTGATCTATACGATGAACAACATCAACCGCTTCGGCGTGCGCGTCGGTATCTCGTTCTGACCGCTCCGGCTGAAAAGAAACGGCTGCCTCTGTTTTTGAGAGGCAGCCGTTTTCATTGGCAGCGGACGGGCTATTTCCGACGGTTCTTCTTCGCCTTATCGGCCTTGACCGACCGGTTGCCCTCGATGGCGCGATCCTGCAAGGCATGGATTTCGGCGCGCGAGCGGGGCAGATCGACGAACTCCGACGGGTAGTCGGTCTCGATCAGATCGGGTTCCGACACCAGGTCGCGCAGGTAGCAGACCCTCCGGTCGCGCGGATTCTTCACCTTGTCGGACGAACCGGTAATGGAGGTCATCGTCGAGACGCCGCGCTCATGCAGCAGATCGTAGACTTCCTGCAACCGGGGATCGACCGACAGCCGGATATAGGCCATGATGTAGTCCCACGGAATCGGGCAGGCGTCGTAGGCGTCGAACATCTCGCGCGAGCTGATCTCGCAGCAGAACATCACGTTGCGGATGCCGGCGTTCCAATAGTACATCGCCTCGTCCAGCGAACGGACGCTGAGCATGATGTTGTGGTACATCGACCAGTCGCCGCCGGGGCGCAGCTGACGGATGTAGTAGTCGAGGCTCGCCTTGCGCACCTCGTCGCTCACGCCCTTGGTGTTGATGTACTTGTTGTCGAAGTTGAACACCACCTTGTCCTTGCCCCATTCCAACATGTCTTTCAGACGGGGAATGCGATAAGGCGTCAGTTTGCCGTCGCGGTCGACCAGCCGGAATCCCTGCAACTCCTCGTAGGTGTAGTCGGCCACGCGCCCCTTGCCGTTGGTCGTGCGGTCGATCGTCAGGTCGTGCATGAGCACCATCACGCTGTCCTTCGTGAAGCTGAAATCGATCTCGAAAAAGGTCGGCATCATCGACAAGGTTTTCTCGCACGACTCGATGCAGTTTTCGGGATAGCCGGGCATCATGCCGCCGCGATGGCCGCTGACGATAATGTCCCGCTCGGGGTCGTAGCGGAAATAGGCTTTGAGGTCTTCAAGACTATTGATCTGAACGGTGTGAAGCCGTTTCTCCGACGCGGGACGCTCCTCCGCGACGGAGGTAAACGAGATTGCAGTCGCAAGCGTCAGCGCGGTCACTGCGATGAAAGGTCTCTTCATAGGATTGCAGCCGACTTAACGGATTCGTTTTTCGACCTCGGCCGTAGCGGCGGCGATCTCCTCGATGACGGGATCGGTCGCGGGGATCGACGTGATCTCCGACACGGCCTGACGCAGCCCCTTGGCGGCGATCAGCTCCTGCATCTTGACGCTCTGCGGATCTTCGGGATTGTTGTAATGCAGTGCGGCGCCGATACCCAGCAGCAGTTTGTCGCACGGCAGGCCGTACTCGCGGGCGGTCATCATCGGCTTGACCAGCCGGTCGGTCGACGAGAGCTTGCGCAGCGGCTCGCGCCCCACGCGCGCCACGTCGTCTTTCAGATAGGGATTCTTGAACCGGCCGATGATCTTGTCGATATACTTGAAATGCGCGTCGCGGTCGAAACCGAACTTTTCGACCAGCGCCTGTCCGCTCTGCTGCATCGCCTCCTTGACGATGGCGAAGATCGCGGGATCGGCGATGCTCTCGTCGATCGTCGCGAGCCCCTTCATCCGTCCCAGATAGGCCGTAATGGCATGTCCCGTATTGAGCGTAAAGAGCTTGCGCTCGATATAGGCCAGCAGGTTATCGGCCAGATTCATCCCCTCGATATGCGGTGCACCGCCCACGAACGACTTCTCCTCGACGTTCCACTCGTAGAAATTCTCCACGACCACGTCGATCGGGTTCTCGCTGCGCACAGGAGGCACGATGCGGTCGACCGAACAGTCGGCGAACCCGACGTGCGCGTCGCACCATGCGGCCTCCTCGGCCGAGAGATGCTTGTAGACCTCCTCCCTGAGCTGCGAGGTGGCACGGATGCCGTTCTCGCAGGCGATGACGTTCAGCGGCTCCCCGACGCCTGCGGCGCGGCGCGCGGCGATGCCTTTGGCGATGGCCGGGGCGATGAAGGGCAGGATGCGCAGCCCGACGGCCGTGGTGATGATCTCGGCGCGCACGATCTCGTCGACGATCTCCCCGCCGCCCGAATCGACACCCGAAATATTACTGATCCGCACGTCGCGGCTCTCCACGTCCATGATATGCACGGTGTAGGCGCCGTCCTTGTTGATGCGGTCGATGACCTCCATGTTCACATCGGCGAAAACCACATGGTACCCCGCCTCGGAGAGTACCGCACCGATGAATCCGCGGCCGATATTGCCCGCGCCGAATTGAATTGCTCTTTTCATATCGTCTTGCAAAAAGATTGATTGATGTTTTTCCGATTCAGAATTGTTCCAGCCAGTCGAGCGCGTAGCGTTGCCACTGCTCGATATATTTGAATTCGGGCTTGATGCCCCAGCCGTGGTCTCCCGTGGGGAAGACGTGGATCGAGGCCTTCACGCCGTTGCGTTTGAGTGCCTCGTAGAAGAGCAGGCTGTTGACCGGCGGAACGATCCGGTCGTCGTCGCTCAGCAGCAGCAGCGTCGGGGGCGTCAGCGCCGAGACTCGCTTTTCGAGCGAATAGTTGCGCGCCTCCTCGGGCGAATAGTCCTTGCCCAACAGGTATTTGAACGAATTCTTGTGCAACTTGCCCTCTTCGGCCGTAATGACCGGATAGAAAAGGATCATGAAAGCGGGTTTCTCGTCCGAGATCGTTCCGGTGCTGGCCGCCAGATGACCTCCCGCCGACGAACCGACGATCCCCACGCGCGACGCGTCGTATCCCCACTCGGCGGCGTGTTCGCGCATGATGCGCAACGCCTGCTCGGCGTCGTTGCGCGGCACTTCGCAGTGACCGTTGGGCATACGGTATTTCAGCACGGCGGCCGTCGTACCGTGGTCGGCCAGCCAGCGCGCCATGTCGTACCCCTCGTAGCCGATAGCCAGGTTGTGATAACCGCCGCCCGGACAGACCACGACGGCACGGCCGCTCGGCTCCTCGGCCTTGTAGACGAAAAGCTCGGCGACATTGTTGTTCGCCACGAAGACCTCCTTTTCGATGACGGTCGGCCCGAACAAGCCGCTCGACGTCGGGGCGGAAGCATTGTCCCAGATGACGATGTGTTCATCCTGCGCACGGGCCCCCAGCACGGCGGAAGCGCAGCAGAAACAAGTTAGAAACAGTTTTTTCATCGTATTGAAATTTGGATTGAGTAAGGGCTTCTGCAAGCCGGCGTCACCCGACGCCGATCAATTCGTGTACCTCCGACGCCGTAGCCGCTTCGACGGCCCTGCGTGCCGTCAGTTCCGCCTGCGGCGTTTCGAGCCCGCGAATACGTTCCTTGACGGCCGGAACGGAGGGCGGCGCCACGCTCAGCTCGTCGAACCCCAGCCCGACAAGCAGTTCGGCATGGGCTGCGCATCCGGCGAATTCGCCGCAGATGCCCACTTCGCATCCATGCCTGTGAGCCGCATCGACCGTCAGCCGCATCGCGCGCACCACGGCCGGATGCAGCGTATCGTACATCGCCGCGATCCGCCGGTTGCCCCGATCGACGGCCAGCACGTACTGCGTGAGGTCGTTGGTGCCGATGCTGAAAAAATCGACCTCGGCGGCCAGTTCGTCGGCCATGAACACCGCCGCCGGCGTCTCGATCATCACCCCGACCGGAATCCGGTCGTCGAACGGCACCTCCTGCCGGCGCAGCTCCTCCTTGCACTCCTCCAAAAGCGCCAGCGCGTCGCGCAACTCCGCGAGCGAGACGATCATCGGAAACATCACCCGCACGCCGCCCCGGGCACTGGCACGCAGGATCGCCCGCAACTGCGTGCGGAACATATCGCGCAATTCGAGGCTTACGCGAATGGCCCGCCAGCCCAGAAAAGGATTCTCCTCTTCGGGGAATCGATAGTAAGGCAGCGATTTGTCGCCGCCGATATCGAGCGTGCCGCTCATGATAAGCGCGATGACCAGCAGGGCACCGCAAGCGCAGCCGGCGAGCGCTGTAATAAAGATCGGCAGCTTTTTGGTCTTGGTCTTGACCACCGTGTGCTTGTTCACAACCTGCTGGCCGCCCAAGGGCTGGCCGGTCTGTGTGTCGTAGGCCTGCACATAGGGAATGTTGTTGCCGCCGGCAGGCGTCGACTCAACCTGCACGCGCGGCTGCTGCTGGGTCTCGCCGGCGTTGCCCACATCCTGGGGACGCTGGGAATCGTACTCGCTCATAGCTGCGATCCTTTCGTCTAATAACCAAAGGCCCGCCAAACATGTGGCGGGCCATCATTGTTCACGTTGAGTTGTACCCCAATATGCGGGCGCACGTGTATGAGAACGCAATCTTTTAGGAAGGCTTAAGTTCTGTTGCAAAACCGAAAGGGACCCGTACCTGCGGTAAAACCACCACAAAGGTGCCTGTCCCCTTTGTGGTGGAAATCTAGTCCTTAAACAGATAGCCCACGCCGCGGACGGTGGTGATGTGCGCCGCAATCTGCGGACCCACCTTGGAGCGGATGCGTCGGATGTGCACGTCGACGGTACGCGTGCCGCCGCAGTACTCAAAGCCCCACACGCGGTGCAGCAGCACTTCGCGGCTGTAGGCGCGGTTGGGATGCGTCGCCAAAAAGCTCAGCAGCGAGTACTCCATCAGCGTCAGATCGATGGGCTCATCGTCGAGCGTCACCTGGTAGGTGGCCAGGTTGATCTCGAGATTATCGATGTTGAGCACGTCATCGGCGGTGACGGTCTCCTCCTCGCCCATCAGGCGCTGCGCACGAGCCTTGAGCTCATTGGGCGTCGCCGTGGGGCATACGAAGTCGGCATGCGCGTGATTCGGCAGGCGCAGGGTGCCGAGCGCCTCGTCGTCGACAATCACCAGCATGGGAACACCGCCGCGATCGTCGAGCCACTTGGCGATCTGATCGATACGGTCGCTGCGGATGCCGTCGGAATCGAGAATCAGCAGGTCAAAGTCGTGCGCCGCAGTCGGAGAATCGGGGGTGGCAAGGCTCACCTCGACACCCAGGGTGGTCGTCAGGCTGCGGGCAAACTCGTGGAAGCGCGTCGTGCGCGCCATGAACAGGGCACTCTTTTCGGACATATCGGCCTCCAAAGAAATGAGCTCAATCGTACTGGGACAAGCCAGCGCGATTAGGAGTTCGCCAGGTAGTGCTTGATCTCCCACTCGGTGATCGTAGACTCAAACTTATGCCACTCGTCGCGCTTCTTTTTGAGGAAGAAGCTGTGGATGTGCTCGCCGAGGGCATCCTTCATAAACTGCGAGTCCTCAAACACGTCGAGCGCCTCTTTGAGCGAACGCGGCAGCGGCGTGTAGCCGGCCTCGAGCATCTGACGGTCGGTGAGCTTGAGCGTCTCGGCCGTGGCCTCGGGCGGGAGCTCCAGCTTGCGCTCGATGCCGTCCAGACCAGCCGCCAGCGTGACGGCGTTGACCAGGTACGGGTTGGCCATGGGGTCGGGGCTGCGAAGCTCGATGCGCGTGGACAGCTGCTTGCCGGGCTTGTAGACCGGGATGCGGACCATGCTCGCGCGGTTGCGCAGGCCCCACGTGGCGTACTGCGGCACGGAGTCGCCGCCCGTGGTGATGCGCTTGTACGAGTTGACCGTGGGGTTGGTGATGGCGCTAATCTCGCGCGCGTGCGCCAGGATGCCGGCCATGTAGTGCTTGGCGACGTCGGAGAGATGGTACTTCTCGTCGTCCTCTCCCCAAAAGACGTTGTTGCCGTCGTGGTCGAACAGCGACTGGCACAGGAACATAGCGCTGCCATCCTCGCCCGCCAGCGGCTTGGGCATAAAGGAGGCGTGGCAACCGCTCTCGTAGGCCTGCTGCTTAATGATGAGCTTTGCCGTGGTGATGGCGTCGGACATGCTTAAGGCCTCGGCATGGCGCAGGCTCATGCCGTGCTGCGAGCGGCCGGCGGCGTGGAAGGTGTACTCCACGGGCACGGACATCTTCTCGAGCGTGAGGACCGTGTTGCGGCGCAGGTCGCGGGCGGCATCGCTTACCGAAAGGTCAAAGTAGCCCACGTTGTCGAGCGGCTCGGGGGTGTGCTCGTCGGGGAAGTAGTAATACTCCAGCTCGGCGCCCACGTTGAGCAGATAGCCAGCTTTCTCGGCCTTGCGGAACATGCGGCGCAGGGCATCGCGCGGGTCGCCGGCAAACGGCTTGCGATCGGGGGTGCACACGTCGCAGAACACGCGGGCGACGCCGTTGTGGCTCGGGCGCCACGGCAAAATCTGGAAGGTCGAAGCATCGGGAAACGCCAGCATATCGGCTTCCTCGGGCGTGGCAAAGCCCTCGATGGCGGAGCCGTCAAAGCCAATACCCTCCTCAAAAGCGACCTCGAGGTCCTCGGGGCTAATGGCAAAGTTCTTGAGGCGGCCGAGAATGTCGACAAACCACAGACGCACAAAGCGGATGTCACGCTGCTCTACGGAGCGGAGTACGTAATCGATGTTCTGCTGGTTCATGTCGCTCCCCTTTCTTTCGGGCGGGTTTCGACTGGTCTATATCGCAGATACTATCGCAGAAAAATGTTTCCGCAGGGTTAAAGCGTATCAAGCGCTCAAAAAACGTGTGCGAACAGGCTGTCTGACTTACGCGCGATCATAAAGGATCACTCCTTCGCGCTCGATCGCCGCGGCAAGATCGTCATCAAGATGATCACTAGAGACGAGGTCAACCTGCCTCCCGGTTCCTTTGCGCACCGCCTCACCGAACGCCGACAACGCGAAAAGACCAAAGCCCTGCTCGCGGTCGACTTCGAGACGCAAGTCAATATCGCTATCGGCATGTGCCTCGCCACGGGCATACGAACCAAAAAGAATCACGGTTTTGATGGCGGGAATCGAGCTAGCTGCCTCGCGGACGGCGGACTCAATCTGGGCAATATCCAAAATGCCCGCCGCGGCGCTTTTGCTCGCAGAGCTTTTGCCGAGTGAAGGAACAAACGGCAGAGAACGCTCGCGCAGCATCTGTCTCATAAACATATTGACCGCAACAGACGAAGTCATGCCAAGCTCTTCGCACAGTTCGGCAAATGAGTCTTTAATTGACGAGTCCACTCGCACACTCAGCACAGACGCAGCCATGGATACCTCCTGTATGACATTGTCTATATATTATCACACAGACTAGCGCGAGGTCGAAGCGCGGTGTTCGATGTGACCGGGAACCTCGATGCGTTTGGGGGCGAGCTTTGCGGCATCGCCCACCGTGGTGGTGACGACGTCAATGCGCTCGGACAGGCGCTCGACTACGCGCTCGGCGATGGTGAGGGTGTCCTGCGCGGCCGTGGTCACACCGCCAAAGAGCACATGGTTCCAGGGGTAGTCGTCAAACGTCGCGATCTTGAGCCCCGCCGGCAGCGAGGGACCAAGCTGCGCCAGCGCCTCGGTCAGACGCAGGAAGACCAGACCGTTGACGGCAATGAGGCCGAGCTTTTTGCCGGCATAGTCACGCATGGTCTCGTCCAAGCGACCAACGCCCGTGGCACCGCCATCGGCCAAGGTGACAACCTCGCCGGCAAGGCCGCGTCGCGACAGCTCGTCAGTAAAGGCCTCGGCGCGCTCGCGACGCACGGGGCTATCGTCGCTTGCCTCGGTGAGCAGGCACAGGCGCTCGCTGCCCGCAGCGGCCAAGGCGTCCACCAACCCGGCGACCAGCTCACGGTTGCTAGATGTCACCAGATCGACACCGCCGTCGGCAACATCGCGGTCGAGCAGCACAACGGGCAGACGTCCCGCTGCCGCGGCGATCGCCTCGTCATTACCTCCGCAGGTGTTGACGACCAGGCCGTCCACGCCGGCATCGATAAGTCTGGTGAGCGACTCCGCTTCCTTGGCGGGGTCGTTGCCACTAATGGCCGTCATGAGCGAGCAGCCGCGCGCGGCGGCGCTGGCGGAAAGCCCTTCGAGCATGGCGCTCGAGAACGGGTTGGCGATGTCGGCCAGGATCACGCCGATGAGGTTGGTGCGCGAGCTGCGCAGATTGCGCGCAGCGGCACGCGGGCGATAGCCGGTGCGCTCGATAACCGCCGCGATGCGAGCACGGGTTTCCTCGGTCATTTGCCCGGGGCGGTTGTTGAGATAGCGCGAGACCGTGGCCGGGCTCACGCCCGCCTCGGCGGCAATGTCCTTGATTCTCATCTGCGCCATAGCGCACCCCGTTTCCCATTTGTCGGCAGTCTGAGCCATTTTAGGCATTTTTTAAAATTCTCGGTTGCAAAACGCCGTAGGTGAGCGGCATCGTTTTTGCGTCTCGAGCAGATGCAGTGATGGGCTAGATAGACGAGTCTTTGGACAGCTCAAAATAGTCGGGATGCAATGCGA
>ENA-OUOW01002491-OUOW01002491.1-human-gut-metagenome-genome-assembly--contig:-NODE-2491-length-10193-cov-3.651213_pt1 | contig 10193 bp, 8 predicted proteins | sample MGYA00237938_ERZ548769 | MGnify/ENA primary metagenome ERZ548769 (study PRJEB26490, sample SAMN05356870) | human gut metagenome | biome: terrestrial biome; feature: human-associated habitat; material... | reverse complement strand
CGCCGGGACCGGCCGACGAAGTGTCGAAATTCAGACCCGCCACCTTCCCGGCCATCCCGTTGAGCCAGTTGTTCGTGACGGTGTTGTTGAGGTCTTCGGAGCCGACCGTCGAAACGGCGTAGCCCAGACTTTTTTCCTTGCGCGTCAGTCCGAGCGCCGTCACCACCACGGCGTCGACCTGCTGCGATTCGGAGAGCATCTCCACATCGAGGCGGGTGCGCGAACCGACCACCCGCTCCAACGGTTTATAACCCAGATAGGTAAACTGCAACGTGTCGGTCGAAGAGGGGACGCGGATCGAGTAACGTCCCTGCAAATCGGTGACGGCATGGTTTCGGAGCGACCCCTTCACCACCACCGCCACGCCGACCAACGGCACGGCGGCCTGACTGCCTTCACGACCGACAACGGTGCCTTCGACCATCCGGGACTGAGCCTTTGCGGCTTCCCCGGAAACTACGGCGAGCAACAGAGCCAGGGACAGGAGTCGTAGAATTCCCCCCCCCTCTGCCTCATCGGTTTCAATGAGGTTAATTGTTCCATTTTAAGAAGTTTTAAGGTTAAAAAGAGGTGCAGACGAGGTGCATCTGCGCCTCTTTGCTCAGACTATCGCATGTAACGCAGCGGCCGTTCGGGCAGCGCACGCAGGAAATAACCGAGAATCATGCCCGCCTGCCGGTCGGAAGCGGTGATGTAGCGGTGCTGTCCCGCCTTGTCGGGCGTGAAGAAGATGAAGCCCTGCTCGTCGACCGTAATGCGGCCGGGGATGCTGAGCGTGAGCGACGACGGCTCGTGCGGCAGGACGTAGTAGGTTGCGATCACGTCCCACGTAGGACGGTCGTAGGGCATCTCGTGATAGGCCTTGTAGGCTTCGACCATCGGATGATGCTCCGCCCAACCGAAATCTTCGGCGATGCTGCGGCCGGGATAGACCACCTGCTTGCCGATCTCGAAGGGCGTCAGCACGATCGGCGAGGGGCACTCTGCGAAGAACTTGCGCGCGGCCGGAATGTCGTTGATGACGTTGTACTCGGCGCGCTTCTTCACCCCGAAGCTGCCCGCCATGACCGAAAAATACTTCACCTTGCGCGCCACCAGTTCGCGGCCCGTGAGCGGCGACACCTCGTCGCCACCGCTGGCGAGCAGCGCCGCGAGATTGCCCGAAAAGCCCACCGAGACGACTACGACCGAATTGTCGGGCTCGGCCGCCAGCAGCCGGCGGTACATCGCCACCGGATCCTCCCAGCTGCCGGGCTTGCGGCTGCGCTTGAAGAGCGGTTTGCCGTCGGAGGCCTTCAATTCGCAGACGGGCGTCGTATAGTCCCGATCCTTGTTGTCCACCGCCCGGGGCGTGTAGGCGATCGGAATATCGGGATAGCCGTACCATGTATTCATCAGGTCGATGAACTCGAACGAGGTCGAACTGCGTTTGTTGAGACTCACGCCGATCAGACGGATATGGCCGGCGTCCATGCCCTTATAGAGCAGGTCGAGCGCCAGCGCATCGTCGATGTCGTTGCCCATGTCGGTCTCGAAAATGACGGGGACAGCCCCTTTCTCCGGCGCTGCGGCGCCGGCGCACCACGGCAGCAACAGCGCCGCGGCAAACAGAATCATAGAAATTCGCTTCATATACATTCAGGTTAGATCAGTTCAGGTTTCCCGTACGGCGTCCGCACCGCCGTTCCGCACAAAACGCGATGCAAGACAGCCGGATAAAAATCCTCCGCGACCGCCCGCCCTTCCGCATCGCACCGACCGAAAGCGCCTTCTTGCAGCCTTCACCGCCCGGCCGCCCTTCCGAGCGGGGCCGATTTCGTATCGGAGATTCGGATACCGAAGCCGGAGAGCTTGCACAATCGTTTGCGCAAATATATGAAAAAATCAGGCATTTTTCAAAATTTTATGCCGATTATTTTTCAAACGCGATCGGAGACCCAAACTCCAATCCGCAAAAACACCTTGCGGGGCTCTTGGCGGGCAGTCCGTGTTCACCGTCGGCGAGAGGTCGGGCCGAGACGTCCGGAATCGGTCGGAGAGAGAAGCCGAAGCGGTTCCGCGAAGATCGGGCGTGCCCCGAAAACCGACAGGGGCGGGTGCATTCCAAGAATACACCCGCCTCTGTGTCCTATGCAAAACGTTTTCGTCAGGCCGAGCACAAGTCCAGAATCCGCCCGGACTACGCCGAAACGAGAAAACGACCGTCGCAGACCGATGATGTTATTCGGCGTCCGTCTCGTACCCGTCGCGTCCGGCGCCCCACATCAGCAGGAAGACCGCCATGCCGACGAGTGCCATGGCGATCATGGCGATGTAGGCGTGGTTCCAGCCGTAGTGCTGCGCCAGATAGCCCAGTCCGGCACCCGACACGATCGTCGAGGCGTAGCCGAACAAACCGGTGAAGCCGTTGGCCGTGGCGGCCGCCTTCTTGGTAGCCTGCTGCGCGGCGGCGATGCCGATGAGCGCCTGCGGCCCGTAGATGCAGAAACCGGCCATCATCAGGAAGAGGAACGTCAGCCACAGCGGCGCGCCGACGGGCAGCTGCCAGAAGAGGAAGATGAACAGCGCCGCGCCCGCCATGCAGAAGACGCAGGTGCGGTGCGCGCGCCCGCCGAGGAACTTGTCGGTCGCCCAACCGGCCACCAGCATACCCACGATGCCGGCGATCTCGAACATCGCCACCAGCCAGCCGGCGTGGCTCATGCTGACCCCCTTGGACTGGCTCAGCAGCGTGGGACCCCAGTCGAGCACCGAGAAACGGACGATGTAGACGAAGAAGTTGGCGAAGGCCAAAATCCAGATCAGCGGATTGCCGAAGACCTTGCGGCGCAGGAAGGCCTTGTCGGCCGCCGACGGAGCGTCCCCGCTCTTTTTGCTCTCGGTGCCGGGCAGTTCGGGCAGTCCCACCGAAGTGGGCGTGTCGCGCAGCGAAATGAACAGTCCGATCGCGCCGGCGAACGAAATGCCCGCCGGAATCCAGAAGCACCAGCGCCATGCGCCGACATGGGCGTCGCCCGTGCCCATGTGGCTCATGATGTAGCCGCAGAGGATGACGACCAGTCCCGCGCCGATCGAATGCGAGGTGTTCCACACCGACATCTTGGTGGCCAGCTCCTTGGGCGGAATCCAGTGGGTGAGCAGCCGCGCGCAGGGCGGGAAGCCCGTCCCCTGCAACATGCCGTTGACCACCCACATGACGCCCATGAAGAGGATCAGCGTATTGTTGAACTGCGAACCCGAACTCTCGCCCGTGATCCACTCGCTCACGTCGACGCCGAAACCGAAGGCGAAATTGGCCAGCGCGCAGAGCGCGAGTCCCGTGGCCATGAAGAAGCGTGCGTTGAGCCGGTCGGCCAGAATACCGTTGACGAAACGCGAAAGGCCGTAGACCAGCCCGTTGAGCGTAAGGAAAATACCCAGGCTGGTTTTCGAAATACCCAGGTCGGCTTCGAGCCCCGGCATGGCCAGCGAAAAGTTCTTGCGGACGAAATAGAAGAGCGCATAACCGATCATCGTGGCGATGAGCGTGCGCATCTGCCAGTACTTGAAGCGTTTCTGTACTTCAGGAGTAAAACTTTGCATGTCGTAAGTCAGGTTAGCGGTTTGCGAAGGCCCGGCGACCTGCCGGCTCCCCGCGGGTTTTGCGGTTACCCGAAAGGCAAAGGTAATCAATTCTTTCGATCTTGTCAACCCGAAGTGCAAGAAAAGAGAATCCCGGATTGGTTTCCGTTGTGTTTCGGAGTATTCCCGCTCCCGAACTCCCGCCATTCCAGCAGCGGAAGCCCCCCCCGACAGCCCGCCGCGGGAAAAAAGGTGCGCGGCCCGCCGAATATCCGGAACGAACGAAGCGCACATGCGCGCGCAGTAACAGAGAAAGGAGCAACTATTTCGGATTTCGCTTGACCGATTCCGAGAAAATCACTATTTTTGTTTGAATATATATCTAATGATACGATTATGACATTGGCCGAAAGACACGATTTCATCATGGATCTGCTGCAACAGCAGGGCTCGGTAAGCGTCGCCGCTCTGGCCGAACGGCTCAAAGTGTCGGAGGTGACGATCCGCAAGGATCTCACGCTGCTCGAAGAGAAGAAGATGCTCTACCGCGCCCACGGAAGCGCCATTCTGATCAATCCCTATATCAACGACCGTCCGGTCAACGAAAAGGAGAAACACAACGCCGCCGAGAAGCGTGCCATCGGCATCCGCGCCGCGTCGCTCGTCACGCCCGACGACTCGATCCTCATCGCGTCGGGAACCACGATGCTCTTCCTGGCCCGCGAGATCAAGGCGCAGGGGCGGCTGACGGTCATCACCTCGGCGGTCAACATCGTCCCGATCCTCGTGCGCGACCACAACGTCGACGTGGTGCAGCTGGGCGGCATGGTGCGCAACACCTCGGTCTCGGCCGTCGGGGTCTATGCCGAACGGATGCTGCAAGACTTCTCGTGCAGCAAACTCTACCTGGGCGTGGACGGTATCGACCTCGAATACGGGCTCTCGACGACCAACCTCATGGAGGCGGGCCTCAACCGCGCCATGATCCGCACCGCACAGAAAACGATCGTGCTGGCCGACAGCTCGAAGTTCGGCCGCCGCGGGTTCAGCAAAATCTGCGACCTGAGCGATGTAGACCAGATCATCACCGACAGCAACGTCTCGCCCCACACCCTCGCGCAACTGCGCAGTCAGGGTATCGAGGTGACGGTGGTGGAGGCCGTCTAACCCCCGTGCGACCGCATCGAGAATGAAAGGCGGCGATTCCCTCGTTCCGGACGGAACGAGGGAATCGTTCGTTCGAAGCGCCGCAGCGCTTCGCGCAACGAATCCTCTTTCCGCGGAAGCGCGCACCGCGCGCACAACATTGCATCCGATTGCCTATCTTTGCAGTCGGAAACCTCCGGCCGGCGGCGACGGCACCCTACGGCCCGCCCGCGGCCTCCGACCGGTTCAACCTACGCCTCATGTCCGCCATCGCACCGCTCATTTCCGACCTGGCGATCATCCTCGTCGCCGCCGGCTGTTCTACGCTCGTCTTCAAGGGATTGCGCCAACCCGTCATTCTCGGCTACATCGTGGCCGGCGTGCTGGCAGGCCCTTCGGTATCGTTCATCCCGACCGTCTCCGATGCGTCGAGCATCCGCGTGTGGGCCGACATCGGCGTCATCTTCCTGCTTTTCGCCATGGGACTCGAATTCTCGTTCCGCAAACTGCTGAGCGTGGGCGGCACGGCCGTCACGGCCGCCGTGACGATCGTGGCGGGAATGATGTTCGTGGGGTACGGAACGGGCATGTCGCTGGGTTTCTCCCACATGAGCAGCATTTTCCTGGGAGGGATGCTCTCGATGTCGTCGACGGCGATCGTCTTCAAGGCCTTCGACGACATGGGGCTGCGCGGACAGCGCTTCACGGGCGTGGTGCTGGGCATCCTCGTGGTCGAGGATCTGGTGGGCGTCGTGCTGATGGTGCTGCTCTCGACGCTGGCCGTGAGCAAGCAGTTCGAAGGCGCCGAGATGCTGGGCAGCATCCTCAAACTGGGAGCCTTCCTGATCTTCTGGTCGCTGCTGGGCATCTACCTGATCCCCACGCTGCTCAAACGGCTGCAACGGCTGCTCAACGACGAAACGCTGCTCATCGTGACGCTCGGCCTGTGTCTGGGGATGGTGATGATCGCCGTCAAGGCCGGTTTCTCGGCTGCACTCGGCGCCTTCGTCATGGGATCGCTCCTGGCCGAAACGGTCGCAGCCGAACGGATCACACGACTGGTCGAACCGGTCAAGAACCTCTTCGGAGCGATCTTCTTCGTCTCGGTAGGCATGATGATCGAACCGGCGCTGCTCGTGCGCTACGCCGGCCCCATCGTGCTGCTCACGGTCGTGGTACTCGCCGGACAGGCGACTTTCGCCACGCTCGGCGTGCTCGTATCGGGACAACCGCTGCGCGTAGCCGTGCAGTCGGGATTCTCGCTCACGCAGGTCGGCGAGTTCGCCTTCATCATAGCCACCCTGGGCACGACGCTACACGTGACCGACGACTACCTCTATCCCGTCATCGTGGCCGTATCGGTCGTCACGACCTTCCTGACGCCCTACATGATGCGGGCCGCCGACCCCGCCTGCGACTATCTCGAACGGCACCTGCCCGCCAAATGGCAGCGGTCGCTGGCGCGTTACGCATCGGGCGCAGGCCCCGAAAGCCGCCACAACACCTGGCTGCGGCTGCTGCGGCGCATGATGCTGCCCGGCGCACTCTATCTGGTCTTCTGCATCTTCGCCGAAGCGGCCTTCCTGCGCTACGCCGCACCGTGGATCGAGGCGCGGATTCCGGGTCGGACGGGCGCTGCGGTGAGTCTGGCGGCGATCCTCGCCGTGCTGGCGCCGATCCTGCTCGTCGTGCTCCGGCAGGGCAACCGCTCGCCCGAATTCCGACAGCTGTGGAACGACAGCAAATTCAACCGCGGGCCGCTCGTCTCGCTCATTCTCATCAAATGCCTGCTCTGCATCGGGATTCTGATGACCGTCGTGGCGTCGCTGTTCGACACCGCTTCGGGCATGGGCTTCGCCGTGTCGCTGGCGCTGCTCACCGGCATCGTCTTCTCGAAACGGCTCCGCCGCCGTTCGTTCGAAATGGAGGAGCGTCTGCGCGAGAACTTCGGCGGCGACGACACGGCCGATGCAGAACGGCCGCTGAATGAAGGGCAGCTGCCGTTCGAGCAGCTCCACATGGCCGAATTCGGCGTCGCGGCCGAATCGATCGTCGCAGGACGGACGCTCCGCGAGATCGACTTCCGCCGCCGCTACGGCGTCACGGTCGTGGCCATCCGCCGCGGCGAACGCCGGCTGCAACTCCCCGACGGCCATACGATGCTTTTTCCCTACGATCGTCTGACGGTCGTAGGCACCGACGAAGAGTTCCGCATCTTCCACCGCGTACTGGACGAACAGCGGTCGGAACGCAAACGCCGCCGCGAAGAGAAGACCGCCACGGCTCTGCGGATAGGTTCCTACACCCTGCCTGCCCGGTCGGCGCTCGACGGTACGACGCTCGGCGAAGCGGAGGTACGCCGCCACGCCTCGGCGCTGGTGCTGGGCATCGAACGCCCCGAAGGGCCGGTGACGAATCCCTCCGCCGGCGAACGGCTCCATGCGGGCGACGTAGTTTGGGCAGTGGGCGACCCGCAGCGCATGAAGCCCTTCTTCGAGGCCGTCCGGCAGGAGTAGCGCACGGGCCGCTGCCGCTCACCGACCGGTTACGATCCGTTCCAACTCGCCGAGGTCGGCGGCGATCTTTGCCTCGTCCAGCGCGGCACGCATCAGTTCTTCATCGGTCATACTATCCCCTCAATGTACAAAAATGGCGGCGTAGGCCACGAGAAACAGCACCGTTGCGCAGTAGACCGGGCTGGTAAAAACGGTCAGCACATCCACGCCGGGGCGCAGTCCCGCCGAAAAGCTGAACCCCTGACGGCGGGCGTTGCAGATCATCCATGCGCCGAACGCCGGGAAGAACAGCAAAATGAACAGCTCCACACCGAAGGAGACCTCCGCCGGAGCGTAATACCGCAGATAGATCGTTAAAAATGCCAGCGCGTTGTTGACAAGGTGCAGCAGCATCCCCGGCAGGATGCTGCCCGAGCGCTCGGCCAGCCAGCCCAAAAACACGCCGCAGGCAAAGGCCGTCAGGCCCTGCGCAAGGTCGAGATGCAGCACACCGAACAGCAGCGCCGGGGCAAAGATGGCCGCCGCGCTGCCGCAGGGGCGCATCAATCCCTGAAACGCACCGCGGAACAGCAGTTCCTCCGCGATGGCGGGCATGACGCAGAGCGCCAGAAACTGCACGAGCAGCTCCGGCCCGCCGCTGGGCAACATTTCACTGGTTGCAGGGCTGCCTGTCAGGCGGTTGATGAGTGCGCCCGCCAGATTGGCAAGGTTCGCCACGCCGAGAAAAACCGGCAGGCAGAAGCCGGGGCTCCACGGTGCGGGCAGCATGATCCGCAGGTCTTTGGTTTTCAGCCGCGTGACCTTTAACAGAAAAACCAGCGTCAGCACGATGGCCCCCAGCCCGATGAGCAGTTGAAACAGCGCCGTGCTGACCCCGCTGAAGCCCAACGGCTTGGCCAGACTGGCACCGGGGTGGGCCAGCCCCATCAGTGCGCTGACCAGCAGCGTGAGCAGGCCGCGCGCCAGAAGATATACCAGGGATGCCACCGCGCAGCCGCCTGCCGCGCCCCGCACCCCGCGAGATTTTGTCATGATTTTTTATCCTCCATATAAAGGCTTCCCCCCTCCGGGGAAGGCTTTATTATCATCATACCACAATCCGGCCAATAAAAAAAGCCCCACCGGTGTGCGGGCCGGCAGGGCAAGGTTGGAGGGAGAGGAGTCTATTCATTGCCTGCGTTGTGCGCCGCAGGCATTGACTTTCTGCTACTATAATAGTACAGTATAGGCATGAAGTAAAGCTACACTTTTTCATACATCACATGAATTTTTTTCACCATAGGAGATGCAGCTCATGACACTGACAGACTGCCAGCTGTTAAGCATTGTAGCACAGCTGGGTACCTTTGCCGCCGCGGCGGAGCGGCTGCACATCACGCCGTCCGCCGTCAGCCACGCGGTATCGGGCGTGGAGGCCGAGTGCGGCTTTCCGCTGTTCACCCGCACCAAAAGCGGCGTCACGCTGACCGCCGCCGCCGAAAAGCTCATGCCCGCCATCCAGCAGATGCTCGCCAGCAGCGAGTCGCTTGACCAGTCGATTGCCCAGATCAACGGGATGCACAAGGGCGCACTGCGGCTGGGGGTGTTCAACTCGGCCTGCGTGACCTGGCTGCCCAAGATCGTGCCGGGCTTCCGCGCAGCGTTCCCGGGCATCGACGTGCAGATTTACCAGGGGTCGTATGACGACATCACGGGCTGGCTGAAAACCGGCGCGGTGGAGCTGGGGTTCCTCTCCAACTCCAGCGCCCACGATTTGGATTTTGAGCCGCTCTATGATGACCGGCTCATCTGCATCGCGCCGCCCGGCTACCAGCCGCGCCGCCCCGGCGTGGTGCGGGCCGAGGAGCTGCGCAGCCAGCCGTTCGTCAGCCAGCAGTCCGACGTAGATGCCGACATCCAGAGCTACTTTAAAAAGAATGACCTGCATGTGTCGAGCCGGTGCTACATCGTGGATGACCAGAGCATGATCGCAATGGTCGCCTGCGGGCAGGGACTGGCGCTGATGCCCGAGCTGATGTTCAAGGAGGGCGCAGCCAGCGCGGGGTGCCAGGTGCTGCAATTAGAGCCCGCCGCCAAGCGCACGATTGGTCTGGCGTGCCTGTCGCGGACAGCGCTCTCCCCCGCCGCCCGGGAATTTGTGGAGCACGCGCGGGCGTTTGCAAGAAAGCGGTGACCCACGCGGTAGGCGCCGGACATGCCCGGCCCGCAGGTTTACGGTATTGCCCAAGGTTTCTCACTGCCGTAAACGGGCACAGCGGCCAGAGGGCTGGCCGCCCTACATGTGTCCCGGAAATATTTCATTGCGCAGTGCAGCAAAACACCCCCGTGCCGTTAAATCGGCGCAGGGGTGTTTTTACTTAGTTTCCCTCGTCGTACTCCGCTACGGGCACATTCGCGTACTCGTCGGGGAGGTCGGGGGGCAGGGTCTGCATGTACTCGTGCATGGCCTCGGCCACGTTCTTGCTGTAAGCGACGGCCTCGACGACGGTGCGCGCACCCTTGACGGCATCGCCGCTGGCAAAGATGCCGGGGATGCTCGTGTGGCCCACCTCGTCGGTCTCAAACAGACCGCGCGGGGTGGTTTTCAGATCCTTCGTGCTGTCGGTGATCGTCGTGCAGGGGCCCTGACTGATGGACACAATGACACTGTCCGCCGGGTAGAGCTTTTCGGTGCCGGGGATCTCGGTCAGCGTGCCGTCCTCGGCCTCGTTCAGATCGATAAAGACGACGCCCTTGTCGGTGATCTCCAACGGCTTTTTGTTAAAGATGAAATTCACGCCCTCCAGCTTGGCATAGCTTGCCTCGTACTCGCTGGCCGTAATGTGGCTGGACAGCGAGAAGCACTCGAGATGCCGCGTGCCGTGGCGGATGGCGGTGCGCGCCACGTCCATGGCCGCGTTGCCCGCGCCGATGACGACCACGTCCACGTCGGTGGTGCCGGCGATGTCGCTTTCGGGAATGGGATCGGGC
>ENA-OUOW01002489-OUOW01002489.1-human-gut-metagenome-genome-assembly--contig:-NODE-2489-length-10197-cov-4.364721_pt1 | contig 10197 bp, 9 predicted proteins | sample MGYA00237938_ERZ548769 | MGnify/ENA primary metagenome ERZ548769 (study PRJEB26490, sample SAMN05356870) | human gut metagenome | biome: terrestrial biome; feature: human-associated habitat; material... | reverse complement strand
GGCTGGACATCAAGTGGATGTAATGCAGAAAATTATTGATAAACATCCAACAATTCAGGTAGCTGGTATTTCAGATGTTTCAAAGGCCAAAGAATTAAGTGGTGTTACTGTTTATAGTGGCAATGAAGCCATGGTTCAATGTATTGAAAACTGTGAATATGATTTGTTGGTGAATGCCGTTGTTGGATTTAGAGGATTAAAGCCTACCTTAACATCTTTAAAAAAAGGAATTGATGTGGCATTGGCTAATAAAGAAAGCTTGGTTGCGGGCGGTGTTTTGGTGCGTCAGACATTGCAGGAAACAAACACCAAACTATATCCAATCGATTCAGAACACTCTGCCATCTTCCAATCCTTGCAGGGAAATCGTAGTGAAGATGTGAAGCGTTTAATTATTACGGCAAGTGGTGGTAGCTTTAGAGATAAGACAAGGGATGAGTTAAGTGATGTAACAGTAGAACAGACTTTAAAACATCCAAACTGGAATATGGGAAAACGAATCACAGTGGATAGTGCAACAATGGTCAATAAAGGCTTTGAAGTGATTGAAGCACACTATTTATTTGATTTGCCGTATGAAAAAATCGATACGGTGTTACACCGTCAAAGCATCGTGCATTCTATGGTTGAATACAATGACAATGCAATTATTGCACAACTTGGATCTGCCGATATGCGTTTACCAATTCAATATGCGTTATGTTATCCAGATCGTCCGGTATTAAAGGAAGATCATCCTTTGGATATGACAAAAACAATGGATTTGAACTTTAAAGAAATGGATTATGTTCGTTATCCAATGTTGAAACTAGCCTATGAAATTGGTAAAAAAGAAGGAAATCTAGGTGCCGTATTTAATGGAGCGGATGAACAGGCAGTACAGCTATTTTTAGATAAAAAGATTTCATTTTTACAAATTGAAGAAAGTATTGAACAAGCTTGTAAGCAGGCAAAATATATTGAAAACCCTACAATTGATCAATTAGAAGCAACGGATGCGTGGGCTCGAAAGTTTGTTGTTGAATATTGGGACTAGACCAATTGATATTTTGGGAGTAAAATAGTGAAATGGAATGGAGGGTTTGTCGTGAATAAAGCAAAGGTTTATTGTGTCGCTAGTGCTGTAGCAGTTTGTGTGGCTTCAAATCCAAATATGGATGTGCTTGCCAAACAAGTACAGCCAGTAAAATTAGAAGAAAAAGCCCAACAGACAATTACTGCCGATGATTTTATCAAACAATATTTGAGTACAAAAGAAATTGTTAAAGATAGTACAAATAAAGATGTAGAAAAATATACATTGATCACTAAGGCGGATGAAAAAAATTATTCTTTCGTATTAGCAGGAGATCAATTGTTTAAAGTCTTGACTAAAGAAAATCAGGATCAAATCAAAACAGCTTATGAAACAGCATACGCAAATGCAGGTATGAAAAAAGCTGAAGGATGTACTTTAAGTGCATATGAAATTGTTGTAGCTGAGGCTAATACATTGATTCTAAACGCTAAAACAGCTTTAGATACATCTTTAAAAGATGCACAAAGTTTAGATTCTACAATCTTTACTGCAGATAGCTATGCCGCTTTAAAAACGGTGATGGATGAATCAAGCCTTTTGGTTCAATCAACAACTTCAACTTTAGAACAATTTACACAAGAGTTAGTGAAGCTGGATAATGCAAAAAAAGCATTGATCAATGTTTCTGGATTAAAAGCTATCGTAGATCAATCAAGTACATATGTAAAGGATAGCTATACCAACAAAAGCTATACTGCATATGAAGCGAGTTTGAATGAAGCTAAGCAAGTATTAGAAAATGGTGCAAGTACTGTTGAAGACATTGAAAAGGCACAGTCTGCTTTGAATGCGGCAGCTGCTTCTTTAGTTAAAAAAGCGGATTTCTCTAAATTGAATGAAAAAGTGCAGGAAGCTAGTGAAGGCTTAGAATCCAATAAGGATATGCTTGAAGAAGAGTCTTATAATAACTTCAAGAAAGAATTGGATGATTGTAGTCTTGTACTTTCAAATGATGAATCAACACAGGCAAAAGTGGATGAAACGTTAGCTCATCTAAATGCATATTTAGACGATAATACAAACTTTGTATACAAGGTGGTTACTTTAGAAGAAAAGGTTGCACCAAAAGTAGAAACAAGTAATGAATTATTAGTGCAAACACCAGTTGTACAAGAACAACCGCAAGTTGTGGCTCCAACTGTAGAAACAAAGAATGTGGAAGCTGCAAAAGTGGAAACTGCAGTCAAACAAGAGGTTACAAGTACGGCAGCTAATAATTTCATTAAGACATACTTAACGAGTGCAAGTGGAAATATCTTTACAAGTGCCAACAACTTGAATTATCAAAAGATTCTTTCTGCGATGCCTAGCTGGGTAAAATTATCTGCAACTGATAAAAATGCAGTGAATGCAGAATTGGTGAATAAAGTTGGTAAAAAGTATCAGCGTTTATTGCAGGAAGCACAAAAATTTAGTATGAATGCAGGAAAATATACGCCTGTAAATACATCAACAAATACAAATGTAACGATTTATTCATGGTTATGTATGATGTCTTTAGGTGCATTAGCATTTGCACTAAAACGTTTAAGAAAACAAGATTAAGGGCTATGGCCCTTTTTTTCATGCTTAAAAATTGTTATAATAACGAAAGAAAGGCTTATGATTTTATGAAACAACAGAAATACAATTTTAAAGATCTAACTCTAGCATACTTTCAAAAAAAATCGAAATTGTATCGTGCAGGTGGATATAAATATGCCACTCCATTAAAACGGAATCTAAGAGATTACCAAAATCATTTCTTTGCGTTTTTGATGGATGTCAACATTTGTTTATTGCCTGTTTATATATGGGTTCTTGAGTTTTTATTAATTATGTGTGGATTGATTCCACCACACTTCTTTGATTTATTATTCTACTTAATGTTTGCTTTGTTATTTGTATCTAGTGTATTATTACTTGCGTTTTTTACAGCACGAACAAATGGGCAGTCATTTGGATATGCCATTATGGATTTGAAATTGGTTCGTAGAAACAAAAAAGAGGCGATGCCAATCCATTTGATCTTACGACAAGCATTGGGATTTGGTCTTCCTTTGATGATTTTAGGGTTCTTCTTTCAAGTGCCAGGAGTCATTTTATGGTGGGTCATTAATGGTATTGTTGTCTTAATCACTCCAAACCAACAAACTCTATTTGATTTGATTTTTGGTTTGGTTCCTGTAAATGAACCAGATCAGGAAATTCGTTTTGAAACAAAGGTGGAACCAGCTTTAGTAAAAGAAGAGTTGGTTGTGACTCCAATCGATTTACATATTCGTTCAAACTACAGTGATGATGGTTATTATGATGTAGAAGAATTATTCAAACAAGCCAAAGAAAATCACTTGGAAGTTATCTCAATCACAGACCACAACTGTGCAAGAGCGAATGCGGCAGCGGTTCGTTTTTCAAGTTTGTACAACATTCAATATATTCCAGGCGTGGAAGTGGATGCACAATATAAAAGAATGCGAGTACGTATTCTAGGTTATTATATTGACTGGACGAATGAAGTGTTTGAAGTGTTAGAACAAAATTCTTTGAAGCGTGAAAAAGATTTATCCATGGAGCGTGTTGAAAAATTCGAAAATTACTCAGGCATTCGTATTGATGTAGATTCATTAATTTCAAATTCTCGTTTCCAAACGATTACACCAACAGAAATCACAAAGATGGTGTTCCATAACGAAAGAACGCGTTTGTTGCCTTTTGTGAAGAAATATATTGATAGTTGTGAAAGTGAGAGTGTTGCGATGTCTCGTTTTGAAACCGATGTATTTGGTAAGAATGGACCTTGTTATGTAAAGGCTAACTATCCGGATGCGAAAGCAGTCATTGATGCGATTCATAGTGCTGGAGGTATTGCGATTTTATCAAGCTGGCATTTAGATTATATTTCAGATGATGTTTTAGAAGAAATTGTGGATTTAGGTATGGATGGAGTGGAATGCTTCTCTAATGATATTCATGAACAAACGGTTGCGGCTGCATTGAAAATTGTTCAGAAACGCAAATTATTCGTATCTTGTGGTAGTGATTATCATGGTCCTACTAAGCCAAAATATCATATGGGTGTTTCAAATTGTCCTGAAAAAGCTTTACCGTTGGTAAAAATTTTGACAAAAGCTGCGAAATAAATTTGCTCAAAATACGTTTTATAGCGTATAATAAACAAGTCAATAAGCTTAGAAAAGAAGAGTATTTATATGGCGTACTAAAGAGAGCAGATGGTTTGGTGTGAATCTGCGTACAATATATAGAGAAGATGGTCTTGGAGCTTCTTTATCGATAGGTAGGTAAAGACGTATGCTGGCGTTAACAGCTTGAGGTGTGAAAACACAAACTAAGGTGGTACCACGAAGCTTTCGTCCTTGGATGAAGGCTTTTTTTATTTGTATGATAGGAGGAAATAAAGATGACACAAAAGAAAGAACCATTTTATTTAACAACGGCCATTGCGTATACATCAGGTAGACCTCACATTGGGAATACATATGAAATTATCTTGTCGGATGCGATTGCTCGTTTTAAAAGAGTACAAGGATATGATGTATTCTTTCAGACAGGTACAGATGAGCATGGTGTAAAAATTGAAGAAAAGGCAAAAGCTGCAGGTGTAAGTCCACAAGAATTCGTGGATGGTGTGGCTGCTCAAATTAAATCAAACTGGGATTTAATGAATACAAGCTATGATTATTTTGTGCGCACTACAGATGATTATCACGTAAAAGAAGTACAAAGTATTTTTAAACGTTTATACGATCAAGGAGATATCTATAAAGGAACATATGAAGGATGGTATTGTACGCCTTGTGAATCATTCTGGACAGAATCTCAATTGGTAGATGGATGTTGCCCAGATTGTGGTCGTCCAGTTAAGAAGGCAAAAGAAGAAGCTTACTTCTTTAATATGCAAAAGTATGCGGATCGCTTAATTAAATACATTGAAGATCATCCTGATTTCATTCAACCAGAATCTCGTAAGAATGAAATGCTGAATAACTTCTTGCGTCCAGGATTACAAGATCTTTGTGTATCTCGTACATCATTTACATGGGGAGTTCCTGTTGACTTTGATCCAAAACACGTTGTATACGTTTGGATTGATGCATTAAGCAACTATATCACTACACTTGGCTATCATGCCAATGGTGGAAGTGATGAAAAGTTCAACAAATACTGGCCAGCAACACACATTATTGGTAAAGATATTTTGCGTTTCCACACAATTTATTGGCCAATTATTTTAATGGCTTTGGATTTACCTTTACCTAAGAAAGTATTCGGTCATCCATGGTTGCTTACGGGAAATGACAAAATGTCTAAATCAAAAGGTAATGTGATTTATGCCGAAGATTTAGTGGCTCACTTTGGTGTAGATGCTGTTCGTTATTACTGTTTACACGAAATGCCATTTGCGCAAGATGGAACGATTACTTGGGAATTAATGATTGAAAGAATCAATTCAGACTTGGCAAACATTTTAGGAAACTTAGTATCTCGTACAATTGCGATGTCAAATAAATATTTTGGTGGTTTAGTCACAAATCCAAATGTATGTGAAGCAGTCGATGAAGAATTAAAAGCTTGTGCTTTAGAAACTAAGAAGAAAGTAGAAGCTAAGATGGAAGAACTTCGTGTTGGTGATGCATTAGATGAAGTATTCACATTGCTTCGTCGTACAAACAAGTACATTGATGAAACAATGCCTTGGGTACTCGCAAAAGATGAATCAAAACAAGATCGTTTAGCTACAGTTTTATATAACTTATTAGAATCGATTCGTATTTCAGCAGTATTATTACATTCATTCTTACCTGAAACGGCAGAAAAGATGTTCGCATATTTAAATACAAAAGTAACGGATTTAGATTCTTGTGAATCTTTTGGAAACTTAGAAACAGATATTCATGTAGTTGAAAAGTGTGAACCATTGTTTGCGCGTATCGATGAAAAGAAATTTATGGAAGAGTTTAATAAAGAAAAAGAAGCAGCTAAAAAAGAAGAGCCTAAAAAAGAAGAAAAAGTAGAAGAAGTTACGATTGATGATTTTGCGAAACTACAATTCAAAGTCGGTACGATTGTGAAGTGTGAACCACATCCAAAGGCAGATCGTTTATTGGTTGAACAAATTGATTTGGGTGGTGAAGTTCGTCAAATCGTGAGTGGTATTGCGAAACACTACAAGCCAGAAGAATTGATTGGAAAACAAGTTGTCGTAGTGACAAACTTAAAACCAGTAAAATTACGTGGTGTAGAATCATATGGTATGATTTTGTGTGCTACAGATGATAAAGACTTGTCATTTGTCACAGTCGCAAAAGAAATGCCTAATGGTGTAACTGTTCGCTAATGAATGATAAACAAAAGGTTGTTTTTAAACAATTACAGCTTGCTGGACTTGGCGTTGTCGTCTTTGTGTTTGGCTTGTTGTATCAAGAAAATGCCATTTCCATTGTAGGGATCTGTATCTTGATCTTTGGCTTATTAAGAACCTACTACATTAAAAAAGTAATTGAAAAACTAGATGAGTAAATAATTGCTCATCTTTTTTTGTGCAAAATAAAAAAGGCGATGAACTCGCCTTAATTACTGCATTAAACGATGCATATTTTTAGCTTCATACATAGAATCGTCCATTGCGGATAAGAATGCATCGATATTTTTTCCATTGTATTTTGCGATTCCAATCGAGAAAGATAAATGGAATGGTTCTTTTGATTTTAAATTAAATTGTCGAACATTATATTTAATTTGTTTCTTTAAAGCCAAGGCTTCTTCATCTGATTTGAGTTTCGCAAAGATCACAAATTCATCTCCACCCATACGAATGGCAACTGAATCTTTATCGATCGAATGTTGTAGAATTATACCAAACTGTATGAGGGCATAATCACCTTTTAAATGCCCATATGTATCATTGATGGCTTTAAATTCATTAATATCCATCAAGAATCCGTATACATGTTTCGTTTTATTACTTTGTAGCTTGTTTAAATAATGGTTCATGTATTTTCGATTGTAAAGTCCAGATAAATCATCAATAAAGGATATAGATATTTGAATTTCAATGTAAACTATGATAAATGCGATTGCGACACAAAGCCAAATCGTAGAAACTCCAAAGAAGAAACCTTGAATCATGGTACCAATCATACAAGGGATGATAAAGTAGTAAATGGGAAAGAATTCTACTAAAATGGAATCATATTTAGCTTTATGAACAGTATATATACTTTCGATATAATAAACAAAGACAAAAATATATAAAATAAAATTCATGGGACCACGAGTATATACATTTTCCTTTGAAATATCAAAGATGATACCCGTTCCCAATAAATTGATAATGATCAAGATTGTGGCAATGATCAATGGAATGGCTAAGATTCTTGATTTCTTCTTGATGCGCTCAAAATTTCTATGAATATGATATTCTACGAATAAACACCAACAATATCCGATGATGCCTGAGCTAGCTGAAGAAATTGTATTTGAGATATATTGTAAAATATGAAAGATAAAACCTGGGCGTGCATCAATGATAAAACTAAGCGTTTCATTGATTGTGGCAATAAAGGTAACTATAAGCATAAAGTTATAGGCTTTTTCATCAAACTGATTCGTTTGCGCAATTCGTATTCGATATAACAATAAGAAGAGTACTAAAAATGCCCCAGTCCCGTTTGCCACCAGTATCTCGGGTATGTTGATCATAATAAACTCCGTTTCTTTATGGTTAGATACTTTTATGATAATCCTCTTTATAAGAACTTGCAAATGAGAAATTGGTTCTTATGTAAATTAAAATTAACATAGATTAAGGATGAATTAAGTGTTGGATAAATGTATGTTCAATCGTATGTAGTCATATTGTACTTTATTTAAAGCGTTTTATACTAAAGATGTAAAGGAGGTACAGATATGACTATGATTAAAAATTCCATTGTAGAAATCTTTATTTTACTACTTTGCACATGTACCGTTTTTATTTATAAAATACCGAGTACAATCAACACTTGGTTATTAAACTCAATTGTGATTGTGGTGATGGGCATTTGTGTTCTTAGAATTGCACTTAAAATGATGAATAATAAATAATCTTGGCTTTTCCTGATGGGAAAGCCTTTTCTTGTGGTATATTATACATATGAAAAGGTTTTTAAAAGATATTGCACAAGGTATATATGATGGACTACAGGAAAACGAAGCTACACATAATCAATACAGTTTTCAAGAAATCTATGATGTAATCCAGGAATTTGTATCCTATGTTTTTGTTGGCTTGATTTTAAGCGTAGGAGCTGTTTTTGGGTATCCCTATTATAAGACATTTATATCATTAGGTGCGGTACTCCTTCTTGTATGGGCATTTATCTTGTATTATTTTTTAAATTCAAAAGATTTTAAAAAAATCAAAAAGAAATGAGGAAGAGATATGCAGACTATTTTAGTTTTACTTGTGGCATTTGTCGCAGGTATTGAAGGCATCTTGGATGAGTTTGAGTTTCATCAACCCATTGTTGCCTGTACTCTAATTGGTTTAGTGACAAACCATTTAACAGAAGGATTATTATTAGGTGGATCTTTACAATTGATTGCCTTAGGTTGGGCCAACATTGGTGCAGCCGTGGCTCCTGATGTATGTTTAGCGAGTGTGATTTCATCTATATTGATGGTTCATGGATTAAATAGCGCAATTGAAGCAAGATTTGTGATTGCGATCAGTATTGCGCTGGCAATTCCATTATCATTAGTGGGTTTATCTTTGACAAAGGTATGTCGTAATTTAGCAATTAAACTTGTGCACAAGATGGATGAGACAAAAAAAGTTTCATACTATCAATGGGTTGGCATTTGTATGCAAGGTATTCGTGTTTTGATTCCAACCATTGTGTTATTGTTGATTCCTTCATCTGTAATTTGTTCTATCTTAGAAATGATTCCATTAAGTGTTTATAAAGGATTATTGATTGGTTCTGGCGTCGTTTGTGTAGTTGGTTTTGCGATTGTAGCGAATGTATTAGGATCTAAATTTACATATCCATTCTTTATGATTGGTTTTGGCTTGGCATGTATGACAAACTTATCTTTAATATCTTTATGTTTTATTGGTGGTGGCTTAGTTTGGCTATATATGTTGTTGAATAATAATAAGCAAAAGGAAAGTGCTTCTAGTGATGATCCATTAGGCGACATCTTAAATGATTATGAGTAGGTGGTTTATATGAAGAAGAGTACAAGATTAAAGGTTTGTTTAAACCATCAATATTTACAAGGCTCATGGAACTTTGAGCGTATGCAAAATGGTGGCTGGTGCTACGGCTTGCTTCCGGCATTAAAAGAATTATATCCAAATTCCAAAGATTATGATTTAGCTGTAGAACGTCATTTGAAGTTCTATAATACACACCCATATGTATCAGCTCCAATCGTTGGTATTGTTTTGGCGATGGAAGAAGAAAAGGCAAATGGTGCCAATATTTCAGATACATCCATTCAAGATGTAAAGATTGGTTTAATGGGACCATTGGCAGGAGTAGGTGATCCAGTATTCTGGTTTACAATGCGTCCAATTCTTGCGGCTGTTGGTGCATCCCTTGCGTTATCACAAAATATTTTAGGCCCTATTTTCTTCTTCGTGGCATGGAACGTGTTACGCTTTGGCTTTTTATGGATCACACAAGAGCTTGGCTATAAAAAAGGTACTAAGTTAATTACAGACTTATCCGATACATTCTTAAAGAATGTTACACTAGCTGCAAGTATGCTTGGAATGTTTGTGGTTGGAATCTTAGTACAAAGATTTGTCTCAATCAATGTAGTAAACATTCAATCCGATTTAGATATGGTATTACCTGGAGTTCTTTCTTTATGTGTATTCTTTGGTTGTACAAAGATACTAAAAAAAGGCTTTTCACCTGTATTATTAATTGTCATTTTATTTATTCTTTGTGTTATTTTAGAGATGGCTGGAATCTTAGTGATTTAAGTCTAAAAATATGATTTATTTAAGAAGAAAAAGATAAATCGGAAGTTGAGAGATAAAATATGGAAGTTCATCTCCCAGCTGATATATATAGTTAATAAAGAGAGGTGCATATGCTATGCCAGGTATACTCGTGGTTGAAGAT
>ENA-OUOW01002488-OUOW01002488.1-human-gut-metagenome-genome-assembly--contig:-NODE-2488-length-10200-cov-4.752095_pt1 | contig 10200 bp, 7 predicted proteins | sample MGYA00237938_ERZ548769 | MGnify/ENA primary metagenome ERZ548769 (study PRJEB26490, sample SAMN05356870) | human gut metagenome | biome: terrestrial biome; feature: human-associated habitat; material... | reverse complement strand
ACCCCAGCAGGGACGCTGTCCCTGCACCCTGCAAGGGGCAATTGCCCCTTGACCCTTTTTTGGGCAGCCCGGCTTGGTTGCGCTTCCCTACTATCCTCTGCCGCAGCTCTTATGCCTTTACCAGCCCTAACAGCCTATCCCGCACCGCCAGCGCCAGTTTCCGATGCTCCTCCGGCATCATATGAATCCCATCCACCTTCGACGGCTGCACAATCTCCTGCGTATTCATCATCTCCACATCGAGCCACTCACACAAGCCCTTCATCAGCGCCGGGAATTTCCGCGATTCCTGCCCCTTGCCGTACAGCGTGTCCCACTCCGCCACATTCTCGCCAATCTCAATCGGCGTCAGTACCAGAATCCGCGGCTTGTTATCCCCGAACAGCGGCACGCTCGCGGGGTACAGCTGGTCGAACGTCTGAATCGTGCGAATCAGCGTGCCTACACCGTTGACGCTCGCCTGTGCGGTGTGCTCCTTCAGGTCGTTCGTGCCAAGCATGATGATGATGGCGTCCAGCGGGCGCAGGGTATCCAGCGCGTAAGGCAGCGCGCCCAAGCCGGTCATGAAATTCTTGCTGGGTTCAGGAAAGACGGTGGTCCTGCCGTTCTGCCCGTTCTCGTGGATGCGCCAGTCCGCGCCAAGTTCGTCCTGCAAAACGCCTGTCCAGCGGGTGTGTTCGTCGTAGCGCTTGCAGGTGCCGGGGATGAAGCCCCAAGTGTTGCTGTCACCGAAGCAAAGAACGTGTTTCATGCAAATTTCCTCCCCTTTTGCAAAAAGGGCGGCATCCCGCGTGAAAAACGAGATGCCGCTTTTGCTTAAATTTCGATAGTCCCCGTGAAGTCGGTGTTAGCGTCGCCAGTCAGCCAGACTTTTCCGTCCTCCTGATAGCGGACGACGAGCGTGCCGCCGGGCAGGCGCACATCAATGTCCGCACCGCGGGTGCAGAAGCCGTTTTCGACTGCCGCGACTGCCACCGCGCACGCGCCCGTGCCGCATGCCGCCGTTTCGCCGATACCGCGCTCCCATACGCGCATCACGATGTCGTTCTTGTCCACAATCTGGGCGAACGAAACGTTCACGCGTTCCGGGAACAGGCTGTCCGTCTCAATCTGCGGGCCAACCTGCTCCAGCGGGATGCGGTTTACATCCTCCACAAAGATAACAACATGCGGATTGCCCATGCTGACGCAGCTGATTTCGCGCTTTTCGCCCGCGAGGAACACAGGGCGCATCATCACGCGGTCGCCGTCGAGCTTGACGGGAATCTTCGCCGGAGCGAACGCCGGGCAGCCCATGTCCACCAGCACGGAGAACACCTGATCTTCGCGGATGAACAGCTTCGCCGTCTTAACGCCGCTGCCAGTCTCGACCGCCATTTCGGCTTTGCGCACATGGCCGTTCTCGTACAGGTACTTGCAGACGCAGCGCAGGGCATTGCCCGCCACCGAGCCTTCCGTGCCGTCGGCATTGAACATGCGCATCTTCGCATCGGCGATGGTCGAGGGCATAATCAGCACAATACCGTCCGAGCCGACACCCGTGCGGCGGTTGGACAGGCGCACAGCCAGCGATTCGGGGCTTTCCACCGTCTGGTCGAAGCAATCGAAGTACAGGTAGTCATTGCCCGTGCCGCGCATCTTGGTGAAAGTCAGCTTCTTGTGCTTGGTGCGCATGTTGTTGATGTCCACCAGCTCGACGTTGCCCAGCGAATAGCGGCTGGTCAGCGCGTTGGCGAGGGCATTCGCCGTGTCAAGGCTGGTGAACAGCGGGATGCCGCGTTCGACCGCCTTGCGGCGCATCCGGACGGATTCCAGCTGCGGCAGACGACCCTTGCTGGACGTGGAAATGACGTACTGCACCTGCCCCATTTCCAGCATTTTCTCCTGCGCTTCCTTCTTCACGACGGCGGCGTACAGCCCATGCTCCTGCATGGCGCGCGCCGTGCCGGGCGTGGCGAAAATGTTGAAGCCGAGCTTGGCAAACTTGCGCGCGCAGTCAACGGCTTCCGGCTTGTCCTTATCGCGGACGGAGACGAGAATGCCGCCCTGATGGCGCATCTTGTAGCCCGCAGCGACGAGTCCCTTGAAGATGGCTTCCTGCAGGTTCGTGCCGATGCCCAGCACTTCGCCGGTGGACTTCATCTCCGGGCCGAGGTGGGTATCGACATCCGCCAGTTTCTCGAAGGAGAAGCACGGCACCTTGACCGCGTAGTACGGGCTTTGCCGGTACAGCCCCGTGCCGTAGCCCATGTCGCGAATCTTCTCGCCCAGCATCGCGCGGACGGCGAGGTCAACCATCGGCACGCCCGTCACCTTGCTGATGTACGGCACGGTGCGGCTGGCGCGCGGGTTTGCCTCAATGACATAGACTTCGTTATGATAGACGATATACTGAATGTTGATAAGCCCCAGCGTGCCGAGTTCAAGCGCAATCTGCCGCGTGACCTCAATCAGCCGCTGCGTCATCGCGCCGGTCAGGTTCCACGCGGGATAGACAGCGATGGAGTCGCCGGAGTGGATGCCGGAGCGCTCGACGTGCTCCATGATGCCGGGAATCAGCACGTCCGTGCCGTCGCAAATCGCGTCCGCTTCCGCCTCGATGCCCATCAGGTACTGGTCAATCAGCACCGGGTTCTCGATGCCCTGCGCGAGGATAATGCGCATGTACTCCACAATGTCGCTGTCCTGATAGGCGATAATCATGTTCTGACCGCCCAGCACATACGACGGGCGCACCAGCACCGGGTAGCCCAGCTCGTTCGCCGCCGCCACCGCTTCTTCGCTCGTCATGACCGTGCGGCCCTTGGCGCGCTTGATGCCGTACTTCTCCATCGCCGCGTCGAAGCGCTCGCGGTCTTCCGCCGCGTCAATCATATCCGCCGACGTACCCATGATGCGCACGCCCGCCTGCTCCAGCGCGTGAGTCAGCTTAATCGCCGTCTGCCCGCCGAACGCCGCAACGACGCCAACCGGCTTCTCCGTCGCAATCACGCCCAGCACGTCCTCCGCCGTCAGCGGCTCGAAGTACAGGCGGTCAGCGGTATCAAAGTCGGTTGAAACCGTCTCCGGGTTGTTGTTGATCATCACGACATCGTAGCCCGCCTGTTTGAGCATCCACACGCAGTGGACGGACGCATAGTCGAACTCGATGCCCTGACCGATGCGGATCGGGCCGGAACCCAAGACGACGACGCACGGCTTCTTCGGGCGCTCATCGAGGAACTCCTTCGCTTCGTTCTCATCGTCATAGGTTGCGTAGAAGTAAGGTGTTTCCGCCGCGAATTCCGCCGCGCAGGTATCGACCATCTTGTAGACCGGGTCGCGGTGCATCGGCACTTTTTCGCCCGACAGGCGCTCAATCGCCTTGTCCGGATAGCCCATCTTCTTCGCGCGCAGATACGTCTCCGCGTCGATGTTGCCCTCTTTCAGGCGGCATTCCATGTTGTACAGGTTCAGGTACTTATGGAGGAAGAAGTAGTCGATTTTCGTGATTTCGTGCAGCTTTTCCAGCGTCACGCCGCGCGCAATCGCCTCGTACATTGCAAACATGCGCTGGTCGGTGCACTTGCCGATAAGCTCCAGCAGCTCGTCCACGGTGAGGTTCGCCATCGACTTCATCCGCAGCGTGTCGCAGCCGATTTCCGCGCCGCGAACCGCCTTCATCAGCGCCTGCTCGACGTTCACGCCAATCGCCATCACCTCGCCGGTCGCCTTCATCTGCGTGCCGAGGGTGCGCTTGCCGTACACGAACTTGTCAAACGGCCACTTCGGGATTTTCGCCACGATGTAGTCCAGCGCGGGTTCAAAAGCGGCGCAGGTCTTGCCCGTCACGGCGTTCTTCATTTCATCCAGCGTATAGCCGATGGCAATCTGCGCGGCGCACTTGGCAATCGGGTAGCCCGTCGCCTTCGACGCAAGGGCGGAGGAACGGCTGACGCGCGGGTTGACCTCGATGACGGCATAGTCGAACGTATCGGGATTGAGCGCGAACTGGCAGTTGCAGCCGCCCTCGACTTCCAGCGCGGTGATGATGTCCAGCGCGGCGCGGCGGAGCATCTGGTACTCCTTGTCCGCCAAGGTCAGCGCGGGCGCAACGACGATGGAGTCGCCCGTATGTACGCCGACGGGGTCGATGTTCTCCATCGAGCAGACGGCAATCACGTTGCCGAGCTTGTCGCGCATGACCTCGAATTCGATTTCCTTCCAGCCGGAAATGCACTTCTCGACCAAAATCTGCGTAATCGGCGACAGGCGCAGACCATTCTCAGCGATTTCCGCCAGTTCCGCTTCATCTTGGCAGATGCCGCCGCCGGAGCCGCCCAGCGTATACGCCGGACGCACAATCACGGGGTAGCCGATGGTCTTGGCGAACGCGAGCGCATCCTCCACCGTCTCCACGACTTCCGACGGAATGACGGGCTGGTGGATGGCGAGCATCGTGTCCTTGAACTGCTGGCGGTCTTCCGCCTTTTCAATCGTCTCGCACTTGGCGCCCAGCAGCTTCACGCCATGCTGTTCGAGGAAGCCCTCCTTCGCCAGCTGCATGGAGAGGGTCAGACCGCTCTGCCCGCCCAGCGTGGACAGCAGGGAGTCCGGCTTTTCCTTGAGGATGATGCGGCGCAGGGTTTCCAGCGTCAGCGGCTCAATGTAGATATGGTCGGCGGAGGAATGGTCGGTCATGATGGTCGCGGGGTTCGGGTTGACCAGCACGACTTCCAGCCCCGCGTCCTTCAAGGCGCGGCACGCCTGCGAACCGGCGTAGTCAAATTCGGCAGCCTGACCAATCACAATCGGGCCGGAGCCGATAATCATTACTTTGTGCAGATCGGGATTCAGCGGCATTCCTTATTCCCTCCCATCATGGCAATAAAGCGGTCGAACAGGAAGCGGGTGTCAAGCGGGCCGCCGCACGCTTCCGGGTGGAACTGGACGGAGAACGCGGGCATATCGGTATAATCAACGCCCTCGCAGGTGCCGTCGTTGCCGTTGACAAAACGCAGGGACGCGTTTTCCGGCAGCGTGTCGCAGTCCACCGCATAGCCGTGGTTCTGGCTCGTCATGTAGGACAGCCCGGTCTTGACGTCCTTCGCGGGCTGATTTGCGCCGCGGTGGCCGTACTTCAGCTTGACGGTCTTTGCGCCCTGACTGAGCGCCAGCAGCTGATGCCCCAGGCAGATGCCGAAGGTGGGGATGCGGTGGCGCATGAGCTCGCGCAGGTTCGCAATCACGGCGGTGTTATCCGCCGGGTCGCCGGGGCCGTTGGACAGCATCAGTCCGTCGGGATTCAGGTTCAGGATTTCCTGCGCCGTCGCGCTCGCCGGAACGACCGTGACCGCACAGCCGCGCTTTTCGAGTTCGCGCTGGATGTTCGCCTTTGCGCCGAAGTCCCAGAGGACGACGTTGTGGATTCCCCGCTTCTTCGCGGGCTGAACGCCGTCGCACGTCACGTCCTGAATCGACGGATGGAACGGCAGCACCTTCAATTGCGCGCAGATTTCCTCCGGATTCTCCGGCTTCTCGGTCAGCAGCGCGGCATTCATCACGCCCGCATTGCGGATAACGCGGGTCAGCGCGCGGGTGTCCACCCCCGTCAGGCAGGGAATGCCCTGCGCTTTGAGGTAATCATCGAGCTTGCCTTGGCAGCGGAAGTTGCTCGGCTCATCGCAGAGTTCACGGACGATATACGCGGACAGGCGCGGGCGCGGCGACTCGAAGTCCTCCGGAATCACGCCGTAGTTGCCAATGGTCGGGAACGTCTGAATGACGATTTCCCCTTCGTAGGACGGGTCGGTCAGGGTTTCCAGATAGCCTGTCATCGCCGTGGTGAACACCAGCTCCGCCATGACCGGCTTCGCAGCGCCCATCAGCGTGCCTTCGTAAAGCTGACCGTTGGCCAGCAGCAGATAGCCCTTCATGCTCGTTTCCTCCATTTTTCTATTGGGGCAAAAACCGCGTGTTGCTTACCAGTCTTTCTTGTCCGCCATAACAGCAACCATGACTGCCTTCTGCGCGTGCAGGCGGTTCTCCGCCTCGTCGAAAATCTGGTCGGCGTGGGATTCAAACACATCCGCCGTGATTTCCTCGCCGCGGTGCGCGGGCAGGCAGTGCTGCACCATGCAGCCCAGATGCGCCTTCGCCAGCAGCTCCGCGTTAATCTGATAGCCGCGGAACGCCTTCTCGCGCACCGCCTTTTCTTCCTCCTGCCCCATCGAAGCCCACACGTCAGTGAAAATGACGTCCGCATCCTTCGCCGCTTCTTCCGGGCTTTCGGTCATGAAGAACTTGCCGGGGTACTGCTCGGTGAACGAGAGCACCTGCGCGTCCGGCTGATACGCCTTCGGGCAGGCGATGGACACATGCGCGCCCATTTTGAGGAAGCCGACAATCAGCGAATTGGCCATGTTGTTGCCGTCGCCGATGTAGCACATATTCAGCCCCTCAATGCGCCCCTTGTACTCGCGCACGGTCTGCAAATCCGCCAGCACTTGGCAGGGGTGGCAGAAGTCCGTCAAGCCGTTGATAATCGGGATGCTGCCCACGCGCGCCAGCGTTTCCACTTCTTCCTGCGCAAAGGTGCGAATCATGATGCCGTCCAGATAGCGGCTCAGGACGCGCGCGGTGTCCTCCACCGGTTCGCCGCGGCCAATTTGCAGATCGCGGCTGGACAGGAACAGCGCATGACCGCCCAGCTGGTACATGCCCGTCTCAAAGCTGACGCGCGTGCGGGTCGAGGACTTCTCAAAAATCATGCCCAGCGTTTTGCCTTTGAGGATGTGGTGCTCCACGCCGGCTTTGGTTTCCGCCTTCAGGCGGTCAGCGAGGTCAAGCAGCTCCGTGATTTCTTCCTTGCTCAGGTCGAGGAGCTTCAGCAGATGCTTCATGGGAATTTCCTCCATCATTCTTCGCAGATATCGCAGAAGTATAAAGCTGCATATTGATGCACATTTTCTGTATACGCATCATGGCTTCTTTCGTTTTCCCGCCCGAACCGAGGCGCACCGAAATGTGTCGGGTTCAGGGGAAACAACCAGATTCTGGTGAAACTTAGGCACACGAAAATCGGCGCGTCAGCACACCTGCCGAACATTATAGCATAGAATAGCAGCGAGGGCAAGGGATGAAACCACTGCCCGGCGCATAAATTTTGAATGGTGGGCGCAAAACCCGCCGAAAAGTGCAAACAGGAGGGAAACAGGCATGGAACAGCAAGGTCGCAGAGCCATCGGGCGCGTCTGTCCGCGCGGGGCGGAGAGCTACACTTGGCAGGAGGGCGACACCGCCGAGCGTATCGCCCGTACATACGCCACCACCGTGCAGGCGCTGCAGGTCATCAATCCCGGCGTCGATTTTGCCACGTTGACCGCCGGGGAGGAAATCTGTCTGCCCAATTTCATCTATACCTGCATCAGCGGTCAGCCGTATGTGGTTGAAGACGGCGACACGTTCGCATCGATTGCCGCGCGGCTGGACATCACGACCTTCGAACTCGCCGAGCGGAATCCCGGCGTGTCACAGAACAATCTCACCGTCGGGCAGGTGCTGTGTGTTCCGGCAAAAGCGGACGACGCCGACGACGCGCAGACGCCCGCCATCCCCCTGCCGGACGACGGTGAGTACCCTGCCCTGCCTGATGACAGCCAAACGCCCGTGATTCCCCTGCCGGACGACGGCGAATATCCCGCCCTGCCTGATACGCCGACCCGTGTCTGTCCGTCAGGATACACGCTGTCCGCGGTGCAGTCGGGGCAGAGTTACGCGGATTTGCTGGTGCAGCACAACGTCAGCTATCGGGCGATGCGCAGCGCGAATCCGCAATTGATGCCGGGCTACCTGATTGCGGGCACCGCGTACTGTGCGCCGCCGTCCGGCACGCGGCAGACGTGCGCCGGCTTGCGCTCGTACACCATTCAGCCGAGGGAGACGCTGGACACGCTGGCGGTGCGCTTTCGGACGACGCGGGGGCGGCTGCTCTCGCTGAACCCGACGCTGCTGCCCAGCGACTTCTCGTCGGGAACGGTGATTTGCATCGGCTAAGCAAAAAGGGCAAGGATGCGTCCTGCACCCCTGCCCTGCTTTTAGTTCTGGTAATGAATTCCCTGCTGCTTTTTCAGTTCATACGACACAACTTCGCCGCCGTCCAAATCCACCTTGTGCATGTCCACCGCGCAAATCTGCTGGTTGCCGTAGGTCGTGTAGTAGTAGACGCCCGTGTCGGCGTTGCAGCAGCTTGTGTACACCGTGATTTCATACCCATGCGGCAGGTGGGCGCAGCCGCGCGGGTGTGCCACGCCGCCTAAAATGTGGAAGAACTGCCCGACGCTCTCCTCCTCGCTGTCCCCGGAGACGGAGTTGTTCGTCAGGAATGCTGCGCGGACGAACCGCGACCACGGCGACCAGTCGCCCGGCAAGCCAATCGCGCCCGTGCAGCGTCCGCCCACCTTCAGCGGCAGCGTGGGCGCAAAGCGATTCACCGGCTCTTCCGGCGAAAGCGCCTGATAGTGCGCCAGATTCTCCAATTGCAGCGGCAGCGGCGGTTCGTTCGTCATCACGTTCGACCAGTTGTCGTAGACGTGCAGCCCGTCCGCCATCGACTCGACGACGATGCAGCCCTCGCGGTCGTCAATCATCCAGTGCAGCGGCGACGGCGGGAGCTGCTCGCTGAAGCCGTCGCGGGTGATGTTCAGGCGCTGGAGCAGCGTTTTCGCCTCTTGGACGCTCGCGCACTGCCCCAGAATGTACGGAATCAGCTCAAAGCTGGCGATGTTCACGCAATCCGGCTTCACGTCGTGGTACACGGCACTCGCGGGGAAGTTCAGCCCCGCCATGCTCAAGCCCTTCTCGTTCGTCGCTTCATAATATAAAGGCATTCCACCGACGACGAACGCCATGCCAATCATGGCGAAATGGTCGCTGTTCGTCCCCTCGTGGCGGAAATGGAACGGATAGCGCCGCGGCGTGATGGCGACGGTCTCCTGATAGCTGTACTCCAAGTCAAGGTTTCTGCCGAAATAGTGGTCGTGCGTGGTCAGGCGAATCGCGGTACACATGATGATTATCCTCCTTCTGCTGATGAGGGTAGTATAGCCCGAAATGCGCGTTTGCACAAGCGGTTTCGCGGCTTCTTGCGGAATTTTCCAGCCATCAGCGGCGGATTTTCGCCTGATGCGCGAATTTTGCATTTTCGTCCGCAATGTTCATGCTGAGTACACACGAATCCGCTACAATGTGCATAAGAATCGACAGAAGGAAGGCTTTCCTCATGGTGGAAAAAGTGCTGGTATGTCTGCTGGCGGGCTTAGGCGCTGGCTTAGGCACGGGATTCGCGGGCATGAGCGCCGCGGCGGTCATCAGCCCGATGCTGATTACGTTCTTGGGCATGGAGCCGTATGAGGCGGTCGGCATTGCGCTGGCGAGCGACGTGCTGGCGAGTGCCGCAAGCGCGTGGACATATGGCAAAAACAAGAATCTCGACATTCGCAACGGCTTGCTGATGATGGCGGCGGTGCTGGCGTTCACGGTCGTAGGCAGCTACGTCGCAAGCCTTGTGCCGAGCCGAACGATGGGCAGCTTCAGCGTATTGATGACGATGCTGCTGGGCATCAAGTTCATCATCCGCCCGGTGATGACGACGCGCGAAGCCATGCAGAACGTGAGCAAAAAGAAGCGCATGGCGCAGTCGATTGTCTGCGGCGCGTTCATCGGCATGATTTGCGGCTTCGTCGGCGCGGGCGGCGGCATGATGATGCTGCTGATTCTGACCTCCGTCATGGGCTATGAGCTGAAAACCGCCGTTGGCACAAGCGTGTTCATCATGGCGTTCACGGCGCTGACGGGTGCGGTCAGCCACTTCACCATCGGCGGATTGCCGGACGGATGGACGCTGGCGCTGTGCATGGCGTTCACGCTGCTGTTCGCGCAGATTGCCGCGAAAATTGCGAACAAATCGAAACCGGAGACGCTCAACCGGGTCGTCGGCGTGGTTTTGGTGGCGCTGGGCGTTGTGATTCTGGCGGTGCAGTATCTGAAGTAAGTGCAGATTGCAAAAAGACATGCTTGACTTTCAACATCAGGCATGTCTTTTTTGCTGCTCCATCCGCGTCCGCAGACGCGAAACCCTCTGCGACAAAGCACGCAATTATAGGAATTAATACTATTTCCAATTAAAAATGCGCCAAATCCATTGCCGACGAGTAATACTGA
>ENA-OUOW01002479-OUOW01002479.1-human-gut-metagenome-genome-assembly--contig:-NODE-2479-length-10233-cov-4.216152_pt1 | contig 10233 bp, 6 predicted proteins | sample MGYA00237938_ERZ548769 | MGnify/ENA primary metagenome ERZ548769 (study PRJEB26490, sample SAMN05356870) | human gut metagenome | biome: terrestrial biome; feature: human-associated habitat; material... | reverse complement strand
GTCCCCCAACGTGTCCCCCAAGATGTCCCCCAAGATGATTTGGATGCCAAAATTCTGGCTTTAATCAAAAAAGACAACAAAATCAGCACCGAAAAACTCGGCATGGCGCTGGGCGTCAGCTACAAAACCATCCGCCGCCATATCAAGGCGATGGGAAATGTTCACTACATCGGCCGTGGTTTCAGCGGGCATTGGGAAATTCACGACAAATCATAACCCCACGTTGAACGTGGGGTTTGCAAAACAGCCCCATAGGGCTTCAATACCAGCCGCGCCTAAAGGCGCACAATGAGCGACGCCAACCGCACGTGGCGTCGCTTTTTTACTTGCTTATTCTACCGTCCGTGGGAATCTCCGGCGAATCATCTTCGTCAAAGTCCGCTACATTTTTGAATGGGTCCTCATATTCTTTGAAGCTCAACTGGTCGCACATCTGGTCGTTCACTTCCCGGTCCTTGATGTACCTCTTTATTGCGTCCGCGGTTTCGTTTTGTAAGAAGCTTCAGCTTTTCTTTTCGGCTAACGCTTCCTACTGCCGAGCGCGTAGTGGTCTTGCAGCACCTAGTTGTTGCCCATGCCGGGCACACTAAAAATGCTCCCTATATAGCTTTCAGTGTTTTTTCACTGTTCGCTATATAGGGAGCATATCATTGCCGGACGGGGGCTTTGCTTATACGGGCTTACAACCGTAGACGCAACTTAGCGGTTCTTCTTGCGAAGGAACAGGAAGCACAGGGCAGCCAGGCTGGCGATGGCCACACCGGCAACGGGGATCAGCGGGAAGTTGTCCGACGTCTGCGGGATGGGTGCCGTCGTCTTGGCGGGCGCGGGCGTTGTACTGTTGGTCGTGGTGTTGTTCGTCGTGTTATTTGTGGTATTGTTGGTCGTATTGTTCGTGGTGTTATTTGTGGTATTGTTCGTCGTATTGTCAGACGGAGCCGGGGTCGCAGTGGGTTCTGCAGTCGGGACCGGGGACGGCTGGGCCTTGGCGGTCCAGCTGACGGCGAACGGAGACAGTTCCGTAACATGGACCACGAGCTTGCCATTCTGCAGGGTCGGGGTCAGCAGCTCAACCTCACCGCTGTCCTTCATGTGGCTGACGAGGATAGAGAACTGGTCGTAGTTGGCCGCCGTGATGCCCTTGGGCAGGTCGAACGTAACGTCGATGCCGCCTGCGGGGAAGTACGCGTCGGTTGCTTCGCTCCAGTGCGCGCCGTTGTCGGTGCTGATCATCAGCTTGACGTCGTAGACCTCGATGTTGTCAGCAGACTGGTTCTTGCTGATGGCCTTCTTGAACGCCTCGGTGATCTTCTCCGGCGTGTCGTAGCCCTTGTCCTTGATCCCCTGCGGGATGTTATCCTTGGTCAGGGTATCCTTGACGACCTCGGTTTTGGTTTCTGGCGCGGGCTCCGGGGTCTTGACCTCACCGGATACCATGATGAAGCTGACCTGCACAGCGGAGGTCGTGTTTGCGTTGGCGGCAACCTCAACCGTCAGCACACCGTCGGCGTCAGACTTCAGACCCGTGAAAGCCAGCGTGTCGCCCTTGCCGGTGCAGCTGGTGTAGTAGTTGTAACCAGTCTGCAGTGTCTCACCGTTGATCTTGATGTCGGCCAGACGGGTCTTGCCGCTCTCGACCCAGCCGGTGGGGTTGAACATGCCGACGTAAACGGTGTAGTCCTCGCCGGTCAGGTTGTCAAAGCGGTAGGTGATGCTGTTGGTGCCGGACGCATAGCGCATGCTCTCATAGATGCTGGCGTTGCTGTTGCGCAGCGTTCCTGCAGTGCCCGTGTAGCCGAAGCCGGCCTCTGCACTGTAGGCGCCGTCGTTCACAGCGGGGTCCTGCTTGAGTGTATCGGCGCTGGCGTTCATGATGGCGATGTAGTCGCTGCTCAGAGCCAGGCTTTCCTTCTGTGGGTTGGCGAAGTAGAGCAGGTTCTTCGGGACCACGGTAGCCGTGGTGCTGATCTCCAGGTCGTTGCAGTTAGTCAGCTTGCCGGTGACGGCAGCCGTGCCGGGGTTCTTCAGACTGTCAGCGTTCCATTCGACCTTGCTGGTGATAGTTTTGCCCTGAGTGGTCACGCTGACCTCCGTGGGCAGGTTGCTACCGTCGGACCAGACGACGTCGGGCAGCTCGGTGTTGACGGTGGTGGGCAGCAGCTGATCCAGACGGTCCAGCGTCCAATCCTGCTCACCCAGGACGGAAACGGTGTTGTCGGTGTTCATCTGGATCGGCAGCCATACGGTGCGGCTGTCGGTCAGGTTATCACCGTTCCAGCGGTCGCCCATATAGATGAACTTGCCGGCCTCGGCGTCGATGGGCAGCACGTAGGTGACCTGCGTGTTGAACATCTTGCCGGTGTCGTTCTTGGCGGGGTTGCCCACCTTCTCCCAGCCGGAGAGCATATCTTTGCTGCGGTAGTAGATGTGGGCGGTGCTGTTCCAGCCGTCGGTGCCGCTGGTCAGCAGGTAGTAGTAGCCGTTGTACTTAAAGACCGCGGGGGCCTCACGGCTGTCGTCGCTGACGATGCGGGCGGCGAACTCGGTAGCATCGGCCTGGTCAGCCTCGGCGGCCAGACCCGTGTAGTCCTTGTTCAGCAGCGAGACATAGAGCTTTGCGTTCATTTCGCTGGAGTAGATGACGTAGGCATCATCCGCTCCGTCATTGTTCTTGTCCACGCCGGTATCGACGAAGACGGTCATGTCGCGGGCCTCGCCCAGACGGCTGGCGTTCAGCGACGTGTCGTAGTTCATGCGGGTGACGTTCTGCACTGTGAAGGGGCCGAACGGGCTGTCACTGGTGGCGATACCGACCATAGCGCGGCTGTAGCGGCTGGCAGGGCAGTTGCCAACGCAGCCACCGGCCACCCAGCTGTTCAACTTATCGTTATTGTACAGCGGGCCGTCAGCGTGCCAGATCAGGACGAACTGCTTGGTGCTCTCGTTGTAGATCATCTTGGGGCGCTCAGTGACGCAGTAGCTGCCGTACAAGGTCTCAAAGGCCAACTGCAGGCGGGTTGTGGTCACGTTGCGCACGCTGTCATCCTGGCTGTCCGGGTAGAGCAGGCTCGTCGCCGTGATTGGCTCCTCGTCATAGCTCTTGGCGGTCCAGCTGATGTCGTTCAGGTCCGTGGGGGCCTTCTCGTACTCGGTGACATAGGCGCGCAGGAAGTTCTTGACATTGCGGAACTGGCTCTCGGTCACACCCTCGGGTGCGGCGGACAGCTTGCCCCAGGCCTTCAGCGTCTCGAGGTTCGTGGCGCTGAGCTGCATGACGTTGTAGTCCTGCGTCGTGCCGGTGCCGCTGGCACCTGGGCTGGAGATGATGGCCTTCTCGCTGCCCTCCTCAATGGGCAGGATGGTGCTCTGGGTGTAGAGGATGGTGCCGCGGTCGGTCCAGTTGTACAAATCAGTGGAGCTGTAGCAGCGCACGCCGTCCACAGGGCGGGTATTGTTGGTCTTGTCCTCACCGAACCAGAGGTAAACAGCCTTGCCCTCGGTGATGTCACCACGAAAATCCTTGCGCGTTGCCTCTTCGGTCCCGACGAGGTTGAGCAGGTCGTCCTGGATCTGGAACGCCATGCCCAGCGCGTCGCCGAAGCGGCGCATCCGGGCGACCTGTTCGCGGTTCGCGCCGGCCGAGAGCGCCCCCACGCCGGCGCTGATGCCTAGCAGGCTGGCCGTTTTCTTGTAGATGATCTCCAGGTAGGCGTCGCGCGTGATCTCCATACGCTCGGCGCGGTCGCTTTGCAGCAGCTCGCCTTCGCAGAGCGTGGCGATCGAGGCGATGACGTAGGAGACCAGGTCGTACTGCCCGCTGCGCATCCCGAGCTCCATGTTGCGCGCCAGCAGATAGTCGCCCAGCACCACGGCGTTGCGCGACTGCCATTTGGCGTTGGCCGATGCGCGGCCGCGGCGGGTGTCCGCTTCGTCGATCACGTCGTCGTGAATGAGCGAGGCGGTGTGGATGATCTCGACGAGCATCGCCGCCAGATAGGTGCGCTGCCCGATGCCGCGCCCGCCGGCGGGCGCGTTCAACGCCGCCGAAAGCAGTACCAGCAGCGGCCGTACGCCTTTGCCGCGCGAGGAGAGGATGTAGTCGACCATGCCCGAAAGCAATTCGTTCTCCACCTTGAAATTCCGGCGGACGAACGCATCGAACTCTTCCAGTTCCTGCGCGACGGGGCCGCGTATCGCATCGAGTGTAACCATAGCTCGGGTGACGTTTTGTAGGACAAAGATAGGAATAAGCGCGAGCAAATGCAAATTTATTTGCATGGCCTTCGGCTTATTCGTATCTTTGGCTTCGCCTTAGGTACTCCGTCTCGGCATAATCAAGTTGCCGCTTGCTTCTGCGCTCGACTTTTCGTACCTTTGAACCGACGAACAATCGCTGCTATGACCACTCTATTCAGAAAATTCTTGCCGGCGGCCGTGGCCGTACTCCTTTTCTTCACGTTGGCGGCCCTCTATTTCGCGCCCCAGTTCGGCGGCGACGTGCTGCCGCAACACGATGTGCGTCAGTACGAAGGGGCCAGTCGCGAGATCCATCGGACGCGCGAGGCCTACGGCGAAGACCCGCAGTGGATCGGTTCGATGTTCGGCGGTATGCCCGCCTATCTGGTCGACGTGCGCTATCCCGCACAACTGGTCAAGGATGCGGCCGTACCGCTGACGCGGGCCGTGCCGATCCCCGCCGGACTCATCTTTTTTGCCATGTGCGCCTTCTGGGTGATGCTCCGCATGATGAAGATCGATCCGTGGGTGGGAATCGTGCCGTCGCTGGCCTACGGCCTTTCGACCTATTTCCTGCTCATCATCGGGGCGGGGCACCTGACCAAGATGTGGGCGCTGGTCTATGCGCCGCCGATGATGGGCGGCATCTGGATGACGCTGCGCGGAGGGCGTCCGGGGTGGGGCGGAGCGCTCACGGCGCTCTTCGCTTCGCTCGAAATCGGCGCCAACCATCCGCAGATCACCTACTATTTCCTGCTGGCGGCCGCCTTATTCTGGCTCAGCGAAGGCATCGTCGCCTTGCGGGAGAAACTCTTGAAACCCTTCGCCAAACGTACGGCGGTGCTGGCGGCCGCAGGGCTGCTGGCGCTCGGTTCGAACTTCGCACCGCTGTGGTACACCGCCCAGCACGCGAAGGATACCACGCGCAGCGGTTCGGAACTGGCGGCCGGAGATGCCGGGAGCGGCGGGCTGGATCTGGCCTATGCGACGGCGTGGAGCTACGGCCGTGCCGAGAGCTGGAACCTGCTGATTCCCGATTTCATGGGCAGCGACTCGGCCCGCGCCTTCTCGGAGGACGGCCCCGTCGCCGCGGCGCTGACGCCCTACGGCATGGCGCAGGCGGCGCAGCAGCTTCCCGCCTACTGGGGCGAACAGCCCTACACCGGCGGGCCCACCTATCTGGGCGCCGCGGCGCTCTTCCTGGCGTTGCTGGGGGTGCTGCTCGTCGGCGGCCGCGACCGCTGGTGGATCGTGGCGGCGAGCCTCGTCATGCTGCTGCTGGCGTGGGGGCATCACTTCATGGGATTGACCGAACTGGCCTATAAATACCTTCCCGGCTACAACAAGTTCCGCACGGTCTCGATGGCCCTCGTGGTCGTGCAGTGGACGGTGCCGCTGCTGGCGGCGCTGGCGCTCCAGCGGCTCTGGTGTGTGGAGCTTCCGGCTGCGCGGCTGCGCCGTGCGCTGGCGTGGGCCGCGGGCGTCACGGGCGGGCTGTGCCTGCTCTTCGCCGTGGCGGGCGGCCAGCTCTTCGATTTCGGCCGCGAGGCCGCCGTGGAGCAGATGACCGCGCAGTTCAACCGTATTTTGCAGGCCAACGGCGCCGACGATCTGCTGCGACAGGGACTCGACGCGACGATCGGCGAGGAGGTCGGTGCGGCGATGGCCGACGAGCGGGCCGCGATGATGACGGCCGACGCCTGGCGGTCGCTGCTCTTCGTGCTCCTCACGGCGGCCGCCGTGGGGCTGATGATCGTGCGTCCGGCGTGGCGCGGTGCGGCCGTCGCGCTTGCGGGCGTGCTGGTCGCGGCCGATCTGTGGGGTGTCGACGTGCGCTACCTGTCGTCGGACGACTTCGTGTCGCCGCGCCGGCAGCAGTGGACGCCGAGCGGGGCCGACAAGCTGATTCTCGGCGACACGACGCCCGGCTTCCGTGTGCTGAACCTCACGGTCAGCCCCTTCAACGACGCCACGACGAGCTACTACCATCGTTCGGTGGGCGGCTACCACGGCGCGAAGATGTCGCGTTATCAGGACGTGATCGACCGCTACCTCTCGTCGAACGACGAAGCGGTGCTCGACATGCTCAATACCCGTTACCTCATCCTGCCGGGCGCCGACGGGCGGCCCGAAGCGCATCTGCGCGCGACGGCGCAGGGTGCGGCGTGGCTGGTGCGCGACGTCGTGACGGCCTCGACGCCGCAGCAGGAGCTGGCGGCGCTGGCGACGGCCGACCTGCGCCGTCAGGCGGTGGTCAACCCCGCCGACTATGCCCGCATGACGGGTGCCCGCGAAGGGGCGCTTCCGGCGGTCGATACGCTCGGTGGTACGATCCGGCTCACGAAATACCGCCCCAACTATCTGAAATACGAATACGCCTCCGCGGCGCCCGCCACGGCGGTCTTCTCCGAGATCTTCTACGACAAGGGCTGGACGGCCTGGGTGGACGGCGTCGAGACACCCTATTTCCGTGCCGATTACCTGCTGCGCGCCCTGGAACTTCCGGCCGGCGATCATACGGTCGAGTGGCGGTTCCGTGCGCCGCACTGGGGAGCGGTCGAGGGGGTGACGGGGCTTTGCTCGGCGGCGATCCTGCTCCTGATCGCCGGACTGGCCGCTGCGGAGTGGTATAAACGAAAAAAGCGATGAAAGACAACAAGCGACTCAAACGGCGCGTGCGCAACTCCTACATCGTCTCGACGGTGAGCATGGCGCTGGTGCTGTTCCTGCTCGGTTCGGTGGGGTATCTGATGACGGCCGCGCTGCGTGTGGCGCGGACGCTTCAAGAGAGCGTGACGGTGACCGTCGAACTGGCGGACGGGGTGGATTCGCTGCGGCGCGGCGAGATCGAACGCCGCCTGCGCGGCGACGAGATGGTGCGCGACATCGAGTTCGTCTCGAAGCAGACGAAGATCGGCGACGCGGAGTTCCGCCACATGTTCGAAAACGAGATCGAGGAGGTGCTCGGCGAAAACCCGCTCAACGACAGTTTCGAGGTGCACCTCTCGGCCGAGTCGGCCGACTCGGTGCGGCTCGACGCCTTCATGGCCAAGGCCGGCGGGATGCGGGGCGTGGAGCGTGCGACCTGCCCGCTGCCGATGATCCGGCGGATGCACGCCACGGTGAACAAGATCCAGCTGGTGCTGGCGGTCTTCGCTGCGGCGTTGCTGGCCATTTCGCTGATTCTGCTGAGCAATACGATCCGGCTTTCGATCTACTCGAAGCGTTACCTCATCAATACGATGAAGCTGGTCGGCGCGACCAAGTGGTTCATCATGCGGCCCTTTCTGGCCAGCAGCGTCTGGCAGGGGCTGGCGGCAGGGGCCGGCGCTTCGGCACTGTTCGGCGTAGCGCTCTACGGGTTGAGCGCGGCCCTGCCCGAACTGACGACGCTCGCGGCGATGACCAAGGCGATGATCATCGTGGGGAGCATGATGGCCGGCGGCGTGGCGCTCGCGCTGCTTTTTACGGCCGTATCGGTCAACCGGTTCGTCGACATGAGGTCGGACAAGATACACTTGTATTGAGGGGTCGGACGTTTGAGCAGAAATGGGTTCGGTATCCTGTTTCGTACGGGCGCAGTCACGGCCCGCGGCTGTGTTTCCGGATTTTACCCTCTCCTGAATTCCCTCCTCGGAGGGGACTTCGGGGGTGCTGTCCCGCAGGCGGTTGGCGAGATGGGTTTACCGACTGTTTCGAGGGGCAGGTACGGTCTTCCGCCGGTTAGGAAAATAGAAAGAGAAACAAAGAGACGATACGCAATGAAAAAATTCAATGAAATCGGCGATCCCAACGACGCCAAGATGCCGCTCTCGGCGAAAAATTACGTGCTGCTGCTCGTCGGGGCGGCGGTCATTCTGCTGGGGATGATCCTCATGTCGGGCGGCGGCAGCGACTCGCCCGACGAGTTCAACTACGCCATGTTTTCGTGGCGGCGCATCACGCTGGCGCCGATTCTGGTCATCGGCGGTTTCGCATTCGAAATTTACGCCATTCTCAAACGCTGGTAGACGATGGATACGATAGAGGCCATTATCTTGGGCATCGTGCAGGGGCTTACCGAGTTCCTGCCCGTGTCGAGCAGCGGGCACCTGCAAATCGCCAAGGCGCTCATGGGGGTAGAGATCGAACAGAACCTGCTCTTCGACGTGACATTGCACGCCGCTACGGTACTCAGCACGATCGTCGTGCTGTGGAGCGAGGTGGCGCGCCTGTTGCGGGGGCTCTTCTCGCGGCGGTTCAACGAGGAGCAGGCCTACGTGCTGAAACTCCTGCTGTCGATGATTCCGATCGGGATCGTCGGCTTCACGCTCAAAGACCGGCTCGACGCCCTTTTGGAGTCGCCGGCGATCCTGCTCGTGGTGGGGTGTATGCTGCTGGTGACGGCGGCGCTGCTCGCTTTCGCCTACTACGCCAAGCCCCGGCAGAAGGCGCAGCTCTCCTACCGCGACGCCTTCCTGATCGGTGTGGCGCAGGCCGTGGCGGCGCTGCCCGGCCTGTCGCGTTCGGGATCGACGATCGCTACGGGGCTGCTGCTGGGCAACCGCAAGCAGACGGTGGCGCAGTTCTCCTTCCTGATGGTGCTGGCCCCGATCCTGGGCGAAACCTTCTTGGAATTGATGAAGGGCAACCTCGGCGCGCAGGCGATCGGCTCGGCGCCGCTGGCGGCCGGTTTCGTCGCGGCCTTCGTCGTGGGGTGTCTGGCCTGCAAGTTCATGATCGAGATCGTCAAACGCGGCAAACTCGTCTGGTTCGCGCTTTACTGCGCGGCGGCGGGTACGGTGTCGATCCTCTCCTATGTGCTGTAAGACGATGGAAAGTACCGATTTGCAGCGGGTGAACTTCGAGGAGGGCTATGTCGCCGTGATCGACAAGCCCTACCGTTGGAGTTCGACCGACGTGGTGCGCAAGGTGAAGTTCGAGTTGCGCAAGGCGGGTTACCGCAGGATCAAGGTCGGCCATGCCGGTACGCTCGACCCGCTGGCCACGGGCGTTCTGCTGGTCTGCATCGGACGGGCGACCAAGCAGGTCGACGCCTTGCAGGCCGAGCGGAAGGAGTACATAGCCGGCGTGCGGCTGGGTGCCACGACCCCCAGCTTCGACTGCGAACACACGGTCGACCGGACCTTCCCGACGGACCACATCACGCGACCGGAGGTCGAACGGGCGCTCGCCTCGCTCGTGGGCGAGCGGTTGCAGACGCCGCCGCTCTATTCGGCCAAGAAGATCGAGGGGACGCGCGCCTACGAGTTCGCCCGTGCCGGCGAGCAGGTCGAGATGCGGCAGTCGCTCGTCACGATCTACGACATCGAGCTGCTGGAATGCCGTCTGCCGGAGCTGACGATCCGCGTGCGCTGTTCGAAGGGAACCTATATCCGCTCGCTTGCGCGCGAGATCGGCGAAGCGCTGTCGAGCGGCGCCTATCTCACCTCGCTGCGTCGCACGCGCAGCGGTACGCACGACGTCGAAGCGGCATGGCAATTGGATGATTTTCTGAAAAAGTTGAGGGGAGAGTGAAACAAAATAGTTTTTCCGACGTATATACCTTGATTGTTTTGTGTTTTCTGCGATAGAGAAACAGATCCGGCCGGTGCGGGCGCAAGACCGCTTTCGGACTGTGCCGGGCGTGGAAAACGAAGGGTCAAATTCAACTTTCCGACAATGAAATTATCACAGTACGGGTACGAGTTCAAGCCGGAGATGCTGGCCAAGTACCCTGCCGAGAACCGCGACGAGGCGCGTCTGATGGTGGTGAACCGTGCCAAGGGCACGATCGAGCATCGTATTTTCAAGGATATCATCGACTATTTCGACGAGGGCGACCTGTTCGTCTTCAACGACACGAAGGTCTTTCCGGCCCGTTTGTACGGCAACAAGGAGAAGACCGGCGCCGAGATCGAAATCTTCCTGCTGCGCGAGTTGAACCGCGAACTGCGTCTGTGGGACGTGCTGGTCGATCCGGCGCGCAAGATCCGCATCGGCAACAAACTCTACTTC
>ENA-OUOW01002477-OUOW01002477.1-human-gut-metagenome-genome-assembly--contig:-NODE-2477-length-10233-cov-5.503537_pt1 | contig 10233 bp, 7 predicted proteins | sample MGYA00237938_ERZ548769 | MGnify/ENA primary metagenome ERZ548769 (study PRJEB26490, sample SAMN05356870) | human gut metagenome | biome: terrestrial biome; feature: human-associated habitat; material... | reverse complement strand
CTTCTTAACAACGGAAAGATCGTTACAACAGAAGCTAAGGCAAAAGAGATCCGTAAGCAGGCAGAAAGCCTGATCGCTCTTGCTGTAAAAGAGAAAGATAACTTCGAAGAAGTTACAGTAATGGCTAAAGTAGCACGTAAAGATGCTGATGGCAAACGTGTGAAAGAAGTTGTTGACGGTAAGAAAGTTACTGTTTATGACGAAGTTGAGAAGACAATCAAAAAAGATAAGCCAAGCAGACTGCACGCTAGACGTCAGATGCTGAAAGTTCTCTTCCCTGTTAAAGAAGGTGAGAAGAGAAACATGAAAGATGTTGACATGGTTGCAAAACTCTTTGATGAGATCGCTCCAAAATATGCTGATCGTAACGGTGGTTACACAAGAATCGTAAAGATTGGTCAGCGTAAAGGTGACGCAGCTATGGAAGTTCTGATCGAGCTTGTTTAATTTGATAATATAGCTGATTTTTGACTCTCATATAGGACAGAAATGTCCTGTATGGGAGTTTTTTGCATATTAGTAAAGTGTTTTTCATAGTTAAAAATGTCAAGTGAAAATTTGCTTTTGTGAAAACTGCACAAATGATGTTAAAAAAATAACGTTAAAACTTTAACAACTGGTACATTGACAATTAATTAACGAACTAGTATACTAATACCTGTAATCGGGAAACATAAAAATAACCCGATCGGATAAAACTTGCAGGTTACGAAAACAGTGACTATAAAAATGATTTATTCAAGTACAGGAGGAATACTCAGATGGCAAAGAAAGAGGCGGCAAAAACTGTAGAGACAAAGACAGTAAACACCGGATTCATTGATAACGTTGAAGCTCTTGAAGCAAAAATGAAAGAGATGCGCGAGGCACAGAAAATCTTCGCTACATTTACACAGGAGCAGGTTGACAAAATCTTCTATGAAGCAGCTATGGCAGCAAACAAGCAGCGTATCCCGCTTGCAAGACTTGCAGTAGAAGAGACTCAGAGAGGTATTCTCGAGGATAAGGTTATCAAAAACCATTACGCAGCAGAGTATATTTACAACGCATACAAAGATACAAAGACATGTGGTGTTGTAGAAGAAGATAAGGCATTTGGAATCAAAAAGATCGCAGAGCCAATCGGACTTGTTGCAGCAGTTATCCCTACAACAAACCCGACATCAACAGCAATTTTCAAAACACTGATCTGCTTAAAGACAAGAAATGCAATCATCATCAGCCCACATCCGGCTGCTAAAGCATCTACAATCGCAGCAGCTAAAGTTGTTCTTGATGCAGCAGTGAAAGCAGGAGCTCCGGAAGGAATCATCGGTTGGATCGATGCCCCATCACTGGAACTTACAAACACAGTAATGAGAGATGCAGATATCATCCTTGCAACAGGTGGTCCTGGAATGGTTAAAGCAGCTTACTCTTCAGGAAAGCCGGCACTCGGAGTTGGAGCTGGTAACACACCGGTTATCATCGACGATACAGCAGATGTAAGAATGGCAGTTAACTCAATCATCCACTCTAAGACATTTGATAATGGTATGATCTGTGCGTCTGAGCAGTCTGTAACAGTACTTGAAAGCGTATATGAGGAAGTTAAGAAAGAATTCCAGTACAGAGGATGCTACTTCCTGAAACCAGGTGAGGAGCTTGACAAAGTTCGTAAGACAATCATCATCAACGGTGCGCTGAACAGCAAGATCCCAGGAAAATCAGCTTATGAAATCGCTCAGATGGCAGGCGTTGATGTACCGAAGAATACAAAGATCCTGATCGGAGAAGTTGAATCTGTAGATATTTCAGAAGAATTTGCACATGAGAAATTATCACCGGTACTTGGTATGTACAAAGCTAAAACATTTGATGAGGCTCTTGAGAAAGCAGCTCAGCTTGTAGCAGACGGTGGATATGGACATACATCTTCACTCTACGTACATCCGGCAGAGACAGAGAAGATCGCAAAACATGCAGCAGCAATGAAGACTTGCCGTGTACTGATCAACACACCTTCTTCTCACGGTGGAATCGGAGACCTTTATAACTTCAAGATGGCTCCGTCCCTTACACTTGGATGTGGATCATGGGGTGGAAACTCTGTATCAGAGAACGTAGGAGTAAAACATCTGCTTAACATCAAGACAGTTGCAGAGAGGAGAGAAAATATGCTGTGGTTCAGAACACCTGAGAAAGTTTACTTCAAGAAAGGTTCTATGCCGGTTGCACTGGATGAGCTTGGAACAGTAATGCATAAGAAGAAAGCATTTATCGTAACAGACTCCTTCCTTTACAAGAACGGATATGTAAAACCGATCGAAGATAAATTAGATGAAATGGGAATCCAGCATACATGCTTCTTCGAAGTAGCACCAGACCCGACACTTCAGTGTGCACGCAAGGGTGTTGACCAGATGAGACAGTTCGAGCCAGATACAATCATCGCTCTTGGTGGTGGATCTGCAATGGACGCAGGTAAGATCATGTGGATCATGTATGAGCATCCGGAAGCAAACTTCGAAGATATGGCTATGGACTTCATGGACATCCGTAAGAGAGTATTTACATTCCCTAAGATGGGAGAGAAAGCTTACTTCATAGCTATCCCAACATCTTCAGGAACAGGTTCTGAGGTAACACCATTCGCAATCATCACAGACGCTGACACAGGTGTTAAATGGCCAATCGCTGACTACGCTCTGCTTCCAAACATGGCAATCGTAGACGTAGACAACATGATGACACAGCCGAAGGGACTGACAAGTGCTTCAGGTATCGACGTTATGACACATGCAATCGAGGCATATGTATCTATCATGGCAACAGATTACACAGATGGTCTTGCTATGAAGGCTGTTAAGCTTGTATTCGAGAACCTTCCATCTGCATACGAGAACGGAGCAAACGATCCGAAGGCTCGTGAAGAGATGGCAAACGCTTCCTGTATGGCTGGTATGGCATTCGCAAATGCATTCCTTGGTGTTAACCACTCCATGGCTCATAAGCTTGGTGCTTTCCACCACCTGCCACACGGTGTTGCTAACGCAGTAATCCTTACAGAAGTTATGAGATACAATGCAGCAGAAGTTCCGACAAAGATGGGAACATTCTCACAGTATCAGTACCCACATGCACTTGCAAGATACGCAGAACTCGGACGCTTCGCAGGATGCACAGGTAAAGATGATAAAGAAGTATTTGAGAACTTCATCGCTAAACTTGAAGAACTCAAAGAGAAGATCGGAATCAAGAAGACAATCAAAGATTACGGCGTTGATGAGAAGTACTTCCTTGACACACTTGATGAAATGTCAGAGCAGGCATTCAACGATCAGTGTACAGGAGCTAACCCAAGATACCCACTCATCCAGGAGATCAAAGATCTGTACCTGAAATGCTACTACGGAAAATAAATCGCATTGCATAAGCAGGCATATGACCGTTAGAATCTAAAATATACGAAGAGAGACAGAATGATGTTGAAAAGCATTGTTCTGTCTTTTTTTTACGTGAGCAACGAGCCAAAGCTTATGATTGTTAATAAATAGACAATATATAAGATGTAAAAAATCTTGTTAAAAACTGCACAAACTTGCTCTAAAGGGGTTTTATTTCTAAAAATTGTGAGATATAATGACATCATCAAAACAAAGTAAGAGCCGTAAGGCAAAAGGAACAGCCCCGCAGAGCTGAGATAAAATAAGAGCAGACAAGAAGGAGCGTTCAAGATATAAGGAGGTCTATATTATGAAGTTAGAAGAAAAAAATCTCATCGTGAAACGTGCTTACAAATCAGTCTATAAATGTGATGATTGTATCGTGAAAGTTTTTAATGAAGGACATCCGAAGTCAGATGTATTTAATGAGGCTCTGAATACTGCAAGAGTAGAAGAGACAGGTCTGGACATTCCAAAGGTAAAAGAAGTAACTCAGATTGATGGAAAGTGGGCAATTGCTATTGAGTACAAAGCAGGTAAGACACTTGAGGACATGATGGAATCTGATATGAAGAATCTGGAAAAATATATGGAAGACTTTGTTGATCTCCAGTTACAGGTTCAGAGTAAGAAATCACCGCTTCTGAAAGGAATGAAAGATAAATTAGCTCGTCAGATCAATGGATTGAAAGATCTTGATGCGACTACACGTTATGAACTTCTGACAAGACTTGAGAGTATGCCAAAGCATAATAAAGTATGTCACGGAGACTTTAATCCGAGTAATGTGATCGTAGGAAAGAATGGAAAGATGACTGTAGTTGACTGGGCTCATGCAACACAGGGAAATGCAAGTGCAGATGCAGCAATGACATATTTGCTTTTCGCACTGAAAGATCAGAAAGTAGCAGATCTCTATCTGAAATTGTTCTGCAAGAAGAGCGATACAGCAATGCAGTATGTACAGCAGTGGCTTCCGATTGTGGCAGCAGCACAGTTATCTAAAGAAAATGAACTTGAAAAAGATTTTCTAATGAGATGGATTGATGTTGTTGATTATCAGTAGAAAATAGAGTTGTTTCTAAAAAAGAAGCGCTGGAAGATGAAAATGAAATCTTCCGGCGCTTCTTAATCTTCTTTTTATTATTTTACCAACTTGTAAAGAAAACGTTATCGCCAATTACAACACCGGTTCTGCTTGTCGATGGTGCGTACAGGAAGTAATAACAGTCGGCTACGGCAGCAAGACGAGCTCCGTTGATCGCATCCTGTGCAACCTGGATAGAAAGACTTCGTGGACCTTGCTTTAATACACGGTCTAAGGAACCTGTCCATACAGGAGCAAACTGTCCTTGGGCATAGATGACATCATGAATAGAATTCGGAAAGCGACTGCTATATACACGATTCATAATGACTGTAGCAACTGCAAGCATAGAGTCGTAATCATAGTGGGCCTCACATTGCAGGATTGCTGCAAGAAGTGTAAGGTCATCAGACGCAATGGCAGATCCGGAACTATTGGAGCCACCAGAAGAACTTGAACTTCCGGAGGATGAGGAACCTGAATTGCCGGAGTTCCCAGAGGAACTGGAAGTATTCGCTTTGTTCGCACTGGCAGCAGCCTCAGCTTTTGCAGCTGCTTCGGCTTTTGCAGCGGCTTCCGCCTGTTTCCTGGCTTCTTCTGCCTGACGAGCTGCCTCTTCTTCTTTGGCTTTCTGCAGTTTTGCATTCACTTCATTCAAATTAGTAGAAGTTGCAGCAGCTTTTGCCTGTAATTGTGTCTGCTGTGTCTGCAATTGGTTCTGTAAATCTTTCATGGAAGCCTGCTGTGCTTCCAGGTCTGCTTTCTGATCGGCAATCTGCTGGTGAACATCTTTCAGATCGTTCAGAGCTTTGCGGTCGTAGTTACTTAAATTTTCAATAAAATCAGCTTTGTTTAGAAAATCTGACATATTTTCTGCTGAGAAAAGCATCTCAAGCATTGTAGCACTTCCGTGCTCATACATATATTTGATACGGCTTTTCATATCTTCATACTGCTGATCTTCGTTTTTCTGCGCTTTCTCAAGATCATCCTGTGTTTTGTCTATATCACTGTTGAGGATCTCAACCTGCATCTCAGTATCAGATATCTTCTCACTCAGGGTGAGGATATCCTGGTTGATGCCTTTTAATTCGTTCTCAAGGGCAGAGGTCTGGTTTTGCAGATTGTCTATCGTGTCTGTAGCATAGACAGGAAGTGCAGAAAATACAATTGCAAGGGAACAAATGAGCGCGGTGCCCGTATGTAACTTGCTTTTTTTGTAAAATGCCATAATCTCAATATCCTTTCTTTAAATGACATTGCATAGTTGTCGAAAACCTATTATACTATAAAACAGAGAATTAATCAAATTTGCGCGAAACATTTTATGATTGTTTTACAAAATGATTAAAAAGATGTTACTTTTTGTAACAATTGACGGATAGAAAATACAGAAGATAAGGAAAAAAGTATGGAAAAAAAGGAAATTAAGATTGTTGGATTAGATCTCGATGGAACACTTCTTACAGATAAGAAGGAACTTCTTCCTTATACGAAGAATGTAATCGGAGAGGCACTGCAGAATGGTACAGTTGTTCTTGTTGCAACCGGAAGACCATGGACAGGAGTTCCGGAAGAATTACGTGAGCTTACGGGGATGGATTATGCACTGACTGCGAATGGGGCAAGGATTATCGAGACGAGAACCGGAAAGGTACTGGAAGAACATCTGTTATCCAAAGAAGCAGCAAAAAAAGCAATTGCAATCGGAAGAAAATATGATACTCTGTTGGAAGTTTATTTTGATGGGCAGGGATATGCTCAGAAAGATGAGATCGCGCAGGTGAGAAAGTATCATAAGAATCCGAACATGTGGGATTATTTTCTGAGAACACGAATAGCGGTAGACAGACTGGAAGATCTGCTGGATGAAAAAGAAGGGAATCTTGATAAAGTACAGATGTTGTTTGCAGATATGGAAGAGAGAGAAGAGGCATGGAAAGAGCTGGAGCGAGAAGGCGTCTTTGAACTGGTTGGCTCTCTTCAATATAATATAGAAATCAATGCAGTTGGTGTAAATAAAGGAACCGGACTTGTGAATCTTGGCAAGATGCTTGGAATCAGGCGGGAAGAGATCATGGCGTGTGGGGATGGCGATAATGATATCGCAATGCTCAAGGAAGTTGGATTTGGGGTTGCCATGGCGAATGCCGAAGAAAAGGTCAAAGCTGTAGCTGATTATATTACGGAGAGCAACAATGATGAGGGGGCTGCAAAGGCCATCGAGAAGTTTGTTCTGAAACGAGGAGGGGAATCATGTTAGAAGTATTAAAGGTTATCATTTTAGGAATTGTGCAGGGAATCACAGAGTGGCTTCCAATCAGTAGTACAGGTCATCTGATTCTGGTAGAGCAGCTGATCCAACTGAAGCAGAACGAGGCATTTACGAATATGTTCAATGTGGTGATTCAGTTTGGATCGATCCTGGCAGTTGTAGTAATTTATTTTCATAAGTTAAATCCGTTCTCACCGACGAAGACGGAAAAGCAGAAGAAGATGACAATTCAGTTATGGATTAAAGTAGTGATCGGAACAATTCCGGCACTGATCGGAGGAGTGTTGCTGAACGATCTGATTGAATCAAAACTGAGTAATGCATATGTTGTTGCATTGATGTTGATTGTTTATGGTATTGTATTCATTGTAATTGAAAAACGTAATGAGACAAGAGAACCGAAAGTAAAAAGACTCTCTCAGCTTTCTGTGAAGACAGTTCTTCTGATCGGAGTTTTCCAGATGATGGCGATGATTCCTGGGACGTCCAGATCCGGCGCAACGATTGTCGGAGCACTGGCACTTGGGGTTTCAAGAAGTGTTGCAGCAGAGTTTACATTTTTCCTTGCAATTCCGGTTATGTTTGGAGCAAGTGCACTGAAGTTGTTTAAGTTCGGTCTGGCATTTACCCCAATGCAGGTATTTCTGCTTCTTCTTGGAATGATCGTATCCTTTGCAGTATCTGTTATAGCAATCAAGTTCCTGATGAAATATATCAAGAACCATGACTTTAAGGCATTTGGATATTACAGAATCGTACTTGGAATCGTTGTATTTTTATTCTTCGGTATCCAGGCTTTATTCAAATAAGGTATGTATTATTGAATAGAGTGCAGTGTGTTTTACTGTTCACAGTTATTGTGAACAGTAAAATTTTGTATTTCCAAAAGAAATCGTGCATAATTACGTCTTGCATTTTATGAAAAGCATGTTATAATTATTAACATGTTTTGAATTTTTATGCAGAGAAAAGAGGAGGCGCTTAATATGAAGAAGTTTTTATCAGTATTTCTTACTGCAGCATTAGCAGTCAGCATGCTGGCAGGTTGTGGTAGTAAGAACGAAACAGTAACAGCAAAGGTAATCGATATTGACCTTACAAATGAAGAATATGCATTTGGTGTGGACAAGAATCAGCCGGAACTTCTTGAGAAGACAAATGAGTTTATTGCAAAGATCAAATCAGATGGAACACTTGATGAGATCTGCAAAAAGTATTTCTCAGACGGAGAGCCGGAAGCAGTAAAATCAGCAACACTTGATACATCTAAGGATCAGTTGGTTGTAGCTACAAATGCAGCATTCGAGCCATTTGAGTATACAAAGGGTGAAGATTATTATGGAATCGACATGGAGATTGCAAAGCTTCTTGCTGATGAACTTGGAAAAGAGCTTGTAATTGAGAATATGGATTTTGATGCAGTTTGTCTGTCTGTAAGCCAGCAGAAATGTGATATTGCTATGGCAGGACTTACAATCAATGAAGAGAGAGAAGAATATGTTACATTTACAGATTCTTACTATTCAGCATCCCAGCGTTTGATCGTTCCAAGCAATGTTACAACATTCGATGATTGCAAGACAGCAGATGACGTTGCAGCTAAGCTTGCTGAGACAAAATCATCTGACCAGATCGGTGTTCAGCAGGGAACAACAGGTCAGTACTATGTTGAAGGAAGCGAAGATTGGGACTTCCCGGGACTTCCGGCAAAATGTGTGACATACAAGAGCGGATCACTTGCAGTACAGGATATGCTCAATGGAAATATTCAGTATGTGATCATTGATGCAGCACCGGCAGCAGCAATCACAGATGCAATCAACGCAGTTCAGTAAGAGTATTTACTAAGAATTTACAGGCAGTAAAATAACAGAATTTATTAACGAGGGAAATACAGGCAGAAGATGATGCATGCATTTTCCTCTTTTTGGAGAAAGGAAACAAATGGGGAATTTTAGTCAGAAAGTAGACAAATTTATTGATATATTTCTGAATCAGAATGGCTATGTGAAAGTAGTTCAGGGACTGCACAATACTTTGCTGATCGCAATCTGCGGTCTGATTATCGGTATTGTGATCGGTACTTTGATCGCTACAGTCCGTGTGATTCCGAAATATAAAACTCTTCCGAGAGTATTGAATCATATTTGCAGCTTTTACGTTGCATTATTCAGAGGAACTCCTATGGTAGTTCAGCTCCTTATCTTTTATTATGTACTCCTTCCGATTTTTGGGGTGAAGATTACCGGAGTACAGGTTTCTATGGTTGTATTTGGTCTGAATAGTGGTGCATATATTTCAGAGATCATGCGAAGCGGAATCCAGTCTGTCGATCCGGGACAGATGGAAGCCGGAAGAGCAGTCGGACTCAGTTTTGGAACAAGTATGATGAAGATTGTGATTCCGCAGGCTGTAAAGAACATTCTTCCGACACTTGGAAATGAGTTCATTTCTCTTATTAAAGAGACTTCCGTAGTAAGTTTTGTTGGCGCAGCTGACCTTTATGTTGCATTTAACTATATCGGAAGTAACAGCTACGAATTCATGGTACCGTACCTTGTAATGGCGTTAATCTACATTGCACTTGTGCTTGTGATCACATTACTTGTTAAATTATTAGAAAGGAGCCTGAAGAAGAGTGATAGACGTAATTAATCTGCAAAAAAGCTTTGGGGACAAAGAGATTCTGAAGGGAATCAATGTTACGATCAATAAAGGCGATATCGTTGCGGTACTCGGACCATCCGGCTCCGGTAAAAGTACATTTTTGCGATGCCTGAACTGTATGGAAGACCCGACAGGCGGAAGCATTATCTTTAATGGTGTTGATATCGCAGATATGAAGGTTGATATTAATCAGCATCGCCGCCATATGGGAATGGTTTTCCAGCATTTCAATCTTTATAATAATAAGACAGTTCTTCAGAATGTCATGATGGCACCTGCATATCTAAGATGTAAGGACATTGATAAGGCAAAGAAAAAGAATCGTATGATCAAATTTAAAAATATGTTCCGTGGAAGTGACAAGAAGGAAGAACTGATTCCGATCACTGAGACAAAGGAGCAGATCAAGAAAGAAGTAAAGGAGCAGGCAATGGCTCTTTTGAAGAGAATCGGATTGGAAGATAAAGCGGATGTGTATCCGTCTACACTTTCCGGTGGACAGAAACAGCGTGTCGCGATTATCCGTTCCATGGCTATGAATCCTGACGTAATTCTTTTTGATGAGCCGACTTCAGCACTTGACCCGGAAATGGTAGGAGAAGTACTTGAACTGATGAAAGATCTGGCAAAAGAGGGAATGACAATGGTTGTTGTTACTCATGAGATGGGATTCGCCCGTGAGGTTGCTTCAAGAGTTCTTTTCATTGATGACGGTCAGATTAAGGAAGAAGCTGCCCCGGCAGAATTCTTTGAACATCCGAAAGATCCAAGACTTCAGG
>ENA-OUOW01002474-OUOW01002474.1-human-gut-metagenome-genome-assembly--contig:-NODE-2474-length-10243-cov-4.048292_pt1 | contig 10243 bp, 8 predicted proteins | sample MGYA00237938_ERZ548769 | MGnify/ENA primary metagenome ERZ548769 (study PRJEB26490, sample SAMN05356870) | human gut metagenome | biome: terrestrial biome; feature: human-associated habitat; material... | reverse complement strand
TTGATGATGCGGCTGCCCTTGTAGATGAGGCCCTTGTCATACAGCTCGCAGAAGGCCTCACGCACCGCCTGAGAGCAGCCCTCGTCCATGGTGAACCGGGAGCGGGACCAGTCACAGGAGGCACCCATCTTCTTCTGCTGCTCCACGATACGGTTGCCGTACTTCTCCTTCCAGGCCCAGACACGCTCCAGGAACTTTTCACGACCCAGATCATAGCGGGTCAGGTGCTCCTCCTCCCGCAGTCGCTCCTCCACCTTGATCTGGGTGGCGATACCGGCGTGGTCGGTGCCGGGAAGCCACAGGGCGGAATAGCCCTGCATCCGCTTGAAGCGGGTGAGGATATCCTGCAGCGTGGAGTCCATGGCGTGGCCCATGTGCAGCTGGCCGGTGACGTTGGGGGGAGGCATGACGATGGAAAAGGGCTTCTTCTTCGGGTCGGCGTCCGCCTTGAAGCAGCCGTTGTCCATCCACATCTGATAGATATGCGGCTCCACCTCACGGGGATCGTATACCTTCGGCAATTCTTTACGCATATGTTCTCTCCTTCTGATTTGGATTTTATCATCAAAAAAACCGCCCCGCTCCGCCGATGCGGAACAGGACGGACTGTGATCCGTGGTACCACCTGTTGTTCGGGATGACTCCCGCACTCATGGGGCAAGCGCCCCGCCCCGATAACGGAGGGCATACCGTTGGGACCTACTGCCGTGTTCAGTCCAAGGCTCCGGGACGACTTGGGCGGCGCATCACGGGAGCTTACACCCACCGCTCCCTCTCTTAGCTTCCGCACTCCGCTTACTGCTTCCCTTCCGTGCCGTTACACAATATGTATGCAGTATAATACACTCCCGGAAAAAAGTCAAGTTCCCCTTTCCCTTTGGGCGGGGCGGTGCTATAATAGGGAGTATCCAAGAGAGGAGGCGCCGCCTTGCATATTCTGGAGCATTTGCGTACCGTGAACCGACACCGCCATCTGGTGCGGAAATACTGCTTCCGGTTGGGACTGTACTGGCAGGGACTGACCCATGATCTCAGCAAATACAGCCCCACGGAGTTCTGGCGCAGCGCCAAATACTATCAGGGCTACCGCAGTCCCAACGATCAGGAGCGGCTGGTCAACGGCGTCAGCCTGTCATGGCTCCACCACAAGGGCCGCAACCGCCACCATTTTGAATATTGGATCGACTACTGCCGGGGCCAGGACGGAACGCCCTTCATCGGCGGCTGCAAGATGCCGGTGAAGTATGTGGCGGAGATGTTCTGTGACCGCATCGCCGCCTGCCGGGTGTATCAGAAGGAGAAATACACCGATGCCTCTCCCTACGACTATTTCCAGCACTCCAAGGGGCATCTGTGCCGGTCGGAGCACGGTCACGGCTTCATCCATCCGGAGACCAGCGAGCTGCTGACCCGGTGGCTGCTGCTTCTGAAGGAGCAGGGCGAGGATGCCGCCTTCCTTCAGATCCGGCAGGAGCTGAAGGAGCTGCGGAGAGCGTAAATACCGGACAAAAGCCGCTGTCGATCCATTGTGTCGGGGACGTCTTTTTCTTTTCGGCGTTTTTCACAGGCTTCTCCTTGATTTTTGCAGCATATTGCACAACTTCTATGTCGGGAATCCCGTCAAAAAATGGCAGCGGCGGGGGTTGTGGAAGTATGTGCGCCGTGATATACTGTATGACCGTGAGAGGAAAAATGGTGAAAAGGAGGAACATATGATGGAGAAAAACGGGAAAAAAAGTTTATTTTCGATTGAAATAACCACAGGGTCCCTGTGGAAAAATATTCTGCTGTTCAGCCTGCCGCTGATGATGACGCAGGTGCTGGAGGTGCTGTTCAACCTCAGCGACGTGGCCATTGCCGGTAAATTTGCCGACTATCTGGCGCTGGGCGCTGTGGGCTCCACCACTCTGCTGGTATCCCTGTTTACGGGACTGCTCATTGGCATCGGCAGCGGTGTCAACGTGGTCGTGGCCCGTGGACTGGGGCTGGGCAGTCATGAGGACGTGGAGAAGACCATCCACACCTCCCTGCTCATCTGCAGCGGTATCGGTATCGTGGTGTGTCTGGTCTGTCTGCTGCTGGCGAAGCCCATGCTGCTGCTGCTGAATACCAAGGAGGAGTTGCTGCCCGGCGCCGTGGGGTATCTGCGGATCTACGCTCTGGGTATGCCGGCCATGGCGGTATACAACTTCGGCAATGGTGTCCTCAGTGCCGCCGGGGACACAAAGCGGCCTCTGCTGTATCTGAGCATTGCCGGCGTGGTGAATGTGGCTCTGAACCTGTTCTTTGTGATCCAGTGCCACATGGCCGCCCTCGGTGTGGCCACCGCCAGCGCCATCGCCCAGTGGCTGTCCGCTCTACTGATCATGCGGCATCTGATGAGCCAAAAGGATGCCTGCAGAGTGCATCTGAAAAAGCTGTGCATCGACAAGGCCGCCGCCAAGCGGGTGCTGATGATCGGCATCCCCTCCGGCCTGCAAAACGCCATCTTTGCCCTTGCAAACCTCTTCGTACAGATCGGCGTCAACAGCTTCGATTCGGTGATGGTATCCGGTAGCTCGGCAGCTGCCAACGCCGATACGCTGATCTTCAATATGATGTCTGCCTTCTATACCGGCTGCGCCACCTTTGTCAGCCGCAACTGGGGTGCCGGAAAGACGGATCGTATCCTCAAGAGCTACCGTATCGTTCTGCTGTATTCCTTTCTGGTGGGCAGCATCTGCGGCGGACTGCTGCTGCTGTTCGGAGACAAGTTCCTTGGACTTTTCGCCAATGAGGCGGACGTGATCGCCGCCGGTATGCAGCGGCTGAAGATCATGGGTTTCTCCTTCGGTGTCAGCGCCCTGATGGACGCCAGCATTGCCGCCTCCCGTGGAATTGGGCGCAGCATCGTCCCCACCATCATCGTCATCATGGGCTCCTGCGTGTTCCGGGTCATCTGGGTGTACACGGTGTTCGCCTACTTCGGCACCATCCCCTCCCTGTTCCTGCTGTACATCTTCTCCTGGGCCATCACGGGCATTGCCGAGTGGGCCTACTTCCGGCACAGCTACAAGAAATACATCCTGCACGGACAAATATGGTAAACGAACGCCCCGGCCAGTTGACTGACCGGGGTGTCTTTTTTCGGTTCTGGTTGCCCATCCAACCAACTGGCCCTCCGGCATACTCGGAGGGCCAGTTTTACAGCTTATTCAGGATACGCTTACTCGGCGTCCTCGTCCCCGTCGTTCAGCAGAGCACGGATGGACAGGGAGATCTTTTGCTTCTCCTCATCCACAGCGGTGATCTTGGCATCCACGATCTGGCCCTCGGACAGAACGTCACCGGGCTTCTCGATGCGGCGATCGGCGATCTGGGAGATGTGGATCAGGCCATCCACACCGGGAACGACCTCAGCGAAAGCACCGAAGGTCATCAGCTTCACGATACGGACGGAAGCCACGTCGCCCACCTTGTAGGTCTCCATGAACTTGTCCCAAGGATTGCAGGAACGGTCCTTCACACCCAGAGAGATCTTGTGCTTCTCGGGATCGAAGGAGATGACGTACACATCCAGCGTGTCGCCCACAGAAACCACCTCAGCGGGGTTCTTGATGCGGGACCAGGACAGCTCGGAGATATGTACCATGCCGTCCACGCCGCCGATGTCCACAAACACGCCATAGCTGGTCATGGACTTGACGGTGCCGGTATAGTGCTTACCCACCTCGATGCTCTCCCAGATGGCGGCCTGAGCAGCCTGACGCTCCTCATACTGCACGGCACGGATGGAGCCCACCACACGGCGGCGGGCGCGATTGACCTCGGTGATCCGCAGGGAGACGGTCTGACCGATCATCTGGCTCAGATCGGCACCACGGGGCTGACCGCTCTGAGAGGCGGGAACGAACACACGCACGCCCTTGACGTTGACGACGATGCCGCCCTTGTTCTCCTCGGTGACCTTGCCCTCCAGGGTGGTCTTGTTCTCGCGGGCCTCCTCGATGTCCTCCCAGACCTTCACGGCGTCCAGACGCTTCTTGGAGAGCATAGCGTAGCCCTCCACGTCGTTGACACGGATGATGTAGGTCTCGATCTCGTCGCCCACCTTCACCACGTCCTCAGGCTTCACGCTGGGATCGGCGGACAGCTCCTCCGCAGAAATATAGCCTGCCTGCTTGCAGCCCAGATCCACCTGAACCTCGGTGGGACCCACGGCCGTCACGATACCGGTTACCTTCTCTCCTGTATTTAAAGTCTTAAAGGATTTGTCCAGCAGTTCCTCAAAGCTCTCTTCCTGGGGTTCCATGTTCTTGATTTCTTCGCTCATTGTTGTATATACCTCCTTAATGATGCCCGCCGGGGTGGACGCGCCGGCCGTAAGCCCCGCCATTGTGCATCCGGAAAGAAAGCCCGTCGTCAGCTCCCCCGCCTGTTCGATCTGATACACGACAGGGCAAGCCTTACGGCAGATCTCCGCTAAATGCTTCGTGTTGGCACTTTTACGATCTCCGACCACGACCATTACGTCAGCCTGAGCCGCCAATTCGGCTGCCTCCAACTGACGCCTATGCGTAGCGCTACATATTGTATCAAAGATTTTTGCGTTTGTACACAGTTTTTTTAAAATTTCTTTGGAAGTTTCCCAAATTGTTCGGATGCAGGTGGTCTGAGCCACCGCCGTCAGGGACAGAGACTGCCGGGAAGGCTCCTGCAGGAGCCATTTTTCAAGCTCCTCCGGCCCCGGAAAGATGACGCTGCGATCCGACCAGCTGGCCACACCCATGACCTCCGGATGCCGAGGCTCCCCAATGATAAGGGGGATACGCCCCTCCCGGTCGGCCTGCGCCACCAGCTGCTGAATCCGCAGTACGTTGGGACAGGTGGCGTTGACGCACACGGCTCCCAGCTGCTCCAGACGGTCAAAGACCTCCTTGCGCTCCCCGTGGGAGCGGATGATCACCGTCTCGCCGGGGCGGACCTCCTCTACGGAGTCCACCTGTCTGGCCCCCAGCGCCTCCAGCTCCGCCACCACATGGACGTTGTGGATGATGCTGCCCAGCATGGCGCAGCCGCCCTTTTCACGGGCTGTCTCCTCCGCCAGCTTCACAGCCCGCTCCACGCCGTAACAGAAACCGGCGCTTTTGGCTACTCTTACCTCTGCCATTGGATTCCTCCCAGCGCATAGGCCCGACGCATGATCTCCTCGGCGTTGGACTGATACTCCTCCGCCGTTCCCTTCCGGCCGGTATATACCGGGTCGTAGGGCTTTCCGATGATGATGGACACCCGGTGAAACAGGCGCTTGTCCCGGCCGATGAACACCGGCACCAGCGGCACGCCGGAGCGAATGGCCATCATGCCTACGCCGCCTTTGACATCCACGCTGCCGGGCTCCTTGACCCGTGTCCCCTCCGGGAATACCAGCAGATTCCAGCCGTCCCGCAAACTCTGGATGGAGGTCTTGACGGCGGCAATGTCGGAGTTTCCCCGATCCACACCGAATACGCCGATGGCCCGCAGAAAGGCTCCCACCACGGGAATTTTCATCAGCTGCTTCTTGGCCATGATCCGCAGGGGGAAGTCCTGCCGCATGGCACATATCAGCAGGATGGGGTCCACGGCGCTGGAGTGATTGGCGCACAGCAGTACCGGCTGATCCTTGGGGAGATTTTCCAGTCCCTCCACCCGCAGCGGGTGAAGAAACGTGGCAAAGGGCCGCCATGTGGCCCGGATAAAGCGGTAAAAACGATTTTTTACCATCCGATCCTCTCCTTTATCATGTGCAGCAGGGCCTCCCGGCTCTGGTCAAAGTCCAAATGGCTGGTATCCAGCAGCAAAGCGTCCTCCGCTTGCCGCAGGGGTGCCGTCTCCCGGTGGCTGTCTGCCCAATCCCGCTGGAGGATATCCGAGAGCACCTGATTGTAGGGCTGCGGCGTTCCCCGCTGCTCCAGCTCCTTCATGCGGCGCTGGGCCCGAATCTCCGGCGAGGCCGTCAGGAAGATCTTTACCTCCGCCTGCGGCAGCACTACCGTGCCGATGTCACGACCGTCCATCACCACACTGTGGCTGCGGGCCAGCTCTCGCTGCATCTCCAGCAAAAAGGCCCGTACCTCCGGGATGGCGGACACCACCGAGGCCCAGCGGGAGATTTCCGGACGGCGGATGACGTCCGTCACGTCCTCCCCGTTGAGCAGCATATGCTGCAGGCCGTCCTCACCGTAGGCCATGCTCACCTGAATGTCCGGCAGCAGGGCGACGATGGCCGCCAAATCATGCGGGTCTGCCTCCCGGCGGCAGGCGTACAGGCCGATGGTGCGGTAGATGGCCCCGGTATCCACGTAGAGGATGCCCAGCTCTGCCGCTGCGGCCTTGGCCAGTGTGCTTTTTCCTGCGCCGGAGGGGCCGTCAATGGCCACGGCGTATCTCTTGTTATCCATGCGATTCGCTCCTTATTCCTCTGCGGCACTGACCCCGGCACAATGGCCGGTGGCCCATGCGATCTGCAAATTAAAACCGCCCGTATAGGCGTCTACATCCAGAATTTCCCCGGCAAAATACAGCCCCTGTACCAGCTTGGAGGCCATGGTGGCAGGCTGCACCTGCCCTACCTTCACGCCGCCGGAGGTGATGATGGCCTCCGCCACAGGCCGTGGCCCAGTGACGGGCATGGTGAAGTGCTTCAGCAGCTGCACCAGCGCACGGCGCTGCTCTCTGGTCACGGCGTTGGCCTGCTGCTGGGGGTCCATCCCCAGACGGTTCAGTATCACCGGCACCATGCTGTGAGGAACCAGACCGGAAAAGATGCGCTCCACGCTGCGGTTGGGGGCCTCACCCAGATCCCGCAGGATGCGGCTCTCCAGCTTCTGTTCGTCCAGCGCAGGCTTTAAGTCGATGCTGAGACGGTAGGTCTCCTTCTCCCAATTCCGCAGATGGGCGCTGGCCGACAGCACCAGCGGCCCGGAAACGCCGAAGTGGGTGAACAGCATCTCGCCAAATTCCCGGAAGATGGCTTTCCCTTTCCGGTTCAGCACCGTCAGCTCTACGTTTTTCAGAGCCAGCCCCTGCATCTGCCGGCAGGCCTCGTCCTCACTGACCAGCGGAACCAGTGAACCGTGGGGCGGGACGATCTCATGCCCCAGCTGCGCCGCCATGCGGTAGCCGTCGCCGGTGGATCCGGTGGCGGGATAGCTGACACCGCCGGTGGCCAGCACCACCGCCTCCGCCGGGTAGGTATCCTTCTCACCACAGACGCCGGTGACAGCACCTTCCTCTGTCTCGATGGAAACCGCCCGGTCGTGCGACCAGTGCACCTTCAGGCGATCCAGTCGGTGCTTCAGAGCACCGGATACATCGAAGGAGCAATCAGACTGGGGAAAGACCCGGTTGCCCCGCTCCGTTTTTAAGGGGACACCCAGCTCCTCAAAAAAGGCCATGGCATCTTGGCTATTAAAGGCGGAAAAAGAACTGTAAAGGAATTTTCCATTACGCGGAATATTGGCCAGCAGCCCTTCGATATCTGTGTTGTTGGTCACGTTGCACCGGCCCTTGCCGGTGATGTTCAGTTTTTTGCCCAGACGGTCGTTGGGCTCCAGCAGCGTCACCTGTGCGCCCCGCTCCGCCGCGGAGACAGCGGCCATCATCCCGGCGGCTCCCCCGCCGATCACTACCAGCCCCTTACTCATCGTCCATCTTCCCGAACACGCCGTAGGCGTTCCAGATGTCCTCCAGCTCCGCAAAGGTGCGGGACACGTCCGACCGCATCCGGGAGCCCACGGCGATCAGCAGCGCGTTGATGAGGGACAGGGGCGCCACCATGGAGTCCACAAAGGAGATCATATCGCTGCGCACCAGCAGCGATACCGTGGCCATCCGGTAAAGGGGCGACATCTGCCCGTCGGTGATGGCCACCACGTCGGCGCCCCGGTCCCGGGCATACTCCACGGCGTGGATGGCCATCTGGGAGTACCGGGGGAAGCTGATGCCCACCAGCACGTCCCCGGGGCCAATCTGGCTGAGCTGCTCGAAGATCTCGCCGGCGGCGGCATTCTGCACCAGGGTGACGTTCTTGAACATCAGGTGCAGATAAAAGTTCAGATACCCCGCCAGAAATGCCGACGACCGCACGCCCATCAGATAGATATGGCTGGCCGTCAGCAGCCGGTCCACCACCTGGTCAAAGGCGGCCCGGTCCACGCTTTCGATGGCGGTGTGGATGCTGTTCATGTCCCGCTGCATCACGCCAGTGAGCACATCCTGCTCCTGCATCTGATCCCGGGACACCTGGATGCGCTGCAGGGACGTGAGCTTGCCCCGGACCAGCTCCTGCAGGGCACGCTGCATATTGGGATACCCGTCGTACCCCAGCTGGGAGGCGAACCGCACCACCGTGGACTCGCTGACCTGGGCCTTGCGCCCCAGGTGCCCGGCGGTCATAAACGCCGCCTTGTCATAATTCATCAGAATATAGTCGGCAATGCGCTTCTGCCCCCGGGAAAAGCTGTCCGTCCGGCTTCGTATGGTCTGGAGCACGTTTTTGCTCACGACTTCTCGCTTCCTTCCAAATCGCGCAGCTCCTGCTGCGTCAGATACCGCCACTGCCCCACTGGCAGGTCCCCCAGCGTCAGCGTGTGCTCCCGCACCCGCTGCAGGCGCCGCACCGCCAGTCCCGCCTGGCGGCACATCCGGCGGATCTGGCGGTTTTTTCCCTCATGGATGGTGACGGACAGGGCGGCCTTGCTGCCGTCCCGCCACAGCTCCCGGACCCGGGCCGGGCGGATGCGCTCCCCCTCCAGGTCCCGGATGGCGGCCAGCCGCTGGGCGGCCCCCTCCACCGGGCCCGTCACCGTGACCCGGTATTCCTTCTCGATCTGGTGGCTGGGGTGCAGCAGCCGCTGCATCCAGGCCCCGTCGTTGGTCATCAGCAGCAGGCCCTCGGAGTCCATGTCCAGCCGCCCCACGGGGTACACCCGCGCGCCGCAGCCGGACACCAGCTCCGCCGCCGTCCGCCGCCCCCGCTCATCGGACAGGGTGGTGACATAGCCCCGGGGCTTGTTCAGCATCAGGTACACCCGGCGGGTGTCCCGCCGCAGGGGCTGGCCGTCCACCGTGACGGTGTCCGACTCCGGGTCCGCCTGGTCTCCCAGGGCGGCGGGCTGTCCGTTGACCCGGACCCGGCCATGCCGCAGCAGCTCCTCCGCCGCCCGGCGGGAGCAGATTCCGGCAGCCGCTATGATCTTTTGCAGTCGCTCCTTCACGGCGTATCCTCCCGGCGGTGGTCCGCCGTCTCCTGCCCGGCGGGTTGGGCAAAGCCCCAGTCATACAGGGCGGCATGATCCGCCCAGTCGTTGCCGTCCTGCAGGGTGACAGCCACCAGCCGCCGGCCGTCCCGTTCAGCAGCGCTGACCAGGGTCCGTCCCGCGGCTCTGGTGTAGCCGGTCTTCATGCCGATGCACCCGGGCACCGCCCGCAGAAGCCGGTTATGATTGGTCATGGTGCGTCCGCCGATGGTAACGCTCCGGGTGGAGCACAGGCGCACAAAGGTATGGTTCCCGGCGGCATAGGCCGCCAGACGGGCCATGTCCCGGGCGGTGGAATAGTGGGCCTGACCGTCCAGGCCGCTGGGATTTTCAAAGGAGGTATCCTCCATCCCCAGCTCCCCTGCCAGGCCGTTCATCCGCCGGACAAAGGATGCCGTCCCGCCGCAGCCGTCGGCCAGGGCCTCCGCCGCGTCGTTGCCGGATCACAGCAGCAGGCCGTACAGTAGCTCCTCCACCGTCACCCGCTCTCCGGGCCTGAGGTACATGGAGGAACCCTCTGTCATGTGTTTCTGCTTTACAGTGATGACGTCCGTAGGCGAGGCGCGTTCCAGCGCCACCAGGGCCGTCATGATCTTGGTGGTGCTGGCGATGAGCATCCGCCGGCCGCCGTTTTGGTCATACAGCACCTGCCCGGTGTCCGCGTCCATCAGCACGGCGGCAGAGGCGCTGGTGGACACGCCCCACACCCGCACCGGCGTCAGGCACCACCACAGCGCCAGCCCCACCAGCAGCCACGTCCGTTTTCTCACAGAGATCACCCCATATCCACAGCGATGACCTCATTCTATTCACTCAGTACGTTTCTTTTTCCGCCTTCTTCTTGTCGATGAAGCTCTCCACCCGGTCCATGACCTGGGGCACCAGATCGATGACCCGGTCCACGGTGCCCACGGCGGGCAGGGCCACGGGCATCACCCGGGTGACGCCGTCCTTCACCACCA
>ENA-OUOW01002468-OUOW01002468.1-human-gut-metagenome-genome-assembly--contig:-NODE-2468-length-10257-cov-4.126838_pt1 | contig 10257 bp, 8 predicted proteins | sample MGYA00237938_ERZ548769 | MGnify/ENA primary metagenome ERZ548769 (study PRJEB26490, sample SAMN05356870) | human gut metagenome | biome: terrestrial biome; feature: human-associated habitat; material... | reverse complement strand
GGGCTCGGAGATGTGTATAAGAGACAGGCCGTGGGCCGCTGTCGGACGTGCAGCGCCCGCAAGGTCTGTTCGTACCCGTTGCGGATCGAGAACCCGTCGCCCGTGACGCGGGCGTAGGCGCTCAGCCCGTTGTCTTCGAGCGCCTGCCGGTAGCCCCGCACGCGGTCGGCCGACGGGATCGAGTGGCGCACGCCCTGGATGCAGAGGATCCGCCGGTGGCCGCGGTCGATGAGGTGCTGCGTCGCCTCGCGGCCGCCTCGCAGGTTGTCGGTCACCACGTAGGGCAGCGAGGTCTTCGCGAAGTGGCGGTCGATGCAGACGACGGGCGTCTGGTGCGCGGTCGCTTCCAGAAAGGCGGGGTCGTCGCCCGCCGGGGCGATCAGGATGCCGTCGACCTTGCGCGACAGGAGCGAACGGACTCCCTCGCGTTCGTTGCGTTCGTCCTCCGACGTGTCGATCAGGATGACTTTGTAGCCCTTCGCCCGCGCTTCGTGGACGATGATGCTGGCGATATGGGCGAAATAGGGGTTGTCGATGCTGGGGATCAGCAGACCGAGCGTGTCGGTACGGCTGGTGCGCAGCCCTTTGGCCAGCAGGCTGGGCGTGTAGTTGCAGCGTTCGGCCTCGCGCGCGATGAGCGCGACGGTCTTCTCGCTGATACGGTATTTGGCGGCCTGTCCGCTCAGTACGCGGGAGACGGTCGAAACCGAAAAGCCGGTGCGTTGCGCGATGCTGATGAGGGTCTCTTTCGACATAGGCGGGTCTATTTCGAGACAAAGTTAGAAAAATATGTGAAAAACAGGGCCGCGATTTTGTTTTTTTACTTTTCGTTTTTACTTTTGCAGAACTTGCACAAACGTTTGCGTTGAAGCTGGACGGCTGTTTTGCGGGATGATGACCGCGGTTGTCCGCACGCCGGATGCGGAGCGTTTGAACCTGAAACTTTACTAACTAACCGATTTGTTCGATTTATGGGAAAAATAGTGGTGATCGGTAGCGCCAATACCGATTTGGTGGTGAAGACCGACCGGATGCCTTCGCCGGGCGAAACGATTCTCGGCGGCAGCTTCATGATGTCAGGCGGCGGCAAGGGGGCCAATCAGGCCGTCGCGGCTTCGCGGCTGGGCGGCGAAGTGACCTTCGTGGCGCGCGTGGGGAACGATCTGTTCGGCGAGCGTGCGCTCGCGGGCTACCGCGCCGAGCGGTTGGACGTGCGCCATGTGACGCGCGACGCAACCGTGCCGTCGGGCGTGGCGCTGATCTGCGTCGATGGGGCGGCCGAGAATTCGATCGTCGTGGCCCCGGGCGCCAACGAGCGTTTGTCGCCGGAGGACGTCGACCGGGCGGAGGCCGAGATCGCGGCGGCGGATTTCGTCGTGTTGCAGCTCGAAATTCCGCTGCCTGCGGTGATGCGTGCGGCCGAGGTGGCCGAGCGGCACGGCGTGCGGGTGATCCTCAATCCCGCCCCTGCGGCGGCGATCCCCGACGAGCTGCTGCGGCGCTGCTACCTGCTTACGCCCAACCGCGGGGAGTGCGCCATGCTCACGGGAATGCCCGTAGCCGATGCGGCCGGTGCGGAGCGGGCGGCCGACGCGTTGCTGGCGCGCGGCGTACGGCACGTGGTGGTGACGCTCGGCAGCGAGGGCGCACTCGTCAAGGGGGCGGAGAGCTGCGAACGGGTGGCGGCACGGAGGGTCGAGGCGGTCGATACGACGGGTGCGGGCGACACCTTCAACGGTGCGCTGGCCGTGGCGCTTTCCGAAGGGCGTCCGCTCTCGGAGGCGGTGCGTTTCGCCACGGCGGCTTCGGCGATCGCCGTCACGCGCATGGGCGCCCAAAGCGCCGTTCCGATGCGCGAAGAGGTCGATGCACTGCTGGCGGAGGTCTGACTACGATGCACGTGCGAAGCGTGCGGCGGGGCTGTGATCGGATCCCGACGTCGAAAATAAACGAGAATCCGGCGAATTTCAGAATTTGAAATTCGCCGGATTCTCATTGCCGAAGTCGCGGACCCGCGTCCCGACGGCATCCCGACCTACTCGAACCGCTCCATCACGCGTTCCATCTTGGCGCGGATGCGGTCGTTGCAGAGATTGCCGATACTCCCTTCGTGGGTGTGGTGCACCTCGCGCGTGGGCCGGTACGTTCCCGCCTGCACCTGCTCGCCCACGCGGCGGTAGGCCTCGCGGAACGGCACGCCCTGCAACACCAGCCGGTTGACGTCCTCCACGGTGAAGAGGTAGTCGTAGCGCGCATCGTCGAGGATATTCTCCCGCACGCGGATATGCTGCAACATGAAATCGCACATCGCAAGGCATTCGGCCAGCGTCGCGGTGGCAGGAAAAAGGATGTCCTTCAACAGTTGCAGATCGCGGTGGTAGCCCAGCGGCAGGTTGGTCACGAGCAGCGCGATCTCGTTGGGAACGCCTTGCAGGCGGTTGCACTTGCCGCGCATGATCTCGAAGACGTCGGGATTCTTCTTGTGGGGCATGATGCTCGATCCGGTGGTCAGCTCGTCGGGGAACGACACGAAGCCGAAGTTCTGGCTCATGTAGAGGCAGACGTCCATGGCGAAGCGCCCCAGCGTGGCGGCCACGGCGGCCACGGCCGCGGCGGCGGCGCGTTCGCTCTTGCCGCGGCTCATCTGCGCCGCCACGACGTTGTAGTTCAGGTCGGCGAACCCCAGCAGCCGCGTGGTCATCGTCCGATCCAGCGGGAACGACGAGCCGTAGCCGGCCGCCGACCCCAGCGGATTCTGATTGGCCACGTCGTAGGCGGCCGCCAGCAGTCGCATGTCGTCCACCAGCGTCTCGGCATAGGCGCCGAACCACAACCCGAACGACGAGGGCATCGCCACCTGTAAGTGCGTATAACCGGGCATCAGCACGTCGCGGTAGCGTTCGCTCAGCTCCTGCAAACGGTCGAAGAGCGTGCGCACGCGGTGCGCCGTCTGCCGCAGTTCGTCGCGCAGGAAGAGTTTCAGGTCGACCAACACCTGATCGTTGCGCGAGCGGCCGGCGTGGATCTTCTTGCCCACCTCGCCCAGACGCCGCGTGAGCAGCAGTTCGACCTGCGAGTGGACGTCCTCCGTCCCCTCCTCGATCTCGAACCGTCCCTCCTCGATCTCGCCTCGGATCTGTTCCAGCCCCGCCAGCAGGGTCTTCAACTCGTCGGCCGTCAGCAGGCCGATGTGTTCCAACATCCGGATGTGGGCCATCGACCCTTCGACGTCGTACCTGGCCAGCCGCATGTCGAGCTGACGGTCGTCGCCCACCGTGAAACGTTCGATCATCTCGTCGGGTTCGAAACCCTTGTCCCATAATTTCGCCATCGTCAATATCTTTTCGCCAGTTCGGCAATGTAACGTATGTAACCTTCCACCCCCTGCTCCACTTCGCTGCGGAGCACGTATTCGTCAGCCGTATGCGAGCGCGCCGAATCGCCCGCGCCCATTTTGAGCGACGGGAACGCCATGAGCGCCATGTCCGACGTGGTGGGCGAGACGAAGCGTTCGACGCCGAGCGCCGCGGCCGCCCCGACCAGCGGGTGTTCGGGCGCGACGGCCGAAGCGCGGATGCGCGTCGAGCGCGGCACCGCTTCCGAACGCATGTGCCGGCGCACGATCTCGACCGTCTCTTCGTTCGTATAGGCGTCGGTCGTGCGTACGTCCACCACGAAGCGGCACTCGGCCGGCACGACGTTGTGCTGCGTCCCCGCCTCGATCTGCGTGGCCGTCATGCGGATCGGCCCCAGCAGCGGCGAGCAGCGTTCGAAGCGGTAGCCGCGCAGCCATGCGATGTCGTCCGCAGCGATGTAGAGGGCGTTGATCCCCTCGTCGCGCGCCGCATGGCCGGCGCGGCCGTGCGCCGTGCAGTCCAGCACTACCAGTCCGCGTTCGCCGACGGCCGCCCGCATCCGCGTCGGCTCGCCCACGAGCGCCATGTCGATCGGCCCCAGTGCGGGCAGCAGCGCCCGCGTGCCGTGTTCGCCCATGCACTCCTCCTCGCCCGAGAGGGCCAGCAGCAGGTTGAAAGGCAGCTCTGCATCGTAATAGTGGCGGAAGGCGGCCGTGAGGGCCGCGACCGACGCGCCGGCGTCGTTGGCTCCCAGCCCGTAGAGCCGTTCGCCCTCCCACGTCGCTGCGAAAGGGTCGCGCGTCCACGCCGCCGTGGGACGCACCGTGTCGTGGTGCGAGTTGAGCAGCAGCGTGGGCTTCGCGGCGTCGAAATGCGCCGCGCGCGCGTAGACGTTGTTGTACAGCCGCTCGGCGGCGATGCCGTGCGCCGCGAGGTGGCCCGTCAGCAGATCGGCCGTGCGCGCCTCGTCGCGCGACACCGACGGAGTGGCCACCAGCTTTTCGAGCAGTGCGACCGCCTCGGCCTGCAATTCGTTCAATCTCTCCATAACCGTCTGCGCAATCGTTTCGTCAACCCCGGATCGTCGTGCCGCCCGCGTCGAGCAGCGCCTCGGCCTGCTTGATGACCACGCTCTCCACGCCGCTGGCGACGGCGCGCAGCGCCCCGTCGATCTTGGGCAGCATCCCCGCGCTGATCGCCCCTTCGGCACGCAGCGCGGCGTAGGTGTCGGGCGTGATTTCGGCGATGACGCTCCGTTCGTCCTCCACGTCGCGCAGCACCCCCGCCTTCTCGAAACAGAAGACGAGCTGCGTCGGCGCGATGCGCGAAGCGGCGACCGCCACGGCCGACGCCACGCTGTCGGCGTTCGTATTGAGCAGCGTTCCCCGCCCGTCGCACGTGATGGCCGAGAAGACGGGCGTCAGCCCCGCATCGAGCAGCGTGCGCAGCAATTCGACGTTCACGCCCCCCTCGGCGATGTCGCCCACATAGCCGTAGTCGACGGCTCCGGCCGCACGCCGCACCGAGGTGACGGCATCGCCGTCGGCACCCGACAGCCCGATCGCGCGGCAGCCTGCGGCCGACAAGGCCGCGACGAGCCGCTTGTTTATCAGTCCGGCGTAGACCATCGTCACCACGTCGAGCGTCTCGCGGTCGGTGATGCGCCGCCCGTCGACCATGCGGCTCTCGATACCCAGTTGCGCGGCCAGACGCGTGGCGAGCTTTCCGCCGCCGTGGATGAGCATCTTCGGCCCTTCGAGCGCAGCGAAAGCCTCGACGAAGCGCGCCGTCGCCTCGGGCGAATCGATGACGTTGCCGCCGATCTTGACTACGGTGATCCGTTCCATAGCTATTCCAGTCCCTCCAACAATCGTTTGAGCACCACCTGGGCCGAGATCTCGCGGTTGGCCGCCTCGGGAATCACCAGACTGCGCGGCGACTCGATCACCTCGTCCGTGACGATCATGTTGCGCCGCACGGGCAGGCAGTGCATGAAGAAGGCGTCGTTCGTGAGCGCCATCTTCTCGGCGTCGACCGTCCATTCGCGGTCGCGGCTCAGCACCCGGCCGTAGTTGGGATCGGCATAGGCCGCCCAGTTTTTGGCATAGACGAAATCGGCCCCTTCGAGCGCGCGACGCTGGTCGTGTTCCACACGTGCGCCGCCCACGAAGCGGGGGTCGAGTTCGTACCCTTCGGGATGGGCGATCACGAAGTCGTAGTCCGCGGCGTTCATCCACTCGGCGAACGAGTTGGGCACGGCCTGCGGCAGCGCATTGGGATGCGGCGCCCACGTCATCACCACTTTGGGACGCGCCGTGCGCTTGTGCTCCTCGATCGTGATCAGATCGGCGAAACTCTGCAACGGGTGGCGCGTAGCGGCCTCCATCGAGAAGACCGGACGCCCCGAGTAGCGGATGAACTGTTCGAGCACGCGCTCCTCGTAGTCCTCCGTCTTGTCCTGAAAGCGGGCGAACGACCGCACGCCGATCAGGTCGCAGTAGGAACCCATCACGGGGATCGCTTCCAGCAGATGTTCGGCCTTGTCGCCGTCCATCACCACGCCGCGCTCGGTTTCGAGTTTCCATGCGCCCTGATTCACGTCGAGCACCATGACGTTCATCCCCAGGTTCATCGCCGCCTTCTGCGTCGACAGGCGGGTGCGCAGGCTGGAATTGAAGAAGATCATCAGCAGGGTCTTGTTCCGCCCCAGATGCTGGTAGGCGAAGCGGTCGCGCTTGACTTCGAGCGCTTCGGCCACCGCCGCCGCGAGATCGCCGATGTCGGCGACACAGGTAAATTTCCGCATGGTCGTATCCGTTTTTTAATGAAAATCCTCCAACAATGCTTTCAGGCGCGCGACGAATTCGTCGGCCTGCGCCTCGCTCAGCCCCAGTGCCGGCAGCAGCCGCACGGTATGCGCTCCCGCGCCGCCCGTGAAGACGTGCTGCTCGAAGACGAGCCGGCGCCGCAGCTCCGAAGCCGAACCCTCGACGTCGAAACCGATCATCAGGCCGCGTCCGCGCACGTCGTGCAGCGCGGGCAGCGTGCGCAAACGTTCGAGCAAGCGGTCACCCACCCTGCGGGCGTTCTCGACCAGCCCCTCGGCCGCGATCGTGTCGGCCACGGCGATCGCCGCCGCGCAGGCCAGATGGTTGCCGCCGAAGGTGGTGCCCAGCATCCCCTTGCGGGCCTCGAACTGCGGCGCGATGAGTACGCCGCCGATCGGGAAGCCGTTGCCCATGCCCTTGGCAGTCGTAATCAGATCGGGACGGATGCCCGCCCACTGGTGGGCGAAGAAACGCCCCGTGCGGCCGTACCCCGACTGGATCTCGTCGAGGATCAGCACCGTCCCCGTGCGCTCGGTCGCCTCGCGCAGCGCGCGAAGGAATCCCTCCTCGGGGCAGCGGATGCCCGCCACGCCCTGAATGCCTTCGACGATCACGGCGGCGAACTCGCGCGCGGCGAGCTTGCGCTCGACCGCCCCGATGTCGTTCAGCGGCACGAACTCCACGTTGGCCGTGGCGTTGAAGGGCGAGCGGATCGCGGGATTGTCGGTCACCTCGACGGCGCCCGACGTACGGCCGTGGAAAGCTCCGCCGAAGGCCAGCACCTTGGCCCGCCCCGTGTGGAACGACGCCAGTTTCAGAGCGTTTTCATTGGCTTCGGCGCCCGAGTTGCAGAGGAAAAGCCGGTAGTCGTCGTAACCCGACAATGCTCCCAGCCGCTCGGCCAGCGTGTGCTGCAACGAGTTTTCCACCGAATTGGAGTAGAATCCCAGCCGTGCGGCCTGCTCCGAGATCATCCGCACGTAATGCGGATGCGCATGGCCGATCGAAATGACGGCATGGCCGCCGTAGAGGTCGAGGTACTCCGTGCCTGCTGCATCGTAGACGTAGCTGCCGCTGCCGCGCACCGGCTCGACCGGATATAAGGAATAGACATCGAATAGTTCCATCTTCTTCTTGCGAATTAAAAATGAACGTTTTCGGTAAGCCGCGTGCAGAGCCGAACGTGAGTTCGAGCTATGCCGAGGCGAGAAAACGAAGAACGAAGTTCAAGAATTAAAAACAGCCGCCGCGCATCCGAGCCGTTCTCGGATGTCCAGGCCACCGCCCGCCGCCCGATGAAGAGGCCTTCGGAAGTCGGCTGCAACATGCTCGCCATAAGACCGTCCGCCTCCGAACCCTCCTCCGCGAGTCTCGCGCGCAGACTGTCGTTCGAAAAGGCCGTCGTCGGGACTCGCCTGCCCCGCCATCGTACAGGCGGCTCCATGAGCCGCACGAGCCGCAGCCTCCGGCGACGGAGGCTCGCCATGGCTCCCCTCCGCAGGCTGCGACACGCGGCCGACCGCAGGGGGGGGAAATTCGGTTCTTAATTCTCGGCCCTGACGCCCGGCGTCAGAATGCGCTCGCTTTGAGCCGCAGCCCCTCGCGCTCGTCGAGCCCGAAGAGCAGGTTCATGTTCTGCACGGCCTGCCCCGAAGCCCCTTTGAGCAGGTTGTCGATCGCCGAGACGATATGCAGCTTGCGGCCGTATTTGGCTACCTGCACCACCGCCTTGTTGGTGTTGACCGCCTGTTTGAGGTCGATCGGCCGATCGGCCACGAAGGTGAAGGCCGCATCCGCATAAAAGTCGCGGTACAATGCCTCGGCCTCCTCCTGCCGAAGGTCGCAGTCGGTGTAGACGCTGGCCAGAATGCCGCGGGCGAAGTCGCCGCGCATCGGCACGAAGTTGATTTCGGGCGCCGCGCCCCCCTGCATCGCGCCGAGCGTGCGGCCGATCTCCGAGAGGTGCTGGTGCGTGAAGGCCTTGTAGACCGAGATGTTGTCCGTCCGCCAGCTGAAATGGGTCGTGGCCGAAGGTTTCACCCCCGCACCCGTCGAACCCGTGACGGCCGTCGCGTGCACCTCCTCCCTCAACAATCCCTCACGGGCCAGCGGCAGCAGCGCCAGCTGGATCGCCGTGGCGAAGCAGCCGGGATTGGCCACGCGCCGCGCCGCACGGATGCGGTCGCGGTTCAGTTCGGGAAGTCCGTAGACGAAGCCCTCCGACTCGTCGCGGAAATCCTGCGCCAGATCGACGATCCGCAACCCTTCGGGCAGGGCGTTCGCCGCGAGGAACTCGCGGCTCCGGCCGTGCGCCGAGCAGAGGAACAGCACGTCGATCGCCCCCAGATCGTATTCCGCCGTGAAACGCAGGTCGGTCTCGCCCAGCAGCCCGCCGTGCACGTCGCCGAGGGCGTTGCCCGCGTTGCTGTCGCTGTGGACGAATGCGATCTCGGCTGCCGGATGATTCACCAGCAGCCGCAGCAGTTCGCCGGCCGTGTAGCCGGCGCCGCCGATGACGCCGACCCTCATTTCTTCGCCTTGCCGTTACGTGCCTGCACGTTGTAGTAGATCTTCATCTGGTTGCCCAGAATCTTCGTGAAGCCCTTCACGTCGTCGGCCGTCCACGCCTTGTTGACTTCGCCGTACTCGCCGAAATCGGTCTTCATCAGGTCCAGCGGCGACTGCACGCCCACGAGCGTATAGCCGTAGGGACGCAGCGTCAGTTCCACTTCGCCCGTCACGTTCTCCTGCGAATGGTCGAGGAAGCGCTCGATGTCGCGCATCACGGGTTCGAGGTACTGCGCCTCGTGGAGGAACATGCCGTACCACGTCGAAAGCTGATCCTTCCAGTAGAGCTGCCACTTGGTGAGCGTATGCTTTTCGAGCATCTTGTGCGCGGCGATGATGAGCATCGGCGCGGCGGCCTCGAAGCCCACGCGGCCCTTGATGCCGATGATCGTGTCGCCGATGTGCATGTCGCGGCCGATGCCGTACTTCGCGCCGATGGCCTCCACGGCGCGGATCGCCTCGACCTTGTCGGCGTAGGGCTTGCCGTCGACGGCGGCGATCTCACCCCGCTCGAAGGCGATGCGCAGCGTGCGCGGCTCGTGTTCGGTCACCTGCGAGGGGTAGGCCTCCTCGGGCAGCGTCTCCTCGGAGTGCAACGTCTCCTTGCCGCCGATCGAGGTGCCCCACAGCCCCTTGTTGATCGAGTATTCCAGCTTCTTGAAATCGGCCTCGTAGCCGTGCTTTTTCAGATAGTCGATCTCGTACTCGCGCGTGAGCGTCATGTCGCGCGTGGGGGTGATGATGCCGATTTCGGGGGCCAGAATCTGGAACGTCAGGTCGAAACGCACCTGGTCGTTGCCGGCGCCCGTCGAACCGTGGGCCACATAGTCGGCGCCGATCTTCTTGGCGTACTCGATGATGGCGATGGCCTGGAAGATACGCTCCGAGCTGACCGAAATGGGATAGGTGCCGTTGCGCAGGATATTGCCGAAGACCATGTATTTGATGCTCTTCTCGTAATACTCCTGCTCGATGTCGAGCGTGACGTGGCTCGCGGCGCCCAGCGCGAGCGCCTTCTGCTCGATGACTTTCAGTTCGGCGGGCGAGAAGCCGCCCGTGTTGGCGATGGCGGTATGCACCTCGTAGCCCTTCTCCTCGGAGAGGTATTTCACACAGAACGAGGTATCGAGACCCCCGCTGAACGCCAGTACGACTTTTTCCTTTTTCATGCTATTTCCGTTTTTTGATTTTCTACTTCTTTTTGAGGCTGAACACCTTTTTCAGCCAGTTCCGGAACGCCATCCGGTAGGGCGCCAGACGCGAATGCTCCCGACGCGGCTGCTTCGGGTCGTAGAGCATCCCCGTACAGAGGCACATGCGGCGGTGGTTACGTTGGAGGATGTCGTAGTTGCAGCACCCTTCGCACCCCTTCCAGAAGGTCTCGTCGTCGGTCAGCTCCGAAAAGGTCACGGGCACGTACCCCAGCCGCGAATTGAGCTTCATGACCGGAAGCGATGTCGTGATACTGAATATCTTAGCATACGGGAATCGTCGTCGGGCTAGTT
>ENA-OUOW01002461-OUOW01002461.1-human-gut-metagenome-genome-assembly--contig:-NODE-2461-length-10272-cov-3.687482_pt1 | contig 10272 bp, 10 predicted proteins | sample MGYA00237938_ERZ548769 | MGnify/ENA primary metagenome ERZ548769 (study PRJEB26490, sample SAMN05356870) | human gut metagenome | biome: terrestrial biome; feature: human-associated habitat; material... | reverse complement strand
AAATATATCTGCGTGGCGAACGTCCACACCACCGTGACGGCCCACGACGACCCGACCTATCTGCGGGTGCAGAACGGCGCGGTCATGGCCCTGCCGGACGGCGGGCCGCTGTCCAGATACAGCCGCAAGAAGGGCTTTGCCGACGCCGCCCGCGTGACAGGCCCCGACCTGATGCGCGAGCTTTTGAAGGAGAGCGGGACAAAGCACTACCGGCACTATTTTTACGGTTCCACGCAGGAGACGCTGGACATCCTGCGCGAAAAAATCACGGAAAAGTACCCCGGCGCGGTCATCGCGGGGATGTACTCTCCGCCGTTCCGCTCACTGACGGCGGACGAGGATGCGGAGATCGTGGAGAAGATCAACGCGGCAAAGCCGGATTTTGTCTGGGTGGGCCTGGGCGCGCCGAAGCAGGAGCGTTGGATGGCCGCCCATGAAAACCGCGTGCAGGCGCTGATGCTGGGCGTGGGTGCGGCCTTTGACTATGAGGCCGGCAACATCCGCCGTGCCCCGGCCTGGATGCAGCGCTGCAATCTGGAATGGCTGTACCGCCTGATGCAGGACCCGAAGCGGCTTTTCAAACGCTATTTCGTGACGAACACCAAGTTTTTGTGGTGGAGCTGGAGACACTAAGGAAGGCTCCCCCCTCGGGGAAAGCCTTTTGCGAGCATCGCCCCTTTTTATGGGTGGCGGTGCTCTTTTTTGTTTGTTTATACGCTCTTTTCGGTTTTCCACGCTCTGCGGCAAAAAACAGCGTGCGGGGGTGGTATAGTGCAAAGCGTCCGAGACATATACTGTACATTTACGGAGGGCTTGCACGATGGCTGTACTGAACGGGGAACGTATGCACGACACAATGGAAAGGCTGCTGCCCGGGGCGCGCAGTGCGGCGCTGCTGTGGCAGGGCGCGGCAGTGCTGGGCGGCGCGGCGCTGGGCTTGGTGCCGCAATGCGGTTTTTCCGTGGCGGCCGCCAATTTTTATGCAGGCAGGCTGATTTCAGCAGGCACGCTGGTTGCAGTGTTCCTGGCCACCAGCGACGAAGCCCTGCCCATCATGCTCTCCCGGCCTGAGGCTTTCCCTGTTCTCCTGAGATTACTGGCGGTAAAATTTGTGGCTGCCGCAGTTTTCGGCCTGCTGACCGACCTGGTGCTGAAGCGGTTTCTCAAGCCGGACCGGCAGGAGCCCTTCCACGACCTGTGCGAAGATTGCGACTGTGAGCACGAGGGAATTTTCAAATCCGCCCTGCGGCATACGGTTAAAATCGCCGTTTTCCTGCTGTTGATCAACCTGATTTTAGGATATGCCATATACTTCATCGGAGAGGCGAACATTTCCCGTTTCCTGCTTTCCGGCAGCATTTTTCAGCCTCTGCTGGCCGCGCTGATCGGACTGATTCCAAACTGCGGCGCCTCTGTTATTCTGACGGAGCTGTTCCTCTCCGGCTCCCTCTCCTTCGGCTCTGCGGTAGCAGGGCTCTGCATGGGGGCAGGCCTGGGTCTGGCTGTGCTCTTCCGCGCCAACAAGCGCCCCCGGGGGAACCTCTGTATTCTGGGAGCGCTGTATGTGTTCGCCGTAATTACCGGTGTGGCCTGCAACCTGTTTTTCCCCGGCTGATGATAGCAAGGGGTTTATTCCGTAGAAGAAAACTTGAAAATTTCGGTGTAAACTGACTCTCATAACTGACAATTTGGAGGCGGTTTCCGTGCCCTATCGAATCTTAGTAGCAGACGACGAGGCTGACATTGTTCATATGCTCCGCGACCTCTTCTCTATGAAGGGCTACGAAGTGCTGGCGGCTTACGGAGGAGAAGAGGCACTGAAGCTCTCGGAGCAATCCCCAGATTTAATCCTGCTGGATGTCAACATGCCAGACATCGATGGATTTTCCCTCTGCCGGCGGATTCGGGACTTTGTCTCCTGCCCCATCCTGTTCCTCACGGCAAAAATTGAGGATGCCGATAAAGTGAAGGGCTTCGCTTCGGGCGGGGACGACTATATTTTGAAACCCTTCAGCAGCGCCGAACTGCTGGCCCGGGTAGCCGCCCACCTGCGCAGGGAAGAACGCCGCCAAAGTGAAGTAAAGGTAAAATTCGATCGGGGGCTGGTAATCGATTATACCCAGCGCTGTGTCTTTCAGGACGGAGAGCCTGTCAAGCTTGCAAAAAAGGAGTTCGAAATTGTGGAGCTTCTCTCCACTCATCCCTCGCAAGTATTTGACAGGGAACGGATCTATGAGGCCATTTGGGGCTATGAGGGAGAGGGCGACAGTGCCGTGGTGGCGGAACACATCCGGCGGATCCGGGCCAAACTCACCGCTGCAAGCTGCGGCGAACGAATTGAAACCGTCTGGGGAGTCGGATATAAATGGAAAAAGTAGAAAAGGGGAAAAAAACAAAGCGAACCCGGGATAGAAAAAAGAACACTCCCTGGTATAGGAGGATTTCCATCAAGGGGGCGTTGGTCTGCACCACGCTCTGTTCCATTGTGCTGGGTTTTTTCACCTGTATGGCAGAGGTTTACACGCTCTCCACCGTCCACAATGACATTTACGAAACCTATGTACAGCCCTATCTGCCGGAGGAGTATGCAGACGGGTATTATTCCATCAAAATAGAAAGTATATCTCCTGACGGCACTACAAGAAATATGGTACAGCGTTCCCCAAACGCCTATGTAGACCCCGAAACAGGTGAACTCTATCCCATGGAACAGACGCCTTCCTACACCTTTATACCCGCCGGATTTTTTCGTTTTCTCTACCAAAGCAGCGATTTGGTCGCCATCATTCTCTGTTTTCTGACCGCCATTCTGTTTTTTGTGCTGGATGCCGCCTGGTTTTACCGCTGGAAAATCCGGAAGCCGTTGGGGGTTTTGAACCTTGCCTCTCAGAAAATTTCGGAGAACGATTTGGATTTCACTATTCCCCAGCCCAGCACGGATGAACTGGGAAAGCTCTGCGGCTCCTTTGAAAAGATGCGGCTGTCACTGGAAGAAAACAACAAGGCCATGTGGAACGCCATGGAGGAGCGCCGACGCTTAAACGCAGCCTTTGCCCATGACCTCCGCACACCGCTTACCGTCTTGCAGGGCTATAGCGATTATCTGCTGGACGGCCTGCCCTCCGGGGACATCACTGCGGAAAAGGCTGAGGAGACTGTTGAGACCATGAAGCGCAGTCTTATCAGGCTGCAGCGCTATGTGGAAGGAATGAACTCCCTGCAGAAGATGGAAGACGTGGCTCCCATCAGAAAAAAGACCGATTTCGGCAGCCTCGCTTCCCAGCTCCGGGAAACAGCCTCTATTTTGTGCGGTCCGGACAATCTAGTCTTTTCCGCCGACGGAAAGGGCAGCCTGCAGTTGGATACCGAACTGATTTTCCAGGTGTTTGAAAACCTAATGTCCAACGCCTGTCGTTATGCCCAAAAGCGGATACAGGTCTGCGTCGGACAACGGGAAGGGTTCTTCCAACTGTCCGTGACAGACGACGGGCCGGGTTTTCCCCAGGAAGCGCTCAAACGAGCTGTCGAACCCTATTATCGGGCCGACAAAAAGCTGGACGGTACTCCGCAGGGGAGCCAGCATTTTGGGCTGGGACTTTACATCTGCCGCATCCTCTGTGAGAAGCATGGCGGATGGCTGAGCGTCAAAAACAGCGAAGAAGGCGGAGCCTCCGTCACTGCAGTCTTCCGAACCTGAAACTAAAGACACGGCAATTCTCCGAAAAAGGGGAATTACCGTGTCTTTTGTTTCTGGCCCATGGAATAAATCGGGTTTCGGTTGTGAGAAAGTTGAAATTTGTGCGGTATCCTGAAGGCAACAAAATCAAAGGAGATCATTCCATGAATACCGAAATCGTGATTTCTCACCTTTGCCAAAGCTATGGTCGAAAAGAGGTCTTGGCAGACGTCAGCTTTACAATTCCCCAGGGGATGTTTGGCCTGCTCGGACGCAATGGCGCCGGAAAAACCACATTGATGAAAACGCTCACTACACTGCTGGCGCCGAAAGGCGGCTCTGTCACGGTATGCGGAGTCCCCGTATCGCAGAGTCTGCGGGTCAGGGAAATGACAGGCTATCTCCCCCAGGAGTTTTCCATGTACCCATCCATGACCGTGTATGAAGCGCTGGACTATTTGTCTGTGCTCTCCGGGATGCCGAAGCAGCTCCGGCAGAAGAGAATTCCAGAACTCTTACTGAAGGTAAACCTATCTGACCGGGGCGGTACCAAGGTCAAAGCCCTGTCCGGCGGCATGAAGCGAAGGCTGGGAATCGCCCAGGCCCTGCTCCACGACCCTCAGGTCATCATAGCCGACGAGCCCACCGCGGGGCTGGATCCAGAGGAACGGGTCCGGTTCCGGGAGCTGTTCCGGGAACTTGCCCGGGAAAAGACGGTACTCCTCTCCACTCACATTGTCAGCGACATTGAGGAATCCTGTGAGAATCTGGCCATTTTGGATCAAGGCAAGCTGCGGTATGCAGGCAGCAGCAAAGGCCTGTTGGATCAGACTGGTACGCAGAGCATGGAACAGGCCTATCTCGCCTGTATCCACGGTACAAAGGAGATGTGACTATGTTTGGAAAAGAGTGTAAAAAAGCAGCGTTCAGCATCCCGTTTCTGCTGCTTGTCCTTGTAACCTTTCTCATGTACTGGAGCCAGATCGGCCCGGATTACCTTTCGCAGAGTAAGAAGCTAACCGAGCCGCAGCCGGGTGAAAACTATGGAACCACCGAAAGCAATGACCCGGAACTGGTGATGCCCGCAGCCCTGGACTCTCTCTATGCGGAATTCACTGCAAACTCTTATACCACCTACCCCATCGGATTCTACCACACTGTCAAACTCAGCGGAAAAGATACTGAAAAAATGGCAGGACTGCTTTCAGAACTAACCGGAAAAACCCCGGAAGAGCTTTTGGCAAGGTTGGATACGGACGCCTACGAGCCGAATTCCGTGCTGGCCGTCATCGGAGAGGACGGGGAAATCATCCCCACTGCACCTCAAAAAAACGCGCAAAACAGCGTTTCCCCGGTTCCGGGGCTCGCCTATGACAGGTTTGAAGAGCTGATGGCTCAAGTCGATTCTCTGCTGGGCGGTGGGTCCGACTATGCCCCCAACTCTCTCAGCGGCTTTGGACGCCGGGCCAAAACCTACGAAGAGGCCTTGGCAGATTATCGTGCCGCCAAGGGGATAGACCACTTTTCCGGGGCGCACGCACGCCTGTTTTCAGATTATATGACGTTGTTTTCCGCCCTGCTGCCCGCATTTCTGATGGTTTCCGAATGCCTGCGCGACCGCCGTGCCAAAATGCGGGATTTGATCTGGGCCAGAAGAATTTCCTCCCTGCGGATTGCCGCCGTCCGGTATTTCTCGACAATCCTTCTTTCCATGCTCCCGATTCTGCTTCTGGCAGCTGTGGATACCGTCCGGTCCGCCTTCCTTTATACAGGCCAGACAGTGGACCTTTTCGCCTATTTCAAATATACGGGAGGATGGATTCTGCCCACTGTCATGATCTCCGCAGCTACCGGTATGTTTTTGACCGAAGCCACCGACACCCCGATCGGCCTGGCCGTGATGCTTCTCTGGTGGTTTCTGGATCTCAATGGAAACATTTTTCAGATGGGCGGTGGGTATGCAGGCTTTTCCCTCTGTCCCAGGCACAATTCAATTCTGGGAGCACAGGTTTTTGCCGATCACTTCTGGGCGCTGGCCGCAAACCGGATCCTGTTGGCCGCCCTCAGCCTGATTTTATTGGGTGCTTCCGCCCTGATACTGGAAGCAAAGAGGAAAGGCAGGTGGTTCTCTTATGACAGCTTCAAAGCGCGTTTTAACAGCCGCAAGGCTGGATCTGAAGCGTAATTTTCTCCCTCATCTGTGTCTTGCCCTGCTCCTTGTGCTGCTGACTCCCGTACTGTTCGGCCTCAACGATCTGGACACACAGGGTTCCGCCGTTCCGCTGGAGCTTATGATGCCGCTGACCGGCATCCTTCTGCTGACGCCGATTTTCCTGCCCGAACAGGATTCTGCTGTACGGGATGTAGTAGCCGTACGCTCTGTCCCACTGTGGCAGATTTACAGTGCCAGAGCTCTTTATTCCTTACTATTCCTCTGTTTGCTTCCCGCGCTCCTGATTCTCTGCATGGGCTTTCTGCGCAGTCAGGTCACGCCTGACCTATGGCTCGCCGCAGTCTCCTCTTCCCTGCTCCTGGGAGGTCTTGGAGCGCTCTCCTATACACTGACAGACAACATTGCCGCGGCCTATATGGTCCCTGTCCTCTATTATGTGGTCAATTTCGGCCTGGGTTCCAAGCTGGGCACCTTCTGGCTTTTCTCAGCTATGTCCGGCTCCTCCGCCAGCAAACTGCCCCAACTGTTTCTGGGCCTTCTACTCCTTGCAGTCTCTATTCCGTTCAGAGTGCATGAGAAGACATAAAAAAAGCCAGACTTATAAAAGCAGCATTCCTCCCGGTGGAGAGGGATGCTGCTTTTATTCGCCGGGCAATGTGTTCCCTGTGGCTTTTCTCTTCTATAACGTACAGCAGAAATTTTTGCAATACTCGATGAACGCCCGGCTATACTCTGAAAGATATCGCTGTGGGTGAGTCCCAAGGTATAATGTACGGGTGATGCTTTCCTTTAAAGGGATCTTCTGTACTTTTGAGGATAGCAACGCCTTCCAGGACGTCTCTGGAATCATGGCAATCCCCATTCCATACTCCACCAGCATCTTTAAGGTGTAAATATCAGACGCCTCAAAAGCTATAATTGGCTCAAAACCAGCCTTTCTACAGGCTCCTTCCAGGATTTCCCTTACCGTTCCCGTCTTCATTGCAACAAAAGGGCAGTTCCACAGCGCTGATACCGGCACCGGGAATTCTGAAAACTCTTCCTGCTGTGACACAGCCAGGCACATTCGTTCCTCCAGCAATGATATTCTATCTACATTTTCCGGTTCCAAAGGGGAAGAAAAAAGGCAGAGCTCCTCCCGATTGGAAAACATGGTCATTTCTGTGGGGGAGTTTGGCAGCAACGCCTCAAAATGTACATCAGGATACTCTTCACGAAACCCCGCTGCTATTTGAGGGAACAAGTAGGATGCGGCATGTACCGCTATTGCAATTCTGGTATGTCCGTTTTTCCCATTCTCTTCTGCCTCAGCTACCGCATCGTCAATTTGAAGAAGCGCAGACTGCACCTTTTGATAAAATGCTTTTCCAGTCCGATTCAATGTAAGCTGCCTTCCGTTTCTGTCAAACAATGAAGTTCCCAACTCCCGCTCCAACTGAAGAATCATTTTGCTCAAAGCCGGCTGAGAAATATAAAGCTGCGAGGCGCTGGCTGTGACAGATTCCGTCTCTGCCACATGGCAGAAATACCGTAATGCTAACAAGTTCATACTTGCTCCTTGTTATAATCAATTAGTTATCATTATATACGGTTTTATGTCTTTGTTGTTTATAAGTATATCACTTATAATAATAACATCAAGAGAAATATAATATTTTCAGTCAAAAGGAGAGGATTCTTATGTCATCGCTCACCCTGCGTTACTACTCGCAGGCACTTGGGATGAATACCGCAGTATCCCTTGTTTTCCCGGAAGAAAATACAGAAGCACAAATGTGTCTCCCATTGGTTTATCTTCTTCCGGACGAAGGGGAGGACCATACCAGGTGGATTCGGGAAACGGGAATCGAACGTCTCAGTCAAAAATATAAATTTGCTGCAGTAATGCCAGGCTGTGCACAGGGATGTTATACCAACATGAAACTGGGGTACCATTTTTATGATGCCTGGGCAGAAGAACTCCCTCAGATTGTACACACCTATTTTCCATCTATCTCCTCTCACCCAAACTCCACTTATTTAATCGGAGCGGGAATGGGCGGGTATGGCGCGGTAAAAACGATGCTGAAGCAGGCGGGCAAATATGCGGGTGTCGCCTCTTTCTCCGGAATTCTGGATATTAAAAGCTATATATTAAATGCTACCGCCTCTTCAAGTCTTGATTCCGAACGCCTGCTGCGTGTGTTTGGTATGCCCGGCAAGTCTTTTTCAGATGACGATGACCTATTGGAATTAGCAGTCTGCCTTCCGGCCGGTTTCTCCGGAAAATTTTATTTTTTTTCCACCGAACAGGAAGAAACAGCCAAAATACAAAATCACCTTCCCCCTCCTCTTTCGGCATACTTGACGCTTCCCGGAAATGGTTGGGAATTTTGGGATCATGAGCTTGAACATGCTCTGAGGCTTCTTTTGAAAGGGGGTAATTGATTTGGCTTTTGCAGAATTCAATTTTTATTCCAAATCGCTGCAAATGGACGTACAGGTTTCCCTGATTCTTCCTGAAAAGGTACAGGGGGTGGGGTCTGCCCCGGCAATTCGGTACGGGAATTTCCCAGTGCTGTATCTTCTGCACGGTACCTCCGGCGACCATACGGATTGGGAACGTTGGACCTCTATTGAGCGCTATGCCGCAAAAAAAGGCCTGGCTGTGGTGATGCCTGCGGCACAGCTTTCGGCCTATACCAACATGGTTCATGGAGAACGTTATTTTGACTATATCGCCTACGAACTTCCAGAAAAAATCAGCAAGCTGCTGCCAATCTCCTGCTGCCGTGAAGATACATATCTTTGTGGACTTTCCATGGGAGGATACGGCGCCTTGAAAATCGGGCTGACCCTTCCGGAGAATTACGCCGCAATCGGCACGCTTTCCAACGGAAACCACGCTTATATGGCCGCCGGAAAAGTGGGGTCGGATATGGAGAAACTCTTCCAAAGCCCTTTGGGAGAAGCCATGCGCAACCGCTTCCAGCTTTGCTGGGGATGGACTCCCGAACACCCTGTTCCCGTCGTCGGGACAGACCAGGATATCTTTTGGCTGGCCAAAAAAAATCTGGATGAAAAAAGAAAGCTTCCGGCTATCTTCGCTGCCTGCGGAAAAGATGATCATAATTACACCATGGCGTCCGATGTAAGAAAATATTTCGAAGGCCTCCCAGGGAATCCCTACCGCTATCAATATCAGGAGGAACACGGCGGCCATACGTGGGAATTCTGGGACAAATGGATACAGGTATTTCTAGACTGGCTGCCAATGAAAGGGGAGGAATCGCCTCATGAATATTGACGCCCATTTTCACTGCATTCCTCCCGAGTACCTATCCTGCCTGCGAAACAGCGGACGCTCCCTATTTCGGGAGACTCTGATTGAAAACGGTGCAGAACGCCGCATTCAAACAGCTGCCGGTTCCTTTCCAGTTCCTGACACCTTTACCCACCCAGACGCCGTTTTAAGACATATGGATTCCATGAAATTGGACAAGGCTTTCCTTTCCGTCCCTCCGTTCTTATTTGGATATGAGCGCTCCGTGCCGGAAGGGATTCTCCTATCCCAAACGCTGAATCAGTGGATTCTGAATCTATCCGCCCAATTTCCGGACAGGCTGTTCCCCATGGGAAATCTCCCCATGCAGGATACTGAAGCCGCTATGGAAGAACTGCAGCGCTGCAGCGAGCAGGGAATGCGTTTTTTTCAGATCGGCAGTTCCATGGAGGGACACCTATATGATGAAGAAAGATTTTTACCTTTCTTTCAGGAATGTAGTCGACGGAAAGCGGTCCTCCTGCTGCATCCCTATTACTCCGGCCGCGGAGAATGGGCTTCCCGCTACTATCTTTCCAATCTCTGCGGGTACCCAATGGAGACAACTTTCGGATGTATCTCCATGATCTTTGGCGGAGTATTCGACCATGCGCCTAACTTACGGATTATTGCCTGTCATGGTGGAGGGACTTTCCCCTATCTTTTCGGCCGGTTTTGCCACGGCTATCAGATGCGGAACGAACCAAAATCACGCTGTCTCCGTTCGCCAGAATTTTACCTGAAGCATTTCTATTTTGATACAATGATTTTCCGTCGTGAACAGCTCCGCTTTCTCGTGGAATTCGCTGGCGCCGGCCATGTGGTGCTGGGCACTGATCACGGCTTCGATATGGGAATGGAAAACCCGGTAGACTTCGTCAAATCGGCAGGCTTTTCGTCAGAAGACACTCAAAAAATATTGGGAGAAAATTTACTTTCTCTTCTTTCTTAAAGTTTAACTTCAGCCGTCTTCCTTGCTTATCCGTTAAAACAATCCCGTTATCAATTGGAGGTGTCCTATGAAAACAAGAGTATTAGCTGCTGTTTTGTCCCTGATGCTTCTTTCAGGCTGCGTCAGCCAAAATGGAGGTCTCACAGAAAATCGAAAAAATGAACTATCCT
>ENA-OUOW01002457-OUOW01002457.1-human-gut-metagenome-genome-assembly--contig:-NODE-2457-length-10286-cov-3.009676_pt1 | contig 10286 bp, 7 predicted proteins | sample MGYA00237938_ERZ548769 | MGnify/ENA primary metagenome ERZ548769 (study PRJEB26490, sample SAMN05356870) | human gut metagenome | biome: terrestrial biome; feature: human-associated habitat; material... | reverse complement strand
CCTCTGTTGCCAGTTAGATGATAGCGAGGGAAACGATTTATGAAACAATGTAACTACAGCCGCGAAGCACTATTTCAGCTCAATGGTATTCCGCCCCTTGGAATGTCGATCTCCTTGGCACTGCAACACTTAGTCGCTATGATCGTCGGCTGTGTTACCCCGGCGATCATTATTGCCAACGCGCTTGGATTACCGCAGAGTGAACGCGTTCTGCTCATTCAGGTATCCTTGGTCATGTCCGCAGTGACAACCCTGATTGAGTTATTCCCCATTGGCGGCAAGCTGGGTTCCGGACTTCCTGTAATGTTCGGCATCAGCTTTGCTTACTTGCCCAGTATGCAGGCCATCGTTGGCGGCGGCGGAGACATTGCCACCATTGCGGGTGCAATGGTCGTTGGCGGTATCGTTGCCGCTGTTGTGGGTGTTTTTGTGAAGAAGATCCGCAGATTTTTCCCACCCATTATCACCGGCACGGTGGTGTTCACGATCGGTCTTTCTCTCTATCCTACCGCCATCAATTATATGGCTGGCGGTGCCGGGAATACTTACGAGGTAGTCGTGCTGCGAAAGGGCTTGACCTCCGCGCTGGTTCACGGCTCATGGCAAAACTGGGCGGTGGCGGCGTTCACTCTGATCGTTGTGATGGTCATGTCCAACAAGGGCAAGGGCATCTGCAAGCTTGCCGCCATTCTGCTGGGCATGATCGCCGGGTATATTGTCGCCGCTGTGTTTGGCATGGTAGATCTCTCTGAGGTGAGAGACGCGGCGTGGTTCTCCCTTCCCCAATTCATGCATTTCGGCATCAAGTTTGAGTTTTCGGCCTGCATCGCGCTTGCACTGCTGTTCGCCATCAACGCGATCCAGGCGATCGGCGATTTGACCGCCACCACGGTGGGAGGGTTGAACCGGGAACCCACGGATCAAGAGCTGCAGGGCGGTATTGTTACCTATGGCCTGACCAATGTGCTGTCGGCATTTTTCGGCAGCCTGCCAACAGCGACCTATTCGCAAAATGTAGGTATTGTTACTACAAATAAGGTCGTTAATCGGGTGGTTTTTGCTTTGGCCGGCGGATTTTTGCTGCTTGCGGGTCTGATTCCTAAATTTTCAGCTATTTTAACGACGATTCCGCAATGCGTGCTGGGTGGAGCGACCATCACCGTATTTTCCACCATCGCTATGACCGGCATGAAGCTGATCGCGTCCGAAACCATCTCCCCCCGCAATACTACCATTGTAGGGCTGTCGGCTGCGTTGGGCGTTGGTATCTCTCAATCCTCGTCTGCGTTGAGCCAGTTCCCAGAGAGCATTACGATTATTTTCGGTAAGACGCCGGTGGTCATTGCCACAATTATGGCAGTTCTGCTGAACCTGATCCTGCCTCAGGAAAACACGGATCAATAAACCGATCATCCTATTTTTAGGGATTGCTTTGATAAGACCCGTGGACTTTTGAAATCGGCACTTTTGCAGGTGTCTGCCATATAGCAATAGATGGCAGACACCTGCGTTATTACATTTCACTCTGTGCGTAACGGAGAACAGCATACTATAGCTTGCGTTCAAAGAAGCCTTGCCAGACCGTATTTCTACCATAACTGAGAAAGTTTTATTTTTCCTCATCGGCAGAAGCTCCTATTGAACGACTCGCCCAGCGAGTAGTTTTCGGTATAAAGCTTCATGCAAGAGCAGCGCACCACGAACATGCGCAAATGCCAGTGCGTGAAGGTTTCGTGCATCATTTCCGGTTGCCCCGCAGGGGCGAGGAAATGGCACATTTCTTATTTTGCTATGCTTTTGCATGGCAAACCCGCACAGCAAAAGGACTGCCGCTTAGCGGCAGTCCTTTATCGTTGACTGACCTCCCAGGCGTCCTGAAAGATCAGATCATCCACATCACCCATAGGCTTTTTCGGCTCCATACGCTTCCCTCCTTTGCGATATCTACATTTGCAACTTACTCAGTATATGCCGCCGAAGGTGAAAAATTGCACGAAACCGTGCATCGGAATTAAAAAAGCCGTCCGGGACGTCCCCTTTACAAATGACATGAAAGTGTGTATAATATTTTTAATTATGTGCAAATATCTGCAAATGCGAGGAATTTAATCATGGAACTGACTCAAGGCGTCCGGTTCGACACATTGGAGCTGTCACCGGAAATTCTGCGCGCTTTAATGGAGCGCAATATTGTACAATCCACCCCGGTGCAGGCGGGCTGCATCCCCCCCATGCTGGAATGGCGGGACGTGATCGCCAAGGCCCCCACCGGTACAGGCAAGACCTTTGCCTACGGCATCCCCATTGTGGAGCATATCGACCCGGAGGACGAGAGCGTTCAGGCGGTGATCCTGGCCCCCACCCGGGAGCTTGCCATCCAGATCACCGATGAGCTGCGGATCCTCTACACCTATAAACCCGGCATCCGGGCAGTGTGCCTGTACGGCGGCGCACCCATCGGCCGCCAGATCGACGCGCTGAAAAAACATCCCCAGATCGTAGTGGCCACACCGGGACGGCTGTCCGACCACATGAAGCGCCGCACCGTCCGGGTGGATACGGCGAAAACCGTGGTGCTGGACGAGGCGGACCGGATGCTGGACATGGGCTTCATCCATGACGTGACCCGGCTGCTGGACCGCATGGACAAGCGGAAAAATCTGGGACTGTTCTCCGCCACCATCTCCCGTGAGGTCATGGACATCGCTTGGGTGTATCAGCGGGACGCAGAAGAAGTCACCGTCCGGGAGGACGAGCAGAACAAGCCCGATATCAAGCAGTTCCGCATGGATGTGAGCTTCGACGGCAAGGCGGAGGCCATCGCCAAGATCCTGAACGAGACCGGCTTTGACCGCTGCATGGTGTTCTGCAACACCAAGGGCAACACGGAGCGCATCACCAAGTTCCTGCAGATGCGGGGCATCGACGCCCAGTGCATCCATGGGGACATTCCCCAGAAGAAGCGGGAGCAGGTAATGGATCTGTTCCGCAAGGGTAAGCTTCGGGTCTTTGTTTCCACTGACGTGGCCGCCCGGGGCATCGACGTGGATGATGTGGACATCGTGTTCAACTGCGACATTCCTGATGAAAATCAGGACTATGTCCACCGGATCGGCCGTACCGGCCGGGCCAAACGGCAGGGCGTGGCCGTCAGCTTTGTGGCGGACTTCCCCTCCAAGATCCGGATCGACGATATTGCCAAGAACACCCGCAATGAGATCCTGCCTGTGAAGTTTGACGAAAACGGCAGCCTGACCATGGCATAACATAAAAGGAGTCCCTATGAAATTATGGAAGCGCCTGACAGCGCTGTGTCTCAGCGCTCTGGTGTGCGTTACCCTCCTGACCGCCTGCGGCCGGAAGGAATCGACAGACGGCCGGGCATCCCTCTCCGTCTGCGTGGGTGAGACCCCCGCCACCTATGATCCCATCTACGCCCAGCAGATCGGGGACCAGACCATCCTGAACCACCTCTATGAAAATCTGATGCGGCTGGAAAAGGGCGAAAACGGCCAGACCACCGCAGTCCCCGGTGCCGCCAAAAGCGTGGACATGAAGGAAAACAGCGACGGCACCGTCACCTACACCTTCCGCCTCCGGGGCGGCAAGTGGTCCGATGGCGTAGAGGTCAAGGCCAGCGACTTTGTATACGCCTGGCAGCGTCTGGCGGACCCCGCCACCGGCTCCGTGTATGCCCCGCTGCTGTCCATTGTCAGCGGCTATGCGGAGGCTCAGGCCTCCGGCGACATGAGTCTGCTGGCGGTGAGCGCAAAAAGCAGCACCACCCTTGTGGTGACCCTGACCGGTCATTATGACTGGTTCCTGCGGGAGGTCTGCACCTCCATCGCCACCATGCCTCTGCGGCAGGATGTTGTACAGCGGCTCAAGCAGGAGGCGGATGCCGCCAACGAAAATCTGAAAGAGGATGAGACGCCCCGTCGCTGGTGGTCCGATCCCACCCGTCTGGTGACCAATGGTCCCTATACTGCCTCCGCAGAGGACGAAAATGCTCTGACGCTGACGGAAAATACTGCCTACGGCAAAAAGCTGACCGGTCCGGAGGATCTGACCTTCCGCTTCGGAGACACGCAAACGGCGGAGGTCCTGTATGATCAGGGCGTGGTAGACGCTGTCTGGCCTCTGACGGAGGAGGAGATGGCAGAGCAGATGGAAGCAGATGAGACCTGGCAGGCAGAGCCTGTTCTGGAGACTTACTCCGTCATGTTCAACTGCAGCCGTCTGGAGGATGAATCCATCCGCAAGGCCCTGAGCCTGGTGATCGACCGGGAACAGCTGACCGCCATGGCGGGGATTACGGCACAGCCCGCTGAGGGACTGGTGCCCCCCGGTGTGCCGGAGGACAACGCAGATCTGGATTTCCGCGCCTGCGGCGGCAGCCTGCTGGACAACGATCCGGAAAGCTACGCCGACCGCTGCCAGGACGCTGTGGACCTGATGCAGAATGCCGGATATGACCGGGGCAGCGACCTGAGTGCGGAGCTGGGTGCTCTGGAATATCTCTATGTGGATCAGGGCAGCAACAAGACCGTGGCCATGGCCCTGTGCGGTATGTGGGGCCACTATCTGGGCGTGAACGTGACGCCCAGAGCCGTAACGCCGGCGGAGCTGGCCTCCGCTATGCGCAGCGGGAATTACACGCTGGCCGGTATGTCCGTCAGCGCCGTGTGCAGCGATGCGGAATGTTTCCTGATGGACTGGACCACCGGCAATCGGGACAACTTCCTCCACTATGAAAACAGCGCCTACGATACGCTGATGTCCATCATCGCCGGTGCAGAGGACGGCTCGGCCCGTATGGGCTGTCTCCATGACGCGGAGGACCTGCTGCTGGAGATCGACTGCGCCATATCCCCCCTCTACACGGTGGGAACGGCCTGGAAGCTGCGGGACACCTATCTGGGTGCCATCCGGGACCCCCGGGGCTGGTTCGACTTCCGGGGCGTGTATCCCAAGCCCGTCACCGTGCAGTAATTCCAACGGAACCAATGGAATACGCCGCGACCGCAATGAAATGCAAAAACAACGCAGCCGTTTTTGGGAGATCCTCCCGAAAACGGCTGCGTTTTTTATGTTCCAAACTCTTGCGGGCAACTTTCTTACGGCTTCGCGTAGATTTTTCTTCCGGCGGACCAGACTGCCTGTACGGCCCCCTCCTGACGGCGGTACACCGCCCGTTCCAGCCGCTCCGCCGGAGTCAGGGTGCGGGGCTGGGGCAGTGTGTCATCCGCCAGTACGATGGCGTGAAGGGAATTTCCCGCGGCAAAGCCCGGTTGCTCTCCAAAGAAAGCGGCCCCGGCAGAGGTAGCCAGATACCACCCCTCCGCCACGGTGAGGAAGGGGGTGTTCCAGTCATCCATCATCCGCCGGGCCTTGGAAGCCCGGACGGCGGCCGCCGTCACGTCAAACAGATCCAGATGATCGCCTCCGGCGATGTCGCTGCCAAGAGCCACCTTTACGCCCTCGTCCAGCATCCTCCGTACCGGCGCCACGCCGGAGCAGAGATTTTGATTGGAGTCGGCGCAGTGGACCACCGTTACCCCGGCGTCCTTCATGGCCTGCCGCTCCCGCTCGTCCGACCAGACGCAGTGGGCCATCACGGTGCGGTCATTCCAAAGGCCGTACTTCTTGTAGGTCTCCCAATACTGTCTGCAATCCGGGTGGAGTTGGCGTACCCAGTCCATCTCCGCGCCGTTTTCCGACAGGTGGGACTGCACCGGCAGATCGCGCTCCGCCGCCAGCTTTCCCAAAAATGCCATCAGCTCATTCGTGCAGGAGGGGGTGAACCGGGGGGTCAGAATCGGCTTGATGTGCCGGAGATCCTGACAGGCATCCAGCCATCGCAGCGTTTCGCGCATGGATTCCTCCGTGGTCTCCTCCAACACGCCGGGTGCGCCGTTGCGGTCCATATTCACCTTGCCCACATAGCCCGTGACCCCGGCCCGCTCCAGCTCCTCCATGAGGATCCAGGTGGCCTCGGTGTGCAGGGAGGAGAACATGCACACCCGGGTGGTGCCGTTGGTGATCAGGTCGGAGGCCAGGCGGCGATAGGTCCGGCGGGCAAAGTCCGGGTCTGCGAACCGGGCCTCGGTGCGGAAGGTGTAGGTATTCAGCCAGTCCAGCAGGGGCAGGTCCATGCCCATGCCCAGCATGGGATACTGGGGGGCGTGGAGGTGCATATCCACAAAGGACTGCATGATGAGCCGGTCGCCGTAGTCCGTTATGGGGGCGGAGGCCAGGGCCTGGGGCAGCGCGTCATAGACCCCCTGCACCACGCCGTCCTCCAGCACCAGATAGCCGTGCTCCCGGATGTCCAGCTCCCCCAGCCGGGGGGCCTGGATGATGTTGCCGCGTAAAACCTGTGTCATACCGCATCGCTCCTTCAGGAAAAAATAGATGGGCGCCCCGCCGGTCCACCGGCAGAGCACCCATAGCAGGGCCGTGGGCGGCCCCGTAGAAACGCCTTGCACCATATCCGCAAGGCTATATGAGCTTCCGTATGCTATGCCCTGAGTATAGCACACTCAGGGGCGATTGGCAAGACTTTCATTCCCGATGATGTCCACCACCTCGCCGATGTACATCCGGTGGACCGGCTCGTCCCGATAGAAAATGTCCTGAACGTCCTGGGGGATCTGGTCCAGGGCGAAGTCCTGGCAATAGAGCTTGCGGCAGACCAGGGTGGTCTCCGCCTGGCGGAAGGTGATGCCCTGGGGCAGGAACTCCGGCGTCAGGCCCGCCGCCGCCACCTTGTCGCCGTCCCGGCCGGAGGTGCTGCCCAGCAGGGACAGGGCCCGGCGCTGCGCCTCAGGGTAAAAGCTGACGGTGAAATAGTCGTTTTGCTCCATAAATTCAAAGGTATAGCGGTTCTTTTTCACATACACGGTGGCCACCGGCCGTCTCCACAGGGTGCCCAGGCCGCCCCAGCTGATGGTCATGGTGTTGTAATGCTCCGGGGTCCCCGCCGTGACCAGGGCCCACTGCTTGTCGAATTTCCGGAATACGTCCGCTTCCAGGTGCATCATACCGGCACGCTCCTTATTATAAAGTAAGGCCATTGTACCACACCCCGCCCCCCGGGGCAAGATGGAGATTTTTTCAGCAAGACGATGAGAGCATCACCAGTAGAGCACCTGTAGGGGCCGGGTTCTACCCGGCCCAAAAGCAGCGGAATGGCGGGCGATGCCAAAAGACGCCGGAGGGGGTCCCTCCGGCGTCTTTTTTGCGCAAATGGCGCAATATATTATTCAATTGAGATAATATAGTAATACACAGGCTGGCCGCCGGGGAGCAGGGACACCTCCGCCTCCGGGCAGGCATCCGCAAAGCGCTGCTCGGCCCGCTGGGCGTCCTCCTGGGTGACGCCGTCGCCATAGAACACGGTGATGAACTCCGCGCCCTTGTCCGCCGCCAAAGCCGCCAGCTGATCCAGCAGGGTCTCCAGCTTCTGATCCGTGCCGAACAGCTTCCCGTCCGTCAGGGCCAGATAGTCCCCGGCGCTGATGGCGAAGCCGTCGAAATCGGAGTTCCGGGCGGCATAGGTCACCTGGGCGGTGACCACGTTCTCCGCCGCCTCCGTCATGGCCGCCAGGATCACCTGGGGGTCGGCCTCCTCCGGGTCCACCGCCATCATGGCGGAGATCCCCTGGGGCACGGTGTTGGTGGGCACCACGATGACCTCTTTTTCCGTCAGGCCCACGCACTGCTGGGCGGCCATGATGATGTTCTTGTTGTTGGGCAGCACGAACACCACCTCGCTGGGGGTGCGGTTCACCTCCTGCAGAATGGCCTGGGTGGAGGGGTTCATGGTCTGGCCGCCGGACACGATGCGGTCCACGCCCAGATCCCGGAAGGTGGCGGCCAGGCCGTCACCGGCGCACACCGCCAGGAAGCCGTAGCGCTTCTCCGGGGCGGCCACGCCGCCCTCCATGGCCTCCAGTTCCTCCTCCACGGCGTCCAGATCGTCGGTGCTCTGGGCCTGCTTGCCGGCCGCCAGCTCCTCCTCCTGGGTGCGCATATTTTCGATCTTGGCCAGCTCCAGGGTGCCGTATTTGGCGGCCTCCGTCAGGGCCTGGCCGGGGATATCCGTGTGCACATGGACCTTGAAGGCCTCGTCGTCCTCGCCGATGACCAGGCTGTCGCCGATGCCGTCCAGATACGCCCGGAAGGGCTCGATGGACACGCCCTCCTTCTTGCGCACGATGAATACCGTGTCATAGGTAAAGGTGATGTCCTCCAGGCTCAGGGCGCCGAAATCCGCCTTATCCTGGGCCTTTTCGTCCTCCTCCACCTGGGGCAGCTCCTCGCCCCGCAGGGCCCGCAGCATGCCGTCCAGAATGATGAGGTAGCCCTTGCCTCCCGCGTCCACCACCCCGGCCTTTTTCAGCACCGGGTTCATGTCGATGGTCTGGGCCAGGGTCTCCTGCCCGGCCAGAATGGCCTGCTCCAGCACGTATTCGGCGCTGGGATTCTCCTGGGCGGCCTGGGCGGCCCGGGCGGCGGCCAGCCGGGACACGGTCAGCACCGTTCCCTCGGCGGGCTTCATCACCGCGCCATAGGCGGTGGCCACACCCTCGCCCATGGCGGCGGCCAGGGCCGGGCCGTCCATCTCCACCAGGCCCTTGGCGGACTTGGAAATGCCCCGGAACAGCAGGGACAAAATCACACCGGAGTTCCCCCGGGCGCCCCGCAGCAGGGCCCCTGCGGTGATCTTTGCCGCCTCGCCGACGGTGGCGGGCTCGGACTTTTTCAGCTCGTTGACGGCGGTCTGGATGGTCAGGCTCATGTTGGTGCCGGTGTCGCCGTCGGGCACCGGGAATACGTTCAGATCGTTGATGGCCTGCTTCTGCTGGGCGACACAGGCAGCGCCGAAGGCGATCATCTGCTTGAAGGCGCTGCCGCTGATTCTATCTGTCATCTCTTTGTTACTCCTTTGGCCGGGTGCTTACACGGTAACGGAGTCCACGCACACGTTGACCTCGCGGACCTCCACCCCGGTATTCTTGGTGACCACATACTTGACCTCGCTCATGATGGAGCGGCAGACCGTGGCAATGTTGACGCCGTTTTCCACAACGATGTGCAGCTCGATGGAAACGGTGCCGTCCTCGTTATAAGTGACCTTCACGCCCTTGCTCATGGCTTCCCGCCGCAGCAGGTGCACCAGGCCGTCGGTCATGCTGCGGTAGGCCATGCCCTTGACGCCGAAGCAGTTGGTGGCTGCCGCGCCGGTGATGGTGGTGAATACCGCGCTGCTGATGGTGATCTCGCCCTGACCGGTTTGAACCTTAATCATAGCTAACTTCCTTTCTATAGACTGCCGCCAAGGCGGCATAAGCACAATAATATAGGGTATTATATACTATTTGTCCGGCAATAACAAGAAGAATATTTTAAACAAATCTGCCGATTTCCGTAACATTTTCTTAACATTTGACCAAACAAAGACCATTCCGCCCTGAAAATACGCCCTCTGTGCTATTTCCCGACACTTTTTCGTCCGCCGCCCGGCTACAATAGGGGGCAAAGGAGGGCTTGTCCATGAAACTTCTGCCACTGCCCCGGGAGAAACGGCGGCTGCTTGAACCCCTGGGCCGGGCGGCCCTGACCTGCCTGCTGACGGCCGGCTCCTTCGGGGGCCTGTGCGCCCCGCTGCCTCTGGCCATCACGGCGGCGGCCGGGCCGGGACTGCCGGGCCTGTGCTGCGTGCTGGGCTGCGGACTGGGGGCGTTTCTGTTTCTGCCGTTTCAGGCGGGTCTGCGGCAGCTGGCGGCGGCCATTCTGATCTTTTCCGGCAGCATCGCCTTTTTCGACACGAAATTTTTCCCCCGGCGGTTTTTCCGGCCGGGTCTTGCGGCGGCGCTGCTGCTTCTGGTGCAGTCGGCGTATCTCATCGCCCGGCCCATCCGGCTGTGGGCCCTGTGCGTGTTCTGCATGGGCCTCACCGCCGCGGTCACGGACCTGCTGCTGCGCCGCCGGGACCGGCTGCCCCTGCTGCTGGCGGCGGGGCTGTGCCTTTCGGTGGGGGCTTTCCGGATCGTCGGAATATCGGTCGGAATGTGCCTGACGTGCGCTTTTCTGATGCGCAGCGTCCGGCAGATGGAACCGGCCCGGGGGGCTGCCTGGGGGGCCGCCATGGGGCTGTGCCTGGGTCTGCTGGGGGATGAGCCGGACCTGGCGCCTATGGCGGTGCTGGGCCTTTCCTGCGCCGCTTTGTCCCGGGTGCGTCTCGCCCCTGCCCCTGTCTCTTATACACATCTGACGCTGCC
>ENA-OUOW01002447-OUOW01002447.1-human-gut-metagenome-genome-assembly--contig:-NODE-2447-length-10311-cov-5.783541_pt1 | contig 10311 bp, 8 predicted proteins | sample MGYA00237938_ERZ548769 | MGnify/ENA primary metagenome ERZ548769 (study PRJEB26490, sample SAMN05356870) | human gut metagenome | biome: terrestrial biome; feature: human-associated habitat; material... | reverse complement strand
AGACACATCATCATCGTGATTGTAGAATGGCGCATAGAAACCGACCAAATCCGGATGAAGCCATTTGTTACTTCCTTTAGAAGCGGTAGAAGAAGACTCGTGATAAATGGTCTTGGTATCACACAGAAAATCAGGATTGTGCTTCACAAAAGCAGTTAGCAATGTGTGTAAGTCACGTTCGACAAACTTTGTGTGATGTTCCAATGAGGAAAGGCGAGAGGTTCCCTCCGTGGGGAACGATGCAGAAGAAGCGTCATGCGATTTGAGTGACCACCGTACAGGATTGTCAAACTTGACAAAAGGAGTATCATCCTTTTTGTAATCTGTATAGAGTGCAGCACTAATCGAATCCCAAGGTGTTTGACCATAGTTTTCTTGTGGATTAAACAATTCTGAAGCCTGAAAATGCTGCCAGATTTCTTTGTGGTTTAATGGTGAATCAGCACGTTTCAGCATTTCCAGAGCAATATCATAATATTTGCTCAAAAATTTCATCCTTTCATAATGAAAAGGCAGAATGAAGCACTTCCCATTCTGCCTAATGATGTAATTACTGAATCTTGAGAATCCATCCTTCGGGCGCTTCGATTTCGCATTGCTGGATGCCGCGCAGGGTCGTGTACAGCTTCGTCAGCACGGGGCCCATTTCGTCCATGCCGGAGGGGATGCGAATCTCCTTGCCGTGGTCGTTAATCAGACCGACCGGGCTGATGACCGCCGCCGTGCCGCACAGGCCGCATTCCGCGAAATCCGGCACTTCCGAGAAGTACACCTCGCGCTCTTCCACCGGCATATGCAGGTACTTTTCCGCCACGACGAGCAGGCTGCGGCGGGTGACGGAGGGCAGGATGGAGTCGCTCTTGGGCGTGACCAGCTTGCCGTCCTTGGTGACGAAAATGAAGTTCGCGCCGCCGGTTTCCTCGACCTTCGTGCGGGTTGCCGCGTCAAGATACATGTTCTCCGCGAAGCCCTCGCGGTGCGCTTCCATAATTGCGTGGAGGCTCATGGCGTAGTTCAGACCCGCCTTGATGTTGCCCGTGCCGTGCGGGGCCGCGCGGTCGTAATCGCTCACCTTGATGGCAATCGGCTTTGCGCCGCCCTTGAAGTACGGGCCGACAGGCGTGCAGAAAATGCGGAATTCAAACTCCGTCGCGGGCTTCACGCCGATGACGCTGTTCGTGCCAATCATGAACGGGCGGATGTACAGGCTCGCGCCCGTGCCATACGGCGGCACAAAATCCGCATTCGCAGCGACGACCTGCTTCACCGCGTCCACGAACTTGTCCACCGGGAAGGGCGGCATTTCCAGCCGCGCGGCGCTGTCCGCCATGCGCTTGGCGTTCATGTCCGGGCGGAAGCAAACGATATGCCCGTCCTTGGTATAATACGCCTTCATGCCCTCAAAGCATGCCTGGCAATACTGGAAGACGCAGGCGCATTCATTCAGGGTGATGTTTGCGTCGGTTTCCAGCCCGCCTTCCTCCCACTGACCGTCCTTGTAGCGGCAAACGTAGCGATAATCCGTCTTGATATAGCCGAAGCCGAGATTGCTCCAGTCGATGTTCTGCTTGCTCATTGCTCATACACTCCTTTTGGTGGATTTCGCCTTTATTATAGGACGAAATGCGGCTGATTGCAAGCGAATGACTGTACTGCTGGTGTTTTTACGGCGGAATGTGTCATTCGCGGTGGAAAATCATTCGACAGAAGTTGTACAAGTGCGGCTTGACGCTGGTATGGTCATGCTGTGTATTTGTCAGCTGATGCCAAACGAGCTCTTCGCCATTGAGCTGAAGAACTTGTCGATAGCCCGAAGGTGCGGACGTAACAACACCGTCAGCGCGAGAAGCGCTGATGAGCAGCAGCTCCGGCTTTGTGTCTCCGAAGGTCAGCTCCGATTCCTGAAGCTGCCCCGGATGATCAGCAGAGCCGGGAATCGGTGTCAAACCGGGGGCTGGTGCGACTGCACCTACCCACGCGAACAACTCTGGATGCGTCAGGGCGATGAACAGAGACTCACGCCCGCCCATGGAAAAGCCGGTAATAGCGGTCTGCTCGCGCCCCGTCGCAGCGGCAAAATTCTGCTGGATAAAGGGCATCAAATCTGCCGTCAAGTCGTTGACGAAATTGTCATAGCAAAGCGAATTGCGCAGGTTCATGCCTGTGCAGGAACGAAGCTCCTGGTCACAGAAGATGTAGGGGAGAACGATTATCATTTCTTCTGCCTCGCCGGATGCCCAGAGATTGCCCAGCATGACATTCAGTTCGACTGCATCGCGCGCCATCCAGTCCTGCGTGTCCCAGTAGCCGTGGAGAATGTACAGGACGGGATAAGTACGCTGCTCATCGTAATCCGTCGGCAGCAGCACGTTGACCGGGGTATCCCGATGCGCCGTATGTGAATAGTAGGTGTACTTCTGAAACGTCGGGTAGGAAACACCCTCCTGCCGCGCAAAAACAGCATCCGGTGCAAGCTCTGTGAGCATCTGACGGTACGTCTGCATGGTGTGAGCCTCCTTCTGAACAATTGTGTTTGGCTCTTCTGCAAAAGCAGCAGGAACGCTGTTCATCAGCAGGAAGGCGCCTGACAGCAGGGCAGCACAGCGGCTGACAATGGAACGCATCCTTACTCTACCTCGATTCATGGCTTTTCTGTTATACTATTTCCAGATTCACCTGCGCCATCTGCTTGCGCCTTTTCCCTTCTGGCGTCCGCTCATTCCACTTAGCGTAGCGCTGCTACGCTGCGTTTCATTCACGTTAGCCAGAATGAAAAACTCGCGGCGCATCTTGGCGCATTCTTATCTGGAAATAGTATTATATTACCATGCCTTTGAGGAAATTACAATGGAAAAGCGGAAAAATGCACGAAAAAGAGACTCGGAGTTTCCTCCGAGCCTCTGGGGATGCGAGATTACTTCTCGTAGTGAGCGGATTCGCCAGCGATGCGGCCGAAGACGACCGTGTCGGTCAGTGCGTTGCCGCCCAGACGGTTCGCGCCGTGGATGCCGCCGGTCACTTCGCCCGCAGCATACAGGCCAGGAATCACGTTGCCGTTTTCATCCAGCACCTGCGCATTCACGTTGATGCGCACGCCGCCCATCGTGTGATGCACGGTGGGAATGCGGGCAGCCGCGTAGAAGGGCGCGGTGTCGATGGGGGTCTTGTAGAGGGTACGGCCGAATTCGTCCGGCGTGCCCGCAAGGTCGCCGCCTTCTGCGTGACGGTTGAATTCCGTGACAGCCGCAATCAGCGTGTCCGCCGAAACGTTCATCTTTTCCGCCAGTTCTTCCAGCGTGTCCGCCTTCACCGCGCGGCCGGCTTCCACCAGCTGGTTCGCGGTTTCGCCGAAGTTGTTGCGTTCGTCGCCCGTGGGATAGGTGTCGGAGTCCATGACGACCCACATGTACGCATCGGTCTGCGCGAACAGGGCGTTGGTCATGTCGTCGCGGCGGCCGCCCTCATTGACGAAGCGGTTGCCTTCCTTGTTGATGAAGATACGGGTTTCCACGTCATGCTCGATGTTGCCGGACAGGGAGCCGGTCACCGGGTCGCCCAGCGGCAGCAGCTGGATGTTGCCCATCTGCACAAAGTCAGCACCCAGCTTCTGCAGCATCTTGATGCCGTCGCCGGTCGCGCCCGCGTGGTTGGTGCTCTTGATGCTGTCGCCCAGATCCGCCCACTGCGTGTTGTACGCGCTGCGCAGTTCGACGTTCGCCGCGAAGCCGCCCGTCGCCACAACGACGCCCTTGGACGCCTTGACGGTCACGGTGTTGCCCGTTTCGCCCGTCGCCACGACGCCGCAAGCCTTGCCGTTTTCGTCCACCAGGATTTCGGTCGCGCGGGTGTTCAGCATCACGTCCACGTTGTCGTGGCTGTCGATGTAGTTCATGTAGGCCTTGAAGAAGCCAGTGCCCAGCGGTTCAACCGGCTTGTGGGCGCGCGGCCACAGACCGCCGGTCACGGTGAACAGACCAGCCGTTTCGTCCTGGAACTCCATGCCCAGATCCATCAGCCACTGCACGCCATCCCACGCATTGCTCACCAGCGTGTGCACCAGCAGGGGGTCGCCCTGATAGTCACCGCCGGAAAGCGTCTGGGTGTAGTGCCATTCGACAGAGTCGTTGTAGGCAATCGCCTGCTCAGAGCGGTCGTTGACTGCATTCAGCGCGCCGCCAGCGAGGATGGTATTGCCGCCGACCTTGCCCATCTTTTCCAGCACCAGCACCTTGGAGCCGAGCTGATTCGCCTTCACAGCCGCCGCCAGACCAGCGCCGCCGCCGCCGATGACCACGATTTCCGTCTCGATGGTGACGTCCTCCGCCTTTTCGACGACCGTCTCCAACTTCGTAGACCACTTCACGGTGTCCAGACCCGCCTTGGTCACAGCGTCCAGCACAGCCGCCATGATGGCATCGGAGGTCTTGGTCGCGCCCGCAACCGCGTCAACGTTCGCGGTCTGCTGCTCGACGATGAGACCCGGAATCTGCGCCACAGCCGGATCAGAAATGCCGGCGGTGTCGCCATTCTTGGTCACTTCGATGGCGGTCACTGCGCCGTTTTCATCCACGGTCACAGCCACCTCAATGGCGCCTTTGCCGCCGATCTCGCTGTCGCCCGCGCCCGTAAAGACGCCGGCCTCCGCACTCGCGGCGCCGCACAGGGTCAGCAGCATCGTCAGCGCCAGCAGGAGAGAAAGGAACTTCTTCATGGTTCTCCTCCTTATTGTTTGGTCGAAATGGCAGAAGAAGCATCTGCCGTATACTTTATTATACAATACCCCAACGATGGTTGGCAAGGGAAATGACGCTTTTTTCACAAGCAAAATAGGCGATTTCTGCAAAAAGAGAGGTTTTCGGCAGGAATTTCGCGGTTTGAGGGCGAATTGTGTTCATGGAAAAAGCAAATCCGGCATTGCGCCGGGTGGAAAAGAGGAACTTTCGGATGGATGAAACGCAATGTCTGCGGATGATCAGGGCTTCGCTTGCCCCCTCAACCGGCTGCACGGAACCGGCGGCAATTGCCCTCAACGCGGCGACGGCGCGCAAGGCGGCGCAGGGGACTGTCACGCAGGTGACGGCACGGCTGGATGCGTACCTGTTCAAAAACGCCATGGGCGTGGGTATTCCGGGCGCGGATGAGCGCGGCGTGGACTTGTGTGTGGCGCTGGGCATCACGGCGGGCGACGCGGACGCGGGCATGAACGCGCTGCACACGGTGACGGCGGAGCAGCTGGCAGCAGCAAAGGCATTGCGCGGCTGCGTGAAAGTCGAAATCGCCGATGGCGTGAGCGGATTATATATTGAAACGATTTTGCGAACGGACTGCGACGCGGTTCGTGTGGTCACGGTGGGTGAGCACGATCATATCGCCCTTGTCGAACACGCGCCATTTACCGAAGCGCCTGCCGAGAAGGAAGCGGTGGAGGAAGGCAGCGCGCACTGCGGGTCGCTGGCGGAATTTATCGCCTTTGCGGACACGGTTGCGCTGGATAAATTGGCGTTCCTCCGCGACGCGCTGACGATGAACCGAACCATCTACGACCGCGCGATGTCGGATGAGCTGGCGCACTGCGTTCTGCCGAAAATCACGCTGGATGACCCGTCGCTCTGCGCGGCGGCGAAGCGGATGGCGGGTGCGGCGTCCTACGCGCGGATGCATGGCGTTCCGCTGCCGGTGATGACCGCGACGGGCAGCGGCAATCAGGGCATCACGCTCTTTTTGACGGTGGATGCGGCAGCGCGCTATTTCGCTATTTCGGAGGAAAAGGAACTGCGTGCGATTGCGCTGGCGGCGCTGGCGAACGTGTACATCAAGAGCTTCATCGGGCCCCTGTCGAGCGTGTGCGCGTGCGGCGTGGCGGCAGGCTTGAGCGCGTCGCTGGGGGTCGTGTACCTGCTGGGCGGCGGCGAAGGCGAGATGGTGCAGGCTGCGCGGAACATCCTCGGCTCTGTCAGCGGCATGATTTGCGACGGCGCGAAGGAGGGCTGCGCGAGCAAGGTTGCCCTGAGCGCGGGGCTTGCGGTGGAAGCGGCGTGTCTGGCGCTGGAAGGCGGCGGCATCCACGCGCAGGACGGCATTCTGGATGAAAGCTTCGATCGCCTGATTGCGCACCTCGGCGAGCTGGTCTGCGTCGGCATGGGCAGCACGAACAGCACGATTGTGCACATCATGAAGGACGAGAAGGGGTATGCGGCATCGTGCTGACATCCCGAACATGAGAATAAGGGCTTTGGAAGAGCGGACGATGCTTTTCCAAGCCCTTTTCTGGTTCTTTACGGAAAGTAGGGGAAGCAAACAAGGGCTTAGGCGAAGCCCCAAAAAGCTGCACGCGGAAGGAGCATGAAAGCGCGACCAACTCAATCGCGAAAAGGGGTCAAGGGGCAATTGCCCCTTGCAGGGTCAAGGGACAGCGTCCCTTGTGGGGTTTGGGGCAACGCCCCAACAGTTCCACGGGCGACCAGTATGCCAAACGCGCTCAACAAAGGTGCAGGCAGCGAAGCGTCCCTGCCAGTAACTTTGCGCGTCCGCAGACGCGCCCTCAAGCTGCTCTTCCCCAAAGATTCCGTGAAGAACAACAAAAGACGGTGCAGCCCGAAACTGCACCGTCCAGTGAGGGTAAAGTAGGAGAAATTACGCCTTGGCGGCCTTCTTGGCGCGCTTCTTCTCTTCAAGGAACGCCCAGACGTAGCCGTTGATCATGTTCGCGCTGTACACGCCGGAGATGATGCCGACGATGATGGGCAGGGCGAACTCGCGGATGGAGGAAACGCCGAAGATGTACAGGCAGACGATCGTCACCAGCGTGGTCAGCGTGGTGTTGATGGTGCGGCCGAGGCACTCCTTGATGGAGCGGCTGACGACGTCCGCGCGCGGCGTGGAGGACGGCATCTTGCGGGCGTTCTCGCGGATGCGGTCGAAGATGATGATGGTGTTGTTGATGGAGTAGCCAACAATCGTCAGCATCGCCGCGATGAAGGAAGAATTCATCTGCACGAAGGAGCGCAGGATGACCATGAAGGACAGCATGATCAGCACGTCATGCACCAGACCCAGCACCGCCGCCGCGCCGGAGTTGAAGTCGAAGCGGATGGCGATGTAGATGAGCATGCACAGCGCGGCAATCAGCACAGACAGGAAAGCGTTGCGCAGCAGCGTCGCGCCGGCGACCGGGCCGACGTAGTTCACGTCGCCGTAGATGGCGGCGTTCGGGTACTTTGCTTGCAGCGCTTCGGTAATGGAAGCCTGCACGCCCTGCACGCCGTCTTCGTCAATTGCCTTGATGCGGATGTTGATGGAATCCTTGCCTGTGCCCTGCACGGACACGGCGTAGTCCTTCAGACCGATGCCGTTGAGCACACCCTCGATGTCGGACTGCGTGACGGCTTCGCCCATGGTGTACTGCATGGACATGCCGCCGGAGAAGTCAATGCCGACGTTGATGCCCATGCCGAACAGGCTCAGCAGCAGCGCCAGCACCATGATGCCGGCGGAAATCATCAGGCACTGCTTGGAGTAATTCTTGATTGTCATATTACTTTGCCTCCTTTGCAGACTGAACGCCGGAGGTGAAAGCGCTCACGTTCCAGTTCTTGAGCTGGATAAACTGCTTCATCAGGAAGCGAGTGACCAGCAGCGCCGAGAACAGGGACACGATAACGCCCAGCAGCAGCGTCTTGGCGAAGCCCTGCACAGAGCCGGTGCCGAAAATCATCAGCACGATGGCGGCGATAATGGTGGTCACGTTCGCGTCGATGATGGCGCTCAGCGCGTTGTGGAAGCCGGTCTTGAGGGCAACCTTCAGGCTGCGGCCCGCGCGGACTTCCTCATTGAAGCGCTCGAAGATAACGACATTGGCGTCCACCGCCATGCCGATGCCCAGCACGATACCGGCAATGCCCGGCAGGGTCAGCTGAATGCCGGGGAAAACCGCCAGCACCCAGAACAGCACGATTGTGTAAATGCACAGCGCCCAGGAGGCGACCACGCCGTTCAGGCGGTAGCGGACAATCATGATGAGCATGACCAGCGCGATGCCGATGATGGCAGCGAAAACGGAGGTGGACAGCGCATTATCGCCCAGCGTGGCGGACACGGTATCAACCTTCTGCTGCGTCAGCACCAGCGGCAGCGCGCCGGACTGAATCTGCGCGGCGATGGTCTGCGCACGATCCATCGTGAAGTTGCCGGTAATCTGACCGGAGCCGCCGGTGATGGCGGACTGCACGGTGGGCGCCATCAGCTTCTCGCCGTCCAGATAGATGCCCAGCGTCTTGCCGATGTTCTGGCTGGTCATGTCGGCAAAGAGCTTCGTGCCGGCAGAGGTCAGCTGGAAGGAAATCGCCCACTGACCGTCCTGCGTCATGGCGGCCTGCGCCAGACGGACGTCAGAGCCGGTCATGAAGGTGTTGCCGTCGGGATCCTTGAACTCCAAGAGGGCGGGTTCGCCGATCAGGTTCAGGATTTCGCTCGGATCGCTCACATCCGGGATTTCAACGCGGATGCCGCTCGTGCCCAGCACCTGCACGGTGCTTTCGGCATAGCCCTTGTCGGTCAGACGGGACTGAATGGCGGAAACGGTCGCGTCCAGCAGGTCAGAGAAGTTCGCGTCGTTGCCCTCGGGCGCTTCGGCGCTGTACTCCACATACACGCCGCCGCGCAGGTCAAGGCCCAGAGAAATGGCCTGCGGCCAAGCATCAGCGTTGGTCGTCGGCAGCCACGGCAGGAGCTTCCACAGCCCGCCCTGGAACGACATGCCCGTCACGCCGACGATGCCGAAGACCACGGTCAGCACCAGCACGATGGCCAGTGCGACGATGGATTTCGTCTTCGTATTCTTCATGAGAATGCTTCCTTTCATTCTTTTCATGGGGAAGTGGACAGTCAGCGGACACCCTCTATCCGGCGCTGCCCTCCAAATGGAACGCGATGTACACCGTGCGGACGTAGCTTCGCCCGGTGATGAGCCATCCGCAGCCATCCGCGCGGGTCAGCACCGGCATGGGGGGATGCGCTGGCAAGGCAGCGGGGCGGTGCAGCGCCTCCTGTGCGGTGGATGCGGATGCCGCGGCGCTCTCCGGCGCGGGCAAAGCAGCCGTCATCACTGCCGGAACACTGGGCAGGGCAGGGGAGGATTCCGCAGAAGCGGATTCCGGGGCGACGACAAGCTGCCGCATCCCCAGCAGCAGAAGCGCCGTCAGGCACGCAAAAAAGACCGCACGTCCCACATGCTTCACCGCGCTTCCTCCCTTCTGCCGAAAAACGAAATTTGTCCCCTGCACGAATTATTCATTCCGCATGGGCACACATACATTTATTATACCGCTTCTTTCCCGTTTCGTCAATGTAACAAGCGGACTTTTCCGGGCAGAATCCGAAAAAATCCACTTTTGCGGACGAAAAACGCACAATTTGAACATTTTCGGCGTTTTTGTCCGCTTGCACTTGCGCGGCAGATGTGATAGGATAAGAGAAAACCGGGAAAAATGCTTTCCGGTGAATTTCAGAAAGGAATGAACAAAATGCCCTACTATTATTATTGGGACTGGACGTATCTGCTGATTATCCCCGGTCTGATTCTCGGCCTGATCGCGCAGGCAAAGGTGAAAAGCGCCTATGCGCAGTGCAGCCGGATTCCCGCCAAGTGCGGTCTGACGGCGAGTCAGATGGTCGCGGATCTGCTCCGCCGCAACGGCAACACCCGCGTGCGCGTCGGGCATGTGTCCGGCGAACTGACCGACCACTACGACCCGTCGAAGGAAGTTCTCAATCTCTCCGACGGCGTGTACAGCAGCAACAGCATTGCCGCGATGGGCATCGCCGCGCACGAGGCAGGCCACGCCATGCAGAAGCTGGAGAACTACGCGCCGCTGAACCTGCGCTCCGCCATCGTTCCGACGGTGAACATCTGCTCGACGCTCTCCACGCCGATGTTCATTCTCGGCTTGATTTTCGCGTGGCAGCCGCTGGTGTACATTGGCATCGGCTTGTTCGCCGCATCGACTGTGTTCGCGCTGGTGACGCTGCCGGTGGAGTTTGACGCAAGCAAGCGCGCGATTCAGATGCTGTCCGAAGGCGGGTATATTTCCGGCGCGGAGGAAGAGCGGAATGTTCGGAAAGTGCTGAGCGCCGCCGCGCTGACGTATGTGGCGGCGGCGGTGACGAGTCTGCTGTCGCTCTTGCGCTTGATTCTCATTGCCAAGCGCAATGACCGCAATTGATTTGCTGAAAAGCAAATAGTTTTTCTCGCTGCGCAGGGGTTTCGCCTCTGCGGAGGCGACCAAAGGGCTTTCCGATCGCCCTTTGGAAACC
>ENA-OUOW01002446-OUOW01002446.1-human-gut-metagenome-genome-assembly--contig:-NODE-2446-length-10318-cov-3.239306_pt1 | contig 10318 bp, 9 predicted proteins | sample MGYA00237938_ERZ548769 | MGnify/ENA primary metagenome ERZ548769 (study PRJEB26490, sample SAMN05356870) | human gut metagenome | biome: terrestrial biome; feature: human-associated habitat; material... | reverse complement strand
GTACAGCCACATGTTGATTATTTTCTGCATCTATGATAGGATATATTTAGTACGGAGACTTTACCATTTTTTCGGTACCGTTTATTTTTAAAGGATTGGAGATGAAAAGAAACTATGAAACTTGTCAATCAGCAGGTTATTAAGAACACGAATATGAAACGGCTCTATACTTCCATCTATTCCAGTCCCGGAATATCCAGAGCACACCTTGCCAAACAGACGAAGCTCAGCAAGACAACCGTATCTACTCTTGTAGACGAACTGATCGAAAGGGAATTCATCGTGGACAGCGGTATCGGAGAATCCGACAGCATCGGACGTAAGCCGAACTGTCTTCAGGTACGGATGAACAGCTACTACATCGTTGTCATGAACTGGTATGAGAATACTGTAGAGGCTTATCTGGTAGACATTGCCGGCACTTCCGTCTTTCACGAAGCACGAAAGATTTCCGAAGATGAAAATCACGTTGCATGCTCCTGCTCCTGTTTCCGGGAATCCATTCTGGAACACTGTGCTCCTGATCGTATCCTTGGCATCTGTGTAGTAATGTCTGCCATGATCGATGCCTCCAGCAATGAAGTATATTCCACGACCCTGAATCTGCCTTCCATGGAAAGCACTCAGATCATTAAATCTCTGAAGACTGCATTCCCGGGATACCCGGTAGATCTTCTCAATGACACTGCCTGCTATTCCTATGCAGAAAAGGTCTATGGAAATATAAAAGAGAAAAATTTTGCCTTTCTCAATTTCGGTCGCGGCATCGGTGCCACCCTTTTCACAGAAGGGAGTATGCTCGGAACTGCCAGCGGATCTTTTACCCAATTCGGCCATTATTCCATTGATCCTCACGGTCCGGAATGTATCTGCGGAAATCATGGATGTCTGGAGGTTATGATCTCGGAACAGGCTCTGAAAAACAGGATCCCGGAATTCGGACAGATTCCATCCTTAAGCGCACTTTCTGAAATCACCTTCTCAGATCTGGGAAAGGCTGCCACCTTCCGCGATCCAACCGCTCTTGCCATGGTAAAGGAGATGGCATGGGAGCTGTCCATCGCCCTGAGTAATCTGATCAGTACCGTAAATCCATCTCTGATCGTTCTCGGCGGAAAAATCCCTGCTCTTGGCGAATATTTTCTCAACGAAGTGCGGGAAGACCTGAAAAAAACAGGTTTTCGCAGGATGGTAGATAATGTGACCGTCCGTTACTCTCAGCTCCAGAGCGATTCGTTCCTGAACGGAGCCATGAAATACTTTTTTGATATCCACTATTCTTTTACAGATCAGGATCCGACGAATTTTTTTATCGGATGATATAAGGAGGAAACCATGAAAAAACTGAAAGCTGCTATTGTAGGCTGCGGCCGTATTTCTGTCTCTTATGCGGATGCATTCCATCGTCTCAGTGACGAAGTAGAATTAATATATGCTGTCGATAAGGACCCCGCTCTTGCCCGTTCCTTTGCAGAGGAATTTAACTGTTCCTGGACTACGGACTTTGATGAGATCCTGGATAAGGATATTGATGTGGTACATCTCTGTCTGCCGCATTTCCTGCATCCGGTCATGGCCATCAAAGCCATGAAAGCCGGCATTAACGTCCTTACCGAAAAACCCATCGCCACCTGTCTTCAGGATGCAGACAAAATGATCCGTACCGCCGAAGAAACTCATGTAAAGCTGGGCGTTATTTTCCAGACCCGTTACACAAAAAGTGTGGAAAAGCTCCGTGAAATGATCCAGCGGGGTGATTTCGGAAAGATCCTTACCGCCCGTTCCTATCTGACCTGGAACCGTCCGCTCGACTATTACAGCGGAAGTGACTGGAAGGGAACATGGGACAAAGAGGGCGGCGGTGTTCTCATCGACCAGGCGATCCACAGCATTGACCGTGTTCGATATATGCTGGATTCCGATGTGGAATGGATCGACGGAAGTGTTCATAATTATGTTCATCATTTTGTAAAGGTAGAGGATGCCGCAGACGCTGCTATCATGTTCAAAAACGGCTGTCTTTATAATCTATATGCATGCAACATTTACGGAGCCGATTCCCCGATCAATATTGAACTGATCGGAGAAAAAGGACGCCTGGGTCTTAAGCAGGACATGGGCTATTACGAGCTGGACGGCACCTATGCCGAGATCCGAAACACTTATGAGACCACAAATGTGGGCCCTGATTACTGGGGAAGCAGCCATCACCTGCAGATCCGTGACTTCTATCGTTCCGTCCGTGAGGATCTTCCCGTTGCCATCGACGGACTGGAAGGCAGAAAAACCCTGGAAATGGTAAAAGGAATCTACCTTTCCTCTGCTAGAAGAGAACGCATCTCTCTCCCCTTTGAGGATGTAACCTACAGTGATCTGAACCAGCCGGTGAAATAACTACGTCACTATTCTGTAACTATAAAAAACGGATGCTTTATCTCCTGCAGCATTTCCACAGGAGGATAAAGCATCCGTTTTTTATATTCTTATATTTATAATGTCTTTGAAAGAAACTCTCGAAGTCTCTTATTCTTTGGATTTGCAAAGAATTCCTTAGGAGAATTTTCTTCCTGGATCTTTCCTTCATCAATGAAGAGGACTCTGGTTGCCACCTCGCGGGCAAAGCCCATCTCATGAGTTACCACAACCATGGTCATGCCGGATCTTGCAAGCTCCTGCATCAGTTCCAGGACCTCTCCTACCATCTCCGGATCAAGAGCAGATGTAGGCTCATCAAACAGCATCACGTCCGGGTTCATGGCAAGAGATCTTGCAATGGCGATACGCTGCTTCTGACCGCCGGAAAGCATGTCCGGATAGGAATCTGCCTTATCCGGAAGACCTACTCGCTCCAGAAGCTCCAGTGCCGTTTTTTCAGCCTCTTCCTTACTCATAAGATTCAGAGTCACAGGTGCGAGCATAATGTTCTCTTTTACTGTCTTATGTGGAAAAAGATTAAACTGCTGGAATACCATTCCGATCTTCTGACGATGACGGTTGATATCCACCTTGGAATCTGTGATGTCGGTTCCCTCAAAGAGGATTTTTCCCCCGGTCGGCTCCTCAAGGAGATTCAGGGAACGGAGGAATGTAGATTTACCACAGCCGGATGGTCCGATAATGGCTACTACTTCACCTCTGCGGATCTGTGTGGTGATCCCGTTGAGAACCTGATTGCCGCCATAGGCCTTTTCAAGTCCCTGTACATCCAGAAGCACTTCATTACTTACGCTCATTGGTTCTCAGCCTCCTTTCAAGTCTTCCTACCAGATAGGTAAGAAAACAAACGATCACAAGATAGATCGCAGCTACTACCAGCAGCGGGAACAGTGCACTGTAGGTCTGGCTTCGGATAATGTCTCCGCCACGGGTCAGATCCATAAGTCCGATATATCCACTGATGGATGTCTCCTTCAAAAGTACGATCAGCTCGTTTCCAAGGGCCGGCAGGATGTTCTTGACCGCCTGCGGAAGAATGATCTTGATCATAGTCTGTGTATAGTTAAGACCCAGGCTCCGTCCTGCCTCAAACTGTCCCTGATCAATAGACATGATGCCGGAACGGACGATCTCAGCCACGTATGCAGCAGAGTTCATACCAAAGGCGATAATGGCAACAACTATCTTACCCGGATCTATGGTTGCAAAAATAACATAAAATACGATCAGCAGCTGTACCATCGTTGGGGTGCCACGGATCACAGTCAGATAAACACGACAGATCACATTAAGGATCTTAAGCTTACCTGTCTTATCATGTGTAGAACGGACAATAGCAATGACAAATCCCAGAAAAATACCAAGAAGTACAGCAAAAAAAGTAATGATGATGGTATTTTTCAGACCGGACAAAATGAACTGCCAGCGATTGTCGTCCAGAAAGTTAAACTGAAACTGTTCAATAAGACTCAAAATTTCCACCCTTTCCAAAACTACAGGTTCCGAAATCCGGAAAACATACCCGGATATCCGGAACCTGATCATTCGCTACTGAACCCTGCAACGAATATCTGTTTCTCAGCTTATCCGTTCAGAATCCTCTGATTTCTCTGTGCAAAATTATTTCTTTACAATAACAACCTGCTCTGCAGTTGTGTACGGATCAGTGAAATCAACGCTCTTTTTACGATCCTCTGTTACTGTCATTCCTGCAGCACCGAAATCAGCTTTTCCGGATTTAACAGAATTTACGATCGCATCAAACTCCATATCCTCGACCTTCAGCTCATATCCAAGCTTGTCGCAGACAGCCTGAGCGATATCAACATCAATACCTACGATCTTATCTCCGTCATAGTATTCGTATGGCTGGAAGGTTGCGTTTGTTGCCATGGTAAGAGTTCCCTTGGAGTGATCTGCATCCTTAGGAGTCTCATACGGTGTCTTACCTGCATCATCACCGATGTAGTTATCTCTGATGGAATCCAGAGTTCCGTCATCCTTCAGCTCCTTCAGCGCTTCGTTGAACTCTTTGGTAAGATCTGCATTATCTTTGGAAAGACAGATTGCATACTCCTCTTTATCAAAAATATCCTCAACGATCTCAAGATCATCGTTTTTCTCAACAAATTTCTTGGCAGGCTCGCTGTCGATCACTACGCAGTCAATCTTACCCTGTTTCAGAGCCATAACAGCGTCATTACCTTTGTTGTATCTCTCTACTGTTGCGTCTTTAACCTCTGTAGCGTCTGCATCACCGGTTGTTCCAAGCTGAACACCGATCTTCTTACCCTCCAGATCATCTGCGCTCTTGATCTCATCTGCTGCAAAAACAGCGGATGTCATAGAAACTGTCATAGCTGCTGCAAGTGCAAGTGCCATAAATTTTCTCTTCATTTTTTCTTCCTCCTGAATTCTATGTACTTTACGTTAACTGTCTCTCTGCTTGTGTCAGTCCAATTCGTAATGTACAGCATAATTATACATCTCCATGCATATTACTTTGTTTTATGATACCATGTTTCTGACAAAATGCAAGCACATAAAATCCATAAATACGAAAATCCACTTCTAATTTACCGGAATTCCACAGGGAAAATTCACTTTTCGATAACAATTGTCCAATATACTATACTATTAAAGGCAACAAATGGAAAAAACCTGCGTGTTTTTTCCATGGGGTCTTGTGTTCCAACAGAAAAAACAAGTATAATATTCAGAAACAAGAGGAGGTTACTATTATGAAATTCACGAAAATGCACGGCATTGGAAACGATTATGTATATGTAAACTGTTTCGAGGAAACTGTTAAGGATCCGGCCGCAGTGGCAAAATTTGTCAGCGACCGTCATTTTGGCATTGGTTCCGATGGTCTGATCCTGATCCGCCCGTCTGAGATTGCAGACTGCGAGATGGATATGTACAATCTGGACGGCTCTCAGGGTGCCATGTGCGGAAACGGTATCCGCTGCGTTGCCAAATATGTCTATGACCACGGCATTGTGGACAAAACTTCTTTAAGCATCGCCACAAGAAGCGGTATCAAATATGTGGATCTTACTATCCGCGACGGCAAGGCCTCCATGGTAAAAGTCAACATGGGCTCCCCGATTCTCACTGCAAAAGAGATCCCGGTGGTTGCCGAAACCGAGCAGGTGATCGACGCTCCCATCACCGTCGACGGAAAAGAATATCACATGACCGCAGTTTCCATGGGTAATCCTCATGCCATCATCTACGTAGACGATGTGAACAGCCTTGACCTGGAAAAGATCGGCCCGTCCTTTGAAAATCACGTATGCTTCCCGGACAGAGTCAACACTGAGTTTGTTCAGGTGATCGACCGCCACACCGTAAAGATGCGTGTATGGGAGCGTGGCTCCGGAGAAACCCTTGCCTGCGGCACAGGCGCCTGCGCAGTTACGGTAGCTTCCATCCTCAATGACAAGGTTGACGGCAGCAAACCGGTTACTGTACAGCTTCTTGGCGGAGACTTAAACATCTCCTGGGAAAGAGATGAAAACCTTGTATATATGACAGGACCTGCAACTACGGTGTTTGACGGAGAGATCGATCTTGGATTTTTAGGTGAATAAATGAAAAAGGAGGGAGCTTTTCGAAGCTCCCTCCTGCATATTATACTTTTCAGATAAATACCAGAACCCTCTCCACGATAAACACCGCCGCACACGCCAGCAGGGCTACTGTGATCAGGCTTTTTTCCTTATATGCAGCAATAAGTGCTACCAGGAAACCTGCTGCACCGGAGATGATGCTGTCTGTGGCCTTCAGGATGGCCGGGAAGGTCATGGCTGCCAGACAGGCATATGGCACATAATACAGAAAGGACTTGATAAACGGGCTTCTGATCTCGTTTTTTGCAAGAGCAAGGGGCAGCATACGGATGAGATAGGTGACAATTGCCATCACCAGGATATAAAGATATACATTATGACTCATGAACGGCTTCCCCTTTCTCTTCCAGCGGGCAGAAATAAGCTGCCAGGCCTGCTACCAGAAGTGTTGTGATAATGATCATAAATCCGGATGATACCTGTTTTAACACCGGTGTCACCGCAAAAACAGTACTGACTGCCATGGATGCCACAACCACCCCAAGAACCGGTCTGCTCTTTTTGGACGGCGGGATGATGATGGCCAGGAACATTCCGTAAATGGCAACGCTCAACGCACTAAGCATAAAATCCGGCAAAAGGCTTCCGGAGATTCCTCCTGCCAGAGTTCCAAGAGTCCATCCGGGAATTGCCACGCACATGGCTCCGTAATTATAAAATACGCTGACCTTTCCCTCCTGGGCCGCACTGATCCCGAAAATTTCATCGGTGATACCAAAAGCAGCGATGTATTTCAGGATACCGGACTCCTCACGCCGGAATTTCTGGGACAGGGAAAATGACATCAGGCAGTATCTCAGGTTGATGATCAGCTGGGTCATTGCCATCTCCCACATGGAGCCTCCCGCAAAAATAATGTCCAGTCCCGCAAACTGACCGGCCGATGTCAGGTTGGTCAGGGAGATCAGAACTGCCTGCCAGATACGCAAGCCGCCGGCAACAGCCATCATGCCAAAGGTAAAGGATACCGCAAAATATCCAAGAGCGATGGGAACTCCATCCTTCATACCTTTTCTGAAACTTTCTCTTTTCATCGATTTCCTCCATTGTATGTACATTCCGTTATAAAACGCAACTATGAAAAGCACCTTTGCAGGCTTCTCCGATCTGTGCAGCGATCACCAGCGTCTCGTCTTACAGCGATCCAATAAATTAGTGCATCGCTATAGTTCGTTGTACATGTAAATAAGAGCGTGTCCGGAAACTTTTCTGCTTCCTGACACGCCCCTTTATTGTAGCATTGCCATATCAAAACTTCAATACTTCACAGCAAACACAGCTGTGCTTTTTCCCTGATTTTATGCTTTTTCTACGATTTTATAGTAAGATCTGGCTGTCATGGAGTAGATCAGTCCATAGACCAGCGCAAAGGCCAGAACCGTTCCCGCAGTGCAGCCCACGTACAATTTTGTATTGGCCATTCCGAACAGCAGCAGGAGCCGGCGGATCAGCGGAAATGCCATGGAAATATGCACCATTGCCATCACAAGCGGGATAAAAAATACCAGAAGGATCTGTCTGCGGATAGCTCCTTTCACCTCTCTGCGGCTCATACCTACTTTCTGCATGATCTGGAACCTTCCCTGATCTTCGTAGCCCTCTGAGATCTGTTTGTAGTAAATGATCATCACTGCACCCATAAGGAACAAAGTACCGACAAAAATTCCAAGGAACATGATGGAGCCGTACATCTGATAAAGGCTGGCCTTGTTATTTTCCCGTACTTCCACATAGCCGTCACATTGCGACTGGTTCACAAGCTTCTCAATTCCCTGTCCGATCCGCGTCTCCAGCTTCGTATCCCCAATCAGATCTATCTGATACTTCCAGCTGTATCCGGCAGGTGTTCTTCCGGTCATTGCCACATATGCTGCCTGTGCTTCTTCTCCGTCTGCAAATACGATAATTCTGGTATCATACATTACATTTGTGGTTTCCACCATATCTTCCTGTGTATTTTCCGTATGTTTTACCTCACAGCTGATCGTATCTCCGAACTGTATCGTATCATATTTGTATGGTTCCTCTTTTCCGGGAAATACAAGTACCTGACCCGGTTTCAGATCTGCAGATTTTCCGGTCATCCGTTCATATTCCGAAGCTTCCATGAATTCGATCATGCTGAGACCGTCCTCAAACCCTTTCAGTTCCTGCGTCAGGCCTACCCAGTTTTCTTTGTTTTCTGCCACTGCTAACCAGTAGGTTTCATCCCGTTCAAATCGTTTTGACACCTGCTGCTCCTCCAGATAGTTGTTAATCTGTTCCCGCACAGAACTGATTTCTTCTTTTGTCAGCGCAGTACTGTCACCATTGGCCGACATAAGAGTGTCGTTGACTTCCACCGCTATCTGATGGGGAAATCTTGTCTGGATAATTTCCTGCATGCCAAACCACAGACAACTGGTGGTGGAGATTACCAGAAGCACACCGGTAGACAGGATACAGATGTTGGCAAGTCCTATCGCATTCTGTTTCATCCGGTATAACATTCCGGATATACTGGTGAAGTGTCTCGTCTGGTAATAATATCTTTTGTTGCTTTTTAACAGTTTCAGCAGTGCGATACTACCTGCCGAAAACAGACAGTAGGTTCCCGCCATAACCAGAAGCACCGCACCGAAAAACTTGCCCAGAGCCTCCATAGGGTTCTGACAGGTCAGTGCCAGATAATAACCAAGTCCCAGACAAATCAGTCCGATCCATGCGGTAAGAAGCTTCGTTTTCGGCTCCCGCTCTCCCTCCTGTTCACCATGAAGCAGTTCTATCGGCTGAACTGCGTGGATCTGGTGGAGGCTTTTCAGATAATTGATCAGAAAAATCACGGCAAATAAAACCACCGTGTTTCCTGTAGCCTTCCAGTTAAAAGCAAAATGGATCGTTCCCTGGAACCGGGTCAGTTTTAACAGCACCAGAAACAGCAGCTTGTAACACAGGATTCCAAGCAGAATCCCACCTCCAACCGACAGGATCCACAGATACAGGCTTTCAAAAAACAGAACCTTTGCAAGATGTTTCTTTTCCATGCCAAGGATCTGAAACAGTCCAAATTCTTTTTTCCTGCGTTTCACAAGGAAACTGTTTGTATAAAATAAAAACAAAACTGCAAAAATCCCAACTATAACGCTTCCAAATATCAGCACAATTTTCATCGTTTCCCCGCCCCGCATTTTATTCAGTGCAGAATTCGTGGAAAGGCTGGACATGATATAAAACATCATGATCGTTGCAATGCAGGTCAGAAGATACGGAAAACAGGTCTGTCTGTTTTTTTTCAGATTTGTCAGTGCTATTTTCGCATAAAAGAATCGTTTCATGCCTCTTCCCTCCCTGCTGTGATCAGGGTCAGTGTATCTGAAATCTTCTGCAGCATTTCCCTCTGTCCGGACATTCCGCGGTAGATCTGATGATATACCTCGCCATCTTTGATAAACAAAACCCTGGATGCATGGCTTGCCGCCTGAATGCTGTGCGTTACCATCAAGATGGTCTGTCCTTCCCGGTTGATGGACTCAAACAGATCCATCACACCTGCCGCCGCTCTGGAATCCAGTGCCCCGGTCGGTTCGTCCGCCAGAATGATCTTCGGTTCTGTGATCAGTGCTCTTGCGATTGCTGCACGCTGTTTCTGACCGCCGGACACTTCATACGGATATTTCTCCAGAAGCTTTTCAATGGACAGTCTGCGTGAAAGTTCCATCATTTTCGGTGCCATTTCACTGTAAGTTTTTCCGGATAAGACCAGCGGAAGCATGATGTTGTCTTTCAGCGAAAACGTATCCAGCAAGTTGAAATCCTGAAAAACAAAGCCAAGATTGTTTCTGCGGTACATGGCAAGCTGCTTCTCCGGAATACTGCCCATATCCACTCCAGAAAGCAGAACTTCTCCGGCTGTCGGTTTGTCGAGTGTTGCCAGAATGTTCAGAAGCGTCGTTTTTCCTGAGCCGCTCTCCCCCATGATCGCCACAAATTCTCCTTCTTCGACGGAAAAATTCACATCCGAAAGTGCCTGCACCTGCGTGCCGCCGAATCTTGTGGTATATATTTTTTTCAAGTGTGAAACATTTAATAATTCCATTTCCAGTCCTCCTGCCATTTTTTACTGTGTCTTATAATACCCTGCGGACCGTTTTGTATTTGATACTCCACCATCCACATGATCGTTTCAGGTTTTCATTCCTGACATCCGTTATTGTATGATGCCAGGGTCAAAAGGTCTAAATCCACATGAGCTTGCTCATAGGTGGATG